>Ga0208036_1000440_pt1 | contig 25295 bp, 30 predicted proteins | sample June2015DPH_11_1_2_FD_184706 | JGI IMG/M metagenome (GOLD analysis project Ga0208036, IMG submission 184706) | Peatland microbial communities from SPRUCE experiment site at the Marcell Experimental Forest, Minnesota, USA - June2015DPH_11_100... | ecosystem: Environmental > Terrestrial > Soil >...
AACTCTCATTGCGCGAGTGCAGGGTGATGCGGACCGATTGCAGGCGGAGAATCCTGGAACGGCGATTCCGATGGACCTGCTAACGACGTCGGGTTCCGGACTTGACCCTCACATTTCGCCGGAGGCGGCGGAATTTCAGGTGCCTCGAATCGCGAAAGAACGTGGGCTGAGCGAGGACGTAGTGCGCGAAGCGGTGCGCCAGCATACGGAGTCGCGGCAGTTCGGATTTCTGGGCGAGCCGCGGGTGAACGTCCTGGAATTGAATCTTACCTTGGATGAAATCTCGCCGAAGCCAGTGAACCGCTGAGGTTTACTCACTAAACAAAGCCGTGGACTGCCTGATGATGTGATGACGGCCAGTCTTGGCTGAAAACAACCAAGTCAGCGATCCCTTACGGCTTCTCTCCGGCAGTGGCCTCCGGATACTGGACGCAATCCTCGCTGGCGAACGAGATCCCGTGACCTTAGCTCAGCTCTGTCATGGTGGCGTAAAGAGCAGTGAGGACACGATCGCGAAATCGCTTGAGGGTGACTATCGCCCAGAGCACTTGTTCGCGCTCCGACAGTCACTGGCTGCGTTCCACTACTACCACTAGGGAAGCCTATAACGAGAGTGTCTTTCACCGCTGCGACGAAGAAGCTCTAAAACGCGCGCAATTTCGGCTCCGCAGACAAGCCGCTCAACTCGGGTTTCAGTTGATCCCCGTACAGAACGGATGATGTTCCTTGGGAATCGGCTTGTAGGAAGTGATCACTCCACTTGCCCGCTTTACCCTCGACACTCACTTTCCAATCCGTTCTTCAATCCGTTGGAACTTCGCCTTACGCGTATTTGCAAGGGTTTGGGCGGTCCCTAGCAGTGATAGAAGTTGTTGAATGGATTGAATAGATTAGCTTTGACACGGTAGAGGTCAGGAGTTCGAGTCTCCTCGTGCCTACCATTTCTTTCAAACAGTTCCACAGGTACCGTTTCTCTCGCATTGCCGTTTGTGTCGTGACTTGTGTCGTAACCCGCCTGTCCGGCTGCCGAATTGCGCGCTTCAGCCTGCGAGGAATGTCGATTGGGATCGAGTCGAGAGAGCGCGTCTAGCGCATTCTTCTTTGCCTCCAGTCGAACGTGGGAGTAGCGGGCAAGCATCCGGGGCGAAACGTGGCCAGCAATAGCCATGATTGTCTGGTCGCTTGCTTGGGACTCGGCCAGTTCAGTGATGGCATGATGGCGCAGGTCATGAAAGCGCAGTCCAGCAGTCGGACTCTTTAGTTCGCGGATGTCGGCCTTGCATTCTTCGTCTCGACATTCGTTAGCGGGAGCTTGAATCCTTCCGCACTTGGGGCACTCAATCGCACTTGTGAGGTGACGCCATGAGGTGCGCCAACTCTTCTGGGCCTTCGTGGGGTCAATGATTGAGTTCTCACAGGCTGAAAATACGAAATGACCTGATTCAAGCCCGCCGAAACCCTTGGCCCTCTCGCGCAGTTCGAGAATGGCAGCAAAGGCAATGCTGTTCAGCGGAATTACACGCTCACCCGCCTCCGTCTTGCTCTTGCGGATCGTCAGCATTTTTCCCATCAGGTCAACGTCACGCCAGCGCAGCGATTTCAACTCGCATCCTCTCATCGTTGTATTCAGTGCGAGCGTCATGGCCAGCCGTGCTGTTTGCCAATCGGGATTGCTTGCTGCCAAACGCAGCAGCTTGAGCTTCTCATCAAGTGCCATTGCGCGGCCCACAGTACGGCGTTCCTTCAGCGGCTTCACGTCCCCACCGACCAAATGCCATCGTTTCGCCCGCTTGAGAATCCTGCGGATGACTCCCATTTCCATGTTGGTGATTGCGGGGCCAACTTTCTGCCCGACACGCCACTCCCTAAAAGCGAGCAGTCGCTCTGCGCTGATACGGGCTAATAGCTCAGACTTAAAGAAAATGCATGGCTGGACGAGTAATTGGCGCTCCTTCTTGATGCTGGCTTCTGACAACTCCAGCTTCCGGCTTTCGATGTAACGCTCAGCAGCGTCCGCGAAACCAAGTTTGGCAAACTGGTGTCGCGCAGGTGCGAGTTTGCCTTGCTCAGCCTGGCTGATAAGTTTCTTTTGTTCCTTCTGAGCCTCTCGCCAGTCAGAAGTGTGCAGCGATTGTCGGTATCGCTGGCCATCAACGAAAAAATCGGTGTGCCAAGTCTTGCCGCGTTTGTAGAGCGCCATACCTTCAAGACCTCCCCTTGGAGCTGAATCGTTGGATTTTCTTGTTAACCTCGTCAAAAATCATATCCACCGGAATGACAAGCTCACTTGCAAGATCCGACCTGGGCTCCGCATAGTCCCTGGTTTCCAGCGACACGCGCAAATCCCCGCCCTTCCTACGACTTCGGCCCAACCAGCGGCTGATTACCAGCACGTGCGGACCTTCCCCTCTGGCAACTAAATGAGCTTTGGACAATGGACAAACATCGAGCGATCCCTGTTAATGGGAACTCGTTCAATATCCGCTTTCCCTTCGCCGGTTGGGAGAGGTACCTGCGGCATTTCGAAAATGGAGTTGAAGTGCATTTCCCGCTGGTCGATGCCTACCAGCATCCGGTGGGCCTCGAACCAGAAATCACCGTGGACGTATTTTTTGGCGAATACATGGGAGCATTCGAGATTTCTATGGACCGACTTAAGGAAATAAACCGCTTCGTCAGATACGATGTACTTCCAGCATTCACGGGCTTCTTCGCGTAGGCGCAACAATTCCCGCGTTTATCGTTTGCAGCCGGAATCCCGTCATCCTTAGAAGAGTGGAAGCACGACCGGGCGAACCCTCTGTGTACCGATCATCATGGACAGCAAGTTCAGCTTGGGGTGTGTGTGGTCGACGGTCCACGGAGGGTAAATTCATGAGCGAGAGGTAGAATTCTCTAAATCGGGGGAACCGTGGATACTCTCTTGATCGGTACCATTCATCCTTATCAGTTTGACAACCCGCCAGAAGCAGGGGCTCTCGGAATTTGTCCAACAAATAAATGGGGTGAAGCTCAAAAGCTTTTGCATCATCTATGGGTTCGTAAGTTGCTTAAGGATTTCAAACCTGACATAGTTTTCGACGAAAGTCACTGTGCCCTCGTCGGGCTAGGTCTGGAACATCAGGGCTTTGAATTCCTTAGATCAACAAACTATGTCCCCTTTGACATTCCGTGGGTATACATGGATGTGCCTGTTAATCCTAGGACAGTGGAGAAGTTGAGGAACGCTCTCTTCGCAGAGGACATGGGCTATCAGTTTCTGATGCGAGAGCAGTATTGGCTTCAGACAATTAGCTGGATTGCAGATGCTATGGGTGCTCAGCGCATCGCTGTTATTTGTGGTTCTCTTCATGTACAGCGGGGATGGCTAGAGCAACAGCTGTCGGCATTCGGAACCGTAGAGACGCATAACGTCCTTGATCAGCACTGGTGCAACGATAAATGGCAGAAAAACCCCCATGATCAATCAATTGTCGATGGCTGGGTGGAAGAGCACGCTAAGAAGAACGTTAGGCTGGGAAAGACGTGCATGTATTGCGAAGCGATCAAACGCACCAGCTACGGAACTACTATGCCGTAAAAGAAAGCCCAAGAAACCGATGCTAAAACGGACGGTCAAACCGCCAAAACCCTTAACTTCGACCACATAGACCTGTCGAGAACGAATCCCCACTCCAATTTCAAATTTCCAAAATTTTTTCACGCGCGGGTCCCATCCCATCCTAAATTAGATGGCCACCCGGCTTGACGATAGCTTAAAGTCGGGCGAGCGAATTTGAGCGAGGGTTTCGGTGCGAGGGGATGACCCCGTTTTACGGGAGGAGAGGAACGGGCTGGGCTCCCAGCGTCCTGGGCGAAGGCGATTCGACCAAGTGGCACCGCTTCCCACGGTGCTCCTGAAAAGCAGAGTGTTGCTGATTGGCCTGGGCAACGAGTCATATCGCGGCCAACAATCCTTTCGAGGCGCTGCAACTCCACGGCTTTCATTGACTTGGCTGTTTCACAGACTTAAGATTCTGCTCCAGTGATCGGCCAAACCATCTCGCACTACCGGATCGTCGAGAAGCTCGGCGGAGGAGGGATGGGTGTGGTCTACAAGGCTGAGGACACCGAACTTGGGCGCTTCGTCGCGCTGAAGTTCCTGCCAGAGGATGTTGCTCATGACCCGCAGGCGCTTGAACGCTTTCGCCGCGAGGCACGTGCTGCGTCCGCACTGAACCATCCCAATATCTGCACGATCTATGAAATCGGCAAACACGATGGTCGTTCTTTCATCGCCATGGAGTTTCTGGATGGGCTGACGCTGAAGCATCGCATCGCAGGGCGACCGATGGAGACGGAGTTGATTCTGTCTCTCGCCATCGAGATTGCGGATGCACTGGATGCTGCTCACTCCGAGGGGATTGTCCACCGCGACATGAAGCCCGCAAACATCTTCGTAACCAAGCGCGGGCACGCCAAGATTCTCGACTTTGGCTTGGCGAAGGTTGCCCTTCCCGCCAGTTCTGCCAGCCAGATAGCCGCACAGAATACTCAGACAGCTACAACTCTCGCCGAAGAACATCTCACCAGTCCGGGAATGACACTGGGGACGGTCGCCTATATGTCACCAGAGCAAGTCCGTGCCAAGGAGTTGGACGCCCGAACGGATTTGTTCTCCTTTGGCGCAGTGCTGTACGAGATAGCTACAGGCACGTTGCCCTTCCGTGGGGAAAGCTCAGGAGTCATCTTCAAAGCCATTCTGGACGCGGCTCCTACGCCCGCCGTCCGGCTCAATCCAGACCTCTCCGCCGAACTGGAAAGGATCATCAACAAGTGTCTAGAGAAAGATCGAAACCTTCGATACCAGCACGCTTCGGAGATGCGAGCCGACCTGCAACGGCTGAAGCGGGACACGGACACCCATAAATCGGCGGCTGTGACTGAGTCGGCACTCGGTTCTCGTAAAAGACTGCTCCAATGGGTCGCTGCTGCGGTGGCTGTTGGCGTTATCGCCGTAATCGTGATGGCCCTCTTCCTCTGGCAGTCTCGGCATTCCGCCGTCAGCCCGGTTGATTCTGTAAACCCAAGGGTGATCGCGGTGTTGCCGTTCCAGAATGCGGGCTCCGACAAGGAAACTGATTTTCTACGGCTTGCCTTGCCAGATGAAATTGCAAATACGCTGAGCTATGTGCCGTCGTTCTCGATCCGTCCATTTGCTGAAACGAGCAAATACAACGGGCCGAACTTGGACTTGCGGCAAGCTGGTCGGGAGATGGGGGCGACCTCCATTGTAACCGGACACTACCACACGGAAGGTAACCAGCTGGAGGTCACGCTAGAAGCAGTGGATGTTGCTAATGACCGCAGTGTTTGGCGAGACACCATCAGTGTTGCGGCATCGGACAGAATTGCGATGCGGGAGCAGATTACGTCGAGGGTACGACAGGGATTGGTTCCCATACTTGGAGGACTATCGGCCTCTGGAGAGGCGGAGACCCGTCCCAAGAACGAGGAGGCATACGACTTGTATTTGCGTAGCATTGCCGTTCCGCATGATCCCGCTCCTAACAGGGATGCGATTGCGCTGCTAGAGAAGGCCGTCGGGATTGATCAGGGCTACGCGCCGGTGTGGGAAGAGCTGGGACTCAGGTACTACTATGATTCGATTTACGGCTCGGGTGGCGAGGCCATGTTCCAGCGATCGAATGCAGCCTATGAGCGCGCGCTTGCGCTGGATCCGAACCGCGTGGCGGCAGCGAGCCTTTTGATCACGAACCGCGTGGAACGGGGCGAACTGCGCCGGGCTTATGATGCAGCTAAGGATCTGGTGCGCCGTCGACCCCAGAGCGCCGAGGCACATTTCGCGCTCAGCTATGTGCTCCGCTATGCGGGTATGCTGGACCAGTCAACGCAGGAGTGCGACTCGGCGCGGAAACTCGATCCGGGGAACTTCCATTTCCGTTCGTGCGCGTGGGCGTTTCTGGAAATGGGCAAGACGGGCCGGGCAATGGACTTTGTGCACCCAGATTCAGGATCGGAGTGGGCGGCGTGGGTGACTCCTTACGTTCACTTGGCGGAAGGAAACATTGCCGAGGCGCGAGAAGGAGCGAAGCACATCTCGAAGAATCCCTACTACCACCGCGAGCTAATGGTGGCATGCACCCAAGCACAGAGACCTTCTGACATGGACAAAATTGCCCGGGAGGCCGAATTGTCGGTCATGACGGAACTCGATCCGGAGGTGTGGTTTCACTTGGCGGAGCCGATGATGTATTGCGGGCAGAAGGATGCCGCCATACGCTTGCTGACAGCAGCCATTGAACAGAACTATTGTGCCTACGAGGCTTTGCAAACCGACCCGCTACTCGTGAAGCTCCGTGGAACTCCTGAGTTCAGCAAATTGCTATCGGCAGCGAAAGAGTGCCAGAACAAGGTTCTTGGCGCAGCGAGACCAGATTCCACAATGAAAGACGCCAACGCCGACCCCGACATTCCCATCCTCAAGGAAGCCAAAGCCGAGTACGCGAAGTTGCAATAGCCTGAGAAAGTCCTGCCCTCGTGGATTTCTTTGTTTGCCGATAGTTTACGTAGGCGGTAGACCACGAGACAGTGACTGGCCGAGTCTTTATCCACTTTCAGCCCGAACACATAATCATACTTGAGGGCGAGGTAGCAAAGCAGTTCAAGGACGTGCTCGGCGGCCTGAGGTCCGAGGCCAAAGCTTTAGCGGGCGTGGCTGCGCTGAGCGTCCCAAGCGTGCCACCATCGCCGCAGCCAATCGCTGCTCCTCCCAGTTCAGGGAGGTTGTATGCGAGCATGCGTATCGCAATAAAGAGCAAGACGCATGGGCGGAGCCTCACAGCTCCGCCCGATCTTCCTTGGTACAATCGCAAGCGTATTTTTAGGGGGCAACATGAACCCGGCTAAAGCATGGCGATTTTTGCATCTAGGCGCGTTCATCCTCATCTTCATTCTGTTATGCACAGCCAAAACCGTTCCTTATACGGCCTGGACACTGATCTGCCTTGGCGCAGTTTGCAATGTGCTGACAATGATCGCAAACCACGGGCAAATGCCGGTGAAAGGAAACTTTACGGACTTCATGGATGATGGCAGGCATGTCGCCTTTTCTCCAGACACCAGACTGCGCTTTTTGTGTGATCGATACAGAATGATAGGGCGACGCTGGTCTCCTGTATTCAGTATTGGAGACGTGATCTTATTTCTTGGCTTAGTGATCGGACTCCTTGGCGAAATCCGTCATGTAATCCTTTCGCTAGTTGCATGCCTTTGACATGAACCCTCAAATCCAAAGTCGAAGCCTTCAGCCATCATTTGGCAAATTGATGCAGAATGGGAAAGGCACGCCACGTCCCGGCAATTACTCCATCCGGCTCACATCAAAACTCTCCGCGGCCTGCCATCAGAATCGCTGCAACGTCTGCTCCAGCTTGAATTGTCAGCACGAGTGTCATAACAGGCAAATCCGATGAATGAATCCAACTGGCGAACCATGAGCGACGGTCAAAGCTCCAAAGGCAGCCTTGCCGCTCTGGGAGCCTGTCTCTTGGTTTTGCCTTGGATCCTGATGGGTGCTCTCGGTATCTGGGGTTTCTATCTTTATCTCTTGCTTGGGTTCGCCTTCACGGTCATCATGGTCTGCTTGAATTACCGAGAACTACGAGGCCGACCGCAGCACTCCGCAGCATGGCATTCCGCATGTGGGCTGAGCGCGCAGGAGTTAGAAATTGTCTCCGCGGCAACGGCCAAGCACGCGAATGAAGAGACCGCAGAGGAGAGTTTTAGATTGACCGCAGAGGAGAGTTTTAGATTGACCTATCGAGAGCTCGAAATTGTAGGCGCCATTGTGGCGGGATACTCAGATAAGGAGATTGCGCGGTATTTCAAAATCGGGGAACAAACGGTAAAGCATTGTGTGAACGGTATTTTCAGAAAGCTGCGCGTTTCTACTCGGCTGGATTTAGCGCTTTTTGCCGTGAAGCATTCACTTCCTTTGCGAAAGGGTTCAGTCGCTGCACGCATTTAAGGGAGCCAATGGCATGTACAGCTACCTAGTAGGACGCGTGCTCTACAACGGCGTGGTGGCGTATCTTTTGTTTTTCATGTTTAGTGATCGCGCTGCCCGTATTGCTATATCGATCATGCTGGCAGGGAGTGCCGGTAACCTGTTCGTTATGGCCGCGAATGGTGGAAGAATGCCATTGCGGGGGAACTTCAAGCCCGACGATACTCACTGCGCCGTCTGTCCTGATACGAAATTTCAGTATCTTTGCGATAGACATCGAATCCGACTACGCCGATGGGCCGCGACTATAAGTATCGGAGATATTTTCATCTATGGGGGTAAGCTGCTCTTTTTCGCGAGAATTCTGACGCTTGTGACGGGCGGGATTACGCGGTGACCGAAGGAAGATTAAACCCCAAACAGTGCTCACTCTGCGGTGCAGGTGGGCGGATACCGATGTACAGTACAGCCCTGGCTTCGATTTGCCTAAGCTGCGTCTCCGAATTTTCACGGCGCTATATGGCGTCGATTAAAGATAGGCGAGCCCTAGAACAGGCACGCGTGCTGGGTTATCCACCGTCACGATGGGCTAGAATTCTGACGCTGTGAAATCGACATGATTCCTCTAATCCAAAGTCGAGGCCTTCAGCCATCGTTTGGAAAATTGACGCGGAATGGAAAAGGCAGTCCGCGACCAGGAAAGTACTCCATCCGTCTAATGTCAAAACTCTCTGCGGTTTGCCATCAGAACCGCTGCAACGTCTGCTCCAGCTTGAATTGTCAGCACGAGTGTCATAACAGGCAAATCCGATGAATGAATCCAACTGGCGAACCATGAGCGACGAAGAGTTTGCGGAGTGGCTTCGCAACCTCAAACTGAAAGCCCTCGACGCGACAGAGAGTGAGCGCACGCGCCAAGCCCGCGCAAGCCATGAACGCCAAGCGGCAAAAGATGCCGAATTTAGAGCCTCTCCACTGGGCAGATTCTGTGGATTACAGCCGCGCCGATTCGACAGGAAAAAACGCTAAGGGAGGAAACGGAATGTGACAGCCACATATATCCGTGGGGGCCAACCAGATTTACAGGTGAGAAAAGATGAAAGCGATCAAGGCGGCTGTTACGCGGTGCAGTTCGTCCGCAAGTCGTTTGCGTTCCTTGCTCAACTGCTGGACCACTCCAGACAGGTTTCCCATTGATTCCCCCCTCACGGCTTGGAATCATAGCAGGGGTGCGACACGGTAAGGACGCTTGGGCCTACCCTCGGGTTCAGAGATGTCAATGCATTATGAAGCGCGCCCCATCCAAGCTTCTAAAATTTTCGTTCGGGCGGGTCCCATGTCTCAAGCCTAGGCCACCCCCTTGACGATAGCTTTAACCGAGCATGAGAAATTTAAGGATGCTTCCGATGGTTGGGGATGACCCCGTTTTGCGGCGAGGAAAGAACCGGGGCGAAGGCGATTTTGAGTGTAATGGGGATATTACGCCAACTGTGTTCGGGCCAGGGAGATTGCGGGGTGTTAGAACGACGCATACAATTTTCGGCGTGAGCCACCTGAGCCGAGGACACGCGTGCGAGTTCCGTGTGGCGGCTGTCCCTGAGAAAGCCCGACGCCACCGAACGGGTGCCCTGATCATCTATAGTTGTATCTCCGATTTTTCCAAGGGGGCACTCATGCTCCTCGCCAAGCGCGCAACGATCGTTGTTCTCGCCTCCACAGCACTGCTCGCCTCGGGACAGGAACCGACCCCGAAAACGGGTCACCGTGCCTCGGGCGGCAAACCTCCGGCCTCATGCCACGTCACCCTGCCGGACGGAAAATTCGCTCCAAAGCTTTCGACATCGGGTCACGGCGAGTTGTCTTCGGGTGGGGCCTGGTATGGCAGGGAGTTTGGCGGTGGGGTTTGGTATGGCACGGAGAAGCTGTGGACGGTGTTGCCCCGTGACGGAATATGGAGAGGATCAGGTCCGGCAGGGCCGCACGATTTCGCCTATGGCAACAAGCTTCCGTGGGGCCGTACGAATCCACCGTTTCGCCGAAGAGACGATCCGCTCACCGTTACGGGCAAACGACTCGACGGCCTTGCGCCCGTGTTCACCGAGACATTCGAGAGCAGCGGGTTCGGGCCGGATTATTCCGGCGAAGGGATCATGGGCGGCATCGAGATTCCGGTATTCGGCTGTTGGCAGATCACCGGCCGCTACAAGGACGCGGATGTGACTTTCACGGTGTGGGTTGCGCCCGACGTCGAAAAGGAGACCGTGGACGCGTCGTTGCCAGAAAATCAGGAACAGCCCCGCTCTTCAGAGGCCGCTCCTCTCCGCGTTTTTGTCGATGGTGAGGCCCAGGCAAAGTCGTTGGTCTATCGAGTGGCTCCGGAGCTTCCTCCGGACGCGGATGCAGCGAATGTACGCGGCACGGTCCTGCTCCACGCAATCATCGATACCAGCGGCCGTCCGCGGGAACTCGAGTACATATCCGGGCCGCCGCAGCTGGTGCAGGCGGCGATGGATGCCGTCCGGTGGTGGCAATACCGCGTTGAGATGGTGAACGACGAACAAGCCGCCGAGGTCGAGACCACCATTAAAGTTGACTTTCCCGGTTCCAGAAACTGAGCGCAGACCCTAGAGACCGATCCCAGACGCAGACATCTTGACGTTCGGCTTAGGGTCAGTCAGTTGACGAAAACAGGCGTGTCTGTTGAAAAACTCCTGTTTTGTCAAAATAGCCGGAATTCGGGAGACAGAAAATGTCTACCAAAACGGAGATCGTCGTTTGTAGGGCTTCCTATTGCAAAGTTTTGTCGACCATTTTCCGGTGAGTGAGTTTTTCAACAGACACAGGCGTTAGCGCTCATTGAGGGGTTTTGAGCGTAATCGGGATTTATCGTCAACCATCGGTCAAAGGTTCCGCATCTTGGGAGTTGACTACCCGACGTGCGTGGCTGACCATGAGTACGTTCATCTGAGCTTCAGCGGGCCGAAGCGAATAGCCCGAGGTAGAATCTCAAAGCGTGATTCCAACTCGTCGATTCGAAGCAGGAGCGTATATGCATCGAATTCAAATCGCGGCGGCGCTGTGGCTGTTCTCGACTGCAACAGTGTTGGGCTTCTCTGCGGGCAGGTCGAAAGACAACTGTGTCGAAGCTCCACCGCCATTCGAGAGTCAATATCAGGAGGCGTTCCGCGCTTATAAAACCGGCGATGATCAGGCGGTGAAGGCGGCGTTGGAAAGCTTCCGAATCCCCGCGAGCTGGTTTGCTGAAATGTTTGGCGCGGACAAAGCGCCAGAAGTGGAAGCGCAGTATGCAGATGAGTTCGAGTATTTCGAGTGGAATACTTTGAGGCAGTTTCACTCGATTGATAAGGCGGAAAAGACAACGATTAAAACCGTCACTTGCGGTGGGTCTTCACCGAACCCTCCTCCAAAGCCCGCACCTGCTTCGCTAAGGCCCCTTCCCGAGGCGAAAATGTTCCGTACGTCGTACAGCAAGAAGCATCAACGATTCGAAGGATTCGAATCCGAGATGTGGACAAGCCTCTACGCTGAAGTGGACGGTCACGTTTGGTTCTTCGGCAGCGGAGGATATCCCTTCTGGGACCCTGTTGGTCACGCGGATATGTGCGCCAAACCGGGTGAACAGACGACGCACGGCAAACTGATTACACGGGTCGAGCCCGAGTATCCGGAGAACGCAAAGGGTAAGCATGTTGGGGGCGTGGTGCGCGCGCGACTTACCGTGGCGAAAGATGGCACAATCTCGGAGGCCGAGATCATGACGGGCGATCCGCTTTTAGCCGATGCAGCCAAGAAAGCGTTCTTGCAGTGGCGCTACACCCCATTCATGAATTGCGGGCAGCCGACGGAAAAGAGGATCGTGGGGCAGGTAACGTTCACTCCGCCATCCTAGGGACGGAGACTCTGAGATAGCAACTTCGCTGCGCGGTTGACGCAAACAGGCGTTAGCACTCAGAACCATTCGGTTATGAGCGTAATCGGGATTTTTCGCCAGTTGAGCGACCTAACAAGACAAACAGATTGGCCTTAATATTTGTATCGGCGCTTGCAGTAGTAGAGCACTACAACTACGATCGCCAGCACAGTGACTTCTCGCCAAGTGACCGGGCCATTGATATGTCCCGTGATCGAGCTGGAGACAACCATGCTTTCCTCCTGCACCTCCGAGGGATTATCTCTCACATTGATGCACCTCTTGCAATGACTGTCGTAACCAGCCGATTTCACAAGCTTGCGGCGCCGTCAGTTCGCCCGTCAGCTCGGGTGTTGAGCGTAATGGGGATGTTTCACCAGCCAACGCCAGCGAGCGCAAGAATGCTCTGCGTTCATTGATTGGAGCACCTCCTAGAAGGGTTCTGGATCGATCTTTTGATCGAGATAAATCCAAAGCACACGTGAAAGAAACGTCAGCATGGGGGCGAAGGGCAGGAACAACAAGACCGCCCAGATTGCAATCCTGTCCAAACGCCAACCGGTCAGGGCCCAGAGGGCGGCGCCAAGAACAAAGGTGAAGGCGAGGGCCAAGCCGTAACTGATGTACATCGCACCGAGAAAATATCCCGGCTCGCGATTGAAGTGGAGACCGCACGTCGGACAGCAATCATGCATTTTGGGGAAGCCCCAATAAATGGAAGAACGGAAAATTCTCGCAGATCGGCATCGAGGACAAAGCTGGCCGAAGATGCTGCGCAAGGCGGATGGACGAGAATGGGACAAGAACGAATGATAGTGGATACGAACAATTGCGGTTGACCAACGTTGGGGGTCAACGCGAATCCGCTCAGCAACCCATCAATGAGCGTAATCGGGATTTTGCAAGAGCGACGACAACGCGGACTGTCTAATTTGCTTCAAGTGCAGTGAGAATTTCTTGGTTGCTCATAATGGCGGCGATTTTGTCTTTCATGTACTTCATCGAAATGTCATGGTGTTCTCGGTCGTAGGAACCGACGCAGTCCGCCGCCACAATAGTTTCCCAGTCTCTCTGATATGCATCAATCGCCGTCACCCGGATGCAAGCGTGCGTATTAATTCCGGCAAGAATAATTGCGTCAGGCCGTAGTCGTCGGAGCAACTGATCAAGCTCGGTCTGATAGAAGGCGCTGTACCGTTTCTTTATCAGCACGGGGTCTGATGAAGCAACCGCCAGATCAGCGGCAATCTGGCATCCGCTCGTCCCTTTGATGGTGATCCGAATACCCTTAGTTCTCATTTCTGGAAAGGCATCGCTGAGATCAGACTCGAACTCCTGGCGAACCCAAATGATTGGGTGCCCATGTTGACGCATAAGGCCAACGAGGTCGTTGATCGACCGGACCAGCTGCTGCTTCGGGGCCGGTAACCATTTCTCAAGAAAATCATTCACCATGTCAATGACGATTAGGACTGGTCGTCGCATGGTTAGAAAAGTTAGCACACCTGCGCTTTTGAATCGCGGCGAATTCAGACGGGTCAGTTGGCGAAACGAGGCGATTATACGCATTGATCTCTCCCGCCCCGCTAGCGTCGCGCTCCCGCCTCTGTTGTGCGTCATTTGGTGGGTGCAGACACGGACGGCTACGGGAGCGAATAATCGAAGGTCCAAGTGTGTTTACCCTGAGCGTCGATATGGACCATGAGCGAGCCAGTGAGTCCGGCCAGTTCTCCAGTGCCGGAATTGGGTACAACCGTCACGCTCAGCTCTCCCGCAGAGGGGGCATCGCCTTTCATCATGCTGGCGCGGTGCACGAAGGTGAAGCTGCCCTGTCGGCCGTTAAGCTTGCCTGTCATGCGCTCAATAGCAACGTAGGCCAAGGAGCCGGTGCTCGCGGTCGAGCCAGTGATCATTTCTCCATGGCTGACGCCTTCGAAGTCACCGTGCCAAGTCTTGTCGGATGTGAACCGAGTAATGTCGTTCGCCTTCTCGAAGTCGGTTGGTTCGGCCGGAGTCATTTTGATGTCGAAAGAACCTTTGGCATGGACCATGTGCATCTCCTTCTGGGCTGCGACACTCAGCGCGAGACTCATCACCGCCGCTGCCATTGCGAATCTCATTCTCGTATCCCCCCGAAATGCAACTTACTGAATTCTTGATCCCAGCTCGAACTCTCCCGATGAGTGTTCGCTTTCACGACAGCAATTTACTCCGAAGTACAACTATTTTCCAAATTGGTTGACGCTATCAGGCGATTACACTCAAAACCCACGGGCCGGGGCATGATGAGTGTAATGGGGATGTTACGACGGTTACGGCCCGCAGTGACTGTCGGTGATAGCGTTGCTACGGTCTACTTCACCCCAACAATCCTGGAGTTGACTTTGAATTCGTGATAATTGCGGAAATCGATGGTGTTGTGGCTGCACCCTGGGCTGCCCCGCTCACAGCCCAAGCTCTCGGCGTGGGCGGGAAGCAGAACTGAGGCCCCGGCAATGGTCACGTAGGAATAATCCACCGCGGATTCGACCCTATCCATCGGGAACTCCGACGGGATGTTGACGGCCTGCATCTCGATGCGCAAGACGCGCGCGGTTTCCGGATCCACCCATACGGAGCCTTGGTAAGCCGGATGCAGAGTCTGCGACTCGGCCTGCACCCTCCAATGCGAATTTTCACTCCGCACTCGAAAGTCGTAAATCTTGGCATATTGACCCGCAATGCGAGACACACCGCCGGGCTGGAACTGCGCGTCCGTATAAGGAGAAAAAAGATCGAGCAGTGTGGAGGCAAATTCTCCCACGGACCAGGAGCCATTTAGTTGCTCGATGCCCTTATCCGTGGGGTGCTGATCGAGCTTGACGTTGCGATAACTTTCTTGTCCCTTGTTGTACGTGACTTCAGCCGAAACCAGGTCCAGGAGCCTTTTGTCTTCGCCCTGCTGGGCATACCGCGCCATGTACTCCTCGCAAATAAAATTGGGAAGCTTTTGTGAAAACTGAAGCGCCGCGTCTCTGGCCCTTTCGATCAAGGGTGCGGCGGGATTCGGCAAACCTGAGCGTACGGTGTCCGCAGGGGGCGAAGCGTCCGGCGGCGGGTCGGGACAGGGAGGCAGATCCGGCTGCGAGCCTCGTTTCAAGATGGGGGGAGCGTTGGAGCAAGGAGGCGCGCTCTGCCCTTGCGATTGCGATTGTGTTGCGGGCGGCTGCGCGGACGATCCACTTTGCGCAGTCAGGGAAATCGAAGCAATCAGAAACAGGGAGAAGAGCGCGCCGAGACAAGCGAATCTCCGACCCCAGTAAAAACTTCGATGATCATTCCTTGGATTGGGCCCAGGATTCAGGATGCCCATTTTGCCTTCCCATCTGGCATACAGCATACACCCCTGTGTTGGATACAGTGCGAGCGGGGGTTATCTAATCCATGAATCGCAGAGAGTTTCTGCATTACACGGCCATAACGGCCGCGCTGGTCGGTATGCCGAGAGTCAAGGTGGCGGTAATCTAACGTGGCGTGAAGTGAATGCGCGCATTCTGGCCGCGCTCGCCAGCAACAACAAATTTTCGGGAAGAACGTCGAAAGGACGATTCTGCCGTGCCGCGATAAGCAGCAGAACACACGTCAACTGTTTCTATCAGGCGTTAACGCTCATTGACCCGACTGCGGCCCCGGCCAAATTTCTAAAATTTTCTCGCCCGCGGGTCCCATCCCTCATTCGATGGCCACCCCCCGAGCGATAAGCCTAAACCTAGCGAGAAAAATCTCACGTTATCTCCGTTCGAAGGGCTCTCCCGCTGTATTCATTGGCAAAAACAAACTGGCCACTCGGTTGCCATCCCGAATCGCGGGAGGGCAACATGGAAAACAAAGCAACGGAATTAAACTCTGGCATTCGACGCACAATAGAACAACTTGCGCAAGAGACCGACGCAGCAAGGCAGTCTCAGCAATTCCGCGATTACCTGAAAACGTCTGCCGCGTTCTGGGATTACTCCTGGCATAACCAGATGCTCATCTGGCGTCAGAAACCAGACGCGAGTTTCGTGGGTGGATTCCATACCTGGTTGAAGTGTGGACGCTATGTCCGGAAGGGAGAGAAAGGGATTGCCATTCTCGCACCGATGTTCTTCAAGGACAACAGCCAGATGGCAGATGGAAACGACGCTGAAACCACTCGCATTTGGTTCAAAGTGGTATACGTCTTCGACATTTCGCAAACGGATGGTACTCCATTGCCAGAGCTGCCAACGAAGTCTGTAGGCGAACGCGGAGAATACATGCTCAATCGACTGTTGGGCTTTGCGGAGTCTCGCGGCATCTCAGTTCAGTTCGTCGAAAAGTGCAAGCTGAATGGCGCGGCTGGCACGTCTAGGGGGACGGAAATCGAGATTAGAACGAGCGAGACGGATGTAACGACGCAAGCTGCAACGCTAGCCCATGAAATCGCGCATTCGCTGTTGCACTGGTCAGATGACGGCAAGAAGATTACTACCCGCGACGGGAAGGAAATCGACAAGAAACAGCGAGAACTGGAGGCTGAGGCTACGGCCTACGTCGTTTGCTCGTATTTCGGAATTAAGTCGCCATCAGATTTTTACCTAGCGACCTACAGCGTTACTCCTGCCATGCTGCTTCAGGCAGTCGAGACGATTGCGACCACGGTAAAGATAATTCTCAGTGGATGCCAGCGCGAGCAGGAGCTAGGCCTACCTTGCGCTGCCTAGAACTTATGCCTGATGGTTGGAAATTGTGACGTGACTTGTGACATAACCCTCGCATCCATGCCCCTGCAAGTGGTTGCAAATGGCTGCTACGAGAACCAAGTCGATTGCGGCTGAAATAGACATAGAACTTTGCACCTCTACGACTTGCGCCTACTCCTTCTCATTCTCTCCATCATCGATCGGAGAATTGACACGGTAGAGGTCAGGAGTTCGAGTCTCCTCGTGCCTACCATTTCTTTTCAATCATTTGCAGCGGTTGCGGTTTTGCTCACCGATTCCAACTCCCGATTCGACTCCCGAACAAGCTTTTCCAGCACAGCACCCTGAGCCTCAAGCTTGTCTGACTTAAAACCGTGCGTGTAATGGCTGAGCATGTTGAGGTTCGTCCACCGGAGCATCGCACGAACGATCTGCGGATTCTCGTCGTTAGCCATGAGCCACGACGTGAGCGAATGCCTGAACGTGTGGAACCCGAATCGCTTGACCAGTTCCCCACCGATGTACGTCTTTCCGTCCTTGACCTCGATCACTCCGGCTCTGACCGCAGCGGGCTTGAGATGATCCGCTACAACCATAGACCCGCGACGCGGTTTGCGTCCCTTGAGCTTCCGAGATGCAAAAACGAAGTCATCGTCCGAGGCATAGGCGGATTCGGCTCGCCATTCCTTTAATAGCTGCCCAAGCACATGGTGCATGGCTACCACGGACTTTGACAGCCTTGTTTTCGCGCCCGTCTCCAGTTCGCCGTACACATACGTCCTGCGGATACGAATCTCCCCACGCTCCCCAGATATGTCCGACCATCTCAGGCCGAGCATCTCGCTCATGCGCATTCCGGTGGCAGCGACCAACACGAGCATGGTGTACTCGGGCTGTTGTAGCTGTTGCAGAACCTTGAGCGTCTGTTCCGGCGTGAGAACCGCAGCCTCGTATTCAGACGTGGACTCGATACCTTTGACGTAGTGAACCGGGTTGTATTGCTCGCCGAGTGGCAGAAGCCCTTCGGACTGCGCGAACGTGTACAGGGTAGCTGTTGCTCGGCGAACTCTCACATGTACGATTCCTGAAATCGGCTGAGGTTACATTCTATCGAGCAGCGTGACCTCATCCGTCTGTAACGAATTCTGGACCCCTGAACCGGTGCTGGTGAGTGCTTCCTCTGGGTTGGCTGAACTCAGAGTTCGGAGGTGGTTCAAAAGGGGTCTCGCCAGTGCCCCCGCAAGTCGTTGAGCAATAAACGACAGGACTAGCGGTGTGAGGTGGTCAGGAGGGTAAAGGTTCTGACCAGCAAAGGTCATGCATCTCTGCCGTTCGTACGCTCGGAGATCACGGACGCGGCCAGCATGCTGGTATTAGTATGGGAATTGTCGCGGCGTTGGGGGCTGATGGGTGACGGAAGCTCCTGACGCAGGCAAACTTGTTCAAAGCGTGAGGTTAAGGTGCGAACCCGCTTTGCTGGAATTCTCAGTACTCTTTTGTTGCAGACTGCGATTGGTCTGTGGGCTCAAGTAAGCGATTCCACGGGCAAGCCCGCTGACTCCCCCGTGCTGCACACAGGCGTAACAGGTCGCATCAGTGCTTCCGGCCTAAACGACCCTCAGTACGTGCTTTCGTTTCCTCCTGTCCAGCGATTGCTGCTTCGTGCGACTCAACATTGCCTTATGCAAAACGAGATACAGAAGGAACTGCTGGATCAAGATCAGCGTGATCGGCAGGAAAGTCGGGGCGGACGATCTCGATTCGCATTAGGACTGTCACTTGCTTTTGCTATCTATTTCCTATGCTGATCACGGAAGAAACCTTCGAAGCATTTCTCAAATGCGAGACCAAGTCTCACCTGTACTTCCAACGCGCTGTCGGCGTTCAGTCTGAATTCAGTGAGTGGCAACGGAACCTGCGGCAGAACTTCAAGGAGACGGGCTGGGAGCGACTCCGTTCTACTGTTCGAGAAGACCAGTGGTGTGTCGGAACACCAGCCCTGCAATCGCTCGAAGACCGCCGCTACCGCTTCATTATCGACTACACGGTGGCTCTGCCGGAAATTCACTCTCGCATCCATGCGCTAGAGCTAATTCGTTCTGCGAGCAAGACGCGTGACCATCTCTATATTCCGCTCCGCTTCGTTCCGAGCGAAAAGCTCTCAATCTATGACAGGCTGCTACTGGCGTTCGATGCTTTCGCCTTGTCGCAGACATGTGGCAAGACACCGCACGTCGGCAGAATTATTCATGCCTCCCAATACGCAACGGTAACAGTCCCCTTGGCGGGGTTGCTTGAGAAGGTTCGGCTTGTACTTGGCAATATGGCTCAACAAGCCAGCACCACGGCTCCCCCACTGGTCCTCAACAAGCATTGTGCGGAGTGCGAATTCCGATCACGTTGTCGCCAGACCGCCATTGAGAAGGACGACCTCAGCCTGCTTCCGAATATCGGCGAGAAGGAGCGTAAGAAGCAGAATGACAAAGGAATTTTCACGGTGCTGCAACTGTCCTACACATTCCGCCCGAGGAGGCGTCCTGCCCATGGGTTGCTGAAGCATCAGCCTGCGCTGAAAGCCCTTGCCCTTCGGAAGAATCGGATTCACATTCTCGGCACGCCTGCCGTCAGCCAATCTGGAACTCCCGTGTATATCGATGTCGAAGGCGATCCTGATCGCGATTTCTACTATTTGGTCGGGCTAAGGATTGGCTCCGGTGGCTCAGCCGTCCGTTACTCCTTCTGGGCAAATGACCTAGCGGACGAGCGGACGGTGTGGGAAGGCTGCCTCGGTGTTCTCAGCAAGATCGACAACCCACGACTGATACATTACGGAAGCTATGAGACCCAATTCTTGAAGCGGATGAGAACCAGATACCCAGACGTTGAGAGCCCGTCTTTTCTCGGTCACCTTATTTCGTCCGCTCTGAATCTGCTGTCGGTGATCTACGCACACGTGTATTTTCCCACTTATTCCAACGGTCTCAAAGAGGTAGCCAGCTATCTAGGGTTCCGTTGGTCTGATGGCGCTGCTTCCGGATTGACGGCACTCGTCTGGCGGTCTCAGTGGGAATCCTCCCATGACCCCAGTCTGAAAGAGAAGCTGCTCACCTACAACGCCGAGGACTGCGAGGCAGCCGAGAAGGTTACCGAGGCAATCTGCGCGGCCTGCCGCCCACTGTCTTCGGAGAAAGCACCCAAGCTTGCCGCCGTAAATGTGGACTCGTTGAAACGTGAGTATCCGCAACGCTTTGGAGAAGTGGAATTCGCTTTACCTGAGTTTCAACAGATCAATGAGGCTGCCTACTGGGATTATCAGAGAAATAAGGTGTACATAAGATCGAACCGGAGGTTGAAGCGACTCACTCGCCAGACTGCCATGGAGCACCCTCTAGCAGGGGTTCCCGTCAACAAGGTCATCACCGTTGAAGAGCAACGGCCCGCTTCTTGCCGCTGCTGTAATTCCACGTTGATTTACAAATTCGGGAAGATGAGTCAGATTGTCTATGACCTGATGTTCTCGACTGCCGGTGTGAAGCGTTGGGTAACCCGGTACTCGTTTTCTCGGTACATCTGTTGGCACTGCAAAGCAACCCTTCAGCTATATGTTCACAAGCACAAATACGGCATTGGTCTCCGCTCGTACCTGCTATACCAAATCATTGAACTCCAAATTCCCCAAAACTCCATATCAAAAGTCGTCAGACAACTCTTCAGCCTGCCTCTGTCCCGTGGAGCGGTCAATTGGGTGAAAGCCACGGAAGCTGATCGGTATGAAGGGACCTACAGGGCAATCCTTGATCGTGTCGCCGCTGGCAATCTGGTGCATGCGGATGAGACTAAGGTCGCAATCAACGGGAAGGATGGGTACGTTTGGGTGTTCACCAACTTGGAGGACGTGGCGTTCTTATACAGCGAAACACGCGAGGCCAGCACAGCCCAAGATGTGCTGTTGAGTTTCCGTGGCGTACTCGTCTCCGACTTCTATGCTGGGTATGATTCAATCGAGTGCCCTCAGCAGAAGTGCTTGATCCATCTGATAAGAGATATGAACGACGATCTCTGCAAGCAGCCGTACAATGAAGAGATCAGGAACATGGCGCAGGCATTCAGCGATTTGGTTAAACCGATGATCGAGTCCGTGGATCGCTTCGGTCTGAAGGCGCACCATTTGCGAAAACACAGGCGTTCGGTGAATCAATTTTACGACGCACTATCCAAGCACGACTACCAGACCGACGTGGCGGCTAGCTACAGGAAACGGTTCGAGAAGAACAGGAACAAGCTGTTCACATTTCTTGATCATGATGGGGTCCCGTGGAACAACAATAACGCCGAGCACGCTATTAAGGCGTTCGTGAGACTCCGCAGGAGTATCGGCGGGAAGAGTTCCGCAAAGGGCATTCGGGATTACCTTGTGCTGCTAAGCATTTCTGAGACTTGCAAGTACAAAGGAGTGAATTTCTTGCGCTTCCTCCGATCTGGGCAAGTTGATATCGATTCTTTTGCTGGCGGTTCATCGAAACCAGCGCATCCGTCGCGAACTGTTCGAGTTGAACAATCCGAGTGAAGGGAATCGGCGTTGTGTGGTCAACAAGGTATACGTCTGAGACGACGACCAACCGGGAGAAACATGGGGCGAAAGGTCGCGAAAAACGAACACCCAGAATGACGCCTTCTTGACCACCAGCTTGCAAGCCCCAGAAAACAATCGAACGCGACACTTTTTGGCAGCTTTCCCCGCGCCTCCCCCGTCGTTGACTTCGCTTTCCAGTAATCCGTACCATTCCACGTGAGTTCCGCACCCATGATCGGTCAGACCATCTCGCACTACCGCATCGTCGAGAAGTTGGGCGGCGGCGGGATGGGTATTGTCTACAAAGCCGAGGACACCGAGCTTGGGCGATTCGTCGCTCTGAAATTCCTGCCCGAAGACCTAGCTCAAGACCCGCAAGCACTCGAACGATTCCGTCGCGAGGCACGTGCCGCTTCCGCATTGAATCACCCGAACATCTGCACCATCTACGAAATCGGCAAGCACGAAGGTCGGTCGTTCATCGTCATGGAGTTTATGGACGGATTGACGCTGAAACACCGGATCGGCGGCAAGCCGATGGAGATTGAGGAGGTGCTGTCAGTTGGGATCGAGATCGCCGATGCTCTCGACGCTGCTCATTCTGCTGGCATCGTTCACCGCGACATCAAACCTGCCAATATCTTCGTCACGAAGCGTGGGCACGCCAAGATTCTCGATTTTGGGTTGGCGAAGGTCACACCCGTCCTCGGCAACGTGGGGCAGCCGAGTTTGACGGCAGAATCAACAGTGACGCTGGAAGAGCACCTGACCAGCCCCGGCACGGCGGTCGGCACTGTCGCCTACATGTCGCCCGAACAGGTGCGAGCCAAAGAATTGGATGCCCGCACCGATTTATTTTCGTTCGGCACTGTTCTGTATGAGATGACGACCGGAATGTTGCCCTTCCGAGGCGAAAGCACGGGCGTCATTTTCAAAGCCATTTTGGATGGGACGCCAACGCCAGCCGTGCGCTTGAATCCCGACCTGTCGCCCAAGCTAGAAGAAATCATCAAGAAGTGCTTGGAGAAAGATAGGAATCTGCGTTACCAGCACGCCTCTGAGATTCGCACTGACCTGCAACGGCTGAAGCGGGATACGGAGTCGGCGCGGACACCCGCAGCGTCAAGACTTGCAGCCAGCACTCACCTACGAATGCACTGGAGGGTCACGCTCTCAGTTGCATTAGCTGTGGCGGCACTCGCAGTCGGCGGTTACTTCTACCTTCACCGCCCGCCCAAACTCACCGACAAGGACACCATCGTTCTCGCCGATTTTGCCAACGGCACGGGCGATGCAGTGTTCGACGATACGCTGAAGACCGCGCTCAACCTATCCCTGCGGCAATCGCCTTTCCTCAATGTGCTATCCGACAGCGCGGTTGCGAAGACCTTGCAGGAGATGACCCGTCCCGCAAGCACGAAACTCACATCCGAGGTTACTCGCGAGGTTTGCCAGCGTGCCCAAAGCAAAGCGTATATCACTGGCTCGATTGCAACTCTAGGGAGTGAGTACGTACTAGGGCTTAAGGCGGTGAATTGCCAGAGCGGAGACACGCTGGCGCAGGAGCAGGTGACGGCGGCGTCGAAGGAGAAGGTGCTGGATGCGCTGGGTGAAGCGGCATCCAAGCTGCGTGGTGAACTGGGCGAGTCTCTCGCTACGGTGCAGAAGTTCGATGTTCCGCTATCCGAGGCTACCACTTCTTCGCTTGAAGCGTTGAAAGCGTACACCCTTGGCGAAAACGCCCATCGCGAGAAAAGCATATCCGCCGCGCTGCCTTACCACCAACGAGCCGTCGAACTCGATCCAAACTTTGCCATGGGCTATGAGGAAATGGGCAAGGATTACTTAACTTTGGGTGAGGCAGGACGCGCCAGCGAATATTTCACGAAGGCGTTTCAGTTGCGCGAACATGCCAGCGAGCGGGAAAAGCTAGACATCATCGCTGGATACTACGCGAACGTGACTGGGGAACTGAATAAAGCGGTACAGACCTATCAGGAGGAAATCGAAGCCTACCCGCGAGATTACAGAGCACATCTCGATCTGGGTAATCAGTACTTGTCGTTAGGTCAGTATGAGAAGGCGAGGGACACCTATAGCCAAAGCCTGCGCCTCGCCCCGGACAACGTCGCCCCATACGTTAATCTCGCCATCAGCCTGCTCGCCTTGCAGCGGTTTGACGAAGCGCAGCAGCCAGTTCAGCAGGCGCAAGCGCGAAAGCTGGATAATTACCTAATACACCAAGACCTCTACGCGCTGGCATTTCTTCGGACAGATTCGCAAGCGATGGCAGAACAGCAACGGTGGTTCATGGGCAAGCCGGAAGAGAACGACGGGCTTGCGCTCGCATCTGACACAGAAGCCTATGCAGGTCACCTGCACAAGGCACGAGAACTTACCAAGCAGTCGATAGATTCTGCTATCCGCGCTGACAGCAAGGAGACTGGAGCAATATGGGAGGAAATTGCCGCCCAGCGGGAAGCCGCGTTCGGCAACGCAACAGATGCGAAGCAGGAAGCAGCACAGGGCTTGAAACTTTATCCAGTAAGCCAAGGGGTTGAGGTGGAAGCGGCTCTGGCGTTTGCGATGGCGGGTGACACGACACGAGCCGAATCGCTGGCGCAAGACCTCAACCAACGCTTCCCGCTGGATACGCAGATGCAGTCGCTCTGGCTGCCTTCGATTCGTGCGCAGTTGGCACTGAACAAGAAGAACCCGGCTCCCGTTCTGTATACTCTGCAACCTGCTTCGCCCATTGAGTTGGGCAGCATCGCGTTCGGCAACAACACTTCCTGCCTCTATCCGACCTACATTCACGGGCAGGCATATCTCGCGGCTGGACAGGGCAGTGGTGCCGCCGACGAGTTTCAGAAGATTCTCGACCACAGCGGGATTGTCTGGAACTGCTGGACGGGAGCATTGGCACGTCTCGGAGTGGCTCGCGCAAACGCTTTGCAGTCGAGAACCTCTCTAGCGGATGCCGATGCCGCCCGGACTCGTGCGCTCGCAGCTTACAAAGATTTCCTCACCCTCTGGAAAGACGCTGACCCCGACATCCCCATCCTGAAGCAAGCCAAAGCCGAGTACGCGAAGCTGCAATAGCTGTTCGGGCTATTATGTTCTTGCGGATAATCGGACTCGCCCATGCCAAAGAGCACAATCAACTTCGACACCGTGCGAAAGATCGGCTTGGCATTGCCCGGCGTGGAAGAGAGCACAGCCTACGGGTCACCCGCGCTTCAGGTAGTGGGTCAGTTTGAATTACAGAGTGAGAAAAGGGAAGCACCATATTTGACGATGGATGCTAACTACATCCGAAGGGGCCACACATTGCCCCTAGTGTCATCAGAGAGCAGAGGAACGCACCCCCATTGACCAAGAGTCCGCTCCAGCGACTCCACCCAAGCCCAGACAGGGAGGCCATAAAGAGAAGTGGCGATCCGTAGAAACTGATGCTCCAGATCAGCCCCAACGCTCGCGCATGCCGAAGTCTTTCTTCCACATGCAAGCTCGAAGGATTTGATGCGTACCTCACGTACACGAAGCAGGCGGCCGCGAACAATAGGAAACCGGCTCTGCGCAAGAATCTGGAAAACTATGCATATTACGCGGCTTTCTGAAGAATGAGGAATTCGGTCTTGGTCGCGGCTAAGCGCTGCGCCTTCAGCAGCAGATAGTTCATGTCTCGATAACCGCGTCCCCGACGGAGCAGAGCTTTGATGTTGCCGTTGACGGCTTCCATCACTCCCATCGGAACCTTCGTCCGGCAGTAGTTCAAGATGCCCTCGAGATGATCCAGCAACATGCGGGCTAGTTTCTCCATCGGTTTCAGCCGCTGCCAGCGCAACTGGTTGATCCAGCTCTGCAGGTAACGCAACATGGCCCCTTCGTAGGTGTAATTCCACAACTGCGAGAGGCTCTCCTTGAGGAGATAAGCCTTGAGGATGCGCCGGTTCAGCGCAAACAGTGCGTTCAACTGACGCCGCTTGCCGCGATCCAGGTTGAGCCAGCTGGTCAAAAGCAACCAGCGCTTCCCCCGTACCAGATCCCGCGCGGCTCCTCCTTTGCGGAAGAACTCCG
>Ga0208036_1000445_pt1 | contig 25077 bp, 24 predicted proteins | sample June2015DPH_11_1_2_FD_184706 | JGI IMG/M metagenome (GOLD analysis project Ga0208036, IMG submission 184706) | Peatland microbial communities from SPRUCE experiment site at the Marcell Experimental Forest, Minnesota, USA - June2015DPH_11_100... | ecosystem: Environmental > Terrestrial > Soil >...
TCGCGTTCAACCGTCTCGGAACAGCGATCGCCGACACTCTCCACAAGGGCGACCACGTTCTTGTCGATGGAATGCTCGTCAGTTCGAAGTACGAGCGCGGGAACGGCAAGAGCAAGAAGGCCAAGGCCGCGAAGGTCACGTTCTGGAGCGTGCGCGCGAATTCCGTGCGCAGGCTAAGCCGTGCCGAGGCGGAGCCGCCATCGGCTCCGGCGGCATCTGACGCTAGCGATGGCGCTGATGCCGGGAATGCGCCGTACTAACCGGCGCTTCGCTCAAGGGCTCCCGACTCGGTCGGGAGCCCTTTTTCGTGTTGTACGCATTTGCGGTCAGTGAGCAGAAAAATACCCAGCGCCTCAAAACGGCTCGCAGTATACGTCCCTCGCGCGGAGGTTCATTGGCGGCCCCGTGCCATCGCCGCGCGAACACCAGCACCGTCGAAACCAACCGAGAACTTGTCCCGCTCCCGGTCACGCCGAGCTGCGCCCTCGACCGGAGGAATCGTGTCATGGGCAAACACCCGCATTGCACGTGCACCATCTGCTACATAGAAAAATCCATTGGGCTCGAACTTGCGCTCCCCGAAGTCCACCAGATGTATCGTCAAATCGCTGCCGAAAAACCTCTCCTCGCCGGCTTTCCAACCGTTTTCCATTTAGTGGCGAGCATACACGGGTGCAGGAGCACGAAAGACGGAGCGGCTTTCTCCGACCTGATACTCGCGCAACTTCTCTCCGGCCCTACTGTCGCCATCCATTGGGAGTACCTCGAAAAGGTTTTGCTCCTTGTTTTCATACCAACAGCTCATGCCGCCGTGCGACATGTTTCCTACCACTATCAATTCCTGGAGCGCGAAGATATTTCGCAAGTCGCCCTTACCACTCTCATTCAGTGCCTCCGGTCAAGGAATTGGCAGGCGCAGCGCTCACACTTCGGCTTTGTCGTGGCGAGGAAACTCAGGAGAAGCCTTTTTCGATGGGCGCGCCGGGAATTCCAGTCCACCTCCCAGTTTGTTGCCCAGCGCATCGGCGACGGTTTCTCTTTCACGCAAACAGCGGAAGAATCCTTCGAGCGGCATGCCATCTTGCGGCATTTCCTCAACTTATGTCAGGAAAGAGCCTACCTCACCCCCGATGAGATAAACCTGCTGATTGACCTGAAGGTGGAGGAATCCATTGATGCCGGAGTCTCTGGCCCCAAGGGCCGAACATCCAATCTCTTCCGGCAAAGAGTGAAGCGCCTGATGACCAAGCTCCGGCGCTTAGCCCGAACATCAACCAGCAACCCACACCATAAGGGACGATCCGGGGACTAGGGAGAACACCATGCTGTCACCGGTGGACTCCTCACCCTCCTCCCAGAATGGGAATTGAAGAAAAATGAAGAATCTTTGTTTGGTCGCGACACATTTTCCGATCTCGTGGCTGATTAGGTATATGAGGGGGGAGTTCCCGACAAGATGGGGCTGGCGGCAGTTATGAGTCTCAGCCGCCGATTCTTTCTTTAACCCGGACAACACCCGGACCCACACACCTCTGCTCCCGGAGCTAGCGCTCCTGGTGTCTTCGGACGATGCGAGCGCCTTTTGAGCACAAAGTCCTGTGGGTCCGGGAGCGGTTCTGGCTGAAGAGGGTCCTTGCGGGAACTCCCAAAATTCATCAGCAAAGTTGAGTGAGGTCATCAGATGAAACAAATACATCGTAGGTTCCTGTCTATCTTTCGGCTGTCGCCAAGGTTTTTGATCATCGCCGTGGCCCTGCTCCTTGCCGTCCCGGTGTTCGCGCAGGGCACCTCCCCTTGGGAGAACGCCGTCAACGTCCTTCAAACGGCGTTCACCAGCACCATCGCGCGCGGGCTGTCCCTTGTCGCCATTGTTGTGGCCGGGCTGACGTTTGCCTTCGGCGAAGGAGGATCGAAACGCATTCTCGCCGGCGTGCTGTTCGGCGTTGGCATGGCCATCGCCGCGGTGAACTTCCTCTCTTGGCTCTTTCCCGGCTAGCCGTTCAGTTACGGAGTTGCGGAGCAAACGCGAATGGCAAGCGGCAGGCGCATCAATTTGGTTCATCGGTCGCTATCCCGACCACTGACCATCCTCGGAGCGGAGCGAAAGCTCTTCTTCTTCGCGATGTGCCTCGGGGCAGCGACATTCAACCTCCTCAACAGCCTGTCCGGGGGAGTGTTGATCTTTTGCCTGCTGTACTTCGTGGCACGCTGGGCGACGAAGACCGACCCACAGATTCTCCGGCTCTTACTCGCCGCCGCAAAACTGCGAGCCCAGTACGACCCCATGAAGTTCACACCGATTTCGGTTCGAAGGGACGGCCATGCTCAGGCTTAGCGGCATCTTCAAAAACTACCGCGAGACCGGCTCGCTCAACGAGCAGGTCAACATCTTTGGATTCATCGGTCCGCAAGTCTTTCTGACGAAGACCGGTGAGGTCGGCGTCATCCTCGAAGTTTGCGGCGTGGACTATGAGTGCCTAGATGCGGCTGCAATTGATGCTTTCACGAAGCGCCTCGAATCCGCGCTGAAACTGTTCGACGAAAACTGCCGCGTTTACCAATACCTGTTCAAACGCAACAACGAAACCATCCCCTACAAACTCTACGCGAATCCCATCGTGGACGCGGCCATCAAGAATCGCATCGCCTATCTCGCCGGCAAGGCCGACACGCTCTTTTCATTGTCGGTTTATTTCGTCGTGCTCTATCAGGGTTTTAAGGCTACGCACAAGCTCGCAAGCGCGCTCACTCATCTGACGAGCGATCCGAAAAGAGCCCTTGCCGAACTGCGCGCCCACTTTTCGACCGAGAAACAGACCGTTCTCCTTGGCCGGCATGTCAGCGAAGCAGAAACAGCGCTGCTCCAGAAAGCGCGCAGCTTCATTCTTCACGTCAGCGACTTCCTCGCTGCCCGGCTTCTCGACAAACAGGATGCCTTCCGCATCCTAAAAAGGACGCTGAACTTCGCCCCGCAGAAGCTCGAACTCGCCAAGCTCAAGCACGACACCTTTCTCGATTACTACCTGCCCGAATCGCCCATTGAATGCCACCGCGGCCATTTGCGCGTGGATGATTACTACGTCAAGGTCTTGACACTCAAAGAGCCTTCCGCCCAGAGCTTTCCTCTCATCTTCAAGCGCCTGCTCGAAGTCGAGGCCAACTACTACGTCGTCACGGAATGGAAAAAAGAAGATTCCGGCAAAATGCGCCGGGCCATCCAGGCCAAACGCCGCCATTTCCATAACACCAAGCGCTCTTTCGCTAGCCAGGTCAGTCTTAACGACGCTCCCGCACAAGACGTGCTCCTCGACGATTCGAAAGAATCCCAGGTCAGGGAATTGGGTGAAGGCATCAAGGAAATCGAGCTGCACGGAAATTATTTCGGCCACTTTTCCCTGACCGTCGTGATTTACGACCTCGATTTGGCAAAGTTGGACCGCGCATGCGCCGACTTCTATAAGGTCTTCAGCGTCCACGATGCCCAGCTCTATGAAGAAAAATACAACCTCCTCAATGCCTTTCTCGCGGCGGTTCCCGGCAATCACGTCTTCAACCTGCGCACCCTGTATCTTCTCAATACTAACTACGCGGACTTCTCCTTCCTCTTCACCCTTCACTGTGGCCAGCCTCGCAATGCCCATCTCCGGCAGGAATATCTCGCCGTCCTGGAGACCAACCACCACACGCCCTACTTCCTGAACCTGCATTACCGGGACGTTGCGCACACCATGACTTTGGGGCGCACCGGTGCGGGAAAATCGTTCCTGCTGAACTTCCTTATCACGAACCTGCAAAAGTACGCTCCCCACACCTTCATCTTCGATCTGGGCGGGAGCTTTGAGAACCTCACGCAGCTTTTTGGCGGCTCGTATGTGCGCGTCGGCTTGGAATCCGAGGATTTCAAGATCAACCCGTTCTCCCTCCCACCGACGAAGGAGAATCTCGACTTTCTCGCGCTGTTCCTGAAGGTTTTGATTCAAGGACAAAGGGCAGGCGAGTTCGACCCCGTCGCCGAACGCGATCTCTACCACCAGGTCGAAAATCTTTATTCCATCGACCCCGCGCTTCGCACCCTCGGTGTGCTCGCGAATACCCTCGGCCGCGACATTTCGAGCCGCCTGGCCAAATGGACGCGGGGCGGACAGTTCGGATTTCTCTTCGACAATGCCGAGGACACCGTTTCCTTCTCCCGATTCCAGTGCTTCGACTTTCAGGCCATGAGCCAGTACCCGGAACTCCTCGAACCGCTCCTCTTTTACATCCTGCACCGCGCCAATGCCGTCATCGCCGACCGGCAGATCACTTCCGTATTCAAAGCGTTCTTCATCGACGAAGCCTGGGTGTTTTTGAAGAACCCGAGCATTCAGCGATACGTCGTCGAAGCTCTCAAGACCTGGCGCAAGCACAACGCCGCGATGGTGCTCTCGACGCAATCGCTCGATGAATTAAAACGTTCCGACATTCTCGACGTCATCATCGAAAGCTGCGCCACCAAAATCTTCCTTGCCAACCCCGACATGGACCGGGAACTCTACCGGCGTCAGTTCCACCTGAACGAGACCGAAGTCGAACTCATATCGAACCTGATCCCCAAGCAGCAGTTTCTGATCAAGACGCCGGAACTCGCGAAGGTTGCCAACCTGAGCGTGGACCCGAAAAGCTACTGGCTCTATACAAACGACCCCTACGACAACAAGAAGCGCAAGGAAGCGTTCGATACCTACGGCTTTGAAAAGGGTCTCGAAATCCTGGCGGGAGGGCAGCCATGACTCTTTTTCTCTTTCTCCATCCTGTGACGGCGGCGCATGATCCGCTCTACCCATTCCTTCCTCTCGCTATTGCGGGTCTGTTCACCGCAGCCATCTTTGCCGTGCAGTGGTTTGCCGGTCTGTTTTCCGACCGCAACAAAAGTTCCCAGCAAGACCATCCCATTTCAAAAGGAGCAGTTCGATGAAACAGCCGTCTCATTCGCAGTCCCGTAGTCCATTCCTCAGCGCCCTCGCTGTTGTTCTTCTCGGCGCGGTCGCGTTCGGCGCTTCGCCCGCCCGCGCCGCAACGGCGGAGGCTCGTGTCGTGAAGTACGCGAAGGAAGACATCGTCCCCGTTCGCGCCAAACTCAGGTTTTCGACGCTCATTGTCCTTCCCGAGGACGAGGAAATTCTCGACTTCACGACGGGTGACAAGGAATTCTGGGTCATCAACGGGGCCCATAACCTCTGCTACGTTCATCCCGCCCAGGCCGGCATTCGCAGCAATTTGAACCTTATCACCGCGAGCGGCCGTGTCTATTCGTTCCTGCTGACCGAAATCAGCAACGAACCAAACGCCGAGCCCGATCTCAAAATCTTCATTGAACCCAAGGAAGGTTCGAGCATCGCCGTGAACAGCGGCCTCCGCGGCTATGTCAGCGCCGGGGAGGCCCAGGCGTACAAGAAGGAACTCGAGACGCTGCGTGCGCAGGCGGCGGATCAGATTCACACTTCCGAGACTCAAGCCGCCGAGCAGGTCAACCGCTTCCGCTCCACTTACGCAACCAAGCTCCAATTCGATTACCCGCTCGACCCGAAAGCGGCGCGGGAGCCATTCCTCGTCTCCGCCATCTATCACGACGATGCGTTCACTTACATCCAGTGTGCCGCCCGCGAAAAGCCCGCGCTCTATGAACTCAAGGACGGCAAGCGCAACCTGATCTCTTTCCAGTTCGAAAATGGCGTCTACGTCGCGCCAAAGATTATCGACTCCGGCTACCTTGCCATCGGCAAGAAGAAGCTGCCGTTCGCGCGGCGCGCGACCGGGAACTAAGAGGCGAACATGACCGAATCGGCCCAACCCGTACAGATTCAGGAAAAAGCGCCGAAACCCCAAGGCCTTCTGCCCAAGAACGTCCAATCGTGGCTTCTCATCGGGCTGGCCTTCCTCATGGTCGCCATCATGTGGCTCACCGGGGGCAAAAAGCCGCCGACTCCCACCAAGGCAGTGTCGCCCGTGACCGCGCTGCCGGTCGCACTCGAAATCAATGAAACCAAGATCGCCGAAATGCAGAACCGCATTGAGGAACTACAGCGTCAACAACTTGTTGCGCAGAACGCACTCGCACAGCAAACCCACTTGCTCGGTGCCGCCGCGCAAGACCCGCAGCAATCCCAACCGCAAAACAGCCCGGGTGCCCCAACCGAGCAGCGGCCCGAAGATCAAATCCAGGCCGAGCGTAAGAAGCGTGCCTACACCTCGCTGTTTGCCTCAAATGTCGCGCTGAGTTACCGCAAGCCCCCGGCCAGCGCCCCGGCCCCTGCTAACGAAGCATCGATCCAGACACCAATACCGCTCCCTGCCGGACCCGACACCACTCAGATGGCTCAACTTCTAAGAGAGATGCAGCCGAATCCGGTTTCCCCGGCGACCGGTGCTTACGCACCCGTGCCGCCTCGGACCAATTCCGCGGAAACGACCAACGACCGAAAGGAGGAAGTCAGAAACCCTGCCGCCGTGCCGCCTGGCGCCGCTAACGCGGCGGCAGGGAAAACCTACGTGTTGTTTGAAGGAACCATCCTCGAAACCGTTCTTGTCAACCGGCTCGAAGGGCAGTTCTCCGGCCCCATCGAATGCCTGCTCTCAACCGACGTTTACTCAAACGACCGCCAGCACCTCTTGATCCCCGCAGGATCGAAGCTGCTCGGTGAAACGAAGAAGGTCGAAGCCTTCGGCCAGACACGTCTGGCCGTGGCCTTCCACCGCATCCTCATGCCGGACGGATATTCCGTCGGCCTCGACGGGTTCAAGGGGCTCAACCAAATCGGCGACACCGGCCTCCGCGATCAGGTCAACAACCACTATCTCCGCATCTTCGGCGTCTCGCTTGCCGTTGGCGCAATCGGCGCGGTTGGAGAAGCGGGAACCGGTAGCGCGCTCACCTCTTCCGGCAGCGACCTCATGCGTCAGGGATTTGCCGGAAGCGTGGCGCAATCCTCCTCGCAAATCCTGGACCGATTTCTGAACGTTCCTCCCACCATCACCATTCGCGAAGGTCACCGCGTCAAGGTCTACCTTGCGGGCGATCTCGCCTTGCCCGACTACAACAACCACAAAATGCCTTCCGATCTGTAGAAGGCGTGAAAGAAAGGATAAAGATTCAATGAAAAGAAAGATCCTGATTTTCCTGCTCGTGATGGCCCTCGCAGTCGGTTCCGCCTCCGCCCAATTCGGCAGCGGCATCGTCTACGATCCCACCAACTACCACAACGCCCTGTTGCGCTATTTCCAGTTGCAGCAGCACCTGATGCAGTTGCAGCAGACCTACGCGAAGGTTCTCGCGCAATACAACCTGGCCCTCTCCATGGCGAAATTCGTGCAGAACATGCCCGCCCGGTACCGCGCCCTGTTTTCGCAATGGAGGCACGTAACCTCGCTGAACACCTTTGGGAATACCGGCTCTTGGATCAGCGGCATCAATTCCGGCCTGCTTCCCAATATCAACACCGGTTACCTCCGGTCGACCAATCAACTATCTCAGTACAGCCCGTACCAACTTTCCGGCATGGATGCCACGGAACTTGGCCGCGTGCAATCGCAGTACGCGTCCATCGAACTTGCCGACGGGGCCAACATCAATGCGATGGCCACGATTGGCGCGATTCGCGGCAACGCCCAGGGCATCGAAACCCAGATCGGCAATCTTGAACAGGACTCGTTCTCTAGCAGCGCTGATCTCAACAGCGAAGTCTCCGTCCTCAACAAGATCAATGCCTCTGGTGTCCTCACCCTGCGTACCGTTCAGGATACCAACAAGCTCCTCGCTTCCTTGCTCGAACAGCAAACCATCCTGGCCAAGCAGCAACGCGACGCCACTACCAACGCCATCAACACCGATATCGGCCGCCAAGCGAGCATGACCGGGAATATCGCCCAGGTCACCGGAACCATCACCAATTCACTGCAAACCTTCCGCATGCCGTAAGGCACGCGGACCAGGACGCCCAGCGTCGAAGGAGCTACCCGTGCAAACCGATTTCCTGCAGTACATCTTTCAGGCAATCAACAATTTGCTCACCCAGAATCTCGGCTTCTTCGACGCCATGGGGCAGAATCTCTTCCGCTCCTTCGCCACCATCCTGGTGGTCTGGTACGGCGTGAAATCGGCCCTCTCCGCCGCCAGCGGCAAGTCTCCGTTCCACTTCGACAACTTCGCGAGCTTGGTGCTGACCATCAGCTTCGGCTTCGCCATGGTCAACTACTACAGCACACCCATCCCCGGCATCGGGACCAGCTTCCATAATCTCGTTACAGATGAGGCCCAGTTTCTGTCCAGCAAGATCGATCAGGCCCAGCTGCAAACCGTCATCACCCAGGTCGCCGACTTCGAATCCCGCATGGGCTCTCCCAGTTGGGGAGACTTCTTCGGTACCGCCATCTACGTCATCGTCACTGTCCTGCTCGCGGCGGCCCAGGCTGTAGCGATTGTGGTCATTGCTTACGGCTTCATTGCCACCGCGGTGTGTGTGCTGGTAGGCCCCATCTTCGTGCCTTTCTTCATTGTTCCGAAGCTCGAATGGCTCTTCTGGGGCTGGCTCCGCTGTTTCCTGCAATACGCTTTCTACCAGGTCGTTGCGTCCGCCGTGGTGTACGTCATCGCAAATCTCATGCTTGGCGCGCTGCGCCTGCCGCCCTCGGGCACGCTCTCGACCGTGCAACTCATTGCCTGGTTTCCCGTCCTCTTCATCACCTTCCTGGCATCCATCTACGTCCTTCTGAAAATCCCCACCCTGACCAATCACATCTTCAGCGGCACCGCCGGGGGCTCTTCCACAAGCCTTTTGGACGCGCCCGCAGCCGTTCTCAACCGGGTGATGTGATGAACCAGGATGCCAGCTTCCATGACGCGAAACGTTTGTACCTCGAATCCTGTGGTGATCCCATGGTGACGAACACCTATCTCAAGATCGCGCTTGTCCTCGTTTCTCTTGTGGCCGTTGGTCTTGCTCTTGTGGACTTGAAGACCATTCGGACGTTCCAGAACTTCCGCCCTCTGGTCATCCGCATCGACGATCTGGGCCGCGCCGAAGCCATCAACTACCACAACCTCGAATACAAGCCCCAGGACGCCGAAGCGAAGTATTTCCTGTCCCAGTTTTGCGCGCTCTACTACCGCCGCAACCGCTACACCATCCAGAACGATTTCTCGAAGTCGCTCTATTTCATCGACGGCAAGCTCGCTGACGGCATTTTCGATGCCTACCGCAAGGACGACATCATCAAGAAATTCCTCACGAACATCTCGGCTCCCGAGATCGACGTGGAAGTGAAAAAGGTCGCTCTCGAAGACATGCAATCGCCCCCATACAAGGCCCGCGTGGACTTCTACATGGTCTATTACTCCCCGGCTGATCACAGCGAACTGAAACGCGATCTTTACACCGCGAACTTTGTCTTCATTTTCAAGTCCCAAGTACCGAACGAACTCATCCCCATCAATCCGTTGGGGCTGAGCATCACCTACTTCCGCGAAGACGAGGCGTTCAAGTGACGAACGTACTGCATCGGCAGACCCAGGAGGTCGCGGGCGGGCGCCTCGCATCCTCGGCCCAACCTCCGCGCGCCCCGTCTTTCTTTTCCCCTGACCTTTCCTCTCCCCATGCGCCACAGCCCTCTCGCTCGACCCTGCTTACGGATACCCCAGGCGCGCTGCGGGAGAGCCTCCGGTGCTTTACGGCTTCCCGCCCGCTCCCCCGGAACGAACAGGCTTATGGAAAAACCTCGCAACCTCTTCTCTTTTGAGAAAGGAAAAGACCAATGATCGCCAACACCTTACTCGCCACGATAGCCATCCTCCTGGCCGGGGGTTTTTGGCTCCTCGGCCAACTCAAGTTCCTCATTCCGTACCGGCACATCCTGTTTCATCAATACGGAGACGTGATTCTCCTATGGATCGCGGTCCTATTTGTGAATGTCTTTGCCGGGCTGTATGTGATCCAACGCAAGTTCTTTCTGAAAGACACCGGCCGGAAGCTCACGCATGTGGACAACCAAGCACTCGCCGGCAACTTCCCCTTGCCCTCCCCAACTGAGACCGACGAGCACGAGTGAATGTCCCGCGATTTCACACCGCCAGATCACGACGGTTTCGGACGCGATCTCCCCGACTCCGATGCCAGGCCGGTTAGCAGCCCGTCCCAGGACAGGGACCAGGGCGAAAGAACACCGCCACCCCGCGCGCAGCAGCGCTCACCGGAACACCCGCGCGAAGATCGCGGTCCGGAGATTTCGTTCCGGGACGGGCGTGCCGTGCTTTACGACCGGGATCGCGGCTACTCCCTGAGCGAAACCGAAATTCGTACCATCGTCGAGCTTGGCAAATTCCGCGTAATTGCCACTCACGATCTCTCCCAGCATGCCTACGCAGGCAATCGAGAACTGGCCGACCGCGAGGTGCACAAGCTGATTCGCCAAGGCCTCGTGCGCAAGGGTACGTTCGAAGGTCCCGAAGCGAATCCGCGCCAACTTCTGACGCTGACCAAGCGAGGGCATCGCCTGCTGCGAGCAAACCGCCTCGCACCGCAAGGCCAAGCCGTTTACTACGGTTTCGTCAAACCGCGGGAGGCCAATCACGACGCGGACCTCTACCGCCTCTACCAAAAAGAAGCCACCCGGATTGAAACCAAGGGTGGACGCAATCTCCGGGTGATTCTCGACTACGAACTCAAAAGGAAAATCAATCGCGAGATCGCCCGGCTCGGCACCGAAGCCCGTCCTGAGATTGCCGCTCGTCATGGACTCCAAGTCGTGCGAAACAAAATTCCCGTCCCCGACCTTCGCATCGAGTATGAAACTCCCGACGGTGACGCGGCGCGCGTCAATCTCGAGCTGGTCACCGAACACTACCGAGGCCGCCACGTCGCGGATAAGGTCCACGCGGGCTTCTCCCTGTACACCCCGCATGGAGAGGCTGATCACCTTCGCCGCGTACTCGACCAACACGAACTCACTGCGGAGATCCTTTCTCTATGAAAATCTCCTGCGAACATATCCGCGCAATCCAGTCGCTTGGCTACACCGAGGACGAAGCCCGCTTCTTGTACATCGTGGCCAACCATTCCGGCTATTTCGTTCCACGCCAGTTCATCGCCTTCACCGGGGCGAGTTGGGGCAAGCGGTCGCAGCAATTCACCGACAAGCTCGAAAGCCGAGGGCATGTGACGTGGCGCGAGTACCAGGATATGGGCGGCGTCTACCATCTTTTCTCAAAGACCCTTTACCGGCAGATTGACCGCGAGAATCTGCGTAATCGCCGGCGTCACTCGACTGAGTTCATCCGTACGCGTCTTCTCCTGCTGGACTTTGTCCTTGCCAATCAGGTGTACGACTACCTCGAAACCGAAGACGATAAGGTTCGCTTTTTTTGCGACGAACTTGCCATCCCGAAGAAGGCACTTCCCGCAAAGACCTACGAAGGCCTGTCCACGCCTGAACCCACCCTCCGCTACTTCGTGGACAAATTCCCCCTTTTCCGTGCGGCCACCAATGGTTCTTCCTCCCCTGTGGTCACCTTCTCTTATGTGGACCCTGGACAGGCCAGCATTACGGGGTTCGCGAATCACCTGAACGCCTACGCATCCCTCTTCCGCCACCTCCGCAGCTTCCGTTTCGTCTACATAGCGTCTTTCACGGTCCATTTCACCCGCGCCGAGCAGTACTTCTCCTCGCTCGTGAAAACCCCGTTGCAAGCCGGTGTCTCCGGAGAGCTGGAGCGTTACTTCCGGTTGCGCGCCGCGTGGGACGGAAAGCAGTACGGAACGCTATCGAGCGACGATATCGAATGGCTCGACCAGGCGAACAAGCGTTTCGGTGGTCCGCGCGTCGAGGAGCTCTATGCGGTCTGGTGTTCCAGTGAGATTCCAAAAGACGAGTACCGCGCGCTTCTGAGGGAGTCTCAGCCCGAACGCAGCGCCGAGTTTTCGACGTACTTACTAATACCGGCAGGACAAGACAAACGCAAAGAACTGGCGAGGTCCAAGTGAAGCGCACTTCACCTCACATCTTCACTCGGCACTTCACATTTCACTTCACCAGCGCGCCTGTCCGAACTTGAGGAAAAGACAAGAGATGACGCAAGAAACGGCAACCCCGAAGAACGCGGCCCAAACCTCGGATGAGGCGGGAGCGACCCCGCCCAGTGACGCACGGTGCGTCTCTGGACCTCACGGGGTCGCTCCCGCCTCTTGGCGCATAAGTTTTGCGCCAGCGGTTTGGGCCGCGTCGAGAAAGTCGAGTTTGTAAATCAACACCAGGAGGAAGGAAACATGGCCATCATCAAGAAACCGCCGGAAAGTGTCAGCCGCTCGCTGAAGCTCGAACAACCCGTCAGCGATCTGCTCGACGACTACGCTCGGTTTGTCGATTGCACCCCGGATTATGTGGCGAATTTCGCTCTGCGCAAAACGCTTGCGCGGGACCCCGATTACAAGAAGTGGAAGGCGGCTCGCAACGAGCTGGCCCCCGCCAAGCACGGAGCGCCCTCCCAGCAAGCAGGCAAGCCGTCATGATTCGGCGCATTCTCAGGGAGAAGAACTTCGTAGCGTGCGTGCTCGCCGCCATCACTGGGATCGTCCTGTATTTCCGCTATCCCTTTCCCGAGCAGAACTTCTTCCTCGAACTCATCTTCCTTTGGGCGCGCCCGCTCTTCCAGGGATTGAAGTTTTCCTACACCCTGTTTTTGTACACGACTCCCTACATTGTTTATTCGTTCCTTCTGTCGGGGCTCTATATCTTCACTTTGAAGTCTCCTCCGCGGCCAAAAGCAGGCAAGCCTCCCGTGTATCCAACCACGTCTAATCGCAACAATCTGTTCCTCGTACTCGGCGAGGTCCACAACCCCCGTATCCCGGAGCCATCGGCAACACCCTACTGGCTCACGATCCCAGAACGGGGCCTGTTCACCGGAATCGCTGTCTTCGGTGCCGTAGGCAGCGGCAAGACCAGTGCGGCCCTCTATCCCTATGCGGAACAGATCCTCTCCTACGAAGCGGCGAACCCTGAAAAACGCATTGGCGGTCTCGTACTTGAGGTCAAGGGCGATTTCTGCAAAAAGGTGCGTGCGATCCTTGCGCGCCTCGGACGCGACGCGGACTACGTCGAAATCGGCCTCGATTCCAACTACCGCTACAACCCCCTCCACAACGGCCTCGACGCCTATGCGCTCGCCTACGGCATTGCCTCCCTCATCAACAACCTGTTTGGCCGAGGCAAAGAGCCCTTCTGGCAGCAGGCCTACACCAACCTCGTGAAGTTCATCATCCTGCTCCACAAGGTTGCCTATGACTACGTCACCTTGTTCGATGTCTACGAATGCACGATTTGCCCCGACGTGCTGGAGCGAAAGATCCGCGACGCGGAACTCCGCCTCGAAGAGCGCTACTTCCTGCTCATCCCGCCGGAAAATTTCCGGGCGCACATCGCCGATCTGAAAGCGTTCGGATTCGAGTACGACGAAGCCGTCAACATGTTCCGCGCCAAGGAAACGCCTGGACTGCGCGCATTCGTCAAAAGTACCGCTGTGGAATGCGAGTTTTTGAGCGAGGCCGGCTTCGATCAGATCGACACCGACCGGTATGATCAGTTGCAAGCCGTCAAGCGATGGTTTTATCACGATTGGAAAAGGATCGAGCCCAAGCTGCGCACCTCCATCGTCGAAGGCATCTCCGTTTTCCTGTCTCTTTTCGACGACAATCCCGCGGTCAAACGGACCTTCTGTCCCCCGCCAGAGTGTTACGACCCCATCGCCAATGCCGACTTCCGCTACGGCATGCCGCTCCCCTCGTTCAGTTGGCTCATAGAGCGTGGGGCCCTGTGCGCGCTGAATTTTCCCATCGGAATGAACCCTGGTTTGGCCAAGGCTCTGGGTGTAATGATGAAGCTCGACTTCCAGCGCGCCGTTTTGAATCGCATCCCGGAGATCGAAGCCCACCCCAAACAGTATTTCCGGCAGGTCCTTTTTCTCTGCGACGAATACCAACATTTCGCCACAGTTGGCGAGAGTGAGCCCACCGGCGATGAAAAATTCTTCAGTTTGTCCCGCCAACCCAGATGCATCCCGATCATTGCCACCCAGAGCATCAGCTCCCTCAAATCCACCCTGCCCGGAGACACCTGGCGCACCCTGCTCCAGACCTTCCGAACCAAGGTGTTCCTGTCGCTGTCGGACGACTTCTCCGCGAAGACCGCGAGTTCCCTCTGCGGGCGCGAGGACCGGCTCAAGGCCAGCTACAACCTTTCCGAAAGCGGCCACGATGCCCACATCAGCCTGTTGACGGGCAAGGCGGTCTCGAACCGGGCCAACCTCACCGCGTCGAAGACCTACACCCCCCACTCCGACTACCGCTTCGACATGAAGACCTTCACGGAACTCAAAAACGCGCAGGCCATCGTGTTCGCCTATGACGGCCTTAATCCGCTGCCGCCCACGTTCTGCTATCTCAAGCCCTACTTCAACGACCCCAACCTTTCCTACTTCGAACAGCTTGCGCACGGACAACTCTAATGAATGGATTTGAAACCATCCTTCCGTTTCTGAAACCCATCGAGCACCTCATCCTCGACGACTCGGTCAGCGAAGTCATGGTCAATGGCCCCGACTCGGTGTTCATCGAGAAGGGCGGATACCTCCAACCCGTAAGTGGAGTGTCGCTGGGCGAAAGAGCGCTCCTGGTCGCGGTCAAGAACATTGCCCGCCGGCTCGGTGGCGACATCTCGGAATCCCACCCGATTCTCGATTCCCGGCTCCCCGATGGCAGCCGCGTCGCCGTTGTCATTCCACCCTGCAGCTTGAACGGCGTCACGCTCACGATTCGCAAGTTCAATGCACGCCATTTCGAAATGCAGGACCTGATTGCGGCGGGCACTCTCGACCAGACCCTCGCCAACCGGCTCGAAGATTACGTTCTTTCCCGTAAGAATATTTTGATTTGCGGTGGCACCGGCTCCGGCAAGACCACGACCCTGAACATCCTTGGCAAATTCATTCCGGAAGACGAGCGCATTCTCTTGATCGAAGATACGGCGGAGATCCGGTTGGGACACGCGAACTTGGTTCGCTTTGAAGCAAGGCATCCGCAGAACGGCTTGCCGGGCATCGCTATCCGCGAACTGCTCAAAGCATCTCTCCGTCACAGGCCGGACCGTATTTTGTTGGGCGAGATTCGCGGCGGCGAGGCGTTCGATCTTCTGCAACTTCTCAATACGGGTCACGCGGGGACACTGTCCACCATTCACGCCAACTCTGCCAGACAAGGTCTCGCCCGCTTCACGAGCTGTGTCCTGCAAAGCGGCGTCGAGTTGCCGTACCGCGCCATCAAGAGCAACATCGGCGACTCCCTCCATGTCGTGATTCAGATTGAGCGTCGGCCGGGGCGCCGCTATATCTCCGAGGTCCTCGAAATCAACAATTACGACCCTGACGCCGATCTCTTCGACTACCGCGCAATCTACCAAAGACAGGAGGCTCACGCATGACCCAGGGAGACAAAGAGAACAACAAGAACATCTCCACCACCGAATATGTCCTCACGAACTTTCAACGGTCAGACCGTCTCGCTGTCCTGGTGCGCAACCGTAGCCGGGGCGAAACGGTTCAACGCATCACAACTTCTGCCAAGATCGCCGAGCCTTCCTTTCAGGATTGGCTTCGCTACAAGAATGAGAAAGAATCCTCCGACATCTACATCGGAATGAACTCCTTAAAACCCGAAGCTCGCACACGGACCAAGGAGGACATCGAAACCATTCGGCACCTTTATATGGACATCGACCACGATGGCCCGGCAGCTCTCGGCAAGATTCAACAGTCGAATCTCGTGCCTCCCCGGAACTACACGATCACCACGTCGCCGGATAAGTTTCAGGTGGTCTGGCGGCTCGAGAATATCTCACAAGATCAAGCGGAGTCTCTGCAGCGGGCCATGGTGCGTAAGTTCGGGGGCGATCCCGCGGCAACCGACTCGACCCGCGTATTGCGCCTTCCGGGCTTCCTGAACCGGAAATACGAAGTGGAGTTTCTCGTGCAGGCGGTAAAGCATACGGACCGTGTCTATCATCCCCAGGACTTCCGGCTCCGAACCGAGCTCATCGAAACCGACTTCAGGCCGCACCGCCAGACGCCGACATTACCCTCGACTGGGCCACGGCAGATGAGTCAGTCGGAACATGACTGGGCCTATGCGAAACGCGCCCTCGCCAGGGGTGACGATCCCGAGGAAATCATCCGGAGGATCGCTGATTTTCGGAGCACTCACAAAAGCGATCCCGTTTACTATGCACGGCTCACCGTCACGAAGGCACAAGCCGAACTGCAGGGTGAGAGCGGACGCGGGAGCACGATGGACCAAGAACCGGTCAAATCGGGCGAACGAACCCAGAGTGACTTGAACCCGATTACATAAGGCTAAATGCCTTGAGCCATATCGAGGATTAGTCCTCGGTGGTGAATGATCAATTTTCCCCGGTGTTGGTTGATCCACCAGAGAGAGGAGTGATTCAGACTGCAGCCTCTTGCAACTGGGACCTCGGCCCTTTTTGCAGGCCGGATTGAAAGCAAGGCGGCAAGTCACGGTTGAAGCCGCGGCGGTGCTTTGGATATGCTTCTTTCATGCTCAAACACGACGCCAGAACTAAGGGCCAAAAAGAGAGGCAAGTGTATGGCTCGTCGTTCTGGACAATCATCTCAACCTGTAATTCACCGGGGATGGTGGACTGTCAGGTATCGGATAGATGTTCCGGGGCAGGAGAAGCGTATGCAAAGGCGTGAACGCATCTGCCCCATATCCGGTCCCGGCTTGCTTACCAGACCACAAATCAAAAGGAGGGCAAAGGAAATCGTTGCCGCAAGCGGGGCCGATACCGTCGAGCATTTCGAGAAATGCGAAGCCTTCGGTCTCGGCACTACATTCCGTCAGCAAGCGGCATGGTGGATCATTCACATTCAAACGAAAAAGCGTAGCCCCATTGTTCCCGCAACAGCAGCCGGATACCGAAGCTACCTGAAGAAATGGCTAAATCCTTTTGTCGGGGACCTGCCACTGGCTTCAATCGACAACAGGACCGCCAAAGACGTTGTTGCCAAGCTCAGCGAATCACATCTGGCGCCGAAGACAATCGTCGAGATTTTCGGCGTGTTGAAGGAAGTTGTGGCGTCGGCAATCAACGGCGATGGGAAGCAGATGTTTCCGCGACAGTGGAACCACGAGTACATTGACCTGCCGGTGGTCGATCCGAAAAAGCAACACAGACCGACGCTGAATTCTAAGCAGGTCACCGACGTAATCGCTGGATCCGCAGGCCGATACCAGGCACTGTATGCTTTGCTCGCGGGCACTGGCCTCCGAATCGGGGAGGCACTTGCGACAAAACTCGATCCGTACTCAGAGGGCCACACCACTATTTCATCCGACTGCAAGACAATCCACGTTCGCAAGAGCGTCTGGAACGGCCGTGAACAAAAGCCTAAAACGGAGAACGCCATACGCTCCGTCGATATTCCGGAGGCTCTCGCGGCATTCCTGAAAGCATTCGCCCGAGATCGGACATCCGGCTTTCTGTTTCAGACCGACAGCGGCCTACCGCTCGGACAAAGCAACATCCTCAGAGACTCGCTCCATCATTTGGGAGTCGAGGGCTTCCATTGTTTCCGCCGATTCCGCACGTCTGTACTTCGCAGAAATCGTGTGCCCTGGGACTTGGAAAAGTTCTGGATAGGCCATGCGAGTAAGGACATTACGGACAAATACGCGGAACAGCTCAAAGAAGACGTCGAGTACCGGCGCGAATGGGCTGAGAGGGTCGGACTCGGTTTTGTTGTGCCCCGCGTGCCCTTTGTGCCCCAATTAACGGTCGTCTCGCTTGAACAGAACGCGGCGTAATTTGCTACAATTAGAGGAGATAGCCAATTCCGTTCCCCGGTAGCTCAATGGTAGAGCATTCGGCTGTTAACCGAAGGGTTGCTAGTTCGAATCTAGCCCGGGGAGCCATTCTAGCGTTTTTCCCACTGACACTACTGACACTTTGAACCCTAGTGCCCTCTCAGTCGCCTCCAGACCCGGAGGGCAAACAGCACCCCCAGGGCCAGGAATGCGATTACGCTCATGAATCAAACTCCTCTTCATCAGGGTCCGGCAGGAGCTTCTCTTCCGGGGATGCCCAGGGGTCGTGAATTCTTACCTTAATCGGCTTCCGGCCAGCCCGTAGGACAGCCTCAGCCTTTTCCTGGTAGTCCATGTCGCAGGCCGCGTGTAGTCGCATTACCGTCCATGTTCGTACTAAAACTCACTTGTCCGGGACCGACATCTCAGGCAAATGCGCTTATCGTCCAAGTGAATTGATTCGGAGTACGCCGTGATCCGCCCGCAATCGACGGTAAGCGCCAATAAGCTTCCGCCTTCTCATAAACCAGTTGGCAGAAAGCGCGCGCTCGAATAGTATTCCACTCTATCATGCCAATTAATCGCCGCGAATTCCTGAAGGCTGGTGCGCTGGGCGCGGGTGCGGCATATGTTCCGCCACACAATTTCGACAAATACGATTTTGGCGCGGGGCCTGCGATTGTGGACAGGTTGAACCAGGGCCCGTTTCCCGCGGACCTGTACCCGAGCTGGAATGTGGTAATGGGGGTGACACCCTCCGATGAGCCGGTGCCGAATTATGGGATGGGACTGATCACCTATCTCTGCGACGAGGTCGAGTTGCAGAGGAGCGGTGTACAGAGTCTCGAATCTGTGCTGGAAGAACTGGTGAAGTTCCCGCTGGGCTCGAAGCTCTACCTGCGCGTGAATTGGAAGGATGTGCAGCCACGCCCGGGGCGCTTGCAACCGAACGCCATCTGGAAGACGGCCTTCGCTCTGGCGCGGCAATATGGGAAGAGCATTGGATTCCGGGTGATGATCAGCAATCCCGATATCCCCGGGTACGCGCTACCCGATTTTCTCCTGGAAAAGGTGCCCTTGGTCAAGCTGGGCGAATGGCAAAAGCGGGAACGGGAGGAGCCGCGATGTGACGACCCCACTTTTCAGGCAGCCTTCCAAGAGCTGATTGATCGGCTTACGGAGGAATATGACGGGCATCCCGACGTGGAGTACGTGGACACGTGCATGTACGGATTCTGGGGTGAAGGGCATACCTGGCCATTGGAAAAGAATCCGTATCCCGATTACAGCACCGCGGAAGCGACGTTTGTGAGGATGTTTGAACACCAAGCGGCGCGATGGAAGAGAACTCCACTGGTAACCAACACACAGCCGGATTTCAGCAAAGTGGGGAACTCGGAACTCGTTGACCGAACGATCCGGAGCGGAGGCTGGCTTCGTACCGACACAATTTTCATTGAGAACGAGCAGATCGAAGCGCTGAGTAACCGTCCCCCCTGGACAGGGGCAGCAATCGAAGTGGGAATGGCGGACGGTTCACCCGCCAGCCTGCATGTTGACGAGGGTCTGACTTACACGGATAACGTGATATGTCACGCAAGGGATGTAGGAGCTTGTTACTTCTCACTTTGGAATTGGCATCGAATCTCGGCAGGTGGCTTGAAGCGGTATTACCAGGCTTACGCTGGATTCTTTGGCGAGGGCGATTGGGTATCGCGTGCGACCTTCCTGGGTGTGGACCTACGAAGAACGCGGCGAAACAGGACTGATCATTGGGTTCATGAATGATGGAATTGCAGGAGTTCCCGGTGCGCTGCGCATGAGCGTGGCCAACGAAGAGGGACAGGAACTCGCCGCCGGCTTTCTAGATGCGGGTTATCCGCTGCCCGGGCGAGTCCGACAGGCGCTCTTTCCTCTGCCGAAAGGAACTGCGTGGCGTGGATTGCGCTTGCGAGCGGAACTCGAGGTCAAAGGACAGAGACACAAGGTGCGTTGGGCGTGCCGGCAAAAGCTGAATGAAGATGGAAGCCTGACACTGCGGCCGACGCAGGGCCTGAACGCCTCGGATGAGACGGGCGGAGCGTGAACTTGAAAGCGGAGCGAAGAAATCGCCACGCAAGTCTGGGATTACCAAAGATCTTGCTACTAGTACCCACTTCTCCGATTACCGCGTTCTATAAAGGGGAAAGTCAATAGAAATACTTCTGCGGCGACTGGAAGGAGTGGTGATGTTCGTGGCGCTTTCCAGCCCATCTCCTGTTGCGAGGTCCTGGGGTTATTCGCTCTTTGTAGATCCATTCTGTTCTCGTGACGGCGCTTTCGGTTTCTGAAGCAAGACAAGCTGCGCGGTTGAACGTTGTCAACCATGGTTCTATCTGAGGCTCGAGGCCTACAGCTTTTTCTGGTTATCCGAGGGGGCATATGGTTAATCAAGAGACTCGCGGTGCTCGGAGCACACTCTCCGCCTAACGCCGTAATGGATACTCACCCTCGAACCAAAGCGTCAGAAGAACCGAAAAGCCATCACCAGAAATAAATCCAGCAAAGGACGGTCCTCAACCCGACGCTCAAGCTGCTTGTTGTTTCAGATGTTCTGCGTCGAAACGAACTCCTTTCTTCCAAACGAGCAAAGTGATGGCCGCGATCTTGCGCGCCAAGGTGAGACGTGCCAAATGCGGCTTCATGCCGCGGGCGACGCAGGCTTCGTAAAAGTCCTGGAAAGGTCCCGCGGTCGAGGCTGCCCGCGTCGCTGCACCCTTGAAGATATTTTTCAAATCATGGTTGTGGTTACGGTTGAGCCCGCGGATGGCCAGGACCTTCTTGGAGCGTTTGAGTTGGCCACCGACGATGCGATATTCCCCGATGGTGTAAGTCCTCAATGCCAAACCACAGTAGGCCCAGAGTTGTCGCTTGGTCCGGAAGCGGTTCGGTGTCTGCATCAGAGCAAGCAACAGAACGGTGCGAATGGGGCCGATCGAGGGAATCTGCTGCAGCAACCTCGTGTTCAGATGCTTCCGGCCTTCCGTTAATAGCTCCCGCCGCGCACCCTGAAGCAACGCCGCTAGGGAGTCGAACTGCTGGTAGTAGAGTTCGGCGCGACGGCGCACACCGGCTTCCGAGATCTTCGCCAGCCATTCCGCTCGGAAGCGGGGTGCATACACCTGCTGGCCAGCACAAGGAATGGCCCAGCTTCGGTAAATCGCCTTCAGCCGACTCATCACGCGTGTCAGATCCCGAGTGATCGTCAGGTAGCTGCGGGCCAGTTCCTTCAGAGTGCGGATGCCCTGCTCGCCGTGGTACACCGGGTTGAGCTTGTTCATGTACAGCAGTTCGGCCAGCTTGTGTGCATCGATGCGGTCGCTCTTGTTCCCCGCTTTCAACAGGGCATTCTTGCGCGGGTCACAGACCAGCACGCGCGTGACGTGAGGCTGGAGCAGGTCGTGCAACCAGGCCGCCCAGGTTCCTTCTTCCAAAGTTACGTGCAAACTGCCGCGCAGCCCGCGGAGAAACTGCAGAATCGTTTCCGCTTTGGTTTCGAGAATGGCTTCCATCACCAGCTTGCCGGCGGAATCCAGAGCCGCGGCAGAGATCGTTGCCTGATGCACATCCAGCCCAATATACTTGGCGTCATTCATGAGGGCGCTCCTTCTTGTAGGTGATGATGCGAACGATCAAAACCTACTCCAAACGGGCGCCCTTTTATAATGCGTTAATCAGGACTTGAGGCCACGAACTGGTGGGAAATCGGTTCGCTATACTTATTTGGAAAATCTCGATACGCGAGAATCTACAGAGAATTATCCAACTGAACTCGGCGTGCGAAGTTGGGTCGCTTCTAGGCTCATTCGCGTTTGTCCCTCTGCTCGAATGAGTTTCGACTGTTGCGCCGTAAAATGCAGGTCGCCCTTCATAATCTGCCGGACCTGTTTGCGTTCCCATTGGCCCTGCATGATTCCGGTGTCAGAGTGGCTGTTTGAGCCAAGCATTAGATGGCCGATTTCGTGGGCCATAACGAAACCAAGAATGATGGGGGTCTCGAACTCGGCACCGTCATTCCTGGCGAGACTCACCGCATGTTCGTAGTAGACACTGGCTAGAACGGGAAGGACTGCAATGCCAAAGGCACTGTCTTGGACACCATTCCGGGCGCGATCAGGGAGCACCCGCAACACGATGTCGGTCGGTTCGAGCGGTTGCTGACAAGGGTCTGAAGCGACAGCTGCTGATTGCCCCACCGGGCAGTCTATCCAGACCACATTCAAGCCGGCCTCGCCGAGGAGTCGGCCAGCTTCGCGTTCGGCCTTGGATACCGTGGCGGCTGTGGCTTCCGTGTAGTTGGTGGCGCGCACCCTGATTGTGGGTCTTGGGTCTGCCGCACGGGCGGAAGAAGACTCTGCGCAGGTGAAACCCAGTACAGCAAGCAGGCCTGCAGCAAGCCGGAGGCTCAGCCGAAGCGGATGAAGTTGTTTATCCCTGAGAGTTTCGCCGGGGGTTGAAAGCTGTTGCCTGATTCTTGTTTTCATGTCGCCCTCCTCCGCGGGTGGCGCGGTGAGGGCGACATTGGGCGGGAGGTGCAGCTACCTCAATGCATGTGTGCGCTACGGAGGGTCAGTGGCAGGTAAAATGAAAGTCATTGGGTAACTCTTTTAGCTTGAGAGGATTGAAGGATCAGGTCAGCAATCGGGTACTGGCCAGATGCTTGTTTAATTGGGAATGGATGCTAGACTAGCGGCGCCTGAGGCAAACGTCAGTGGAAAAAGATGTCCATTCCCCTCGATTCATCCGGTTCGGGACCTTCGAACTCGACCTTCAATCGGGAGAGCTGCGCAAAGGCGGGGTGAAACTGAAACTCAGTGGGCAGCCGTTTCAGGTGCTCACCATCCTTCTGGAGCGCCCTGGTGACGTGGTAACGCGAGAGGAATTGCAGAAGCGCCTGTGGCCGGACACCTTCGTTGACGTTGACCACAACTTGAATGCCGCCATTAACAAGATTCGCGAGGTGCTGGGCGACTCAGCGGAAAGCCCAGGCTTTGTCGAAACCTTGCCACGGCGGGGATACCGCTTTATCGCGCCGGTAGATGGCGTCAGCCCTGCAGCACCCGCCGAACTGTCGGCCGGCAACACGCCACAACCGCGGCGCAGTCAGGCCCTGCGTCTCCCGATTCTATTCGGGGCGTGCGTATTGCTGGCCGTTTTGGGTTTCGTTATCTACCTGCGGCGGCAAGTTTCCGGGCCACCAGTCCAACGAGCGCTCACGCGGCTGACTTTCGACGACGGCCTGCAGATCGGAGCAACATGGTCACCGGACGGCCGCTTCATCGCCTACAGTTCTGACCGTGGCGGGAAATTCGACATCTGGGTAAAGCAAGTAAGCGGTGGCGATCCGGTGCAAATCACCAAGGGTCCAGGTCACAACTGGCAACCCGACTGGTCGCCCGATGGGAAATACATTGCATATCGTTCCGAAAGCGACAACGGCGGCTTGTTCGTTGTCCCATCGCTTGGCGGTGAAGGGTTGGAACGAAAGATCTCGTCATTCGGTTACTACCCACGGTGGTCTCCGGACAGTTCGCAGATCTTGTTCCGGACACATTTTGTTAAAATAGATGTTACGGATAGGTTTTTTCTGGTTGGCCTTGATGGCAGCACACCACGCGAGGTCTTGAGGGAGTTAGTTTCCCAAGGGAAGCTTGAAGCAGTTTCAGCCGCCTGGCACCCCGATGGCAAGAGAATCTCGGTATTAGGTCGTGGCCCTGGACGCCTCTCCATCTTTTCGACAGTACCGGTGACAGGGGGTGCCGCCCTCAGTTCGGAGGTTGGTCCCGAAATCGTGAATCAGATTGGGGAAGTGCCCGCAGGCCCTGAAACCTTCTATGGGATAGATCCGAAGTTCTCGTGGGCACCATCGGGAAAAGCCATCTACCTTGGGCGGATGATTCGAGGGGCCTTAAATCTCTGGAAGTTGGCCATCAATCCGGATACTTTGCGAGCCACAGCAATCGAGCGCCTAACCACCGGATCCGGCCCTGACACCGAGCTAAGCGTTTCCGCCGATGGGAGAAGACTCGCCTTCACCGAGAAGACTCTGCGTATCCGGGCTTGGCTATTCCCCTTTGATGCCACTCGCGGGCGAGTCACCGGGGCCGGCCACGCCGTGACCTCGCCAGGAGTGGAAGCCTGGACGCCGGACCTGTCACGAGATGGCAAAAAGCTGGTTTTTGGCGGCATCCGCGCCGGCAAAAGCAATGTCTGGGAAAAGTCGCTGGTGGACGGGCGAGAGGCTCCGATTGTAGCTGACGATTATGAGCGACATAATCCGCTATGGTCGCCCGACGGTACGCGACTGGCGTATCGGCGCGGGAATCCTTCTACAAGGGAATCTCAGATCATGGTTTGGTCTGGTGAGAGCCACAACGAAGAGCCATTAACCAAATTGAGCTCAACGGATAAGAATGCTTACGATTGGTCCCCTGACGGCAAGCGCCTCCTGTTGGCTTTAGAAAATAACGACCAGCGTTCCGAAATCTGGCAACTCCCCGTCGCAGAAGCTGAGGCTCCTCAGACATCAGCGGCGCAAAAGATTATTTCCGACACTGGGTTCGATCTTTGGCAGCCACACTTCTCTCCGGATGGTAAATGGATCGTTTTTGAAGCCGTCACAAACTCAACCCAACATTTAGAATCGATCCTTTTCGTGATGCCCGCTGCAGGAGGACCGTGGACTCGCATCTTGGGAGGCAAGAATTGGGACGACAAGCCCCGCTGGTCTCCTAACGGAAAGGCGATTTACTTCGTGTCTAACGAGGGCGGCTTCTTTAACGTCTGGGGAATCCGCTTCGACCCAAGTAAAGGAAAAGCTGTGGGAGAACCGTTCCGTGTGACAGCATTTGAAAACCCTAGTTTGATGGTCCCAAATGCTATCGAGGCTGTTGAGCTTTCGGTTACCCAGGATAAGCTTGTGATTACCGTGGCAGAACAATCCGGCAGCATCTGGATGCTGGATAACGTCGACAAATAAGAGGGCAGCCTCAACGCCTGATTAGTCGGCTCATGCTTATCCGGTTGTTTCAGCAAGCCACAATATGTTGTGGTCAGTCTTGGCTGGGTGGCTTGGAACGGTCCGTCTAGTTCGCATCTCCTTGTAGGTCGTGGACTTGTGCTTGGTTCCGAGTCC
>Ga0208036_1000453_pt1 | contig 24605 bp, 28 predicted proteins | sample June2015DPH_11_1_2_FD_184706 | JGI IMG/M metagenome (GOLD analysis project Ga0208036, IMG submission 184706) | Peatland microbial communities from SPRUCE experiment site at the Marcell Experimental Forest, Minnesota, USA - June2015DPH_11_100... | ecosystem: Environmental > Terrestrial > Soil >...
GGGCCGCTCGGGTTGGCGTCCACGATGATGGTTTGCGTTGGGCTGATCGGATCGGCCGCGACGACGTTCGCGGTGCCGCGGTTGGTCGTGAGCGTCGAGTCGTACACCTGGACCGTTTGCCCCACGTACACGAGCGCCGCGCCGGGCGGCGTGCTCATCGTCCACGTGGTGCTGGCGAACGACCCGATGGTGCCGAGGACGCCGTTCCCCGCCGTTTGCATCAGTTTGTCGAGGAACGAGCGGAACTGCTTCATTCCGTTGGCCACCTCGCGCTTGGCGGCGTTTTCGACCGCGCGCTCGCGGCCGGCGGTCGCGTACTCGACGAGCTTCGTGATTTCGATCGCGAAGCGGAAGAAAATGGGCGAAACCGTGGCGACGTCGTACTGCGTCCCCGAGCCGCGCCCGAGATCGCCGCCGTCGGCGTTGTAGCTTCCCGCCTTCCCTCCGGGATTCACTTGCAAGGGCAGGCGCATCGCGCGGCTGGAAATCTTCTCCACGTCGCCGCGCTGCTGGATCATCGTGAGCAGAATATCGTCGCGCTCATAGAGCAGGGGCACCTTGTCGCGCACCTTCTCCAATTGCAACGCGACCACATTCGCGTTGTTTTGTGCTGGCATTCGTTTTTCTCCTTATTATTGCGGATTACGAAAAAAGGCCTAGCCACCGAGGCACGGAGGGAACAGAGGACAACAAGAAATGTGCAGGGCTAAATGAAGTCAATGCGCCTTTGTGAATGGAATGGTTCTTCGCGTGCGCTTTTCCAACCACACTCTTTCTCTGTGCCCTCTGTGCCTCTGTGGCGAATTACATGTCGAGGATTTGTTCGTCCGTCAGCCGCCGGTAATCGGTCTCGCGCGAGCCTCTTGCGCGCTTCGCCGCATTGCCGGGCACCGCGCTCACGCCTTCCACGTCGCGCCGCGCCGCTGCTGCGTCCGTCTTTTGCGTGCGCGCGCGATGCGTGGCGACCGCCGTTTGCGTCCATTCGTTCAGCACGCGCTTCGCTGTCACGGGGACAAGCTGCCGCGCACGGTCTCCGATGAGCCGCACGACCTGCGCGCGCGTGGCCTCATCGAATTGCCGCGCGGAGAGCACTTGGGCGACTTGGTTGCTGAGATTTCGGTCGCCCCGCAACGCGCTCTCAATCTCCTGCCGGATAGCGCTTGAGAGCCGCTCGCGCACCGGCGCACTCTCCGCGCGGGCAGAACTCGGCAAGGCCTGCTCGAGCACGCGCCCGATCTCACTGCCCACATTTCTTTCCAGGTCCTCATTCGCCGCCCTTTCAAAGGCGGCGTATTGAGTGACCAGCGCCTCTTGCCCGGGACCTTGCGTTCTGCCCGGGGAATCCCTCTGTTCTGTCGCCAGGGAGGCCGCTGCCAGGGACTTCCCTTCTCCGTGCCTCTGCGCCTCCGCCTGCCGTGAGCCCACCGCCGTGGGCGAATGGCTGGCCTCCAGCGCTTTTAATCCTGCGAAGACCATTTCGCGGAACGCCGCAGGATCATTGCGCAGAAGCGTCTCAGCGAATCGCGTTCGCGATGCGGCATCCCCGGAAAAGTAAGCTCGGTCCAACTCTTCGAGCTGGCGCGCCCCCTCCGCTGCTGCTCGCGCCTCTTCGGGCCGCGCGAACACCTCGCGGTACGCCGAAGCTTCCTGCCGCACCTTCTGAATGCCGTTCCAGAAATCGCGCGCTTCGCCGCCCGCTTGCGGGTCCGCCATCATGTCCGCAAGCCATCGCGGCGGCTCTGCGGGGACGTGACTCGCATTTGCTGAGTCGTGACCTGTAGTTTCGCTCGCAGTCGCGGTCCTGGCGGCAACATCTTCCGGCGCGTTCTCTGCGATACGGGGTTCCCGCGCCGCAGCGGTTCCCTTCTCTTCGTCGTTTATCGGGCGCTGACCTGTTCCGGGCGTAGCCGAGGGATCGCTGGCCGCTTCCTCGCTGGGCTCGAGCTGCAGAATCTGCTCGTCGCTCAGTGCATACAGGGCTTCTTCCGCCGCCGCATTCCCACTGGCGCCGCCATCGTGTTCCGCCTGCGCATTGGTGTGTGTTTCCATCGTTTTCCTTACGCCACAAACAAAAAGCCCCGGCCTCCCGGAACCGACCTCAGACATTCCAAACTGATTTCGAGTGTTACGTTCCGCGCTGCATCGCGCGCAGATGCGCTTCGGCGTGGGCGCGGACGTTGGCAAAGCCAACGGGATTCGTCATCCGCGCGGCCTGGCCGGCCTCGGAACTCGCCCAGCGCTTGCACTCCTCGTATTCTGCGGCGTTGTCGTCCAGCAGTGCGTCCACGGGCACCGACGGAAGAAGGAGAATGCTGCCCGTGTCTGCAACGCCATTCTGAGAAGAGCCGCCGGTCCGGCCCGGCGAGGAATCACTCCGAGTGGCGTTTTCCTGTGTCGAAGACGAAGAGGGATTACTCGCTCCGGCTTCTGGAGTCCGCTGGACTCCGCCAGACTCCTGAGAGCGGACTTCGCTCCCTTCGGCTCCGCTCAGGGCAGGCGGAATGACAGAACGAACCGGCACAACAATCGGAGCGCTGGCGAGCAACTGCTGAATCTCCCGCAATTGTTTGTTCCGCGAATCCTCGCCCGGCACGACCAGCTCCGCGAGCCCCAGCAGATTTTTCATGTAGCCGAGGTTTGCGGGCTCCGTGAGCGCGCGCTGGATCACCGGATCGTTGATGGTAAAGAGTTGTTGCAGCACGTTCCGCTGCTGCGATTTCAGCCGGGGGAACGTTTCGTCGGCTTCCGGATGCACGCAGATGTTGCCCTTCAGGTCCGCAAGCCGGATGATCTTGGAATCGAAAACGCCGCCCGGCCCGAGCAGGGGAATCTCCGCATCTTCCGGGCGGTTCTTGCGGAAGCAATCCACCGCGAGGAGCATCACGTCCGCGTAGAACTGCTTCAGCCTTCGCCAGACGAGGCCGAGCCGGCCGAGCGCCTGGTCGCGCGCCATCGCGTAGCCCGACGCCGTTCTCACGCCCTCCATGTTTCCGCCGAACACGGCCGGAAACAGGCCCGTCAGGAATTGAGAGACCGGGCCAATCAGGTCCTGCTGGTGACGCAGCATGTCGGGTGGCACTTGGGCCGGCGCCGGCTGAAAAAATCCTGCTGCCAGCGGCTGGCCCGGCCGCGCGCGCGCCGGATAGTGCGCCGCCGGTTCGGCCACTTGGTTGGCGAGTGCGTCGAAATCGAGCACCTGCGGATCGGCGTAAATCGGCGGAATGCCGTACTCGTAAGTCTCCGCTTGCATGTTGGAGAGTACGTTGTAGCGTTCCTGCACCTGCACCAGTGAATCGCCCACGCTCGGGCGGTTCTGCCCGTCGCCCGGCAGCGCGTGCATCACGCGCCAGTGATCGTCCATGCTTTCGCTGCGCGATTCGCAGTAGGCGTCCCCGGCGAACGCCACGTAGCATCCATCCGGAAACATCCGCAGCAGCTCCTCGCGCACGCCGGCGTCTTCAATCGCGTAGAACGCCCAGGGACGGATCCACGTCCGGTCGAACGTGATCAGGTTCACCAACGCGTCGCCGGGATGAATCGAGGGCAGCCCCTGCGAGACGCTCAGCCGCGATACGCGCGCGTACACGTCCTCAGCGCCCTGCGAGGGCGACACTTCGATTTTGTCCGCCGCGTGGGGATAGGACGCCTTCAGCTTCGATCGGTGCACCTCCGCCTGCCACTGCAGGTAGGGATATTCGTGCATTTCGCCGGCCCAGACCGGCGTGTTCAGCTCGAGCCCGCCGACAATGCTGATGACTTCTTGCCCGTTCGCCACGCGCCTCGTACCCACTACCCGCGGCACCACCACGCGCTCGGCCCGGCGAAGATTCGCCTCCGTCAACTCGGCCCCGCACGACGGACAAGTCACATTTTCTGGGGGCACAGCCTGTTGCGTCCCTGCGGACTCGGATTCGGCGTTTTCATCGCCGTCCAATTCTTGTTTCGTGAATTTCGAGGCAGGCGTTTCCTTGCCGCACACCGGGCAAACATACACGTCCTCGCCCAACGGAATCTCGATCGTCTCGAGCACCGCTTCGTCGTGGGACCCGAATCGCTGCCCATCGGCCACGTAACGTACGTATCCGCCGAGCTTTCCATCGGTCCAGAGGTAATAGCCGACCGCGGTCAGCAAGTGCTCGACGTGGTTGTTTTGCTCGACGAGCGCCGCCACGTCGCTGGCCGCGCGCGCCGCCGAGATATCTTCCAGCGATTGCGCCGACTGCGGGTAGAAGCGCACCGCGGGCACGTCCTGGCTGAGCGCCGCGATGAACGACAGCCCGAATCCCTGATAAAAATTCGTCACGAACTGGTAGCGCGGCATCTCTTCGAGCTGCCGATCGTCGGCGAACCGCTGCTCGAAGGGCAGGTGCCAGTTCATGTCGTTGGGATTCCACCAGGCGTACTGCAGGCCCTGCCAAAAGAGCCGCGCCTGGCGAATTCGCCGGATCTCGTGCCTCCGCGCGGTCACACCCTCTTCGCGGTATTGCCGCACCAGCTCCCGCAGCGCGTTTACCAGTCTCGGCTGCAACTCCTCGAGCCGCTCGTTGTTGACCCCGAGATCGCTCGCGGCCACGGCGCCCGCGTTCTCTCCGTCGTCATTCCGAGGGCCCGCGGTGTCCGGGGAATCCCTCTTCTCCTCGAGCGCGTCCGTCAAGCGGTTCGCCGGCTCGCTCGGAACTACACTAAGCGGCGCGTAATTTCCGTCCGCTGGTGCGATCGCACCGGGCTCGTGCACATCTATTCGTGTGGTCATAGGATCTCTTAGCTGTCGATGACTTAGTGATTCTGCGCCTCAGCTCGCCCTGAGCCCGCTGTAGCGGGCGAATGGGCAGCTTCTTCCGTTCTGCGCACGGCCTGTGCTTCCTGCCACGCTTGAAGCTGGTGCCACGAGCGCCGCCGCACGCGAGGCACTTCCTGCGCGGGCGCCGCGGGAAAATCTACCGGCGGAAATCCGGCTGTGCCGAGGAGTGAATTCACCAGCGCGCGATTCTCCGCCTTCAGCCGCGCGACGTCTTCCTCGAGCAGGCGCACGTATCGGCTGCGCCACAGGCTCCAGATCCTCTTCAACATTTTTCTCCTGCCTCATTACCAACGCCGGCGCGGCAGTTTGCCGGGACGAAATGCCTTGCGTGCTTCGGCCTCGAGCCGTTGGAAATGAATCGCGCGCGAAGTGGGGTCGGTCGCGCTCACTTGCTGCGCGATTTGCTGCTCCAATGGCACCCCGTTCCAGGTGAAACCGCTTTTCGGCGCCGCGCTGAAGAACTCATCTCCGGGCGCGCCTGCAAGCGAATCCCCTGCTCCGGTGCTACCGCTGCGCGTGGCAACTCCATAAAACCGCGCCCCGGAGCACAACCCATAGCGCGCCGCATCGGCCGGGTCGTCGCCTTCGACTTTGCGGATGTCTTCGATGCGCTTGTCGTCCCGCACGAGCATCGGCAGGCATTCGATCAGTTTCGTGCAGTTTTCGGTGATCGCCCACGCCTCGGACTCGAGCAGTTGATACATCAACTGCCATCCGCCGATCCGGTCGTCCTCGGCAGGAGCCGGCCGCGGCAGCCCCGCCGCGCTCAGAACTTCTCCCATCTGTTCCGCGATGGATGCTTCCGCGGTGCGGTGGGCGAACGCATCCGGCGAAAGAAATACTTCCGCGATGCGATCCCGCCCGCTGCGCTCGGCAATCGCCTGCGCCAGCATCCGCGGCGAGAGCCCGCTCTGCACGAACTCGCGGTAAGTGACGATGCGAAGAGCATCGTCATCCCGCTCGCCCTGAGCGCGGGCGAAGGGAGAGAGCGTAGCGATTGAGGGATCTCTCTGCGCCGCGGGATTAGCCCCCGGTTTATGTGGCACCGCGCAGTGCCAGTACACCGCGCTCGCGTGGTGAAAGCCCCAATCGATCGAGACCCATTTCAGCCACCACGGCTCGATGCGGATTTCTTCGGGCCGCGCCGTGTGCCGTCCGATGTCGAAAATGTCGAAGTACTGCCCCGCGAAAACGTCCCAATCGCCTTCCAGGAAAGCTCGCCGCAGATGTGCCGGCAAGGCCTCGAGTGTTTTCCGATAGCCGGCGTCGTTGGCGTAAATGGGATTGTCGTCGAGCCGCGCGCGGATGAACTCGTAATCTTCAGGATCGAAGAGCTCGGCGCTCTCAAATCCCGGCGGCGGAACCTTGTCCACCCAAAGTGCTTTTACCCATGCATGCCCGATATTCCCCGGGTTCGTCGCTCCAGCCATGCACGGGAAACTCTCCGGCACGGGACACCGGTTTCTCGAGGTTAGAAACTGCCACTGCTTGAGAGTGAAATGCGTCAGCTCGTCGATGCCGATGAACAGAAACTCAGCGCCTTGATACTGGTAGACGTCGTTTTCGTTCCGGCAGTAGCCGAAGCGCGTGATCGAGCCGTTGTGCCAGGTCACCGCGTGCTTCGACTCGTTGTAGCTGCGGTAGGTCTTGCGCGGAACGTCCCGCCGAAAATAGGCGAGCAGAGAGCTCTCGAGCTCGGGGTACGTTCGCCGCAGCAGCAGCGTGTCGCAGCCGTCGATCTCGTTCGCCTGGGCGATGGCTTCCCACAACAGCGCCTTTGTCTTGCCGGGCCCGGCCGCGCCGCCGAAGAGCCGGTACTTTGCCGGCGAACAATGAAACTCGCGCTGCCGCGGGAACGGTCGGTAGTGGTCGCTGATACGCATGTGCGCCGCGCCAGCACGCCGCTTCCCCGCCGGTAGCCGTAGAAAGATGATTCGTTGGCCGCCCATTTCCGGATACGTGTTCCCTTACGCGCCTGCTGGGCAAGCGACTACGCGGCAGTGCGGAGCTTGCGCCCGATTAGATAAGCCGCCGCGCCGCCGATCAGCGCCACCGCGATCGGAATGTGGTGCAGGCTCATCGCCGCCGCTGCCGCCAGCGAAACCACTCCGGCGAGCTGCACGATCTGACCGATCGATTGCTTTTTCGTACTTGTCATCGTTCCTCCTGATTCGTCACGATTCCTCGCCATCGTCCTTTGGCCTAGAACGAACCCGGCCCGTCCTGAACGGCCGGAGGTGAATCATTGCCGGTTGGGTCTGGGTATGTCCGGCTCAAATCTCGGCGCGTCTTCCATCATCGGCGCGTTGCTTTTGCCGAACTTGAGATCGAGCATGCGCTCGAGCTGGCGCTGGGAAATCCGCTCGTCTTCGCTCTTGAGGAGCTTCGCCGCGACCGCGATCGGATCGACTTCTACAAAAACCGCGTTGGCAAAAGACGCCGGGTCCTGGATCAGCGTCAGGTCGCCGGGAACGCGCGGGTGCCCACTATCCTCCTGAGGTGGCCGGGGCGACCCTCCGGCCCGCTGGGAGGCGGCCGCCGCTGCGTACGCATCGCGGGTCGGCGCCGCCGTCGTGGCGGTGACGGCGGACGTTCCGGGGGTTCCGTTTGCGTCGTCAGAAGCAGCTGTAAGTGCTCTCTTGAGAGAACGTGAGCCACCGCGCGTCCCCGATTTCAGGGGTCCGGTGGAACCCATCGGGGTCCTGAAACCGGACGGGCGAGCCCGGCCCGTCTGGCCGGGGCCGGGCGCCTGTCCGGCGCACGCATGTGCGCGCACCGGCGATTTCTTGCTTGCGGTTATGTGATGATGTTTGCGCAAGGAATTTGAACGGCGAAGTTCTCCGTTCGTTGGAAGAACCGTTGTTCAAACGACAGAGTCAGCAGCCCGGAAAACAGGACGTTTCCTCTCGCCTCTTTTCCACGTTCCCTCAGTTGCCGACTCCCATCGACATCTGCGTCGGCGGGGGCGCGCTGCCTCCGGCCGCGGGTGCCTTGAAAGCCGCTACCTGCGACCACCAAGGGCCGACGTTGTTGGCCCCATTCGTGTCGCAATAGGTCCAGTTGACGTTGACTGCGCTGGTGTTCGGATTGTAGTAATGCATGTACCCGCCGTCCGCATCGAGCGAGAGGTATTGATACTGGTCCGTTTGCACCGAATCAAAGTAGCCGGTGGACACTGCGCAGGCCGATTCCTGGTTCTCTTGGATCCCTCCGATGATTACGCCGTTTGACGTGCTGGGAGTGATGGAAGGGCCGGTCACGGTGCCGGATGTCGCGTTCAACGTGCCGGTCTGTCCCGCGTAGGTGTCGTAGGAAGAGGTCGCAGCGCCTGCAACGTCGTAGAAAGCGATGATGTTGCCGTTCCCAGCCGGCATCGCCTGAGACTGGGTTATAGTCACCGTCATCGTGGACGCCGTTGACGCGTTCGCGGCGTACCAAATCCAGATCGAGCCTCCGTTGTCGGTGGAAGCGGCCGTGTGCGACCAGGTGTTTGACGGAGTGCTCGAAAGGCCAGTTATTTTGTACGTCGTGGAACCATTCCAGACCACCACGATCAGATTGCCGCTGCTGGGAACTTGCAGGGCGAAGGAGGCGGGAGTGGAGGACATGAACATAGGAAAGGCCATTTCCTGGATGCTCTGCACTCGAATGCCCGCAGCGGGAGCGCTGCCCGCCGAAGCCGCTTTTAGAGCAATCGCGGAGGTCATCGCGCTGCCCACCGATACGCCAGTCGTGATGGTGGGATTGATGGACCCAGCACTTCCTTGAACTTCGTACTGCGAGGCGCTGTAGGAAGTGCCGTCTGCCGTGAGGAGAGAAAAGCTGCCGGCGGATGCGAAGCTCAGAGGAGTCGTGGTGCCCGGCCCGCTGTCCACGAAGGTCCAGTGAAAGATCAGGTCGCCCGCCGTTCCCGTCGAGAAGCTCCCTGTGGAAATGCTCGTGCCCGAGGTCGTTCTGCCAGCCGAGCCATCGGCCGCGCTTGAAGTGGCCACGTTGTAGAACTCGGCAGCCATACATTGAACGTAGAGTTCGGACGCACTCGGCGTGACCGTGATGAGTCGCGTCCCTGAAGCCACGTTCAGCGCGTACCAAATCTGGAGGCTCTCCCCGTTGCCCCCATCCTGCACGACCGTAACGCTCGTCCAACCATTACTCTTGTCGTCGGTGACGGAAATCGTGTCGCTCGAGCTGCCCCAAGCGCATCCCATGACGATGGCGTTCCCCGCCTGTGTGGGATTCGGCAGACTCATCTTCCAGTAGGCGATGGACGCATTGGACATGTCCGAGTGGCTCACCGACTGCACGAATGTCGGCGTCGCCGCGCGAGTTTCGACTGCAGCGATCAGGAGCAAGATCGAAAGTGTGAGCAGCTTTCTCATTTTCAGAACTTCGTGTACCAAACGATGGCCTGGACGCTCGCGGCTGCATTCGTCGTGACGCAGAGCGCGTTCGACGCGGCCGTCTTCAATCCGCGAAATCCCGGAGTCATCACCACCAACCCGATCGGGCCGGTGGAACTCGCGGCCTGCAGCGGGTACGCCGGTGTCATCGCCGTGTTGCCCGTCGCGCAGTTTGTTCCTGTGCCGTAGGTCAGCTTGACGGCCACCGCGGTCGTTTGCGAAGTCGAGAATTGATAGCCGCAGACATAAACGACCTGGCCCGACGTCAACGCGACGAGCTGCGTCGACCCGTTCGTGGTCGTGTCATAGATCGCAGTGTTGTCGCAGTTGAGGTAGCCGGTGAGGTTTCCCGTGCCGGCACCAGCTTCATATACCGCATTCGCGGGGACTGCCGATCCGGTTGCTCCAGCCCCCACGGCAGGGAGAACCGAGTTGTCGCTTGCGATCGTGACGCGTGGAGATCCGGTCCCGGTCGTGCCGTTTCCCATCAGCGGAGCGACTCCGTTGATCTGCGAAACGTTCACGGACTGGTTTGCCGCGAGCGAACTGTCGTTCGAGATCGTGACGCGCGGGATGTTTGCGCCGCTCGCGCCGGTTCCGGTCACGGCGGCGGGATTGACGATGAGCCGGCCCGCTGAGTCAACCTGCAGCGGAAGCGTCTGACCGGTCGTTGGCGTCGGGGCGGACGAGTTGTAAATGCCGCCGACAACACTCGTCTTGCCCGGGGCGGTTGCGGGAGTCGTCCCGCTCATGTCGCTTGAATCAGTGGTGAGCCAGGGCGTGGTGTTTGCCGTGTTTCCCGGCTGCACAGTCCAGGTGCCGCTCTGCGTTGCGGGAAACGTGCCGCCCGTACCTGTCACCAGCCAAGCCGTCGTGTTCGCGGTATTTCCCGGCTGGACGGTCCACGTTCCAGCTTGGTTTGCCGTCACTGTGCCGCTGACCGGTTGAGTTGTCGCGCCCGTGGGATCGACTCGCACAGGAGTCCCTGACGTCCCGATCTCTGTGCCGCTGGCGTTGCGCAAGTTGACGTGCAACCCGCGATTGTTCGTGATCCGCGCGGCGGCCGCGTTTCCGCTCGTCACCGAGGCAAGGCCATCGTTGAACACGCCCCCGACATTCGCTTCGGTCGTGGTTCCCGCAGTGAACGCCGAATTATCCGTAAAGCCTGGCGTAGAAGAACAGCCGGTTACGCAGTTCACTTTGAATGCGGAGTTCCCTGTATCGACTACGTTCGCTCCGCTGAGCGCAGTCCCGCCGAGCTGCGCAACGTTGACGCTGGCATTCGCTTGGATGTTGAACGTCCCCGTTCCCGCGTTGGCCGTCACGGTTCCTGACACCGGCTGGGTCGCTTGCCAAAACGTTCCGGTCACAGGCTGCGCCGTCGTTCCTGTTGGATCGACGCGCACCGGATTCGCCGCAGTGCCGATCTCCGTCCCGGTGTTGTTGCGCAGATTGACGTGGAAGGCGCGCGAAGAAGTGATGCGTGGAGCCGCAGCGTTTCCGGACGAAACGGCTAACAAACCATCGTTGAATACACCCGCATCGATGGTGACTACCGTGGTGCCCGGGGTGAACGCCGCACTGTCGGCGAAAGACGAAGAGCCGCACCCGCCCGTGCAGTTCACATTGAGACTGCTCCCGGTGAGCGAGGGTGCGGCCCCTGCGATTTTCCCGATATTCACGTACAGCATCCGGTCGCTCGTGGCCCGCAGCGCGCCAGCGCTACCCGTGCTGAGATTCGTGATCGAATCGTTGTAAACGCCCGAAATGTTATTGACGGAAGTCGTGCCGGCAGTGAAGAGCGCGTTGTCGCTGAAGCCGCTGGTCGCCGAACAGCCCACCACGCAGTTCACCTTGAGCGCCGTATTCCCGCTGTCGTAGAGCGAACCCGAAAGGCTTGCGCCGCCGATCTGAGTCAGATTGACGTTGCTGCCGCTGCCTGGCTGCTGCAGTTGGGCAAAGGTTCGCAGTGGAATCGAGAGCGCAAGAAAAGAGTGGTCGCGTCCAGTTCCTTGCAACAGGATTCTTGGCGCACTGGGAGGCGGGGCCCCCTCGGCTGCGCCCGCTGCAAACAGGCAGGCAAGAAGCGCCGGGAGTCGCCAGTTCTTCAGCGTGCCCATGGTCTGCCCCACCAGCTCGTCTTCGGCGCTTGCGGAGCCGCCTTCGGATTCATGGCACAGACTTCGAGCAGGCCGCGCAAAACGCCGAACTCGACGGCCTGCGCCTGAACGGCATCGCCTGCCGGCACGACGATGCGCAATTCTCGCTCGCTGTGAACCTGCCCGCCCGGACGGTCTACCGAAACGGGCTGCGGCGACAGCTTGGTGATGTGACGCAGGACCGCCCCCTCGAGCTCCGCATCGACCGAATCCAGGTGGATCCAGCCGGAGCTGCCGGTTTCCTCGATCGTGATAACGTAGCCCGCCTGGAGCCCGGTCACGGCCTCTGACGGCAGAAACTCCGTTACCGCAAAGCCCGCCTTCCGCAGCAACCCGCGCAGCGCCTTGGCTGCCTCGCACTCCCCGACGATTTTTATTCTCATGCCGCGTCTTTCCTTCCGCAGTATTTGCAGATCCACTTGGGCTTCTCGCCCCATTCCTGGATTCGCCGCTGAATTCCGCCGCAGCCTGGACAAGTTCTCTTCAAAGCAAAATCCTCGCAGCTACCGCGATGAATGCGATTCCAACTCCCAAGCACCAAAACGCGAAATCGCGCCACGCCGAGCCCTGCGTTTCCGCATCCTCGATCCGCGGCTCGATCGCGAATTCCTTCACCGCTCCCGCCAACGGCACGAATACCAGCGCCACCCACAGCGGCAGCCACAATGCCACGATGAGCGTCAGCGTCCCTGCCCAGCCGACGTGCGCCAGCTGCGCCAGGGCGTCGTAGCTCAGATTGAGTGTGAATTTCATTTCACGAAGGTAACGAGCGCCGGGCCCGTGCCGCTCGCGGCTTGCAGGTAGGCAATCGTTTCGCCGGCAAAGAACCTGGGCCCGCTCCGCGCATCGCTCGGGTTGTCTCCGTAGCGGCTGACCACCACGCCGTCCTGATTCCCTGCGGGAATGAGGTCCTCGGTGTTCGGATCAGCCGAGTCTGTTCGGATCTTCATGTCCACCGCGACGCTGTTCTTGACCCCCACGCCCATGCAGTCGATTGGCGCGACAATCGGCGTCCACGACACCGTGTCCACCGCGATCTTCTTCTTCACGTAATTGGGATGTGAGGCCATGTTTCTTCTCGCGCCGCTACGGTCCGTTTGCCGCGCAGCGAACTCCGATCTTCTGACCCTGGCGATCTTGTGGAGCGAGGGACTAGGGCAGGATCTTCGCGGTCAGTCCCGACCCGCCCGTGGAGGTGACCTTCTTGATTCGCAGGAATCGCGTCCTCACGCCGGTGACGGTCCTGGCTTCACCCGTTGTGGCCGTGCTCGTATCAATGTCGGCGTATTCAGCGTCCACATCAGACATTGCGCCTTGCAGGCGTATGCTCACCGCCGTTGGCGCGCCGCCGAAGATCGTCTGCCAGCGCACCGTATGCCCCTGGTCGGGGAATCCGGCGGGTTCGGTGAGTGCAAATTGCCCCCCGGCGGTTCCGTCGGCGGGAAAAGCTTCGTTATTGAAGCTGAATCCTACGTCCCCGGGGAACAGAGACAGCGGTGGCACTGCATTCGAGTAACTCGGCATGGTGACTCCTCATCCCGCCATTGCGGGGCAGAATTTCACGTAACTCCGGTGCAAGACGACTAAGGGGCAGCCTTAGGGGCGCAGCATGCTGCGCCCGAGCCAGCCCGCCACCTCAAGAAGCTCAGGTCTTCAGCCCAAAATCTTTGTTTTCCGCGGGTCTAGGCTTCCGGCGGGATCAAATCCGTGTCCCAAAAAGAAAAGGCGTCCCAGCTTGCCGGGACGCCTGCCCATATTTCTACGAGCGTTAGTATAGCAGAAAGTAAATCTGTGTCAAGCCCATTCTTGCAAAAGAAGAATTCCCTGTGGAAATCTTCCCGACGATTCCGAAATGAAACTCGGTTGCCTACTTCCGGTGCGAATCCTGTCTGCTAGAATAGCCCCGTGAGTGCTTCATCCGCCAAGCCTTACCTTGCGTCGATCTGCATTCATCCGATCAAATCCCTGGACCCGGTTTCCCTTCCCTCCTGCAAGATCGCCACTCGCGGGGGTCTCGAAGGCGACCGTGTCTGGGCGATGTACGACGCTAGCGGCCGCTGGATCAACGGCAAGCGCACTCCTGCGGTCCACCGCCTGCGCGCGAGCTATGACCTGGATTCCGGAATCTTCAGCTTTGCCCCCGTCGGTGCCGCCGCCCCGGCATCTTTCCGCCTCCGCGATCAGGCCGAGCGCGCTGCCGCCTGGCTGAGCGGGCATTTCGGGGAGGCGGTCACGCTGCGTTATCACCCGGAGGGTTTTCCGGACGACACGAATGCCCCGGGCCCGACGGTCATCTCGACGGCTTCGCTCGAAGCTGTTTGCGGTTGGTTTCCTGACCTGACGCTCGAGGGCGCTCGCGAGCGCTTCCGCACGAGTCTGGAAATATCCGGCGTGCCTGCTTTTTGGGAAGACCGGCTCTTTGCCGCAGACGCGGCCCATGTCGTCCCTTTCCGCATGGGCGATGTTCTCGTGGAAGGCGTGAACCCCTGCAAGCGGTGCATCGTGCCTTCGCGCGATCCGCGCAGCGCGGCGGCGATCGAGTCCTTTCAGGTCCAGTTCACTGCCGCGCGCGGGGCAAATCTGCCCGATTGGTCACCCGCCGGCCGCTTCGACCATTTCTATCGACTCGCTGTGAACACGCGCGTCCCGTCGCGCGAATGGGGTAAGACCCTGCGGGTGGGCGACCCTGTGTCCCTTCTTTAGCCCAGGCTTTTCTGCTACTTCCCTACTCGCGCCATAAGAGCGAATCGACGCTGAATGGCCCCGAGCCTCGCGCGGCGATGTAGAGGAAAACAAAGCAGTACGCCACCGCGAGCTCGCCGTGATTCACGATCGGCCGGAGCCAGGGGCCCATGTGCGCATGCACATGGAAATACGCGACCGCCATCTCTCCCGCGGCGATGAAGGCCGCGAACGAGCCAAAGAGTCCGATTAGGATCATCGCCCCACAGACGAGCTCAATGATCCCGGCCGCGAGAAACAGCCCATGGGGACGTCCGGATCCTCCAAAGGCACCAAAAAGCTTCTGCAGGCCGTGGCACAAGAAAAGAAATCCAACGACAATCCGCATGATCGCGTAGATCGGTCCCTCAATCTTCTTCGGAATGGGTCGCATCGCCACCTCCGCTGAATTGCGGCCCAGGTTCGGGCAGGGCCGCTCATCTCGGGGGTATTATAGGCTACGACCGTGCCAGAGAAGCTTCCTTGAAATACCGCCTCGGCGGGAACAGGCCCCTTCGGATGAGTTCCTTCCCACAGCGCTGCCGGATCTGCTCCGTCCACCTCGACCAAGTCCACTCGCTCAACCCCAGGAAATGGCGAGCCCTCTCGTACGGCGCCAGCGCCAGATAATGAACCCGAAACAAGACCATTCGCGACGCCCATTCCGCACCGGCGAGCGCCGACTGCCCTGCCAGCGCAAAATCCGCCACATACTCGTTCAGATGAGGCCGAATATCCGGCCGCCACACGAACTTCGCGGCGTCAGCAACGTCCAGAGCGCTTACACCGCGCTTCGTCTCGAGTACCTCCTTTGCGCCGCGATAGACCTCCCAACACACGTCGAATGCGAACTCCGGTTTGACAGCCATCGTTCCTCCGCCCATTCGAGTTGTTACAGAGTTTCCGCTACACGCTCGCTTTCAAGCAACAGTTCTTCCGCGTCCATGTGACTTGGCTCTGGTGCTCCCAGCTGGTACTCCCACAAGCGCCGGTGTTTCGCTCTTTGCGAAGAAGTCTCCGCGCCCGCGCGAACCCTCTTTTCCAGAAGGAACGCGCCGAATCGCGGCTTTCGCAGGTGTCGCAGCTGCGCGGAAATGCTGGTCTCTCCGTAACCAGTGATCGCAGCCAACTCGCGCAGAGTGAGCCAGGTCCTGCACTCCGCGGCCGAAAGCATCAGATCGCGGATGATTTCGTGCTGCGACGGTTTTCTGCGAGCTGGCCTCCGCCTGCGTCTTCTCATGCGCTGCACCTCCCACATTTCCGGAATGGCCTCGCCCGAGGCGGAACTCAATTCGCCTATCCAGGGGGAGCGGTGCCGCCGCTCTCTTGACGGGTGTCGTAAAAATCGTCTTCGCAGCTGTCTTCTTCCGGCGCCGCTGTGCGGTCCGGGTCCTCGTAGTTCCCCGCACAGGCACTACAGGCCCGGAGAAAGGGATTTCCACAGTCGTCCACAGAGGGTACTATAGGTACTATAATTGACGCTGCGTGTATTGCTTGTACGATAATCACCGTGTCCCCCAGGAGGCCCAATGCCCGACTACGTGTCCCAGCCACCGTGGGAGTTTCTGCGCAGTGCGTCGGCTTTCAGTTTGCGCAGTTACGAACTCTCGCGCCTCAATCACGCTGCGAATCTCCGTAAAGAGATCTCCCGCCTGATTGACCAATGGCTGGAGGAAAATGCCTGCGCCTTGCTGGCGCGCTGGTTGGTGGAGATTGATGACCGGCCCGGCCACAGTGCCAAACCTGGCGGTCTGTGTGCAGAACCAGCGGTTCAGCTCTCACCGGCGTCTCATAATGTTCTGCAAGATTCGGTTCGTGCGGCTGTCCTCCGGCGCCAACCGGATTGATCCCGGCTGACAGGAACTCATTTCTTTGAGTGGCGGAGTCTTTCTCCGTCCGCTGCGGGAACCGAGCGAGAACATCACTCGCCGGGGTGAAGCTCGCCGCGCGGTTCTCAGGAGAAATGAACAAACGCCCCGCTGAAATGCGGAGGTCCAGAATGGAAGGGATGCCTCTTTTTGCAGGCGTCTCCAGCGGCCAATATCGGTGCCCGATCTCGAGACTGGGTGCGCAGCGGAAGTGTCTTCGCGAGGGAAGCCGCTGCGCGCTTGCCTTCATCGTGCGCGCAAGGTTACTGCTGCTGTGCTGCGTCTCCTGCGCCGCTTTCGATTCAGGCAGCTCGGCGTCGCTCACGGCTTGCTCCTACAGTTACGTCTTGCTGACCTTGTATTTTTTAGGAGACGCTTTGCCACTCTCCTGGGCGCACCAATACCCTCGAGCGAGCCATCGGGCCACGCCATTTCTCGTGCTTTTTCGCTTTTAGCTCGGGAATTAGCTCAGGAAGATGTCACGCCGGAACAGCTTGTTTGTGCTGCAAGGACTCCAACAGTTTTTCCTTCCGGTAAATCATCGCGTTGATATCGTACGTCGCGAGTTCGAATCCGTGCCCATGCGTAATCGCGTCAGTGGGGCAGGCCTCCACGCAATAACCGCAGAAGATACATCGCGAATAGTCGATGTTGTACACCGTGGCGTATCGTTCGCCTGCCGAGATGCGGTTCGCGTCCGTATTCTCCGCCGCCTCGATGTAAATGCAGTTTGCCGGGCACGCAGCCGCGCACAGGAAGCATCCCACGCACTTTTCGAGGCCACTCTCATCCCGGTGGAGCACGTGAATTCCCCGATATCGAGCCTGGAAGTGCACTGGCTCCTGGGGGTAGTTCTCCGTGACCGGTCTCCGCCACAAATTCCGAAACGTAACGCTGAACCCCTTCACCAGCGTTATCAACGTGGCTGCCGCTTCTCCGACGACTGAGGCCATCTCGTTTTCAGTCTAACAAACGCATTTCACTCCCGCAAACCGCCTGAGTCGCGCCCCAGTCCTTGCGAACTCAATGCCGCCGCGATCTGTTTCCCGTGGAACCGGCCGTTCTCGATGAAAATTTCGTTCGTATGCAGACCGCCAATGACCACGCCCGCGAGGTAAATCCCCGGCACGTTGCTTTCAAGCGTTTCCGGGTTCACTCGCGGCTTTCTCGTCTTGGGATCGAGGGCAATCCCCAAACCTTCCAGAAACTCGAAGTCGGGATGGTATCCAGTCAACAGGAACACCTGCCGCGCCGGGATTTCGTCTTTCCGGCTGCCCGTCTGCAGAACCACCGACTCGGGCCGTATCTCCACCACGCGCGTCTTGAATCTGGCGCGAATCTCCCCAGCCTTAATGCGGTTCTCGATGTCCGGCCTCACCCAGTACTTGACGGATTTTCCCAGTTTGCGTCCGCGATGGACCAGCGTTACGTGCGCGCCGGTGCGGAACAGATCCAGCGCCGCCTCCACTGCCGAATTCTGCGCTCCGACCACAACCACATCCTGGTCCCAGCAGGGATGTGGTTCGCTGTAGTAGTGAGACACGTGCCGCAGGTTCTCACCGGGCACGCCGAGCAAGTTCGGCAGATCGTAGTAGCCCGTTGCGACCACCACTTTCCGCCCCTGGTACTTATGCTCCTGGCTCTGTTGGTTCACCGTCATCACGGTGAATCGTCCGTCGCTCCCCCCAACCCCCGTCACGCGTTCATACAACCGCAGTTCGAGCCCGTAATGCTCGACCGTCTTTCGGTAGTATTTCAAGGCTTCCGAGCGTGTCGGTTTTTCTCCCGCGCAGGTCAGAGGGAGATCTCCGATTTCAAGCAGCTCGGGTGTAGTGAAAAACACCATGTTGACCGGGTAGTGGTAAAGGGAATTGCACACGCACCCCTTGTCGATCACGAGCGCTCGCATTCCCGCCCGCATCACTTCGATCGCGCAGGCCAAGCCGGTCGGCCCCGCACCGATACAGATCACGTCATGCACGGTCATGATGGGGACAGTTTGCCCTGAGAACCAGCCGCATGCAAATCGGACCGCGGCACTCAAGTCGCTTCTTGCAGCAATTCCTCGAGTCGTTCCCGAAACCGCTCCAGTTCGGCTTTCCGATCCGGCGTCGCCTCAATCTCCTTCTTCTTCCAGATGAACCATTCCCTCCCCTGCCGGGCAATCTTCACGCTGAGGTTTCCATCAATGAGAAACGAGGGAGGGGCCGTCAGCCGCAGCCCGCCTCCTTCCGATGGCCTCAACAAGGCCGCGCAGTTCTCCAGTCGAACGCAGAGCGCGCTCTCATACGGCGGGATCGCGATGACTTGGAATCCTTGCCCGACGAGCCGTTCGAGTGCTCGCCTTTGCCGGCTAGTCAGTTCCACCATCGGCTCGGCCCGAGGGAACGGTTTTAGGCGACTGCCGAGTCGGCGTCCGCGCGGCTCTCTTCGAGAGAGGCCAGGATCTCGCGCAGTGTGGAGATCAACTCTTCGCGCGAGACGTGGCTCTTCCGGAATTGAATCCGCAGCCGGAACGACTCACTCTCCGGCTGATAATGAAAGACAAAGGGCTGGGGCCGGGGCCCGATCGTCTGTTCCTGGCGTCTTTCCCGGCGCGCCTCGTCGCGCGTCAACCCGCCCTGCAGAATGCGGTGCAGCATTTCCTGCATTTTCTTCTCGGTCGGCTGCCGTGCAATTTGCAGAAGCAGGGACTTCGACACCACGCCGCCCTCGATGCACTTCTTGCGGGTGGCATCGGGGATGGTGCGCAGCGAGAGCGTTTCCGTCACTGAGGATCGCGCCCTCCCGATCTTCCGCGCCACGTCTTCGTGCGTGTACTCGAATTGTGTTGCCAAGCGGTGCAGGCCGTCCGCTTCTTCGAATGGCGTCAAATCCTTGCGCTGGATATTCTCGATCAGAGCCATCTCGAGGGTCTCGGCATCGTCGGCGATCTTCTCGATACACGGCACCTCGCGCAATCCTGCGGCTCTCGCGGCATGATAGCGGCGTTCGCCGGAGATGATGTAGTAGCACTCGTCTCGCGGCACGAACCGCACCAGCAGCGGCTCCAGCACGCCCTTCTCCCGGATCGAATCCACCAGTTCACCGAGATCTCCCAGAGCCTTTCGCGGCTGGTCCGGGTTCGGCCGGATCTTCTCCACCGGAATCATGCGCCCCACCGCCGCGCCGCTATAGCTCGTCAGCGACTCGACGTAGTGCGAATCATGCCGCATCTTCAGCGTGACGGGTAATCCGATCCTCTTCGACACGATGGATAACCTCCGAAGCGAGCTTCCGATATTCCAGGGCGCCGGGGGATTTCGGCGCAAACGTGAAAATCGTCTCCTTATAGGCTGGACTTTCCTCAAGCCGCACATTCTTGCCGATCCGCGTTCGGAATAAAGCCGAGCCGAACACCGAGCGAATCTGCCCGTGCGTGTCCTTGGAGATGTTGGTTCGCTTGTCAAACAGCGTGATGACCACGCCCAGGACTTTCAAATCGGGATTTGGGCGTGCGCGAATCCGTTCGTACGTCTCCAGCAGGTCGTCTGTTCCCTCAATCGCGAAGTAGGCCGCTTGGATGGGCACGAGGAGATGAGTCGAGGCCACCAGCGCGTTCACCGTCAGGATGCCCAGCGAGGGTGGCGTGTCTACGACGATGTAGTCGTAGTCCCTGAGAACGGGCGTGAGCGAGTCTTTCAATTTGTACGGCGCGTCGAACTGCCCCGCGAGTTGCTGCTCGAGTTTCGCCAGCGCAAGTTTCCCCGGTGCCACAAACAGCATAGGGTCCTTCGATGGCTTGATCGCCGAAGCCATTTCGGCGCGGCGCTCACCAAGCACATCGAACATAGAGACGGACACCTCCGCCGGATCGAAAAACGCGATTGTCGAATTCGCCTGGGGGTCCAAATCAATCAGCAGTGTTTTCTTCCCGCGCTGCGCCAGAGCGGCGCAGAGATTGATAGCGGTCGTAGTTTTTCCCACGCCGCCTTTCTGGTTGGCGATGGTGATGATCGCAGTCATCGTCGTCCGCCTCACACTGCAGGCGAAGGGTGTCAGTCCGGTGGCAACCCCTCACCAATATCTTGTTGCCAGCCCGCTCATTTCCCCCAGGGCTAGGCTAATCTACCCATCCCGGCCTGTGGGTTGCAAGGGAAAAGTGCGGACTTTACGCAATACCCCCTCCCCCGCCAGGGTGGCGTGCCCATTATCAGATGTCGGTGCAGATCGGGGAAGACTGTGCCCGTGAGGAAGGGCGATCGTGTGCGTCTGCCGCGACCGTCAAAGCTCCAGCGCCCAGAAGTTCTGTGGTGGCTCGATCAGTTCAATCCCCAGTTCCCAACCCCCACGTCCTTCATGCCCCTTCCAGACCAGCACCGCTTCTGACGTCACCTGGTTCACCAGGTTACGTATCCGCAGCCTCTGGCCAATCGTGAATCCCTGAGGGAAAACTGCCAAGCAGCCCTTTGGGCTGACGTCCAGAGTGTGCCCTTCGGCCCGGTACGATCCGCCTCCCTCGGACCACTCCATGGCCACAGGCACGCGGGAATTCAGGCGTGAGGTCGATCGTGCGTACGCGAGCCTATGCAATTGCGTTGAGTCGTCCTTCGGTGGCACCCCTGCCTCTCTTTCTGTGACAGCTCCGCTCTCTCTATGCAGCCAAGATGAGCACACTGCCGCGCTCAAAACCCAAGTCTAACCTAGTGTTCTCTCCTCCGCAGGTCAATGGGACGGTCTTCCCATACCGATGGGACGGATGTCCCATACGTGCCGAGGATCCACGGCCTGCTGGCATGGCCAGCCGGCAGATTCCAATCCGGGGTTGGTGGGCCTCCGGGCAGACAGGAAAACATGCCTCCTCGCGGGTTGGTCAGGGATGAATGGTGTCGGTCCTGCCGCGCGACTACATCTTGTAGTGGCCGAGGTCCTCATCGGAGAGGTTTTCCAGCCAATTGCGGAGCTGTTCGTTCGTGCTCTTCTCCGTGACGGCGCTCGAGACCTTCGAGTTCTTGAGGACCTCGTCGTCCACGAAAATTGGGCAGTCAACGCGCAGCGCCAGCGCCAGCGCGTCGCTGGGGCGCGAGTCAATCGACATGATCTGCCCCCCGCGCTCCACCCAGATCAACGCGTAGAAGGTGTCATCCTTCAGTTCGTTCACGACCACCTTTTGCACGCGCACGTCCAGCCCCAGCAGCACGTTCTTGAGCAAATCGTGCGTCATCGGCCGGGGCGTCTGGACCTTTTCGATTTCCAGAGCGATGGCGTTGGCTTCGTAAATCCCGACCCAGATCGGCAAAATCGAGCTGCCGTTGAGGTCTTTCAGCACCACGATGGGCATGTTCGTCACCGGGTCCATCATCAAACCCCGGATCTTCATCTCCACTTCCATCGCGGCCTCCCTACTGACTACTGCACGTGCTCTCCGACCAGACTATTGGGTCCCGCGCTCGTCACCCGCACCTGCGCATATTGTCCCAAAAGGTGTTCCGCCGGCGAAGTGAAATTCAGCACGCGATTGCTCGATGTATGACCCGCCCACTGGTTCGCGCGCCGGGATTTCCCTTCCACCAGGACCTCCAGGTTGCGCCCGACCAGTGCTTCATTCCGCAGCGCCTGGATCCCCCGCTGCTTCTCCTGCAGCACGGCGAGCCGCCTTCCCTTCTCTTCTTCGGGAATAGCGTCCGCGAATGCCAGCGCCGGCGTGTTCGGCCGCGGCGAGTATTTGAACGAGAACGCTCCGTCAAATTGCACCGCATCCAGGAGGTCGAGCGTCTCTTCGAAATCCGCGTCGGCCTCGCCGGGGAATCCGACGATGACGTCCGTGGTGATGCTGATGGGCCGCCGTGCGCCGCGAATCAGCGCGACCTTTTCCAGATACTCTTCGCGCGTATAGGTACGCTGCATCGCCCGCAGGATCCGCGTCGAACCCGACTGCACCGGCAGGTGCACGTGGTCGCACAGCGCGGGGTGCGCTTCAATGGCCTCAACAATCTCTCGCCCGAAATCCCGGGGATGCGACGTCGTGAAGCGCACCCTGCGGATCCCGGGCACCTCCGCCACCGCCAGAAGCAGCTCCGCAAACGTCTTCCTTCGCGGCGAGGGGTCACGGTATGAACTCACGGTTTGTCCCAGCAACTGAATCTCGGTGTAGCCCGCGTCAGCGAGCCGGTGTACTTCGCTCAGAATCGAGTTGCTCGTTCGGCTGCGTTCGGGGCCGCGCGTATAAGGCACAACGCAATAGGAACAGGCCTTATCGCAGCCCTCGATGATCGTCAAATAAGCCTGCCAGGGGTTGTCGCGGCGAGTAATCTCCGTCTCGAACGTCTCGGCCGTATCGGTAGCGAGTCCGGTGACCCGCCGGTTTCCCGCCTCGACCTCCGCCAACAACTCCGGCAACCTCCGGTAGCTCGCCGATCCGCACACCAGCCTCACCCATGGTGCCCGCTCGAAAACTCTCTCTCCTTCCTGCTGAGCCACGCAGCCGAGCACGCCGATGACTCTACCCTCGTCCTGCCCGGCCCCATACAGTCCGAGCCGCGAAAACACCTTGTGGGCCGCCTTTTCGCGGATGCTGCACGTGTTGTACAACACCAGCTTCGCTGCTTCCGGCGAATCGACCTGGCGGTAGCCCCGTGCCAGCAGCACGCCTGCCACCTTCTCGGTGTCATGCTCGTTCATCTGACAACCGAATGTTTCGATGAAGAACGTTCCTCGCTCCGCACCTGCGGCGCTGGCGTCAGCAGCGGAGGTTACTCCGCCGTTCAGCAGCGAATCGATCCGCACATCAATGGAGTGGCCCATTCCGACATAAAGTCTATCACATTGCCCCGCAGCCCCTTTCCGACCGTCCGCCGTCCCCCGATGTCCGTGGTTGGTCGCTGGCGTAGTTGACTTCTTGTTGAGCCGATCGCTCCACGAACAACGATCGTCTTGTGCTGCGTTGACCGCTTTGCATGCGTGTGCTACGGTAGCTTTCGAGGTGATTTTCTCGATTTTCTGAGGGAGGACGCAATTCTGCCAGCATCACTCTGGTTGGTAAACGACCAGATCGGCAACATCCTCGCGCAAACGGGCTGGGTCGCCCGCGTTGTTCTTCTTCTGTTGTTGGTTTTCTCCGTGATTTCCTGGGCCGTCATCTTTCAAAAGCTTGGCGCCTTCAAGCGCATCAATCGCGAGACCGCGCAGTTCCTGCGCCTGTTCCGCGCCAGCCGCGGGCTTGCCGACCCCAAGGCCTTGGCCACTGCCGGGTCGCCTCTTTCCACCGTGTACGCGGCGGGTTACCGCGAGCTCCAGAGCCAGCTCACGCCCGGGAATCCCCACGGAAAGCTGAAGAGTTTGCAGGCCATTGACGTGAGCATGCAGCTCGCTGCGAGCGAAGAAGTGCGCCGCGTCGAGAAGTGGATGCCCTGGATGGCCACCACCGGCTCAGTCACTCCCTTTATCGGTTTGTTCGGCACGGTGTGGGGCGTCATGGACGCCTTCTCCGGGCTGGGACAGGCCGGCGCTGCCAGCCTGCGCGCCGTTGCGCCGGGGATTGCCGAAGCGCTCGTCACCACTGCGGCGGGTCTGTTCACCGCGATTCCAGCCGTGATCGCCTACAACCATTTTCTCTACAACATCAAGCAGCTCGGCCAGAGAATGGATGCCTTCACCGCGGAGGTCTCCGCGCAAATCGAAAAGACGTTTAACTAGCCGGCGGCCTGTCGGCAATCATTCCCATGCCGCAACTCGCAAGACAAACCGAGACCTCGCTTTCCGAAATCAACATCGTCCCCTTTGTGGACGTAGTCCTTGTTCTCCTGGTCATCTTCATGATCGCCGCGCCCATCCTGCAGTCCGGGATCGAGGTGGATGTTCCGAAGACGAGGACGGTCAAGGAAATCAACGAGTCGCGTCTGGTGATCACCATTGACAAGGCCCAGCGCGTCTATTTGGGCAACGAACCCGTCAACATCCACCAGCTCGCCAACAAACTGCGCGGACAGATGCGCGGGCCGCAGGAGGCGGTTTTCCTTCGCTGCGATGAAACCGTTCCCTTCGGCAGCTTCGCCACGGTCGTCGACGAATTGCGCCAATCGGGCATTTCCAATATCAGCATCGTCACCGAACCCATCAGCTCTCGCCCGCGGCCTCACTGAGATGTCTGTTGCCTCCATCGCCGACTCACCCAATCTCCGAACGCCGCTCATGTATTCTCTCCTGCTCCACGGGCTCTTGTCTGGCTCGCTGCTGGCCTCGGCAATCATCTCTCAACGTGGAGAATCATGGGGTGGACCCGGGAGCGGCGGAGTGGTGACCGTCGGTTTGGTCGCTAACTTGGCTGTGCCCTTGCCCCAGCCTGAAGTGGCATCGCAGAGCCAGGCCGTGGACACGACAAAGGGGCTCTACAAGGAAGAGACCAAGCCGCCCGAGCCACCTGCCAAGGCCGAGCCTATTCCCGAGTTTTCCAAAGTGAAGCGTCCGCCCCCTTCCCACCCATCCCGAGTTTTCGAGAGTAATGCGCCGCCTCCTCCAAACGCGGTTCCATATGGCCGGGGCGGGGCGCCCGCTCTTTCCAGTTCCACATTCTCGATGAGTGGTGGCGTCCAGGGAGGCCTCGGCATGAACGGGGCCGGCGGGGGCAATTTCGGCGCGCGCTATTCCTGGTATGTCGAAGCCGTGCAACGACGCATCA
>Ga0208036_1000461_pt1 | contig 24348 bp, 14 predicted proteins | sample June2015DPH_11_1_2_FD_184706 | JGI IMG/M metagenome (GOLD analysis project Ga0208036, IMG submission 184706) | Peatland microbial communities from SPRUCE experiment site at the Marcell Experimental Forest, Minnesota, USA - June2015DPH_11_100... | ecosystem: Environmental > Terrestrial > Soil >...
CGTAGGGTGGACCCCAGGCTATGTGGGCAAGACGAAGAGAAATTTTAGACAAGAGGTCTTTGGATCGCATCAATTGACGCGCTACTACGAATTCATGGCGGGCTATAAGAAAGGCCGTCCCGTACTTTTCTTTGTCCTAGCACGTCAAGCGAAGGGCAAGCCGAACAATTCTAAGATAAGAGCAGTCGAAAAGTACCTCATCGACCTGGGTCTGACCGTCAATCCAGAACTTTTGAATAAGAAGGACACGAAGCCCCCAGGTTGGTGCATTCAAGGCGTTATCAGAGGGGGAAAGGGCAAAGTTTCCGCCGGTACAAGCTCCTTCCGCCAAATGCTAGGGATCAAAAAATAGCCTTCCTTTCCGGCTGATTTATCAAATTAGGACACTACCAACTGCCGTACTGGGCCGCACCGTGGCATTTTGGGATCCTCGACAAATGGTCTTTGATTGTCGCCGTCAGATGTAGTAAAGAGTCTGTGCGCATGCTTTGTATGGCTTTGACCGTGTCCTCACTCCAGCCCTACGCTAAGTTGCTTGGCGTCATTGCCGCGGTCATCCTCTTGGGGGCTTGGCTGATTGAAAAGACTGCGTTGGAGCACGCCAACCAACTGCGGGATGCAATCACAAAAGCAGAACAGGATAGGGATGCGACGGAACGGTCATTTCGAACAGAAAGCCGGCTTATTGAGGTCTATCAGGTTGCAGCTTCCGCCCGTGACTACAGCTACAGGAGTATTCGCAACAATAAGCCGACGTACTTGGAGAGGCTCAGCGAGGATGTTGAGACTCTCGAACAGACCGGCGTAACACGGAACTTCGCTTCTTCTGTGGTTGGGTATGCGTCGCGCACAACCAATTTCCTAGAGGTAATCGCCCCCCCTGCTTCGCTACGGGACCGGGTTACGAAGGCGAGTGAAGCGGTGAGTGATTTCAAAGCCGAGGTGGACCAACGCTATGAGAAGTACGTGCGAGAGCAGCGACTACTAGTTGGCGAGGTGATTAACCCCAACACAATCACCGAGCAGCAGGCCACGGAGCTTTCAACCTACATTCTTGCTCTTCGGAATGATCTGGAACTCAAGCTGATACCACGTTTTGCGCCGTTAGCGAATGAGTTATTTCGTGCCTACGACGAGTTGTTCAATTATGCTGGCAAGGAACTTCGAAAACGAGAGAAAAAGGCGAGCGCACTTCGTTGGGTCCAATTAGGCGTGTTCATTATCGGGTCGATCATAGCTATTTTGGGCAGCTACTTGGAGACCAAAAAACCATCGCATTCATGAAATCCAACAATTACCGTGCTTTGTAAGCCTCTTTTCGATGCAGGACGTGGCCCCTCCCCTACCGTGCCTGCTAACGCCATTTTGGCAAAACATTGCTGGCACTGTCATTCACTGGCGCGATGACGCGCGCGTGATGGTGTCGGCCGATGCCCACATCCACTCATCAACCATGCTGCGAACGCAACCAGCGAAGCCGAGCCACTCCTCCGTCGCTAATCCTATATTCCAACGTACCCTCGCCTGAGAGACGCCTCTCAAGTAAGCCAAATCTCCACAAAGTTCAAATCTGACCTCCCGCAGCGATTTCAAAACAGGTCTTAAGACCCATGTATCGTCTCTCCCTTCCTCTTTGAAAGTGGCCACATCTAGGCCACAAAACCCGACCTCTTGGCTGCATTTTGAGGGGTAGAAGGGGAGCAAGGGCAACAGAATCAGCAGGACTTATGGGATTTACCGCAAATTCGATCCCCACCGCCCCTACCATAAGTCCCGTAGAATCCGTTGGCCTTACTCGCTAGAACTCCTCGAGTGACCAACCTCACGCTGCATGACTCAACTCAATGGAAAACGGGAGCACCAAAGCAGGCAAGCTCGGTGCGTAGCGAGCCCCCGCAGCCAATTTCAGATTTGTAGGGCCGGAGGCCAGGACTGACTCCTGAAGTTGAAGCGCTGACAGGGCATCCCATGTCGCGTCCAAATGCGCAACCTGACTCAAGTAGCGCGTCCAACTGCGTCCAAAATCGTTCGATTTAGGGGTCAATTTCGGGAGTGGAAGCCAGTAAAGCCAACTGCATCAACAGGCTTTATGGAGCGGGCGATGGGAATCGAACCCACGTCCGAAGCTTGGGAAGCGTCTGTTCTACCACTGAACTACGCCCGCTCCGATCCTCCTGATTCTATCCAAATTCGCGGCATCCGAACAACCGCGTTGTTCACAAATAGAGAAGTTTCGGTTCCCGGTTGCCATGACGAATCGCCGCGCCTTGCTCTGGCCACAGGCCAACCAGTGCCTCGGATCATTACGAACCCCTTGTTTGCATTAAATCAGGGAACTCGCGGGTTTGCGAACGAGATGCTTCTGTGCAAGGCGCGGAGAAAAGTGCGCCAGCTCAGGGAACGAGCGCCGGTTGTCACAGGAGAAGCTGGCAGAACTGGCTGATTTACATCGCAACTATGTGGGTGGCGTCGAGCGCGGAGGGAGGAACATCAGCCTGGTCAACATCGTGAGGCTCGCGCACGGCTTGGGGGTGAAGCCCAACAAACTGGTTGAAGGCCTCCGATAACCTGATCCCGAACCAGGTGCCAGGCCTTCTGGAAAGTTATGGAATTCTGTGGTTCGTAAGCGATTGATGATGAAGCCGTTGCAAGGCGCTCGTTGAAAGCTATTGAGACTTAGGCTCCAACGATGTCCTTGCCGCTACAGAATCATCCACAGTGCCGAATTCTCAGTCGCGTTCCCAGTGGGTCACGTTCTGCCCAGCCAGAGCTTCTTTTTCGTTTGCGCCAACTCCATTGCCCAGATAGCGGCGCGTAGCCGGTCGGGTTCACGTCGTCCACGAGGTGGGTGGTGGTCACGCCGCCCACGGTCTTGCTGACGCGGTTGCCATCGCCGTCGTAGACAATCGTGATCCCGCCCTCTTGCACCAGGTGGTTCTCGAAGTTCCCTCGGCTGCGCTCGGGACAGGCTCCGACGTTCGCGATGCCACCGGAACTCACCGTGTTGCCGTTGGCGTCGTAGGTGTCGCCCGCCGTGAACCGGTCATTCGCGTCGTAGTTCCACAGCCCGGCCGGCACCGGTACGAGAGTTGAAGTCAGTTGCGTGCGGTTGCCGACCACCTATTCCTTAACTAGCTTTCCATCCTTAACCACGAACCAAGTGCCGTCTTCCTGGATACGTTTGATAGCGTGGGGGTAGTCAACCGCATGCGGCGGGGCCGTAAAACTGTAAGCATCGAGGTAGACGAAGCGTTTCCCGGCTGGGTCGAACTCGATGGTTTCCAGATAGTCCATGCCTTCAACGTAGTAGTAAATCCAGGTCGAATTCAAGTTGAAGTTCCCCACGTGGACTCGTATGGGCCGACCAGCGAGCTTCGGTGAGCGATATTCTCGGACGTTGTCAAAAAAGTCCTTGTTCAACACGTATTCCTCGAAGACTCGTTGCACCCTTTCGATCTTCAGTGCATCGAACTCCCCAAAGGCAAGAGTCTGAGACAGTGCGGGATTCAACCTAATGGAAAAACTCTGCTGACCCACCCCGTATTGCCGCTTTTCCAAATCGTATTCTTCTAACTGTGGCCCTGCTGGGAGTAGGGCATCTTCATGATCCCACACACTCTGAACGTAAGGCTCACCGTCCCGGTAACAATGAAACACTGAATGAAGCTCGTCCACGAAGACATATACAGCTTGCCCTTTCTCTGCTCGAACGGACCAAGCCGTGAGGGTCGCGTTCGCTTGAATCATTTTCGGAATCTTGGTCGGCCAGTACCCGAACCAGTAGTTATTCCACACTATGGCTTTCGCGACTGCTTCGGACACCCCCGCAATGTTGGCAGGCCCTTGCTCCGCGATGCTCTTCTGAGGTTTGAGGCCAAGGATTTCTTGCACGTGCTCCCGTGACGGCGCAGTCGTGGATTGTCCGCCTGGTGACTGAGCGCTGCCCGCTTTCGGCAGGAGAAACAGTAGAATGAATACTGCTATAGAGAACCCCCGAACCGTTTGCGGCATTGGGCCTCCCTGCCGGGCTTAAAGCCATAGAATGTTGTGGGACCGATCCGTCCGATCTTCGCCTCTCGCGGACTGGCTGAGCTATCAAACGAGTTCTGATTCGGAGAGAGTCTGCTCTTCTGCCTTGTGCGGGCCAACTTCACTGGTTAGGGTTTGCCTCAGGGAAAAGCTTCTTGGCTACCCTCAGTTCGGACTCTATAGTTCCGATGTAGGCTTTCCCAAGCGCAAGAGAGTCTGGCGTGCCTATAGACCGTAAGATTCGGAGGATAAGGTATCTCTTGTTCCAGTTGCCAACCGACAGCTCCTTTTTCAACTCGGGCACCGCAGGGTTACCGATTTTCACAAGCGGGCCGAATGCAGGGTCAATCGCAGCCAAGCTCTCGTCCGACTTACCCTCCATGATTATCGTCGCACTGTCACCGGTACCAAGCAGCCAACCGAGGCGCGGTGCCGCTTCCGAGGCCTTGAGGTCTCCCAGTGCAGTTGCCGCAGAACGATAAGCTCTCTCAAAATCAGGGTGCTTGTCATTGTTCAAGACCTCCAAAAGCGAAGGAATAGACGACTTACCTATCTCGACTAGGTCGCGTGTCGCCCTGCTTCGTTCTTGGTCATCCCTTCCGTACAGCGAACCAATATCCGCCGTGATACGATCCGCAAGAGATTGGCCATGTGCCATTGGCAAGGCTGGATTCGAGCTCACGAAGAATACTCCTAACAAGGCTACCTTTCTCAAAAGGCTTTGCTTCTTCATTGGTCCACTCCTGCGTCGGAAGCTGATTTGTCGAGTCGCGCATCTGGCTTTACAACGATCTTGACATGCCACTTCTTTGTAAAAAGTTTCGTTTTCGTGGGATCAGTCAGCTTCTGCACCCATGTAACAAAATGCTCCTCGAAGGTGACAGAATCAATGAGCGCCGACGCACCCTGACCAGTCGAGGCTCCCTTCCCCCCAGAATGGTTCCGATCCCCGGACCATCTATCGCGTACAAAATGTTCTTGTCTGCTCTGTAAGACCCTTCCAGAGGATCATCCGGGTCAGCGATTCCGCTTCTTGGGAGGAATTTCTGTAAACCCTCGCCGTAATACGCGGCACCAGAGGCGGTCCATCTTGCTGTTTGTTTGACGCGATACTGAGAGGCATCCAGACCGGACGTGAGTGTAGCTTTCATTGCAATGTTCCAGAACCATCCTCGACCAGGATCCTCAAACGGCCCGCCAACGCCACTGCCATGCTCAAAGTTCAGACCCGTGTAGTTTTCTCCTTTGAAATCGATCTGTAGGCTGCCTGCAGAAGGAGGGGCAGGGAAAAGAAGGTTTGGCAGGGCATCTAAGGTCATAGACATCGAGAGCGCTGCGCAGACTTCGTCAATCTCATTTCCGCTATGGTCTCGGCTATTAGTTGGGTCGCCCTCGGCATACGCATATTTATGGAGCGACAGGGGATCGTTGTCGTCTCCCTCGTACGTGTCCATCGTCCAGAAGCGGCCGGTGGCGACGTTGAGGTAGCGGGCGCGGTTGTAGTAGAGGTTGAGGTCGGGGTCGAACTGCTCGCCCGCGAATAAATAGTTGTTGGGCGTCGAGCCGATGGAGTGGAGCAAGTTGCCGAAGGCGTCGTAGTCGTAGGTGTCGGTCACGGCGCCGGTCGCGTCGGCCAACGCACGCACTGAGCCGTGCCCGTCGTACACGTAGTAGCTCTTCTGGGTCTGTTGCGCGCCATTCACCGTGTACGTGCGAAGCTGGCTGATTAGCTCCAACCCGTATCCGTACTGGCGTGTTTCGCTTCCAGTCGTTTCTAGTACTACCTGCGCGTACCCGGTCGGGTTCAGGTCGTCCACCAAGTAGGTGGTGGTCACCCCGCCGACGGTCTTGCTGACGCGGTTTCCGTCGCCGTCATACACGACCGTCATCCCGCCCTTTTGCACCAGGTGGTTCTCGAAATCGTACGCGTAACTGATGCCACCGGACGAGACCGTGTTCCCGTTCGCATCGTACGTGTCGCCCGTCGTGAACCGGTCATTCGCGTCGTAGTTCCACAGCCCCGCAGGCACCGGCGCCAGCGTCGAGGTCATCTGCTTGCGGTTCCCCACCGCGTCATAGACGGTGTAATTCACCGCCCCATTGACCCCGTGCGGATCGTTCGCGATGGTTTCTGAAGTAAGCCGGTAGAGATTGTCGTAGGTGTAGTTCACCGTCCGCCCGCTCAACTCCGTCACGCTCAGCCGGTGCCCCGCAGCGTCAAGCATCCCTACCCTCTGATCCCTGATGGGAATCCGCAGGAATGTTGACGGCACCTCTCTGCTGCCAAACGATCAAAACGGCGGGACTGGTCAAGGGGCATGATTGGTCGCAGGCTTCTCAAGGCAGGCCGAATCGATCAGCGCATCGTAATCCTTCGCTCTCTCCGCGGAAATGCCATCATACGAAGCGGTCACATGTGGAATAAACACAGCAAGACGCCACCGTTTTGCCTCCCTGGTCTCGCCTTCGGCGTCCACTCCGAGAGGTTGACTGGAAAAATCCTTGATCCACCGCTCACTGAAGCGAACTGATTTCAGGATCCAAAAGTCATCGTCATCTGGACTGCCATGGATGCCACCCCAGGATAGTTCAACCGGTATGGAACCCTTAGAAAGATAAACGGAAAAGGAGGATCCTTCATCGGAGTGATGCTTCGTTAGCTTTGCTCCCCTGGGGATTGAAAACCTAGCATCTCCGTAGCCGATCAGCCTGTTCTCTGTTTTTGCGTTTGAGCAAGCGGGGACGATCCAATTGCTGGGTGACGCTTCTTCGAGGACAACCCTGAGTCCGTTCCCTCCCGATTGAGCCACGACAGCCACCGGACGGAATCCCTCCTGCCAGAAATGAATGACTTTCACAGGTTGTTCCAACTGGAAGAAACCGTATTCATCTGTCTTCACAACTTCTGGCACGAAAGGACAACAGTGTCCCTTGCTGCCGTAGACAGTCACATCATGCAGCGGCTGGCCCTTTTCAGCCACTACGATACCTTTTGCGAAGGGAGCCGTCGCCGCATGGCTGGCCAATGCCGAGGCAATCAGCGCACTCACGATGATGAGAAGGACGGCTCTTGCGGGGGTTGTGTTTTGCATTCTTCCTCCATGCCACTCGTCGTGGACCGACCTAAACTATTTATTCTTTTTCTTCTTTCCCGGCGTGAGCTTGTCGCACCGGTTGTCGTGCAGCGCTTTGCTTATGTACATAGATGCAGCATCACCAGAAAGTCCGTGCCCGCCCAGTTGATCTGCCAGGTCATCGTCGTCGAGCCCGGTGAGATTGTGAAGCCCCTCATGTTCGATAGTGATTTTATTGAAAGCGCCAGGACGTAAATATACATCAGTTCGAAACGCACCATGCGTCTGCGCCTCCGCACGCACGCCCGGGTCCGCCCTGAAGTGTTCCTGAACCGTCCGCTTCAATTCTGGATAATTCTCCGCTCGTTCAGCTGGGATTCCATTTGGATAGATCCCGGCGTTGAACTCGGTGATCTTCGATTTAGTTCCGTCATAGGGGACCTGGACAGCTAGCATGGAGGCAAGGTCGAACGACGATATCCCGTTTGCAGCCAAGAAGTTGAAGCAGTCGCAGTTGTTTAGGATATCTAGCATCCCTTCCGCCTTCCACTTCAGGTAGCTTTCATAGGCCCCGTCGCTCAAGGGTACTTTATTCACGCTGTCATTAACGAACTTAAGCATCGTATTCAGGTTGGGTACGGCCATGCCAGCGAGCGTCTCCGATATGCCAAGTGCAGCGATAGCATCTATCTGGTTCCCGCCAGGATCCGCATTGTCCACCGGATCGCCTTCTGCATAGAGATACTTGTGGATAGACGACGGATCGTCGTCGTCGCCTTCGTCGTCATCCATCGTCCAGAAGCGGCCGGTGCTCACATTCAGGTATCGAGCGCGGTTGTAGTAGAGGCCGAGGTCGGGGTCGTACTGCTCGCCAGCGAATAAATAGTTGTTGGGCGTCGAGCCGATGGAGTGGAGCAAGTTGCCGAAGGCGTCGTAGTCGTAGGTGTCGGTCACGACGCCAGTTGTATCGGTCAGGGCGCGCACGCTTCCATGCCCGTCGTGCACGTAGTAGCTCTTCTGCGTCTGCTGCGCGCCATTCACCGTGTACGTGCGCAACTGTGAGATCAGCTCCAGACCGTAGCCATACTGGCGTGTCTCGCTTCCCGTCGTTTCTAATACTACCTGCGCGTACCCGGTCGGGTTCACGTCGTCCACCAGGTAGGTGGTGCTCACGCCACCGACGGTCTTGCTGACGCGGTTGCCGTCGCCGTCATACACAATCGTCATCCCGCCCTTTTGCACCAGGCGGTTCTCGAAATCGTAGGTGTAGCCGATCCCGCCGGACGAAACCGTGTTCCCGTTGGCGTCGTACGTGTCGCCCGCCGTGAACCGGTCGTTCGCGTCGTAGTTCCACAGCCCCGCCGGCACCGGCGCGAGCGTCGAAGTGAGATGTGTGCGATTGCCTACGTTATCGTAGGTGTAGTTCACCGCGCCGTTGACGCCATTTGGGTCCGCCGCAATGGTCTCGTTCGTCAGGCGATAGAGATTGTCGTAGCTGTAGTTCACCGTGCGCCCGCTCAACTCCGTCACGCTCGTCCGATGCCCCGCCGCGTCCAGCGTGTAAGCATAGCTCGCGATTGGCTGCTGCACACCATTCACCGTGCCATTCACACCCAAATTCGTCAGCCGGTTCCTCTGGTCGTATGCGTAGTTGTGCACCACCGCGTTCGAGCCGGTCGAGCTGTTCAAGTAGGCCACGTTCTGCAGGTTCCCCACGTTGTCATAGCCGTACGTGGCGTACATGTAGCCCGGCGTGCTCGCGTTCAGCAGGCGGCTCAGGACATCATAGTTGTACCAAGTAGTTCCGCCCCCTGCCGTCACGGTTTGCACCTGGCCCAGTCCGTAGCCGGCGTCATCGTACGTGTAGCTAATCGTCCCTTGCGGAGTGACCTTCTGCAGCAAGCGGTCCCCACCATCGTAGGTGTACGTGGTCGTCCCCGAGGCGTCCACCATCGTGGCGCGTTTCCCCGAAGCGGCATACGTGAACGTCACCGGCACAGTGTTGAAGGATGCAGCCGGCGTCTTCGACGACAAACGATTCATGTTGTCGTAGGCGTACGTCGTGATCTTCCCATTGAAGTCCGTCCGGCTCAGCAGATTCCCCGCCACGTCGTAGGTGTAGCTTTCCGATTGCCCCAAGGGAAGCGTCCTATGCGTACGCCTCCCGCGTTGGTCGTACTGGTAGCTCGTGGTGTGCTGCTTCGCGTCCGTCTGTGTCAACCGGTTGCCCACTTCGTCGTAGCTGTAGCTGGTCACGAGATTCAAGCCGCCGGAGCCAGCGTCCTGCGTGACCGAGGTCAGGCGCCCCAAATTGTCGTAGACGAACTGCGTGACCTTCCCGTTTGGGTCCGTCCGCGACGTGACCCGGCCAAGAGCATCGTAGGTCGTCGTCTCGAAATTGTTGTCCGGATAAGTGACCCGCGTGCGGCGGTTGTTCGCATCATAGGCGTACTGCGTCGTGTGGTTGTTCGCGTCGAGGACGGAGGTCTGATTCCCCGCCGCGTCGTATGCGAAGGTGGTCGTGTGGTTCAGCGGGTCCGTGATGCTGGTGCGCCGTCCAGCGTCGTCGTAGCCGTAATGAATCGTGTTTTGGCTCCTGCCCCAGGTGGAGATGACCTGTCCTGCGGCGTCGTAATCAGTCCAGGCAAGCGCACCGGTTTGGTAATTGTGGGAGACGGTTTGACGATTAAGGACGTCATAACTATAGAAGATCACGGTACCCGCCCGGTCCGTGAACTGAATCCGATTTCCATTGATGTCATAGCTACTCGTCTCCGTCGAACCATCGGGGTACGTGGTTTTCGTGAGGCGCCCATCGGCGTCATACTGGTAGGTCGTCTGGTGATTGAACGCGTCGAATGTCGCCGTCTGGTGGCCCAGATTATCGTACACAGTTTGGGTGGCCGAACCGTCAGGGTAGTTCGTCTGCACCAAACGATTATTGCCATCGTACTGGTAGGTCGTCGTGAGTGTTTGCGTCCCGCCGCCGGTCAGCGTCCGAGTCACGGACTGTGACGTGCGATTGCCGTTCGCGTCGTACGCGTAGGACGTGACCGTGCCATTCGCGTCCGTCTGGCTGGTCATGTTGCCGTAAGGGTCGTAGCCGAAGCTCGTGGTGTGGCCCAGCGCATCCTGTGTCGTAACCAGCAGTCCTCTCAGGGAGTAAGTATTCGTAGTGGTATTCCCCAGTGGGTCCCTTGTGGTCAGAAGGTTGCCGCTCCCATCGTAGGTGTTGGTCGTTACGTGTCCATTGGGATCGGTGACCGTCAGGGGTTTGCCGAATCCGTTGTAGGTGTACGTTGTCACGTGGTTTAGCGGATCGGTCTCCGTAAGCCGGTTTCCGAAGCCGTCGTAGGTGTAGGTCGTGGTCTTGCCCAGTGCATTGGTGTCGCTCAGCTTGTTGTCGCCGGCGTCGTAAGCGGCGGAGGTGGAGTTGCCCAGCGCGTCGGTGGTTTGAATGACGTTGCCGTCGTCGTCGTAAACGTACTCGGTCGCGTTCCCCCTCCGGTCAGTGATGGTCTCCTTGCGATTGGCCAGGTCGTGGTTGAACTGAACGGTGGCGAGGATGGGATCATACGTGGTTGTCAACCGTCCGCTGGAATCATAGCTGTTGTAGAGGGCTTGATTGCCATCCGGCCCGTTGATGGCCATGAGATTGTGGTTCCCTACGTACGTGTAGGCCGTCAGGTTGTGCTGGCGATCCGAATAGCCAACGAGGTTCCCGCTGTCGTCGTACGAATACAGCATGGCCGCGCCATCAGGATCGACAATGCGGGCGACGCGCCCCTGCGCGTCCCGGAGGATCGAGATACTCTTGCCGCTCGAGTGGACGATGCCGTTGACATTCACAGTGAGACTATTGCCGTTCGTGTCGCGCACGGACGTCAGGCCCAACTGTTGATCGATCGTATAGGACGTGCCATCGGCGGTGGTCAGTACGAAGGAAGTCGGATTGTAAACGTTTCCGTCAAACCCAATAACGTTGACAGGGCCGGGAACGTTCCCGTCGATGACTACGCTTCCACCATCTGCCGGCACCAGCATGGCCCCGGCGGTATTGGCCGGCCCGGAAAGCTGAGAGAATGTGACCGTTGGAGCCGTCACCGGCCCGCCAGCCTGACAAGGTTGTGAAGTCGTCTCCTGGAAACTGTAAACCCTGCCATCGGGGAACCTGACGGTAACGACCGCCGGGTTATTCGGCTGGAGACAGTACTCCGGCAAAAGCCCTGCAACCGTGACGGTTTCGTTCCAAGACAGCCCCAGATTCCGGCTCTTCTGCAACCGGAGGTTCGCAAGACTCAGGCGCCATCCTATGCCGAAATCACCGACTCCTTTGTCGCGGCTGTCGTAGGTGCGAACCACCTGGATGGGAATTCCGGCTACGGGAACGGTGAGATCGTTAAAGGAGATCGTGAAGATCCCGATCTTCATGTTGCGTGTCACGCGCACATTGACGCTCGTCGCGGCTGATAACCCCCCTGAATTGATCGCGCGCAAACGCAGAACATAGGTGCCGTTGAGCAAGAGGGTAGGATCAAGCGTGCCAAGCGTTGCGGCGGTGACCGGGCCGGTGCCGGAAGCAAGCGTCGTAAACGTCATCGGCTGGTATTCGTCCTGAAGGGCGTACTCCAACGTCCAGTTTCCGTCACTTATGCTCCCCGTTACGAAGGTGGGCTTGGTGATCTCAGAGCCGTCGGAGGGAGTGAGAAGTGCCACGGTCGGAGCTGTGGGAGGCGTGGAGGTGACGTAAATCGTCGCGGTCGATGCGATGGCCGTGTTGTCAACGCCGAGTTGTAACACGTACGTGCCCGGCTGACTGAATGTGGCTTGCGTCACTGGGCTGTGCGCATTGCTGAAGGTGACGTTGCTCGCAAAGTTCGGACCTGGACCGCTGATAACCGTCCACGTAGCGGAAACACTACTCCCAGCCGGCTGGCCATTGAGGGTGATCGATCCATTTAAGGCAACTTGAGTATTGACCAACGCAGACTGGTCCTGGCCAGCGTTTACTACCGGCGGCCCCACGGCCGTGACAATGGTGTAGGCCGTCGACGTATATTGGCCGTCGCTGGCACTCAAGGCGAAGACGTAGGGTCCAGGCACGGTCATGCGAAATTGGACGCTGAGCTGGTTGGAGCCATAAATGTTGGCCATGTCGGGGCCGCTGACCTGCCTCCAAACGTGGGTCAGCGTGCTCCCCACCGGCAAACCGTCGTCGGTCGCGGTTCCCGTTAGCCAGCCGACCGGATAACTCGTGGGAAGGAGCACATAGGTCTGGTTAGCTCCCGCGTTAACGACGGGCGGCTGATTCGGCGGAAAAACGGTGACCGTGACGGTGGAACTCGTGCTGAGTTGAGAATCGTTCCCCGTCAGTTGGAGCACGTACGTGCCGGGTTGCGGGAACGTCGCGTTCGTGATGGGTTGCGCCGGGTTCGAGAAAGACACCGTTGCCGGTCCGCTCAACTCGATCCATGCACTCGTCAGTGTGCCGCCAATCGGGAGACCGTCGTCTACGACCGAGCCATTCAGTTGCGCTGTCGTATTTGGCTGTACCAATGTCAGGTTTGGTCCCGCGCTGACCACCGGCGGTTGGTTTGGCCCTCCCGAAGCCCAAGTAATGCTGGAAGTGTCGGTCGCGGTTCCTGCCGTGATGGTGATCAGATCCGAGCCTGTTATCAGGCTCGTGTACGTAAAAACCGCTACGCCGGCCGAGTTCGTCGTCGCGAAGTGGGTCTGCGAATTCACACCGGCGACCTTGAAAGTGACACCCGCTCCGCCGATGGGATTGCCGGAGGAATCGTTGACGGTTGCCTGCACGCTCACCTGACTTGTCACCGGATTCGTACTGGTTTTGGGGCTCGCGGTGACTGTGGTGTCTGACACTCCGCTTGCGAAACAGACGCTCCCCGGATACCCGTACGCGTCTGACGAAGCGAAACCGTACACTGTCGCGCCGAACGGCAAGGTGCTCGATACCGTATGTGCGCCGATTGGCACGGAGATTTGCGCCCCGGAAAACGCGCTATGCCCAATCTGAACAAAGCTGGCGACTGGGATGGGATTGCCGTCCAAGAGGATTGAGCTGGCCTGAACCGACGATGTGGCTGCTATCACGTTCACATTGTTGGCCGGAAAGCCTACCGTCGGAGTGGAGAACGTCGTAGTCCCGCCAAACTGCTCGAAGGGTGGGACCACGATCATGGTGGGATCCACTTGATAGGGGACGGTCTGACCGGGAGTCGATCCACCTTGCGCGTACTGAACAACGAGGATCGGTTGATCGGCGGCGATCTCAGACGGGGTCGTAATCACCTGTTCCGCGAAATCTCCCCGGTCCAGCGTGACCGTAGGTTGACCATTCACTTCGACGTGGGTGCCATCGCTTGATGCGATGAAACGAAATACGTCGCCCACCGATTCAACTGCGAGAGGCATGGTCAGGAAATTCGATCCCCATCGGTTCGTCGGTGGCAGTTCCTCAATGAGCATATTGCAGGCGTAGTATTCGCCTGGCACGAAGGCGCAGTAGTGCCCTCCGAAGACCGCTATTGGCTTGTCGGAAGTCACGATGCTGCCAGTAAGGTCCATGTTCGGGCCCCTGAAGCTAGATGGAGAAGTAAATACCGTCACATCGGTGTTGTTGCGGAGTTGGTAGGTTTGGCCTTGATTTAGCGTAACGTTGTATGACACTCCCGCGGCGCGCACAACCCCACTCGTTGACGGCTCCGAATTCATCTTCGGAGTCACGGTGACAGTCGTGTTGTCTTGGACGGCAACGATTCCGAATTCTGTTCCGGTTGTGGCGCCAAACCCATTGGCTGCAGCAGCGTTGAGGTAGCTCGCGATCACGTAGTCGGTTCCCAAAGTGGAAGTCGGAAGACCGAGGAATCCGTCCGTGGTGTACTGCCTTATGTTTACGCCTTGGACTGCGACCGGCGCTTGCGCGGTGATGTGAATGCCCTTGGCTTCGACCGTGTCGGACGTGTCCACCTCGGTGTTTTGGGGAACGGTGATCGTTTGCACCTGCCCCGGATTCACGCTAAAGGGCTGATTAAACCCAGTGCCTGGGATTGATAGGTTTCCCGAAGTGGCCACATCGGATGAAATCAATAAGTCGATCTCCGGCGGGTATCCGATCGGTTCCTTGATCTGCGACAGGAACATTAGCCAGAAGTCGGTGCCCTTGCTGCACAAAGTGCAATTGACGTGTCCCAGGGAGACTTTCACATCGCTGCTGTTGGTGACGGAGCCATCCGTTGCCGTCAGGCGCAGTGTGTAGACGCCTTCCTTATCGAACGTGACCGTTGTGACCAAGGAGCCAGGGGCGGCGAACGTCGCCGTACCCGGTCCGCTCATCTGGCTCCACTGAATCGTGGGCGTGCCGCCGGGCGGAGGCAGCGAATCCACCACTGTTCCGCTGAGGTTCACTGTCGCGGGGAATACTGCCACCTGATCGGGACCGGCATTGACGGCCAGCGCACCTCCGGCTGGCGAGTTCACCGTCACCGTCACATCGCTTGAGCTAATGAACTGGCTGTCGTTCGCAGATAGGCGCAGAACATACGTCCCTGGAATGACGAACGACGACTGGGTGGTCGCATGACTGGGTGCGCTGAATGTCACCGGCCCGGGACCAACGACCTTGCTCCATGAGACCGCGAGCGTACTTCCTGGTGGCAATCCGTCGTCGGTCGCGACTCCATTCAGCGCAACGCTGGTCGTGGGCAGCGTGATGGTTTGGGCAGCCCCTGCGCTAACAACCGGTGCTTGGTTAATGGGTGCCACAACAACGATCACGTCGGCGTACCCCGACTGGCCGGTCGAAGAATTTGTCACCGTCAAACGCAGGTCGAATGAGCCCACCCCGGGGAATGTGGCTTGCGTGGAAAGCTGCGTAGCGGCAGCAAACGTCACCCCTTGCGGGCCGCTCACTTGTGTCCACACGCTGTTAAGCGCGACTCCCGTTGGCTGCCCTGGGTCCAGGATTTGCCCCTGCAAAGTGGTGCTGTTCACCGGCAACTCGATCGTCTGATCTGATCCTGCGCTCACCCTAGGGGGTTCAGGCGTCGGAGGGCCACTGCTGCCTGATGTTTTGAACGCAGCCATGTTGTCAATCCAGTCGAGGAAGTCAGGCGAAAGGGTCCAATTCGCTGCAATTGAACCTGCTGACGGCTGGATGTGATCTTCATCCGCATAGCCAGTATCGATTCCCAGATCAACCCGTTTCTTGAACCCAAGACCCGGGGTGAACGTATCGCCACCGCTGTAGGAATCCTCTACGCCGCAACTGAAAATCAGATCTCCAACCGCGGTGGTTGTCGCGGAACCGCTCGAAACATCACTGCCATTCCCCGTGTTCCCAGTGACCGCATCAACTGGTGAGGTGGTGGCAATACCGGTGTACTCGTGGATTGCGAGTGACAGGTAAGCCACTGTCTCACCAAAATTCACAGTGACCGTATTCGACGTGCCACCCGTGATGTTGGAGGCGTAAAAGATAGCGCATCCTTCGTTGTGTCCCGGGTCGTACCTTCTTACCGCCTCCGTGTATGTGTTTCCCTGAGTGTCTGTTGCGGTGATTGTTGAATCGACATTGCCGTAGGCGAGGCCAAAAATGATGGCATTTCCGTTCGTCGTGGGCGATCCAAATGTCGCACTGAAGGATGTGTAGGTGGCTCCAGACTCGTCACCGTTCTCGGCCTGCTGAACATGGCGAATTGCACTCACTGTAAAACTTACGGCGTTGCTTGCCGCACCCGATACGGTTACGACCACCGGCCCTGATGTCGCTCCGCTCGGGACCGGCACCTGAATACTCGTTGCGCCCCAAGTCGTCGGCGCAGCTGGTGTCCCGTTGAACGTGACGGAACTGCTTCCTTGCGTCTCCCCAAAGTTGGCACCCGTAAGCGTCACAACGGTTCCTGCGGGCCCCGTATCCGGCCACAGGCTGCTGATAGCAGGGCCAGCAGGACCAGTTGCCGCTTTGAATGCGGCGACGTTCGCGATCCAGTCCAGGCCCGAAGGTGCAAGGGTCCATGAGGCCGTAACCGTTCCCGCCAAGCTCTGAATCCGGTCCTCGTCCGCATAAGCTGCCGCATCGGCAAGATCAACACGCTTCACAAAGCCACTTCCAGCCGTTAGAGTGTCCCCGCTTCCCGCAGAGTCCTCCACGCCGGCGCTGAAGATCAAATCGCCGTTTGCGGTGGTCGTTATGCTGCCACTCGAAAGAGTTGTCCCGCTGCCCAGACTGCCGGTTGCCCCGTCAAGCGGTGAAACAGTGGCAATGCCACTGTACTCATGGATTCCAAGGGCTAGGTAACCGACGGTGTCGCTGAACTGGACGATGACCGTATGAGAGGCGCCGCCCGTGATGTTCGTCGAATAAAAGATTGCAGATCCCTGGTTGTGCCCGGAATCATAGGTCCTGACGGCTTCTGTGTACGTGTTTCCCTGAGTGTCAGCCACCGTAATCGCGGGGTTCGTGTCGCCAAAAGTGACGGCTAATATCACAGCATTCGCGCTCGTCGTGGCCGATCCGAAAGTCGCGCTGAAAGACGTATACCCTCTTCCAGACACATCGCTATTCGAGGCTTGCTGGACGTGGGTGATCGCGCCGAAGCACGGCACCGTCATCAAGAGGAGCACAAGAATCAACGCTGCCCGCATTACCTTTGTTCCCTTCATGATTCGGAGTCTCATTTGTGTCCCCTTTCAGAACGACAGCAACTCAGGCGGGGTTCGCGTGTTGGTTGATTCACTCACGGCACTTCCGCTCCAAAAATTCTCTTAATTAAGGCTGACTGATGAGAGTTGAATGTCCCAAAAGAGCGCGCCGTTCATGTAGACCTGAATGTGGTGCGCAACCGGGCAGCCCTGTACCCGTCGATAGTCTGAAAAATGAATCTGGGCTGGGACGCTGGGACGACTGCCGTTGCCTAGATGCAGATTAAAAGCCACCAGAACTGGCATATGAGACATCTCGTCCAGATAAATGTCTTCCACCAGGAGACGCTTGACAGCAGCTCTCGCGTCGGCAGTTGCGCCGTTCGCCTGCTCCCAGGTCTGCAGATGGTTGACGACGATGCCGTCTTGCGTTTCACGACCTGCATAGGACTTGGCGTAATCCCGCGCCACAAGTCGGGGCGCAACAGCTAAGGCTGGGAAGAACCATGCAGAGATCGTCATCGGGTTTTGCGCGCTGACCGTATACGAAACACCACCTGGGCCAATCCCGCTGCCTGACGGCACCCCCCCCGATACAGTCCGAAACTCACTGGGGCCGCCGAAGATATCAAAGCGGCTCTGCCCGGTATTGTCTGCTGAGAAGGAAAACGTGCTAGATGCGTTTCCGGACGTGCCGTAGGCTGTGATACTTCCGGTCAGGGCGACGCTCTTGATTCGTGCCCCCCTGGTCATCGCAGCATATGCGCGACGCAGAAATGGAGGCGCCTGCGGCACAGTTGCTGTCTGTGGGTTCTGCTGCGGCGCCTGGGGCGCCTGCGATGCAGTAGGTTCCTGCGCGGCCAACCCGACGGACGCAGACACACACAGAAGAAAGAGTACGAGACCTGGTCCTCGCATGGTGCCCTCCGTTGTCGAATGACTTGCGAGCTTCATACTCTGCACCGTGTTGACGTGTCAAGAGAATTGTTGATGACTATGGGACTACTGTCAGAAGGTACTATCCTGTCCGACTGTCCAGCCCGGTCGGAGGCCGAACAGTCGCACCATAGGAACGCTCTGGTCCACTCTGCCTTCACGAGACAGGCGGGCTAAGTCAACCTCCTGTTTTTGGCTCAGGTGTTCTAGTCCGAGGATCGATTTGCTGTCAGCTTGTCCACTGCCCGTCTCGCTGTCTTCGCCCGCGAGCACATTCGGCCGTGCGACACGCGACAGTCCATCCGAGGCCCCCAGTCGCGGGCCTATTCAACGACCCAGTGGCAGCCAAGCTGGAGTCACTTAGTGCGGTGGGCTTTCGTCCCCGGCTCGCTCCAACGGCGTTGGTTCAGACGTCAAGTTGATGACCTTGAAGTTTCATGAGGCCTAACACTCAATCAGGTAGGCTAGCGCGCGTTCCGTTTTCCATCATTTTCCAATTACTGTGAAATTTGTCCAAGTTAAGTGCCGCCAGTTCAGCGTGTTAGGGTTTACTAGAGGGAGCTTGGGAAGCGTCTGTTCTACCACTGAACTACGCCCGCTCATAGTTGCCAATTGTATTTCAGTCGGTGACCAGCTGTATACGAGTTTGACCGATTCTGGTTCACACTCGAAACTTGGAGCCGTTCTGGTCTCACCAGGGCCGGCGATTCGGCACATTTGTGTTGGTTAGAACGCCGGCCTGTCACGCGGGAGGTCGCAGGTTCGAGCCCGTCACTCCCGCCATCAAGAGTCGGGGTCCCCGCGCATCTCATACCACTTCCCCCGGCAAGGTCCTGGGCGTCCTCCGAACGAAACAACGCAATAGCTCCAGCGTTCTCGCACTACCACCACCGCGGTGGATGCTGCAGGAATTCTTCGATTCCTTCGTACGGCCAAAATCGCTGTCCAGGAAACATTGCGCGCCACCGCGTGCGGACAGCAGCGGACGGATCGATGATGCACACGTCCTCCAGGCAAGACCGCCCCGGACCGATGGAGAGTTTCAAGAGCTCCAGCGCCTTTAAGTCCGTCAGCGGCAGCGAATATCCCCAGACAATCAATCGAGAGGTTTTGTTGAGGTGCGCCGCCGCTTGCTTCCAAATCTCATTCCACGGGGGTTCCTCAATCTTCTTGTCCCAATACGGAAGCATGATGGCGAACAATGACTTGTTGCTGTGCGCGCGATACCCCGGCTCCTCATCAAAGTCCCCCCAGGATTGCTGCCGAACCGTAAAGTGTTCTTCGTCTTCGTCGTATACCCAGTTCACGCTGCCGTGTAGCTTGTAAAGAGTGGGAACCTTTCCTTTACTTTTCGGCCTTTCGCCAAAGCCATAGAGCCAGTCCCCGAAAGCTGGGATGGATGGCAGCTTCTTGATAGCTCTTTCGGCAACCAAGTCGTAGTTGAACGTCACCACACCATCGGTGGCCTTCATTTTTTCCAGCAGTTTGACGTGGTGGTCACAAGAGTCTTTGCCGTGTGCCGCGCGCAGGAGGGCATTGATCGCGCGTGTGAAGCCACTGAGCAACCTGGCAACGTCTGCTTCCAACTTTTCGTGAGGAAACAACACCTCCGACATCCGCGCACGCATGTACAAGGTATAAAACGTACGTTCCATCGAACTCCAGATTCCGTCGCCGCCCGCGAGAATCCATTGGATGAGTTCCAAGACTGCTGGCTCGTCTTTGCTGGCCGGCTCAATCTTTTGCAGAAGTTCGAAGAAATCCGAATCGAGGGGTGAGAGAATGCGCCGCTCACCGGCATAGGACACCGCCCGGCTTGCGCCCGCCCCGAGTACCAATGTGATCGTAGGAGCCATTTCTCGCCAATTCACGAATCATCTCATAACAATGCAAATCATCCAGCATCGGAACAAGGCTTACTGGCGTCCGTGCCTTATAGTTCAAGATTTTAAACTATGACACGCCTTATACAGAGGGTAGTGAAACCTCTTGGGAGGGGGGATTTTATGAGCAAACTCGAAGAGTTGCTGCAATTGAAGTTAGAAGCTCAGGAGCTCAAAGCAAAACTTGAGCAGGCTAAGCTCGATAAGGCAAGCGAGTACGTTTCCTTCGCTGCATCAGAGATTGAGACACGCATCCTGATTGCCCAATCGAACCGCCGCTAACCCAACAACCGCCGGGTTGGCTTCTACCAACCCGGCATCCCTGAACCCATCTCTACTTCGGTTTGCGGTTGGCTAAGTTCTCAAGCGCCTCGAGAATTTCCTCTCGATTCCCGATCGCGACTTTGGCGGGGGGATCGCCGTCCAGAAAGGCAGCGATGTTTGCGCCACCGCCGGCGACAGAGGGAAAGATAACCGCTTCAATTCCTTTGTCCAACAAATAAGCACCGACTTCCTGCGAAGGCCCAAGGTCGTCGAGATCACTTGCCGCCGCGAGCACATCCTTCAACACCGCGTTACTTCCAATGTTCCGAAAGTCCACGCATTTTTTGGCTTCGATCACTACTGCGTAGGTCAAACGGGGGTAATCCTTCAGGGCGATTTGTGCCTTGCCGCCCAGCCGAGCCTTGCGGGCGGTCACCTCGCGCGTGGCGGTTTCCTCGTCGAGTGACGCATAGACCGCTCGCGTTCCCTTCGCGGCAAAACGCCCGCCCTTCAACCGAGTGCCTTCACCGCTGATCACATCGTCAGGATGGGCCCAGGCGAGTTCGACGGACCGAAAACAGGAATCGTCAAACGGCACAGCGGATACGCAGAATAGATCCAGCGCTGCGCGCCAGCCGTCCGGCAATTTCACAATGGCTCGCCAGTCTGCAGCCGTCCAAACTCGAGAATCAAATCCCGCGTCTTACCTTCACGAATCAACTCACGCGGCGTGCGGTTCCGGAAGGCCTCGTTCGGACTGTCCATCCAGCTCACAACTTGTCCGCTTTCGATATACTTCGACAAGAGCCCCTGCAATTCCTTCAAGTCCCTGTATCGACGTTCGGGACCGCGTCCGTGCTTCTCCCAGTTCTGCACTGTCCGTGGCGTCACATCCAGCGCAGCCGCAAGATCGACCTGTGTTAGGTCGAGGTCTTCCCGAAGAGCAGCCAGCGTGTCGCGCGAGACCGGCTTTTCTTTGCCGGCGAGACTCATCCGCGCGTGCAAGATCTTCTCGACCTCTCCTTCATAAAAGCAGATGTCGGTTCCACGGGGGCGGAACTCGCCGATGATCCTTCCAAGCTCTGCTGTTTGGTGATCATCGTCAGGATGAGTATAGACAATGACATGGAGCGAGCTGTCACCCGACACTTGCCGAAGGCAGGTCCGCAGAGTCGCCGAAGGTTCGGCGCCCTTCAGATACACCAACATCCAATGCCATTTTTCGCGCCGTTGTTTCAGATTGCGAATCGAGCAGATCTGCGGACGCGCTCCCAGTTTCGAAACAAATTGCGCCGCTTCCTCGCGGGTTTCCGGTTCGGCGCAGACAAGTACGTCGGACATGTGCGTTTTGATCCTCGAAGAACAGTGTAAGCGAAATATTTCGTGTCGTCAATACGAATATTTGCGTGTCTTCTGTAAGCACGTTAATTTAAGCAAGTTGCTTCCTCATGGCCCTTGCCGTCGCCTCTACTTCGTCGCAACAAAGTAATCCCGGTCCGCCCGCCATTCGCTATAGAGGGTACGTCCGCGCAAGGTCTGCGGCGATACCCTGCTGCGCTCGATGGGCCACCCCAGGATGCACAAGATGCTTCTCTCCAGAGTCCACAACAGATGAAACTTTGCCGATATCACCCGGAACCATTCCTGGTCGGTCGAGAACACGCGGCCGTGCACGATACGGTTGCGCACCGCGTACAAGCTCCCTTGGCCGCCGAGCATAGGCCAAAGATCGGCCAAGTCGATTTTTTGCGAGGAGCACATCCGCCGGAAGCGATCGGCAAAGGACGCCCGGTTCGCGCCCCGAACGTTACCGAGGAGTTGGGTTCGAATGTCATCGCTGAGAGCCTTAAAATTCTCTTGCCCCGAGACCGCCGCCACCATTTGATCGAACAAAGGTTCCCATTGCTTCCTGGCGATGATTGGTTCGAGGTCTTGCTCGGCCACAAACAGGTTGAGCAGCGTCTCGACCCCGGCAAACAACATCACGAACGAATCTCCGATGCCTCGCCCCTGGCCGTGCAGCGCGAATTGAATGGCCTGTTTCATGGCTCCGGGATGGGGAAGACTCGCAAGCTTCGCGAGACTGTCGTTTAAGAATTCCTGAGTACTTCCCAAAGAAATGAGCGTTTCATCGACGTCGGTCTCTTCGTCCGAGGGCGCCGGAAAATCCCGCCGATACGAACTCATGCTTGCGCCAGTTGCATACTCGACATGCCATCCCGTCAAGATCAGAACCCGCCGCTCCGCCAAGGACGCAAGAGTCAGAATATCCTCAAGCGAAGCTAGAACCTGTTTCGGATTGGCCATCGCCACCACTTCCATCAGTTCGCATTCGACGTGTGATTCGACTTTGCCGACCGGACTCCGCCGATAGGCGCTCGAGAATCGAAAGGTCATTCCGGGCGCTGCGTGGCAGACAGGTCCGGGTCGTACAACCTGGCCGCTCACAGGTTCGCCATTCTTTTCCGTAATAAGATCTGCGGAACGAAGAAGCGCGCTCGGCGTAATCACGAACCGCGCCCGCAAAATGGGGGAGCCTTTCGCATCTTCGCGGCGCACGGTGAGCTTGGTCGTATCCCCAACAAGGGTGTCTTCGGCTCCCTCTCCCCAATCCCACGGGATGTATCCGGAATGAAAGATCTCCTCGGCGGCAAATACGTCCGTTCCGACCGTAAGTTCGCACGAGAACTTCCAGTCCAAGATGACGGGACCCTCAACGCGGGAGCGAGGCCGCACGAGAATCCAGATCTTTGCCATTTCCGACGGAGGAAGAAAAAACGCGCATTCGAAGCTCTGGACGGTGCCGTATTGCGTGCGAAACGATCCCAACCCGGTGAAATGGGAGCGTCCTTCCAACTGCGGGAGACTCTTTGTCATGAGGACAGCCTGTAGTCGGCCCTGCGCATTTTCCTCAGAGTGTACATCTTAAAAGCAGTGATTGGTTTTGAGGGGCGCGGGGCCGGAAAACCCAAGCTACTGTGGGCCGCAGGAGTATCCCCACTAGTCAGGTAGGATCTCAATCTGACCGTCTGCTTTCATGGCAGCACACTCAAACTGAACGTGCGACAGGCCAGGATTCCGCGCGACGATTTCGCGAAGACGCGCGACGGATTCAGGCTTGGCGCGATAACCGATTACGATGCCACGGAGGCAATCAGGAGGAATCGCGAAGAGCAGAACTTCTTTGCCATATTGATCCGCCCCCACTTTTTGTGCGGCATCGTTAAAATTGCGAATGATGCGCCATTCTCTCTCGTGCTCCCATTCGATCCCCTTGCTGTACAGCGCATCTGCTCCCTTTATCTCGACTACGTATTTGGGTACGCGTGTCGCCACGTACGCGACCTGCCGCAAGTGGCGGAAATCATCTTGCTCATTCTGCTGCGCCCAGAACCATTCATGCTGCGGATCGAAGCGAATCAGAAATCCGTAGCCGCCATCTCCGTAGTAGCCCCAAAGGAGAGAATCGGTCGGAGTTTCAGACAAGGACAGGACTCCAAAATTCTTGTCCAGCGAGTCGTAGATCTTTTTCGCATTTTGGGGCAACGCGGCCTCTGCTTGCAGTGCGCTTTTTGAAATGACGTTGTCGATCATCTCTGCGGCGATGTTCGTAGGAAGCCGGGTCTCGATTTCATTCATCAGGTCGGGGAAGCGCTGTTTGAGCCGTTCAAGGATGACCTTCTTCACTTCCTCTGGTGTCCCGACTCCCTTAAACGGGGGCTTCAGCTCTGTGGCGTCGTTGAGAACCGAAGCCTGGCTGAACCGGATGAGAAGTTTGTCAACAACCGTGGTCGCTCTGTCGGCGGTAAGGTACTTGTAAACGGCAACGGGCAGGTCTGTCATTCGAAGTTTCGTATTAGGCGAATTGAACCGTCGCCCTGAGTGTATACCATCGGCTTTGTTCGTCTTTTCCGTCCCCGATAACGAAGCGCGATCGGAAGTAAGGAAAGCGACGAACTCAACTGCCCCACTTTAGGCAGGTCAAACAGGTCCCATTTTCCATCATTTTCCAATTACCAGAAGTTTTTCTTAGTTAAGTGCCGCCAGTTCAGCGTGTTAGGGTTCACTAGAGGCAGCTTGGGAAGATTTGGCAGGAACCAATGTCAGTGAAAAACGAACGACCGTGCAGCAAACAATTCGGAGCCGACGGAAGTTTGCAACAAACTCGAGTCGGACATAAGACTCAGCTGTCACGAAAATGAAACGCAAATCGCGGGAAACGGGGGCAATTCTGAGGCAAATGGACTAAAAGGAAGGAGAAAGTGGTTTTCTCTTCTCTTTACGCGCGTGTGTAGGCGAGCGCTCCGGGCTATGGGTGGGCCCGCGGACACCTTACGTATAGGTTACGGACAACTAGGAGAGGGGAAATAAGGCTTTTCGTCCCGTAAGCGACGCCAGACGAAGCGTTTATGGATTTGGTATTCATAGTTCGGGACCAGGAGGTCGGTGGTTCAAATCCACTCGCCCCGACCAATTTCTCTTCTGGAATCATTATCTTG
>Ga0208036_1000480_pt1 | contig 23587 bp, 12 predicted proteins | sample June2015DPH_11_1_2_FD_184706 | JGI IMG/M metagenome (GOLD analysis project Ga0208036, IMG submission 184706) | Peatland microbial communities from SPRUCE experiment site at the Marcell Experimental Forest, Minnesota, USA - June2015DPH_11_100... | ecosystem: Environmental > Terrestrial > Soil >...
CGAGCTGCAGGCGGGCAGCGTTGAGGCGCTTGATCTGCTCGTCCCCGGCCACAAGCACCTTACCGCCCTGGTGGCCGCACTTCTTCGCTCCCGGCTTCTGGTCTTCGATGTGGTAGCCCGGCACCCCGACCTCGACCATGCGGCGGATCAGATTGCGTACATGCGCGTCCCCACCGTGACCGGTGTCAGCGTCGGCGATGATGAAAGGGCGATAATCGACGACCGGTGTCGTCGTGCGCTGTTCTTCGGTCATGCGCGCGCGCGCAAAGTGTTGGTTCTTGTCGGCGGTTAGAAGTGCCCGCACCAGTCCGGCGGCCTCGTCTGGCACCTGGCTGAGCGGATAGCTGGCCAAGTCCGGACCAGGATCCTCTGCCAGCGATCCCCTGGCGGACGTCGCCCAGCCGCCCAGGTAAATGCCTTCCATCCCAATGCGCTTCATCGTCACCGCCTGGCCTGGCGAATAGGGACCGAAGGTAGTGATCTGCCTGCGCTGTTTGTAGAGCTCGCGCAGCCGTGCATAGAACTCCTCGGCTGCCTGTCGCGCGACGGTGTAGTCGCCGAAAAGCGTGCCCTGCTGCTCGGCTACCTGGCGCGGGGAGTAGAGACGGACGATCCCGTCGAATCGGGGGCTCGCGAACCATTCCGTCGCGGCCGCGACCTGTTGGTCGAAGATCGTCATAGTTCCTGGCTCTCAGCGCTGATAAGCACTTGCCGCCTCCATGGAAAATCGTGTCCTTCGCCGTATCAGTAAAATTGCCGTATTCTTCCTAGTCCAGCACAGCCGGGCTGCTTCTATGTAACCAGCCGTTCTGCCAATGGCAACCGCGGCTTCAGGGCCCTATGGTGGGAATTATTTCCGACCCGGCATCCCCTTATTGACTTCAATTGACATCGTGTTGGTTGCACGGACGCGCGATACCGCGCCACGGAGGGCTGGTTTGCCATTGGGAAAGTGGCGCCGTTCCCAGAGGATCGGCGCGATCCGCTACTAATCTCCCGACGGCAGCAGTTCGTCGTCCCAGCAATTACCTATCAACGACGGATAGTACAGAGCCGCAGAGGTGGCAATATCGTGGCTGTGTGCCGCCTCCACGATTGTGTCGTTGATGTTGCTGGTGTGCCGGTTGGAAGTCGAAGTCGTCATCGTATTCATCCCCACTCAAAAATTTGCGTCTGGAGTTTGCCTCCAGATGCAGTAGACCCCGGATTGCGCGTCCAGGCAAACCGTGCTGTCCGCCCGGACCCACTGGTCCGAAATGACCTAGCGCGCACGATTTGCGCCCCAAGAACGTTAAGAACGGCATTATGATGTTGTCCTATGAAGGCCACCACTGTCCTTGAGAACAATGTTGTTGAGAGCCAGACGCAGGCTGGCATTCTTACCTCGGAAGCCCTAGCATTCTTGTCGAAGCTGGCGGCTCGGTTCGAGCCCCGTCGACAGGAACTGCTGACGCGGCGGAGAACCGTGCAGCAGGAGATCGATCACGGCAAGTTTCCGGACTTTCTGTCGGAGACGGCTGAAATTCGCCAAAGCGAGTGGAAAGTGGCGCCAATCCCGAAGGATTTGCTCGATCGCCGCGTGGAAATTACCGGACCGGTCGATCGCAAGATGATCATCAACGCATTGAACTCGGGAGCCAATGTTTACATGGCCGACTTCGAGGACTCGAATTCGCCGACCTGGAGCAACAATATTGAAGGCCAGCAGAATCTGCGGGACGCGATTCGAGGAACGATCCGGTACGAGAGTCCAGAGGGAAAACAGTACCGACTTGGGTCCAATCTGGCCACGCTGGTGGTGCGACCTCGAGGATGGCACCTGGATGAAAAGCACTTTTTGGTGGACGGGAAGCCAATCTCGGGGGCGCTGTTTGATTTTGGCCTGTTCTTTTTTCACAACGCCGCGACCTTGCTAAGCAAAGGCACCGGCCCTTACTTCTACCTACCGAAGCTGGAGAATCACCTGGAGGCGCGGCTCTGGAACGACATGTTCTGTTTTGCCCAGGACGAACTGGGCATTCCGCGGGGATCGATTCGGGCCACCGTTCTGATCGAAACGATTCTGGCGACGTTCGAAATGGACGAGATCCTTTACGAATTGCGCGACCATTCTTCGGGGCTGAACTGCGGGCGCTGGGACTACATTTTCAGTTTCATCAAAAAGTTTCAGGCGCATCCGGAATTCGTGCTGCCGGATCGGTCGCTGGTCACGATGGAGCGGCATTTCCTGAGTTCCTACGTCGAATTGCTGATTCAAACCTGCCACAGGCGCGGCATCCATGCGATGGGTGGGATGGCGGCGCAGATTCCGATCCGGAATGATGCGGCTGCCAACGAACAGGCGCTGGAAAAAGTGCGGCGCGACAAACTTCGGGAAGTGCACGCGGGCCATGACGGCACCTGGGTTGCGCATCCTGGCCTTGTCCCGGTGGCAAAGGAAATTTTCGATGCGTACATGCCCGAACCAAATCAGATTGCTCCAAATGAGAAATCGAGGGAGCGAGCCAGCCGGCCGGTTCAAGCGCAAGACCTGCTCGCGGTTCCCAAGGGCGATATCACTGAGAAAGGTTTGCGTTGGAACATTGACGTGGGATTACAGTACCTGCATTCGTGGCTGCAGGGGTCTGGTTGTGTTCCGATTTACAACTTGATGGAGGATGCAGCGACCGCAGAAATCTGCCGCGCTCAGGTGTGGCAATGGGTGAAACACGGCGCTCACCTTCAGGATGGCAGGCCGGTGACGGAAGGCATGGCAAGGGATATTATCCGTCAGAGGGCGACGGAGTTGGGCGCTGAGTTGAGCAACGACGAAAAGCTGCGGCAGGCGGCCAAGGTCCTCGAAGAGTTGACGACGAGCCAGGAATTTGCGGAGTTCTTGACGCTTGCCAGTTATGATTTATTGGATTAGAACGTCTATGCATGGGCGCACCCAGAAGTACTCCCGCCAATCTGCAGATTGACGCAGACTTCCTCTCGCAGTTACAGGAACATGTTGCCGCGCGTGAGATCGAGCGCGGGATTGCATGTCTTCGATCGCACCAGGACCTGATCGCCAAATTCGATCCCGGCCAGGAGAATGCCGCTCGCCTGCTGGCGCATCTTGCGATATGGACGGACATCGGATTCAGCGGGCCGCCCCTCCGGGAGCTTCTGCAACGCTTTGAACACTTGGAACCGGGATTGCGCTCGAAGCTCTCCATCGCCGACTACCTCTGCTTGCGCATGACCGAGGGCATGGCTGCGATGGCAGAAGAAGCGGAGGAAACGGCAATTGGTCATTTTGACTTCGTCCTGAGCTTGGCGGAAGAGCTGGACGACCGCTTTCTGCTGGCCATCGTTTATTTCTGGAAGGGGCGCTGCTTGCGGAGAAGAGGCGACTACGACGAAGCCCTGATCCACACTTGCAAAGGAAAAGTCCTTGCGCTTGCTTTAGGCCATCTGCGAATGGCGGCGGTGATGCAAGTGCTCGAGAGCTGGCTTTTGTTTCAGCAGGGCAGGTGGAAAGAAGCCATGCGCATATCCCATGCGGCGGAAAGCGCGCTGCGCGAGACCGACGACTATGTGACGCTCGGCAACATTCAATCCTTCTATGGGCGAATGGCGCGCCGGGAAGGCGGTTTCGATAAAGCGATTGAGTTTTTCGAGAGCGCCATTCGCTATTATGGCAAGCGGGATCAACGGCATCCGAACCTGGCGCGATCGTTGGCAAACATGGCACTCGCCAAGCGCGGGATCGCTCTTCAGTTGCAGAAAAGAATCGACCGCGACGCCCAGCGGCACCGGAAGAACTCGGCGGACCGTCAAGGTAAGCCCGGCGCAACGGACCTTAGTTCTCGAAATCAGGATTCTCGCGATCAGGATTCGCTCCAGCATGACTATCGCGGTCGCCTGGCCCATCTACGCCGCGAAGCGCTTGAGCACCTGGAGGCCGCCCGGGCCATCTACCAGCAGCGCCCGAACCATCATGGAGTCGGCACGGTCAACATGAATGCCGCGTATATCCATCTCGATAGCGGAGACTTTCAGCGCGCCGAGGAAGAAGCCGCCTCGGCATACCACGTGGCCGAAGAGAAGCAGGACTACATTCTGATGGGCCGGGCGCGTATTCTGCAGTGCATGATTGAAAATGCGAAGGTGGAGGAAGAGATCGGCGGGGGCGCCGATCCGGGAAGCCATTCGCGCCGCGCATTTGAGTTTAGTCAAGAGGCGATTGATCTGGCCAAGCACACCCAGCATCATCTGCTGCTCGCGAATGCCTATCTGTGGCAGGGATTGACGCAGTGCAATTTGTTTTTTGACAATCCGGAAGCGGCGCGCGAGTCGTACGACCTGGCGCGGGCGTCCTGCGGGGCAAATCAACCCGACAACAACATGTGGCAGGATCTGCAGATGTTAGGCGCGAAAATTCTTCGCAAGGGAAGTATCCATCCGGCGCTGAAGGCGTGGTCGCAGGGTGCGGTGGGCGAGAAGACGTTCCGACAAATCAGCGAAGAATTTGCGGAGATTGTGATCGCGCGGGTCTGGGAGCGCGAAGGCCGCAAAGTATCTCGAGTGGCGGCGCGGCTCTCGATTTCTCCCAAAAAAGTGCGGCGCATCCTGGCGCGGGTGGGACGGCGAAAGCCGCGTCAGGGCTAGCCGAGCAATATCCCCGGTCAAACTTGACAACTTGGCTCGGATCTTGCGTGATCTACTGCAGAAGTTGGATCAAAGCATTAGGTGAGCCACCCTACAACCTATCACTCCACGACCGGCCCTTCCTGCGTCCACGAGGGAGCTACTGGAACACAATCGAGGAGGACTTCCACTGGCATATAGAAATCCTGCCCCAGATGTTTCGGATTACTGGATTCGAGTGGGCTTCCGGATTCTTCTACAATCCAATTCCGCCAGAACTGGCCGCTCGCTACTTTCGCGAGGTCTCCCCATCTGAATACTCCCATTCTGCTCCGGGTGCAAACTCCCCTGGAGTCAACTACTGAAAACTGAGCCGAAAGTATTCCTTTAAGTGCGATGCAATGAAACCAGCTAGATGCCGTAGTTCATGCCACGAAGCGCGTCTTTCTATGCTTCGTGCACTTCAGTGTCTTTGTCTTTCGCGTCCGCGTCGTGCTCCCTGAAGTGGGCGGCATCCCACTGCTCCACGGCGATCATCGAATGGTCGGGACTGGCTAACGCTTCTTCAGTGCGAATGGTGTCACGTCCATCTGCCCCCGGGGAATACTCCGTCGTCGCAAACCGGGGCACCCCCGGTGAGAACAACCATTCGCGAGACCGAAGCCCTCTCCAGGGAGCCCGCGAAATTCAAACAACCCCTTTATTATCGGTGCCGACGCCAGTACCAGTAAAGGTGCTGCACCGGTCTGTCCAGCATTTACGCACATTACGCTAGCGCGCGTAGCGGGGTAAGGCTCACCCACTAAATTATACCCTTCCCCTTGTGCTTCCGGGCTGAGCCTCGTCTTCCGCTCGCGGGTTGTTCGAGCTGGGCCTCAAGTTCCGCCACTCGCTTGCGCAGTGCACCGAGTTCGGCCTCGGCATGCGGCTCAGATGCTGGTGCTGCGGTCAGGAGTTGCTTCATCATGTCCACCGGCGACAGAATGGCGGATTGGACCTCGCCGAGCCGACTCTGCACTGCATCCTGCACTTTCTGATAAGTGTCAAAGGCGGATTTCAAATACCACATGACGAACTCCTGCCGCACCTCGTCGGAAGCGACGATCAGCTGGCGCAGCAATTCGAGCGGAAGCCCCGTCGGCTTATCCTTGGCATCTTCTGTAATGATTTGCGTCAGAGTCACACGAGTGAGGTCTTGGCCCGTCTTCGCGTCAACCACCTGGACGTCCTTGCCTGCCCGAATGAATTCTGCGATCTCGTCAAGATTCACGTATTTGCTGTTTGAGGAATCGTACAAACGGCGATTCCCATATTTCTTGATGAGGACGCTAGCTGGCTCCATAGTCCTGCCTATTGCTGCTTTGCACACAACACAAATACATATTGACACAAGAACCAATGAATCGTATAGTTGGCTTGATGCTGCAGTGCAGCAATCCTTGGAGGTATGAAATGCCAACCACCGTAAAATCCGAATTCTCCCGGACTCATTCCGGGGAGTCGTCTTTTGTTTCTCTTCTATCAGGTTGGGCACAGCAGGGGGTGCAGAGCTTTTTTGCCACGCAAAGAATCCTGTTGGATCTCGCAATGCGGCAGAATGCAAGCTTGATGCATTCGTTGCGGGAACAACTGTCCGACCCCCATCATTCCCCAACGGCCATTCTGACCGACGTTACGGCCGAGGGTATCTCGAACTTTATTGAAGGACAAAAGATCCTTCTTGAACTAGGGCAAGAACAGAACGAATTGCTGATGACCGGGATAAAGGAACGTGTCGGAGACTGGCCCGCTGCTGAAGCGATTACCGATCTGCTGCGGCGCAGCCTGGAGACGTTCATCGGCATGCAGCAGGAACTGCTGAAGACTGCCGGCAAGCAAACTCATACTTGGGTAGAGGGCGCCAAGAATGGGAAACCATACCAGGTCGACCAACTGGTGGAACTGGCGCAGGAGGCAATGGAGAGTTTTGTCAAAGCTCAAAAACACTTCATGGACGTAATCGCCGAAGAAACGGCCAAGGCAACCAGCGGTAAGCACGCCAACGGTGCACATAAAACCCACAAGAAGACCGAACTTTCCCAACTGGCGCGCAAGGCCACGGAGTTGTTCATCGATGCGCAAAAGAAGCTGGTCGATGTTGCGGGCCGTCAGATGAATGCCAGTGTCAAAACCGCAGGCAAGACGCTGGAACTCTTCCGGCCATTTCCGTTCCTGCCGCTCGCAGAATTGACACGAGAAGGAGTAAAGAGCTACGTCGATGCTCAAAAAGAGTTGATGGGGGTTATGGTAAAGCCGGGTAGTGATCGCAAGAGCGCGCACAGAGTCGAACATCGCGCGAAAAGATCACCAAAGAAAGCGGCTGTCGCGCACGCCTGATAACTGCTGAAGGGCTGGTCGGGGGCCCTATGCCCGACGGTGGAACCGTAAGCGGACTGTGCCAACGTGCCCTTTTCTCCGGAGAGCACGTTGGCCAGATCGTCGCCTCTCCCTCATGGCGACGAGAGTGGCCGATCAAAAGCTACGCGGCTCAACTAGATGACGGCGTTCTTCTAATGCCGCGCTCTCCGACAGACGATCGCACGAGAGTGATCGAAGCCGGCAGATACGCACCAGCGCCGCAACACTCGCGGGGTGACTGATGTGCCCGCCCCGGAGCGCACGAGGAGGCCTGACCCCAACGGAGCCAAGACACATTTCAGAATCGAAACGTTCCCGCCGGGAGATGAAGGATCAGAGAACGTCTCGCCTACCTGCGCAAAAATCTCATTCCCATCACTGTCCTCTGTAACCACGCTCACAACAGAGTGTGATAGCGGCTACGGACTCAGCCCCACTTTAGTGCTGTAGTGACTTTGGTGTTCCCGATTTAGGACAGCGAGAAAATCCAATGGCTTTACGCGAGTGGTCGAAATCAAATGCTAACTATGGCCGAAAGCTTGTCAATTCTGGAATAGAGGGAGCGCGTTCCGGCAGAAAAGCATTTCTTAACGGCGAGCCGCTCACACCGTTTATGAGCGAATCCGTCCGAAGAGCGTTGAGACCCGCCGCCGTTGGGGCGTGCCTCGGTGTGTTGGGGAGTTATCCAGGATGCCGACCGAAATCCATCAGCCGAGCTTTGGCATGCGGGTTACTGGGCGGTGCAATCGGCCTGGGCGCAGGCGTCGCTTGGGAAAGCCGACATTTAACTGCGAGCGCGGCTGGCGGTGCTTTAAAGAACATTGGCCGGGTGCGCGACGAGCAGTGGCTGACCAAGCATCCCATCGATTACGCATAGAGGATATATTTTATCGACCGTCAGTGGTCCGCGCTCCTCGCAGTTGACTGAAATATAAGACTCAGCGTGCTCCTCATATTCCGAGAGATAGTTACAGGGGGCAGCAATGGTCACGCGCGACGTGATGCAGCAGCGGGTTCAGATCCCGCTTTCCGCCGAAAGCCTCACGGAAGAACGCACTGCCTACCTGGAAAGACTAGTCCGTCAGGCCAGAACCGCCGCAGCCGTCTTTACACAATTCACCCAAGAGGATGTTGATCGCCTCGTCAAGCCGATGGTCTTGGCCGGCCTGGACCAAGCTCAACATCTCGCGCGCCTAGCGGTCGAAGAAACCAAGCTCGGAGTCATGGAAGACAAAGTCATCAAGAACATGGTGGCCACGGAATTCGCCTACAACTACATCAAGGATAAACGCACGGTCGGCATCATTCGCGAGTTTCCGGAGCGCAATCTAGTAGAGATGGCGGAGCCGATCGGGGTCATCTTCTCGATCACGCCAATTACGAACCCCACTTCCACGGTGCTCTTCAAGTGCATCATGGCCATCAAGACGCGCAATGCGGTCATTTTCAGTCCTCATCCTAACGCATGGCGATGTTGCTCCGAAGCCGTGAAGATCATGTATGAGACCGCGCTGAAGCACGGCGCGCCCGAAGGAGTTTTTGCCTGCCTGGAGTCGCATACCCTGCAGGACAATGCCTACCTGATGCACCACAAAGACGTGGGGCTGATTGATGCCACCGGCGGGCCCGGTGCAGTCAAAGCCGCCTATAGTTCGGGCAAACCAGCTCTGGGTGTAGGGCCGGGCAACACGCCAGTCTATTTGGAAAGAACGGCGGACCTCAATACAGCCGTGACTGATATCATCCTTTCCAAAACTTTCGATAACGGCACCATCTGCGCCTCCGAGCAAACGGCGGTGATCGACGATGAGATTTATGATCTCGTGCTGAAGAAATTTGCGGCGCTGGGTGCGCACATCTGCAATGAGAAGGAAGTTAAACTGCTGGCCCGCACAGTAATCGATCCTGAGACTGGCTTTATGCAAGCGGCAGCAGTCGGTCAGAAGGCTATCGATATCGCCCGCCTTGCCGGCCTTTCCGTGAATCCAGGCACCAAACTCCTGATTGCGCCGATTCAAGGCGTCGGCCGCGAACATCCTTTGTCGGTTGAAAAGCTGTTCCCGGTGCTCTCGGTCTATCGAGCGAAATCCGTCGACGAGGCGCTAAAGGTGTGCGTTGATGTGAATCATGCCGGTGGGCTGGGACATACGGCGGTCATTTTCTCACGCAACGATGACGTGATCCGCCAGTTCGGCGAATTGATGAACGCGGGACGCATCCTGGTAAACTCGCCCGGCTCAGTGGGGGCAGTGGGCGGCGTTTACAACGATCTCCCGCCCACTTTCTCCTTCGGTTGTGGCACCGGCGGCGGCAACAGCACAACCGACAACGTAAATATCTATCACTACCTCAATATCAAGCGTGTGGCTCGGAGGACACAAGCCCATATGTGGTTCCGAGTTCCCAATCAGATTTATTTCAACATGAACGCGGTGGCGAATGTGCACCAGTTCGCATCGCGCTCCACCATCATCGTTACGAATCCGTCCTTGGAGCAGTTCGGCCACGTCGACCTTGTCCGGCGTTACATTCCGGAAGGAACCCACGTCCACGTTTCAGTCATTCCCGATGCGGAGCCCGAAGTGAAAGTGGTGATGCAAGGAGTGGAGGCGCTCAACTTCTACAAGGCGGATCAAATCATCGCGCTCGGTGGTGGGTCGGTGATCGATGCGGCCAAGATCATGAAGCTTAAGTACGAGTCTCCGGAGGCTGACCTGGAAGAGCTGGCAGCGCCCTTCTTGGATCTGCGCAAGCGCGTGATCGAATACCCGACTGAAAAAATCAACCGGGTCCGGTTGATTGCCATTTCCACCACCAGCGGGACGGGGAGCGAAGTTACTCCCTTTGCCGTCCTGACCGACAAAGAGCGAGCACGCAAGGTGACCCTGGCCGACTACTCGCTGACCCCGGACGTAGCCATTGTTGATCCGCAATTCGTTATGTCCATGCCAAAGGGCCTTACCGCTGACACGGGTGTCGACTGCCTGACCCATGCGCTGGAAGCTGCAGTTTCCAGCTACGCTTCGGCCTATACCGACTGCAACGCCATGCAGGCGATCCGGATGGCCTTCAAGTACCTGCCCATTGCTTATCAGCATCCGCGCGATGAAGAGGCGCGCTGCATGATGCACAACGCTGCCTGCATTGCGGCGATGGCGTTTTCCAACGCCTCGGTGGGTGTCAATCACGCGTTGGCGCACGCCTTCGGAGCGCGCTTCGGCGTGGCGCACGGTAGGGCCAATGCGCTCATGTTGCCCCATGTCATTGCCTATAACGCGTCCGTGCCCACCAAGTTCCTGCCATCGCCATACCAGAAGGGATACGTCGCACACAAGAAATACGCGACTATCGCGGATTTGCTGGGTCTCGGCGGTCACACGATTGACGAAAAGGTGAAGAACCTGGTGGCAGCGACAGAACAGTTACTTGACCAATTGGGTTTTCCGCGTTCGATCGCGGACCTGGGAATCTCGAAGGAAGAATTCGAGCGGGCAATGCCTGATCTGACCAAGCTCGCCTTTGACGATCCTTCCTGGCGATCGAATCCCCGTATGCCGCTGATCAGCGAACTGGCCGAACTGTTTTGGAAGGCCTATCAGGGGCGAGGCCTGGGGAACATGGCCGATGCAGTACGGCAACAAACCGCATAGCGGATGGTGGTGCGTATGGCAATGATCGCCGTGTGGCTCAAAGTTGAGGAAGAACGCGTTGTGCAAGCATTGCAAGAGGCCAGTGAAAAACTGGACGGCATCGAGGGCGAAGTGACGTTGGATCTTTCTTCCGTACGCCGGATCGATCCGAGCGCGGTCCGGGCGATGGCAGAGTTCGCGGGTATGGCCGAGGATAAGAGCGTCAAGGTCGTGCTGCGCGGCGTCAACGTCGATGTTTACAAAGTGCTAAAGCTGGTGAAACTTGCGTCTCGATTTTCGTTCGTGAGCTGAGATGTGATCGTTTGACTGAAGATCCGCACTGATTAGGAGAGCTGACATGCAGAAGCTTCAGCAAGGTGACCGCCTTTCCTGGGGCGACACCGTTTTCCTCCATCTTGAACGCGAGGGCATGCCCCTCAATGTAGCCTGCCTGTGCGTGTTTGAGGGCGAGATCCCTTTCGAAGCTTGCGTGCAGTTTGTCGAGTCGAAGCTGCCGCTTATTCCCCGCTACCTCAAGCGCGTGGTACTGCCGCCGCTTAATATTGGTCTTCCCAGCTGGGAATACGACGCAAACTTCGACGTCCGCCGCCACCTGAGCGAGGCGACGCTCAAGTACGGTTCCGACGCAGAGTTGAAGGCGCTTGCTGGGAAACTTCTAAGCACGGTGATGGACCGGGAGCACCCACTGTGGGACATGACTCTGGTGCACGGAGTGCAAGGTAATCGGAGCGGGCTTATCTTCCGCCTGCATCACTGCCTCGCCGATGGCATCGCCGGAGTTGGAATCATGAACGTGCTCATGGATGCGGATCCAGCGGCGCCTCGCCTGCCCAAACGAAAGCTTCGGCTCCGGGTTCCACCACCTCCTGATCCATGGGCTTCAATCGCGAACGGATGTGTCGATTCCTATTCTGAATTCGTCAAACGAATTATCGCCGCGCTGGCGGACCTATCGAGCATGGCGGAGCGCGTCGTGGCGAATGGTGGAAACTTCGACACGGACGAGTTCACCCGTCTATTTCCAGAACTCACCGCGAACACCGAGCGGCTGCGCTTCAACGTGATGTACCGGGGCCCGCAGAAGTTTGCCTGCGCCGAGATTCCGCTGGCAGAAATCAAGGCCATCAAACAAGCCTGTGGCGCCAGTGTGAATGACGTCATTCTCTCGTTGGTGACGGCGGCCATCCGGCGCTATCTCGAATTGCATGGCGAAAGAGTGAAAGGGCAGCTTTTCCGCATGATGGTTCCGGTGAATCTGCGTGGCAGCGATAATCCCGGCGAACTGGGGAACCGCATTTCCCTGGTTCCGGTGACCGTTCCTCTGGATATTCGCGATCCCCGGAAGCTGCTGGCTGCGGTCCATCGAAGAACCGAATTTCTCAAACGCGCACACACTGCCGAACTAGTAAGCTTGGCCGGTGGCTTGATCGGCATGCTGCCGACGTCAGCACAGGCAGTAGCGGGCCACGTCATCAGCAGAGTGCCGTTCACGCCGTTCAACATGGTTTGCACAAACGTGCCGGGGCCGCAATATCCGCTCTACCTGCTCGGCCACAAGATGCTGCATTGTTATCCCTATGTCCCGGTGGGTGGGGAAATGGCGCTCAATTGTGCCATTTTGACCTACAACGGTATGGCGTATTTCGGCTTCAGCGGAGATGTTCACGCCGCACCGGACCTGCGACGTCTGGAAAAGTTGCTTAAGTTGAGTTTCATTGAACTGCGGGAAGCCGCCGTAGCCCGGCCCCAGCGCAAGAAAGAGCAAAAGAAAAAATCGAAGAAGATGCACGCGAAGGCGAATGGGAAGATTGCATCGACAGCGGTATCCGAGCCAGCGTCAGTTGGTTTATCCATTCCCCTTCCGCATCTCACTTCGGTCGAATCAGCATTCGCAGCAGAATCTCCGGTTAGGGAGGAGAAAGTCTTGACGCAATTGATCGCCTAGCGATCGTCAGCAGGAGAGTAGCGACGTGGTAGGTCCCGAGTCAACTGCGCAGTTAATGTCCTGGTTGGTCCCGGGCCGCACCCTCTTCCTATCCATTCATCTTCTGGGCATCGTGGGTTTTTCCTACATTGTGGCGAGGCGCTTGGTCCCACTTCTGCGGGGCGAATGTGATTTTCGTTTTGACCGTCCGCTAGTGCGACTGGGAAGGGTTTTCAAGTATTGGCTGGGGCAGTGGAAGCATCCGCGCTACAGGACCGCAGGAATCCTTCACATCTTCATTTTTGCGGGCTTCATCGTCCTGGCACTTCGCGCTTTCACGGTGCTGATTGTCGGTGTCTCCCAAAACTTCGTCATGCCCGGCCTTTCAGGAAGAGCCGGACCTGTCTACAACATCGTCACGGATTACGCCGCCACCATTGTTTTTCTCTGCATGGTGATTGCAGTAATTCGCCGCCTGGTTTTCAAGCCAGAACGGTACGCTGTGCCGACAAGGTACGGTACAGGCCACACGGCCGACGCCATTTTCCTTCTGTCGTTGATCGCACTCCTGATGGTTGCCGACAGCCTCTTCGCAGCCGCCAAGACTGCTGGCCAGCTACAGCAAGGCCAGCCCGTCGAAGTATTGGCGGCACTTTCACTCCCGTGGATTTTGCAAAAGGCTCTGCTCTCCGCTTCCTTGCCTACTCTCGGGAGTGTCTATTTCGGCGCTTATCTTGTCCATGAACTGACCTTTTACTTGTTGCTCTGCTACCGGCCTTTTGGAATCCAGTTCCACGTGGAAACCTCTCTCTTCAATATTTATTTCGCTAAGTTGGACCGGGAGATTCTGAAGCCGGTGCGATGGGGCGTCAGCGATGAGCATCTGGATCAGGTGAAATCTTTCGGAGTAAAGACTTTCGAAGACTTCACCTGGAAGCACATGCTCGACTTCTATTCCTGTGCTGACTGCGGGCGGTGCTCCGACAATTGCCCGGCTAATTCTGTGGGGCGGCCGTTGTCGCCACGATTCATCAGCATTAAGGCGAGAGACTACGCCTTCAAACACTATCCGGTCTTTGGACGCGCGCACAATGGCGCCACACTGGTCGGCGGCAGAGATTCCGGCGGCATTTATTCCGAGGATGAAATCTGGTCGTGCACCACCTGCGGCGCTTGCGAAGAAGAGTGCCCGTTGCTCGTGGAATATATCGACAAGATCGTCGATTTGCGGCGGGGGATGGTCGATGAAGGGAACGTACCGCAGTCCCTGCAGAAACCACTGAAGGCGCTGGAGAGCCGCGGCAATCCATACGGCAAGATGGAGAAGAAGAAGGCCGACTGGGCAAACGCCAGGGAATTCCAGCAAACCTGCTACGTCAAAACACTGGACCACCGCAATGGCGGGGACACTCTGTATTTTGTCGATAGCATCACTTCCTACGATGACCGCATGCAGTCGATCGGGCGAGCAACGGCGAAGATACTCAGCCATGTAGGAGAGAATTTCGGAATCCTGGGCAGTGCGGAAAAAGATAGCGGCCATGAAGTCCGGCGGTTCGGCGAAGAGACGCTCTTCATGGCACTGCGCGACCACAACGTGGATGCCATCAAAGCGTCCGGAGTTCGACGGATCGTCACGGCCGACCCGCATGCCTACAACGCACTGAAGCATGACTACAAAGATCTTCCGCCAGTGGAGCACATCAGCCAGGTGATTGCCCGCGAAGTGAAAGCCGGCAAGATCAAGTTCAATCCAATAAAAAACGAAGACAGCGTATACACCTACCACGATCCCTGCTATCTGGGACGGCACAACCAGATTTATGACGACCCTCGAGATGTGCTGGATGCGATTCCCGGTCTGAAGCGAGTCGAAATGAGCCGTTCCCGCGACCGCTCGTTCTGTTGCGGCGGCGGTGGACTGATGCTGTTCTACGAACCGAAAGAAGATCAGCGAATGGGCGTGAAGAGGGTCGAGATGGCCGCCGAAGCCGGGGCCAATGTGATTGTGACCGCCTGCCCGTTCTGCATGACGAATATGGAAGATGCGATCAAAGTCGCAGGACTGGAAGGAAAGATGACTGCCATCGACCTGGCGGAACTGGTTGATCAACAAATTGCCCGCGAAAGTCAGAAAGTGGCGTGAGAAGTTCTGGAGGTGAATGTGGAGATTCTAGTTTGCGTACGCAGAGTGCCCGATACTTCAGAAAACGAGATCCAGCTCAATAGCGCGGGAGATGACATCGAGCGTGATGAGTTGGTCTATTCCATCAATGAACCGGACAACTATGCAGTTGAAGAGGCGCTGCAGATCGTCGCCCGAGTCGGTGGAAGCCTCACGGTCGCTACAGTTGGTGGCGAAGATGACGAGGAGGTCCTGCGCCGGGAGATGGCCATGGGCGCGCACCATGGCGTGCTGATTACTGACGAGGCCTTCAGTGGATCGGACGGCAGGGGCATCGCCACCATACTGAAAGCCTTTGTGCAGAAGGGCAAATACGACCTGATTCTGACTGGAGTGCAGGCCGAGGATGGGGGCGCTCAAGTCGGCGGAATGCTGGCGGCGCTGCTCGATTATCCATTTGCTTCTCTGGTGAACTCCATTGAGGTTCTCGAAGGCAAGAAACTGAAAATCAGCCGGGAGATTGCTGGCGGCAACAAGGAAATGAATGAGATTGATCTGCCCTGTGTGCTCTCGATTCAGACCGGCATCAATGAACCGCGTTATGTCGGTATGCGAGGCATCCGGCAAGTAGCCTCTGTGCCCATCCCAACTTATGGCGTGACGGACCTGGGTCTGGACGCGTGCTCTGTAGGAGAACCGGCGGCGAGAGTGAAGCGGGTGGACTACTTCGTGCCTGAACTCGGTACGGGAGCCGAAATCCTGCACGGCAGCCGCGAGGAGAACATCGACAGAGTTCTGGAGTTAGTGGCGGCTAAAGGAGGGCCGAAATGATGGCTCGCATCTTTACTTACATCGTGCATAAGGACGGCGTCCCCGATGACTCCGCATTCGAACTGGCGACGGCGGCGCGAATGATCGATGCGACTGCACCGCCGACGGCCATTGTTGTTGGATGGGGCGCGGACCTCGACGCTGCGTGCCGTTCGGTCAGCGCTTCCTATTCTGGGATCTGGAAAATCGCGAATGAAGCACTGGCTTACCCCAATGCTGACTTGGTTCGACAAGCGTTGCTGAAGGTGCTGCCGAGCAACAGCATCGTGTTAGTTCCCCATGATCATTTCGGAATCGATTTGGCTCCTGGCCTTTCCATCAAGATGAATTCGGCTTTCGTCTCCGATGTATTGGACATCGCCGGGGTTGACGGCACTCACCTCAAGCTAGTCCGCCAGGAATTTGGAGGACAGGTGAGTGCGCACGTTCGTTGCGAGATTTCATCAGGCGCAGTGATCACGATGCGTCCGGGAGCGTTCAAGGCGGTAGAGATTGCTTCGGAAGGCAATGTCATCGTCGACAAATCAGGAGAGGTCGATGTTCTGATAGCGGGGCGACGCTATCTCGAAACGGTGGTCGCTGAAGCTGGCGATGTGGACATCACCAAGCACAGCATTTTAGTTTCTATCGGCCGCGGCATCCAGGAAAAAGAGAATGTAGCCATTGCACAGGAACTGGCCGACACCCTGGGCGGCGCGGTGAGCTGCTCGCGACCCGTCGTCGACGCTAAGTGGATGGAGAAGTCCCGTCAGGTAGGCTCGTCCGGAAAAACCGTGAAGCCTAAGGTGTATCTGGCGTGCGGTATCAGCGGAGCCTCCCAACATCTAGCTGGTATTAAAGGTGGCCCTTTACTCATCGCTATTAACAAGAACCCGAAAGCTCCCATATTTCAGGTGGCAGATGTGGGCATTGTCGATGACGTCCTGGAGTTCCTGCCGGCACTGACCAACAAAGTGCGTGAAATGCGAACCGTCGCAGCAAAGTGAGGCACCGCCAATGATTACGAATAAAACATTGAAATTAAGTTTGAAGTCGCTAAGGGACTTTGCCAAGAAACGTCTGCCGGACGAAAAGCTCCTGGAACTGGATGCCGCGGACGAATGCCCGCTCGATATTGTCCGTCACATGTGCAGTCCGGACCAACTGGGCATTCAGCTCTTGTTCATCCCCGAAGAATTCGGCGGGATGGGCGGCGGCGCCTTCGATGTGTATTGCGTTTGCGAAGAAATGGCGCGCATCGATCTGGGCGTTGCCACGGCCGTGCTGGCCACGTTTCTGGGCAGCGATCCCATCACGGTCGGCGCCACTCCGGACCAGAAGAAAACCTGGCTGACGCGTATTGCAGAAGATGGATTGTTGTTCGCCTACGGCGCCACGGAGCCGGAAGCCGGCAGCGATTTAGCGGCGCTCCGCACTACGGCGGACCCAGTCACCCAGGATGGCCGCGTCACCGGTTACAAGATCAATGGCAACAAACAATGGATCAGCAACGGCGGAGTGGCGGACGCCTACACAGTTCTGGCAAATACGCCCAGCGGCCCGAGTTGGTTCATCGTGGAGAAGGACGCAAAGGGTTTCACCCACGACGAGCCGGAAGATAAGCACGGCATCCGCCTCAGCAACACCGCAGCACTTGCGTTCAACGACGTCTATGTCGACGCCGACCGGCTCGTCAGTGGCGTCGAAGGCCAAGGGTTGAATCAGGCGCAGGCCGTGTTCGGTTATACGCGCCTGATGGTTGCGGCGTTCGGCCTTGGAGCGGGATGGGCTGCGCTCGACCGAGCCATTCCCTATTCCACCAAGCGTATCCAGGCCGGGGCGCCGCTCTCGCAAAAGCAGGGATACACGCACAAGCTGATCGTGCCGCACGTAGCCCGCCTGGAGGCTGCCCGCGCTTATATCGAAGAAACCGCGGAGCGCATCGACGCGGGCACTGAAGGAAGTTTGAACACTGAGGGCGCCATCGCGAAGTACATGGCAACGGAGGCCGGCAATGCTGCCGCCGACGCCAGTATCCAGGCACTTGGTGGCTACGGTTACACGCATGAATACATGGTCGAGAAAATCAGACGCGATGTTCGTATCACCACAATTTATGAAGGCACCTCCGAGATCATGGAGATGACCATCAGCCGCGACCGCTGGCAGTCTCACCTGAAGACGCGCGGGCAGCATTATCACGAGCGAGCGAGAGAGTTCGAAGCGCTGCATGCCCGCCATCCGAACGTGGGCGCTGATATTGCGGCCCTGGCTTTGCACGCATTGGCGGAGGTTATGGAGAAAGCGCGGATTGCGCGCCTGACCCGCTATCAGCATATTCTCCTGCGCCTGGGCGAATTAATCGCTCTTGCCGAGTGCGCGGGTAGTTTGTCCCGCCGCGCCATGCTGTTGGCCGAAGGGAAGCTGAACGAAAAGGCGAACCGGCGCTTCGACGCGACGGCGCTGGCAGCGCTCAGCCGGATCTTTGCCCGCGACGCCGCGCTCAAGGTGGCCGAAGACGGATTGCGCTGGGTGATCGGAGCCGGGGGCATCAGCGATTCCGAAATACCCGGGTTTGAAACGAGCTTGGGATTGCCCGCCATTCACCGCGCGCAATTGGGTCTGATTTCGGATCTAGATTACATAGCAGACGTACTGTACGGCCGCACGGCCAAGGCCACGGTCCTGGCGGCGTAGCGTTTAACGAAGAGTTTGTAGGAGTCTCGCCATGGAAAACACTTCTTACCGAGCCATCGCAATTGTAGGGGCAGGAGCGGTTCTGCCCGACGCCGCGAACGTCGCGACTTTTTGGCAAAACGTGAGAAACGGTCTTTACAGCATCTCTGCGGTTCAGCCCGACCGCTGGGATCCAGCGTTCTACTACGATGCCGATCCCAACGCGCCGGATAGGACGTATTCCACGATCGGTGGCTGGGTGCGCGACTTCGCGTGGGATCCGATCAAGTGGCATTTGCCGGTCCCGCCGCGCGTCGTCGATGCCATGGATGAGTCACAGAAGTGGGCCATCGCCTGCACTCGCGAAGCGTTAGAAGACTACGGTTATCCCAAGCGGCCGCTGAATAACGACCGCACCGCGGTGATCCTCGGCAATGCCATGGCGGGGGAGAAACATTACTTCACCGCGCTGCGCCTCTACTTTCCGGAATACGCCCATGAACTGGCCGAGTGTGCGAGCTTCGCCGAGCTGCCGGAAGCGTTGCGCCGCGACCTGACTCGCGAATTGCACGACCGGATGGCGAAGCGCATTCCCGATGTAACCGAAGACACCATGCCCGGCGAATTGGCCAACTGCATTGCCGGCCGCATTGCCAACGTTTTCAATTTCCACGGTCCCAATTATGTCGTGGATGCAGCTTGCGCGTCGGCGATGGCGGCCATCAGTGCGTCGATTGAGGGGTTGGTGGAGAACGATTTTGACCTCGCGGTCACCGGCGGCATTGACCGTAATATGGGTGCCTCGACCTACATCAAGTTCTGCAAGATCGGCGCGCTCTCGGCAACCGGCACTCGTCCCTATGCTGAAGGCGCCGATGGCTTCGTCATGGGCGAAGGCGCCGCGATCTTTCTGCTCAAGCGTCTAGCGGATGCCGAGCGCGACGGAGACAAAATCTACGCAGTGCTACGTGGAATGGGTGGCTCGAGCGATGGTAAAGGAAAGGGCATCACCGCGCCCAATCCGATCGGCCAAAAATTCGCCATCGAACGCGCCTGGGAGAATGCCGGATTATCGCCGGCTACCGCGACGTTGATCGAAGGCCATGGAACATCCACCCGCGTGGGCGACGTGGTCGAAGTGCAGAGCCTGATCGATGTGCTCAGCAGTTTTCATCTTCCGGCGCGCTCAATGGCGCTGGGCTCGGTTAAATCGAACCTCGGACACCTCAAAGGAGCAGCCGGAGCAGCCGGATTGCTGAAAACGGCTCTGGCGCTTCGGGACAAGGTACTGCCGCCCAGCGTGCATTGCGAGCACCCCAATCCGGACATCGACTTCGCCCACTCTCCGCTCTACGTCAACGCCGAACTGAAACCGTGGACGATGCCGGCGGATGGTGTGCGCCGCGCCGGTCTGAGCGCTTTTGGTTTTGGTGGCACCAATTTCCACGCGGTGCTCGAAGAATACATTCCACACAGGCTGAACGGAAACGGCAAGCGGTCAGTGGCGGTCAGTGAGATGCCCGCGAAAGTGGCAGCGCCAATTATGAATACGACAGATGTTTCTCTCACTGCTAACTCCTCCGTTAACAAAGCTCCGTTACGCGGAGCGCTGGTAATCGGTGCTGCTTCGGAAGCCGCGCTGGTTGAGCGTTTGCGCACCGTCGTGGAAGACTCCAAAGCCGGCCGAGCACCGGTGCCCACTGCTCCGGCTGAATCCGATCTGCGTGCACCCGAGCGCGTGGCCATCGACTACGCGAACGCCGCCGAACTTGCCGACAAGGCCACGAATGCACTCAAAGCGCTGGCGGCAAATCAACCGGCGATGTGGAAGGCCCTACGGGCACAAGGCATTTTTCGCGGTCACGGTCCCGCTCCCAAGGTCGCGTTCCTGTATACCGGTCAAGGCTCGCAGTACGTAAACATGCTGCAGGCGCTCCGCGCGGAGGAACCGATTGTTGCTGAAACGTTTGCCGAAGCCGATCGCGTGATGACGCCGTTGCTGGGCAAGCCGCTCAGCAACTTCATCTTTGTTGACAATGCTGACGCCGATGCCGTCGCCAAGGCCGAAGACGATCTACGCCAAACCGCAATTACCCAGCCCGCCGTGCTCGCAACCGACCTCGCGCTGACGCGACTTCTGGCCGCTTACGGCATCGAACCCGACTTCACCATGGGACATAGCCTGGGCGAATACGGAGCCCTGGTCGCGGCCGGCGCGTTACCTTTTGCTGACTCGCTCGAAGCTGTCAGCGCCCGCGGCCGTGGCATGACCCAGGTAGCGATGAAAGACAACGGCCGCATGGCCGCGGTGTTTGCTCCGCTGGAAGAAATCGAGCGAATTCTGAAGACGATCGACGGCTACGTCGTGATCGCCAACGTCAACAGCAACCGTCAGGCGGTGGTCGGCGGCGGGAGCCAGGCAGTCGAGCAGGCCATGGAAGCCTTCCAGAAAGCGGGCTATGACGTGGCGGCATTAACGGTCAGCCACGCCTTCCACACGTCAATTGTGGCGGGAGCCAGCGAGCCGCTGCGGCGAGTTCTGGAGCGCCTGCATCTCGAATCGCCACGTCTGCCCATCGTCGCCAACACGAACGGCGAGTTTTATCCCATGGGGCCTGGCGTCGTGCCGAAGATACTGGACATTCTCACGCAGCAGGTCGCTTCTCCTGTCCAGTTTGTTAAGGGCTTGCGCACGCTGTACGACGCTGGCGCTCGCGTCTTTATTGAAGTTGGACCGAAGAAAGCGCTGCAGGGATTTGCCGAGGATGTCCTCGGCAGCTGCAGCGATTCGGTTTCGCTGTTCACCAATCATCCGAAAGTCGGCGATGTCGCCGCGTTCAATCAAGCGTTGTGTGGCCTTTACGCGGCGGGACTGGGCCACGGCACCGCGGAAGTTTTGCGTGAACCCTCGGTGACAGACAGTCCCTCAACTGATGAACCGACGAAACTAATCCCTGTTACGGCGCGCGCGGTAGGTACATCTACCGCACCCTCCACTCCGACGAACGGCGATCGCTACAACCAGCTTGGCCGGTTGTTCGCCGATGTTCTCGATCACGGCTACGAGATCTACCACGGCCGGAGTGGAGTCTCCACGAGCGTCCCGGTAGTCATCACTGGAGCGGCATTAGGCCTACCTGGAACCGAGCACATCTTCGATGATGCCAACATCGGCCGCATTCTGCGGGGCGATCAGTTTATCGATTCGATCCCCACGCGCTTCCGGCGCGCCATGCTCGACAAACACATCACGCGCCTGGTGAAGAGCGAGAACGGCGAGCCCACGTTCGAGACCATTACCAGTGTCGCCGACGTCATCAAGCTGGCAGGCCGCGGAGGCGCGTTTAATCTGGAAGATGAATTCGGAATTCCCCGCGAACGCGTGTCTGCCCTCGACCGTGACACTCAGTTGGCGATCGCCGCAGGCATTGACGCGTTGCGCGACGCCGGTATCCCGCTGGTCATGCGCTACAAGACCACGAGCAAAGGCACGCAATTACCGGATCGCTGGGGATTGCCCGAGGCTTTGCGAGACACCACCGGCGTGATTTTTGCCTCCGCCTTCCCCGGGCTAGACTCGTTCGCCGATGAGATGGCGCGCTACTACGCAGACCACGCCCGCCGCGATCAGTTGGCTATGCTAGAAAGCCTGCTCGCCCGTGAGGTAGAGGCGAATGGCCATTCCACTCTGGTGCAGGAGATCAACCGGCGAATCGGCGAGATCCGCGTCGCCATCGACAAAGAACCGTATGTCTTCGAGCGCAGGTTCCTGCTTCGGGTCTTGTCCATGGGACATTCGCAATTCGCCGAATTCATCGGCGCCCGCGGTCCCAACACGCAACTCAACTCTGCCTGCGCTAGCACCACGCAGGCGGTAGGCCTGGCGGAGGACTGGATCCACGCTGGGCGGTGCAGCCGCGTGATCGTCATCTCGGCCGACGACATTACCTCCGACCACATGATCGAGTGGATGGGCCCTGGTTTCCTCGCCAGTGGAGCGGCAGCCACCGACGAAGTGGTCACCGATGCCGCTGTTCCCTTCGACCGCCGGCGCCACGGCATGATCATCGGAATGGGCGCCGCAGCTCTGGTCGTGGAAAGCGCCGCCGCCGCGCGGGAACGAGGAATACAGCCCATCTGCGAAGTGTTGACCACAGTGACGGCCAACAGCGCCTTCCATGGCACTCGTCTCGATGTCCAACACATTGGCCAAGTGATGGAAGCTCTGGTGGCCAAAGCTGAAGTCGGCAGCGGTATTTCGCGTCGCCAGATCGCGCCCCAGACAGTTTTTGTTTCCCATGAAACTTATACACCGGCGCGCGGCGGCAGTGCTTCCGCCGAAATTCACGCGCTGCGCCGCGTCTTCGGCGATGCTGCGGATCGCATAGTGATCGCCAACACCAAGGGCTTCACTGGTCACGCCATGGCCACCGGCATCGAAGATGTCGTCGCGGTCAAAGCGCTGGAAACCGGTTGCGTGCCTCCGGTCGCCAACTTTAAGGAAGTTGATCCGGAGTTGGGACAATTGAACCTGTCGAAAGGCGGCATGTATCCCGTCGACTACGCTATACATTTAGGAGCGGGGTTCGGTTCGCAGATCAGCATGATGCTGCTGCGTTGGGTCAAGACAAAAGACGGGATTCGTCGCAGCCCGAATGATCTGGGCTATGCCTATCGCATCGCCGATGCCACCGCTTGGAGCGCGTGGCTGAGCAGCGTCGCAGGGTATCGGGTCGCCGATCTTGAAGTAGTCCACCGCACGCTGCGCGTGCGCGATCATGGATCGGCAACGCGGGTCGCGGAAAGCGCCGATGAGCTGCGACCAGTGTCGGTATCCGTACATGCGCCGCAAGCTCCGCCACCGCTCGGTGCCGTCGCTGAAATAGCACCCAACGTTCGATTCGCCGCTCCCGCCCCTTCCGCGCCGCCCAAGCCAGCAGCGACGAGAGATTCGGTGAAAGAGAAGGTACTGGCTCTGGTTGCCGAGAAAACCGGTTACCCGGTTGACATGCTCGATCTGGATCTTGATCTGGAAGCCGATCTGGGCGTCGATACTGTCAAGCAGGCGGAAGTTTTTGCCACGATCCGCGAGGCCTACAACGTTCCGCGCGAGGAGAATCGCAAGCTGCGGGATTACCCAACCCTGGCGCACGTCATCCGTTTCGTGTATGACAAGCGTCCGGACCTGGCCGTGCCAATCTCTGCGGCAGCGAAAGAAGAAATCGGACCTGCGACGACGCCGACCGCTGCACCCGAGAAACCAGCCCAGGCTGCGACATCTGTGCAAATTGTTTCTAGCGATTCCGTGAAGGATCGCATCCTCGCTTTGGTAGTGGAGAAGACTGGCTATCCCGTAGACATGCTGGATCTCGATCTGGACCTCGAAGCGGA
>Ga0208036_1000488_pt1 | contig 23182 bp, 21 predicted proteins | sample June2015DPH_11_1_2_FD_184706 | JGI IMG/M metagenome (GOLD analysis project Ga0208036, IMG submission 184706) | Peatland microbial communities from SPRUCE experiment site at the Marcell Experimental Forest, Minnesota, USA - June2015DPH_11_100... | ecosystem: Environmental > Terrestrial > Soil >...
AACGTTTCCAACAGGACTCGGAACGACCAATAGCCCCACAAATAGACAAAAAGCCACTCAGCAGAGAAAACTGACCAACACAAAGCCTGAATCGCTCACTTACCCTGCCCCTCGTGAGAAAAGGCGGTTAGTCCGTAGGGTTGCAAACTCCGGATACTCGGTGCTGGCCGCGATTGCTGATCCTGCCTTCAATCGAATGAAGTCTCGCCGGTGCATGCTCTCCTCCGTCTTGTGCTTGAAAAAACCTTTCCTAAGAGACACTGGTACGACGCGAAGCTCCGGACGATCGGGGCGCGCATTCTTGGCGATCTCCGTCTCCGCTGCCACTCCTTTTTGTCGATGTCCACTCTGCGTGGAAGACACCCTCTCTATCGATTCGACGGAAGGTATGCGCTCCGAAATAATCGCGTTGTGCCTGTGTGAGGTTCGCTGGAAGAAATTCGCTGCGGTACGCATCGTAATAGGCAAGCGAAGAGGCCATTGCCAAGACAGGGATTCCGAGGCCCACAGCCGTCTGAATCGCAAAACGCCAATCCTCCTGGCGACTCTCGATTGCTTCGCGGAAAGCTTCATCTAACAGCAGGTTGACCAGTTGAGGTTCGCGTTCGTACGCTTCACTGATTTCATTCAGTAAGGATGCCCGAATGATGCAACCAGCTCGCCAGATTCTCGCAATGTTGCCGGGTTTGAGATCGTAGCGGTACTCGATCGAAGCAATACGCAACAGCGCCATGCCTTGGGCATACGAAGTGACCTTACTCGCGTACAAGGACCGCTCAATTGCTTTGATCAGCTTATGCTTATCGCCCGTATACGAGCATATGGGTCCACGCAAAATCTTGCTTGCAATAACCCGCTCTTCCTTCAAGGCAGATAAAAGACGACTTTCTACGGCTGAGTCGATCGTCGGGATAGGTGCAGCAACATCAAGTGCGTTCTGACTGGCCCATTTTCCTGTGCCCTTCTGTTGCGCTTCATCCAAGATCACATCAACCAAAGGCCTGGCGGTAGGTTCATCTTTCTTCGCAAAAATGTTTGCCGTAATTTCAATAAGATATGATTTAAGCTCTTTCTCATTCCACTCCTTGAAAATGTCATGTAATTCGTCATTGGGTAGCCCCATCCCCCGGTGCAGCAGGTCGTATGCTTCAGCGATTAACTGCATATCGCCATACTCAATCCCGTTGTGGACCATTTTCACGTAATGTCCAGCCCCGCGCGGTCCCAAATACTCGACGCAAGCTTGTCCATCCTCGGCCCGCGCTGCGATAGCACGAAGAATTGGAGCCACGGCGTCCCATGCTTCTCGTTGTCCGCCCGGCATGATGGCGGGTCCCCAGAGCGCACCTTCCTCGCCACCAGAAACCCCAACGCCCATGAAGAGAAATCCGGATTGCTCTAGTTCCTTACTGCGCCGTTCAGTGTCCAGGAAGTACGAATTTCCCCCATCCATCAGGATGTCTTCCGGCTCGAGATGAGGTTTCAGCTGCGTAATTGCGCTATCCACGGGAGCACCCGCCGGCACCATGATTAGTACCCGGCGCGGCTTTTCGAGCAACTGCATAAACAACGCGGGAGAATCAGCGCCAGTGATTCTCCTGCCACGCGCCGGTCCTTGAAGGAACGCCTGCGCTTTCGTCAGATCCAAGTCATATCCAACGACAGCAAATCCATTTCGCTCCATATTCAGCGCCAAGTTTGCGCCCATTACACCCAAGCCAACCACGCCGACTTTATAGGCCATCTCTTTTCCTCCAGCCGGAGATGTCATACATCATCTGTGACTTCCACAGTTCCACGCATTCTTCCGTTCCGTTGTGCTCAGCGTTGTACGCGGGCCGATCCGCCATGTGCAAACGCCCGAACTTGGTCCAATGTGGCCATCGTCGTGTCGCCTGGAAACGTCGTGAGCAGCGCTCCATGCGCCCAGCCGAGTTTCACAGCTTCTTCCGCAGGCTCCCCTGCGAGAACTCCGTAGAAGAAGCCAGACGCAAACCCATCACCTCCGCCAATCCTGTCGTACACGTCAAGTTGACATTGGGGGGACACAAAACTCTTGCCGTTGATCCAGGCCACCGCGCCCCAGCTGTGACGATTGGTCGAATGGACTTCGCGCAGCGTGGTAACAATGATTTTGATATGCGGGTAGCGCTCTAACACCTTTTCGATAGTTGAGAGAAAGGCGGTTGGATCAAGCTTCGATGTCCCAGTCGCATCGGGACCCTTTACGCCTAGACCTTTCTGCAGGTCCTCTTCGTTGCCAACGAGGACATCGACGTTCTTGACGATTCGATCAACGACCTGCCGCGCCCTTTCTTGGCCACCGGACAGATTCCAGAGCTTCTCGCGGAAATTCAGATCGAACGAAACAACTGCGCCTGAGTTTCTTGCTGCACGCATGCCTTCAATGATCAATTCCGGCGTGGACTCAGAAAGAGCAGCGAAGATTCCGCCGCTGTGAAACCATCGCACTCCTCCGCCGAATATAGCTGTCCAGTCGAAGTCGCCCGGCTTCAGTAGCGCCGCGGCTTCATTCGCCCGGTTATAAAAAACGATCGGCGCCCTCAACCCATAGGCGCGATCGCTGTAGACGGTCGCAATATTGGGCCCGGTCACGCCGTTGTGTTGGAACATCTTGTAGAAGGGTGTGACGCCCATGGCTCGCACACGCTCAACCACGAGATCGCCGATCGGGTATTTCACCATCGCGCTGACGATCCCGGTTCGCAGACCGAAGCAGTCGGCTAGGTTGGCGGCAACGTTGAATTCGCCTCCGCTGACGTGAATCTCGCATTCCTGTGCTTTACGAAAGGGGATGATGCCTGGATCTAGCCGATGAACGAGCCCACCGAGCGATACGAAATCCAAAGCTGCTGATTCCTTGATTGCTAGACCGTAGTTCATATCATTGCCTAAGGAATTGGATGAACCATACAAAGGGCATCCTAGGAGCAAACTACTGTCTCGTCAACAGTGCTGCTCGCATTTGAGGTGCATAACAACCGATGCCTTGAAGCGTACAATGGCGGAACGAGAAGGGTGGCCATTCATTGACAATCGTTCGCCGAAGTCGCTAGTATCCGGGACTGATTGGTACGGCCATTAAGAGTAAGTCACCAAACCGGACAAGTTCGTACTAGACCTAAGGCGCCTGAGTCCCTGAGAGTTTTCATGGGCGAAAGGTGCGGGTCCATTACTCGGCCAGTCGTGTGAGCACGCTGTGGTAATATAAGGTGCGCATTTTAAGGTCGTGTTCACTCTGAGGAATAACACCGTGAAGCAACCACCCAACTTCTCTGACCGTCGTAACTTTCTCAAGACAGGCGGTGCCGTTGCCGCAGCGCTTCTAACCAACGGCGCCGTGCTGGCATATCCTTCTACCGCCACGTTTCTGCCTCTCCCCGCTAATTCCAATACGCAGGCCGCCATGCCAACCCGCAACCTGGGCAAGACGGGTTACAAGGTGGGGATCTTCAGCCTGGGGGGCCAGGCTGCGCTCGAGAAGGCGGACAACTTCGACATCGCGGTGCCAATTATTGAACGTGCCCTCGACCTGGGCGTGAACTACATCGATACATCCTCGATCTACGGTGGTCCTGAGCGCTGGAGCGAGCAGTACGTGGGCCGCGTGATGAAGACGCGGCGCCAGGATGCTTTTCTTGCGACCAAGACAAAAGAACGCACGCGCGACGGTTCGCTGCGCATGATCGAAAGATCGCTCACCCTCCTGAATACCGATCATGTGGACCTGTGGCAGTTGCACGACATTGGTTTGCCCGAGGACGTGAATGCGATTTTTGGCAAGGGCGGAGCAATGGAAGCGCTGCTCCAGATGCAAGAACAGAAGGTGGTGCGCTTTCTGGGCGTCACCGGCCACTACCGGCCTGAAGCATTGATAGACGCGGTGAACCGTCACCCGTTCGACACCATCCTGATGGCGCTGAACGCAGCCGATACGCACATACATAGTTTCACCGATCAATTGCTGCCGCTGGCTGTGGAGAAGCAAATGGGCATCATTGGCATGAAGGTGCCCGCGCGCGGTAGACTTCTTTCAACATGGACTCCGCCTCCGCTCGAACAGCAACAGCATTCGTGGGAGGGATCGGCGATTGCCACGCGTTCAGGGGTCATGAACATGGGCCAGGCGATGCATTTCACTCTTTCGCACCCGGTCAGCACCGTGATCATCGGATGCGACAATATTGCGCAGCTTGAGGAGAACGTACAGATCGCCCGCGATTTTACGCCACTCTCCCAGTCCCAGATGGCGGCGCTTAACCAACTAGCGGCACCTGTCGCGAAGCAGTCGCTGTTCTTCCGTTTCACCGACCGCAGCAAGGGCTGATCGAAAAGCAGCGCGTCAGCCGCCTTTTGCGCTACCCGTCCCGCTCCAAGAGCGATTTAGTTTCGATCCATCGAGCGGGATACTTACGGCCATGCTAGTGCCGAGCTGACGAATCTCTGTGAGCCATGGATTGTTGTTTGCGTCCAAACGCAAACTGTGGTGGAATTCACTGGAATGAACCGCCGAGATTTTATTCGCTTCTCTGCCGCGGCCACTGCAGCTGCTGTTCGGCATCCACTCGCCTTAGCCGGGACCAACCCAGCCGCTTCGGTTCGGCTGATTATTCGCCCAGACCGCCTCGGCAACAAGATCGGTGACGACTTCTCCGGGCTCAGCTATGAGTCGGCACAGCTCGGGAATCCGAATTTCTTCTCCGGTGAGAATGCGGAGCTGGCCGGGTTTATCCGAAGGCTAGGGACGTCAGGCGTTTTGCGGATTGGAGGCAACACCAGCGAGTACTGCTATTGGACTCCGAATCCGGAAAAGCCAGCGAACATGCCGAATGTTGAGAGCATGCGCACGGGCGACAAGGCCAATCCCATTGCATTTGGATTGACCGCCGGTCCGGATACAGGACAGAAAGCGCCCGCGCCGGTGAGTATTACGCCCCTTGCCATCCACAATTTGCGGGAGTTCTTGGATGCCTGTGGCTGGAAGCTGATTTATGGTTTGAACATGGGAACCGGCACAGAAGAGGACGCCGCAGAGGAGGCGGCTTACGTAATGGACGTGGCCGGTTCGAAGCTGATTGCATTCCAACTGTGCAACGAGCCCGACCTCTTCTATCGGAACGGGATTCGCAAAGCGAATTATGATTTCGGGCAATTTGCCGGCGAATGGCAGGGCTTTTACCAGGCAATCCGGGCTCGCGTCCCGCATGCACCATTCGCCGGACCAGACACGGCGTACAACAATGAGTGGCTGGTGCCTTTTGCCAAACAATTCAAGCATGAGGCGGTCTTCCTTTCGCAGCACTACTATGCGGAGGGTCCGCCCACGGATCCTTCCATGACGATTGAACGGCTGCTCCGGCCGAATCCCGCGCTGCAGGCCGAGTTCGAAGGAATGAAGGAAGTGATGAACGAGTCTGGCTTGCCCTTCCGGCTGGCGGAAACGAACTCCTGCTACCAAGGAGGCAAGCCGGGTGTCAGCGATACCTTTGCCTCAGCGCTGTGGGGTGCGGACCTCATGTATCAGCTTGCGTCAGCGGGTGGCATGGGGATCAACTTTCACGGCGGTGGCTATGGCTGGTATACCCCGATTGCCGGAACCCGTGCAAATGGATTCCTGGCGCGGCCGATCTATTACGGCATGTTGCTCTTTTCGCAGGCTGGAGCGGGGCAGCTTGTGGAGGCCAAGTTCGAACAGTTGGAACGGGCGCCGCTGCTCACGGCTTATGCCCTCCGCAGCGTTACAGGAGCATTCAAAGTAGCGGCTTTCAATAAAAACCTGGATCGTGGCGTTCGCCTTACGATCGACGCGGGAAGCCGCGCACAACGCGTGAGTGCGCTTCGTATGCTTGCACCGCGAGTGGACGATACAACGGACATTACCTTCGGCGGAGCACCTGTGGGCGCAAGCGGTGAGTGGTCGGCCACGCGGGAAGAGATGCTAACCGGAGAGAACGGAACTACGGTCATCGAACTGCCCGCAGTAAGCGCAGCCCTGGTCACGTTCTAACGCAAATGAGTTCGCGTTGCACGCGAGACGTCGGGAACCGTTGCAGGCGCGTCAGCGTCGGAGCGCCGGAGGGTTCATCGCCGACGTTAAGGGGACTCGGACGACCTCACAGGTGATCCACCCGTATTGCGTAATCGGAAGTCATTCTGCAAGTTGGGTGCGCTCGCTCGTCACGTGGATGCCAGTTCTACGACACTATCCAAAAGTCCCGTTGGAGGAAATGAAGTGTTACGGAAAGCCGATCGCGCTTCGATCTTCTCGAACGGCGTTTGGGGCCAACTCCCGAGTTGCGGACAATCCACTTGGAACGGTCATTCCGTGGGTCGGGCGCGCAGGCTAACTAACTTGACGCGCTGAGAGCACATCCCGCGCAGTCGTCCAACGAATACTGGGATAGCGATCGTTGTCGAGCAGCTCTAGCTTTGCCCGGCCGTCGAACATGTTACGCATGTACTGCATGCCCTGCCATGCCGGGTAAAGTTCCTTCTTTCCTGGAGCGACCGTGCGCGCGACCTTGATAAGCGTGCCGAGCATTCCCAGACCTCCGGCGCGGAACAGGCGGAACTCCTTTCCGGTCACCTCGCTTACGACCGCCGTCAGTTCCCGGGCGCTGAGTTGATCGCCAGCAATTCGTAGAAAGCGAGGGGTGAACGGATCAAGAGCCGCGCTCGCCGTGAATGCGGCCGTGTCGTCCATCGTCGTGAAGTCCATGCGCTGGTCCGCGTCGCCCCAATAGAGGACTCGCTTCAGTTTGAAGAGAATGAGCGGCATCTGACCGGTCAGCATATCGGCAAACGCACCGTTGAAGATCGTGGTCGCTGAAATCGAAGTCTTATCGAGGCGCTTGTGGAAGTCTCGGCGCAGATCGAGATTGCGATTCTCTCCGGGTGGAAACTTGGTGAAATCGATCGAGTAGTCGGACGGAATGAAACGTGGCACGTCAGCCTTGATCGCAGCGTCGAGCAGAACCGTTTGCGTTTCCACGATCACGTCCCGCAATCCCTGCAGCGCGGACACCACGCAGGACGCACACGAGCATGCCGGTGTCACTTGGGAAGCGCTGCTCAAGTCGACACTGGCAATCGTTACGCCGAGCTCCTGCAGTCGCTCAAGCTTGTCTCGCGCAGTGCCGTGGCGAACAAGCGCTCTTACGCTGGTTCCCCGTTCGAGCAAAGCTCGAACGATGCGTCCGCCGAGATTGCCGGTAGCTCCCGCCACGACGATGGTCGAGTCATTCATGATTCCGATATTAGAGAAAGGACAGCGTCGATGCAAAGTGGGCGCGATGTTCATAGCGGGATATTATGCGTGGCGGTCCGACCATCTCCACCTAATTCCAAAGCTTGAGATTGCCCAAATCGTACTCACTCCAACACCAACCGATCAGCAAATACCGCTTATCGTGGTGCACATCATCCCGAAGTGCTTGACGGATGCGCCAGTTGAGGGGTGCAAGGGATATTTGTTGCGCGTTCTCAGATGGTCGGAAGACACTAAGGATTGGGCACCAACCGAGATCGATGAGCCTTTGGATTTGCTGTGGTCAATCCACGATGATGATTTGCCCCGCACGCTCCATCCGGGGATTGAGAAACGTTTTAATCTCTGCTGGATAAACCAGAGCCACCAAGTTCTCTTACTAGGGCGTGTTCCGTTGCGTTGGCAAGAAGTGTTTAACCAAACGGATCAATTCAGGTTCGATGTTCGGATAACGGCGAAAAATTGCCCCCCGGTGGATGCCTCTATAGGCGTGAGGATTAGCGACGATTGGAAAAGTCCGTCGGTGCAAAAGCTGCGAGTAACGAACTGTCGTATTTTTTTGCATCCAAAGCACAACAGGATAAGTCTCAGCGTTGCATCAAAACGTGGAGCCGCAAGACGAAAACCAATGTCGCTGGTAGCTCCCCTTCTATGGTGCTGGTCCAGATTCTTTAGTCTCCTGACCAGCATCAGCCTCGACAATCGCCTCCGTAGATTCAGCGACTTACGACCATGGCAACAATGACCCTTTTGAACCGCCACTGGTTTTCAACGAGTTAGCGAGATCGCCGCCCCCCTGCCGGGCGTCCCTTTCTGCAAAAAATCACGCTGCTGCTACTGCCACGAACCTCCGGGGCAGAGGAAGAGGCTTGAGCCAACAAGCGTGGAGCATCACTAATGGACAAGTCTCGGTGAGCGTGATGTGATTGGTAATCTCACTACACTCTGTTTTGTCAGATAGGTGTAAACTCGAAATTGGCGTGATTTGCTGTTTCCTTGGGAAATTTCTGGATGAAACGCCGGACACCGGAGCCGATATGGCGACGTTTCTAAATGTAGGGCGAATGGATCGCGCCTTGCGCGTGGGCCTGGGGATAAGCCTTGGGATTGCGGGAATCCTCGTCAATGGTCATCCTTACCTTGGCTGGGCGCTTGGAATCGTCGGAGTTTCGGTAATTCTTAGCGGTACCTGTGGGATATGACTGACATATCGCGTGCTCGGGCTGAGCACGAAAAAGAGTAATGATAGGGCCGCCTGACCCGCTCGTTTCCGGTTTCCCAAGCGATGGTTGTTCTCTAATGCGGGCAACCACTAGCCGGACTGCCTGAAGATCAGCGTGAGTCCGGCTTGGTAGCACAGATGAGCGCATATCCGAGTTTTCCCCGTTTGACCGCCGCCATTGCGCTGCCCGCCATCCGCTTGGCCGCTCCTAGATCAACACCGGGCAGTTGGAGTTTGTTCAGTCCGGTCATGATCTCCGCGCCGAGGAGTTTGATGCGAATCCGATTCACCATCTCCTCAAGAGCGTAATTCTGCTGCTCGATGCCATCCACAGAGAATCCGGCATCTTGAAGGAAGTGGGTGTAACCTTCCACAGTCTGAGCATCCCCGATGCATGCAATCCATGCGAGTAACCCGTCTAATTCCTGCGGGAGTACTGTTTCTCTGGTGAGATCGCTGATGCCCACATGCCCTCCCCGACGCAGCACGCGGAAGAACTCTCTGGCTGATGCCGCCTTGTTGGGAAAGGTACAGAAGGCGCATTCACAGATCACGGCGTCGAACGACCCGTCCGGAAACGGGAGAGTTTCAGCATCGGCACGCTCAAATTGCACGCGAGCGTCTACATGCTCGGATTGTGCCAGGGACCGTGCAGCCGCGACACTCTGATCTCCGTAGTCGATGCCGAATACTTCGCAACCGAACTCTTTCGCTAGGAAGACCGCCGTAGTCCCATTGCCACATGCCACATCCAGAACCCGGCTGGCCGCACTCAGCCCAAGCATGCGCCCGAGCAGCCCCGTCATTTGCAAGCCGCCCGGATGAAACGAGTCACCCAGCAGAAAACGGGTTAGGTCGCTTTCGTAAAGTCTGGCGCAGCACTGCTTCACGTGCTCGTCGCCGGAGGGAACCTGAGTTGCGTCGTCCTTCGTAGCCATGAATTTCACCGCCGTGAGTCGATACCGACTAGCCCAGTGGCAGGCACCTCCACCTGCTTTACGTTAAATTGGACGGGTCGGGGCTCGAACCTGCGGCCTTCTGCCCTCGCCCGCTTGCGCTCGGGCTCAAGGGCCTCAAGTTGTTTTCTCGCCTGTTCGCGGTACCCGATGTTGTTGTAAGCGCAGAACGGAACCTGCTTGCCGCCCGGAAGCAGGAATTCCTTGCAGCACTTCATCAGGTTCTTTTGGTTGAACGTCCATGAATCCATGAAGTCTTGCAGCATGATCATCATCATGTGCTTCGCCAGATCACCAAGGCTGAAGTCGGGAACGCTGCACGCCTGACAGGACATCAAAACCTGATCGACCGATTTCTGCGAGCCCGCCACCGAGGAAGATGACCACAGCCCTTCCAAAGCCCGCTTTACCTCCAAACTGAAATCCGGCAGCACGCGGTTGGAAATGTAGTCGAGGTAGTCATGGACATTGACGATCCGCGGCAGGGGCGTGACTTGATCTCCGTCTACAAAAGCATAGGTCACCGAGTTGCACGTGGGGAAACAACAAGGTACTGGAACAAAATCGCTGGTTCTGAAAGTGCCTTTCGTCTGCGACTCAATCAGCCGAAGAACGTCGGGAATGGTCATCCGGTGCATCGAATCGTGCTGGTGGTGACGACCCGCATGGAAGGCTGGCTGAAAATTGATCCCTCGCACTGCCGGGTGTTGAATGGCAAAGTCAACGATTTTTCCGATCTCATGCTCGTTCACGTCCCGCTCTATTGCCGGAACAAGGGTGACGGACAGGCCGATCTCAGCAAGCCGATCCAGTGCACGCAGTTTCTCCTCCAAGATGTTCGGTTCTCCCCGAAGAATGCGATAGGTCTCCGAATCAAAGCCGTCGAACTGGAAGTAGATGGCTGGCCGGACATCGTTGAGTTGTTCGAGGAATCGGTCGTCGCGAGCAATGCGCTTCCCGTTTGTGTTAATCATCACGAAGGAAATGGCGCGCTGCTTGGCTGCCCTGACGAACTCGATGATTTGGGGATGAATCGTAGGCTCCCCGCCCGAGAACTGGATGACTTCGGGTTTCCCCTCGGTTCTCACGAAGTCGTCGAGCATCTGTTCGACTTCTTCGAGCGTCAGGCTGAATCCGGGGCCAGCTTCCGAAAAGCACAGCGGACAATCCATGTTGCACGCGCTGTTGACTTCAATGATGCCGAGGCAGGCGTGCTGCTGGTGGTCGGGGCACAGGCCACAGTCGTAGGGACATCCCTCTCGAATGTCAGTTCCGTAGGCAAGCGGGATCGTTCCCGGCTTGTTGAATTTGCCGAAACTCGTGTATGCCTCAGCATCGCCGTAAACCAACGCCTCGAACGGGCCGCAATCTGGGCATCGCTTGACCATGAAGACCTTGTTGTCCCGCAACACGATCTTTGCGTCGATCACTTTCCGGCACTTCGGGCAAATGCTGCGCGTAAGTTCGTAAAAGACGTAGCCCGCATCCTTCTTCGAGACAGTGCCAACGGCTGAACTCTGACTAGGCAGCGCACCATTACTCATCGACCATAGCCTCCAGAACCGACAACGCTGAGCACGCGGCTCAGCGCAGCCGCCATATCTCCCATAACAGAGTCGGAGAAAGAATAGTCGTCAGCATGCAGTAGAAACAAAAGCTCCCGAGATTCACCATGTCACGAACACCGAGGAAGTTCGCAAGCGCAGCCGCAGAAGCAAGAACCAACAGCGGTACCCATATCCAAAGCTTGGCTGTCGGCCCCATCAAGAGCAAAAGGATCACCACGTAAAGAACCGTCGCAATGTATCCGCCCGGGATGCCGAACGGCTTCGCGAAGGCAGCGTCAGCCACCGCCTCACAGCCCTTGGCAAAGACTGGACACCAAATGTGCCGCACCGCTCGGCTTTGGTAAAGCCCGACATAGAACATCGCACCCATGCTTGCAGCAGCGAGCCCCATCGCCCATTCGCGATGGGAAGGATGAACGAGATGTTGCTGCATCGATGCCGCCACTGTCTCCAGTTTCTCCAGTATGATTCCTGATAACGAGGGAGGTTACAAGCGTCAAGCGAACGGGATTCTGTCCCATGCAATGCATTTCAGACCTCCGCATCGTTGCTGGAGAGTGCTTCCACCCAGACGGTCATAAACCTTTAGTCTGTCGTCTCCAACGTTTTCCGATCGCTGGCGGTAGAGAGCAGGCGCTTCACCAGCCTGAGGATGAGGTCAAATGCTATTGATTCCATACCAACGAACTCTACGCCGATACCCCTGCCCGGCGTGAATGAGCGGACGACGGCGAGTACACGAATCTCACCTTCCGGCACGGAAAAAAGCAATTCAAGGCGAGTCCCTACTGGGATGGGTTCTTCGGTCACAAGCAAAGCACCAGAAACGCTGAAGTCCTGAACGCGCAAAGTGGTGCGACGATCATCGAATTTGCAGGATACCCACAGGCCGGTGGGAGTAGGGATGCGTTGGTTTTTCCTTCTCTCGAATTGGGATCGAGGCCTCATACTCAGGAGAATTCACGCCGAGCGAGTTCTCATTTCAACTTTACTCCGAGCAAGGGTTATATTCCCGGACTAAGGTACGGCGGAACGAGGACGGGTCTGGGGAGCAGCACTAGTATTGGAAGAAGGCTACTATTCCTGACCCCATGGCTCAATTTTAGCGTTCTCGTTGTTTCTTCTTTTCTGTTCCTTTTCTTCTATGTGAAGAGCGTCAGTCCAGCATTTCTGGAGAAGCGAATCGGCCCTTCGGCATATCAGAAATGCACAATCTATCGCCTGGTCTCGTCAATTTTCATGGTCATCGCTGGAGTGAACTACATTCTATATTACTGGTTTCCCCTCAGGGAGTAGCGATCACCTTCAAGTTGTAACTGAAACTGAGGAGGACAGCTTTGTACCAATAACAATATCTCCGGGTAATCCCAGCAAACTGACACGCTCCTTGTACTGTATTCCAAACCCGGCGCCCTTCATCGAATGTTCGACATAGATGGGTCTACAGTCAACATATTGGGGCAGTTTGCGGTGCAACCACTCGTACAATTTCAGTAAGAGCGATGCTCCATCTTCTTTCGACATGCTAATAATCCCAACCCTTCCACTCGTTCTCAAGACGCGCCTGATTTCGGCAAGCACTTTTGGGATTTCGGGTGAATCGAAAAGCTCAAGCGCAAAGCTCGAGAAAACAGCGTCGAATTTGTTGTCCGTGTACGGCATTTTCATCGCATCGTCACAAGTCAATTCAACCCTGTTCCAAAGTCCGGCCTTTTCCAGCCGCCGCTTGCTGGCAGCAAGCATCCCGGAGGATAGATCAATGCCATAGACCTTGCCCCCTTCCCCCACCGCCTCGGCCATTTGTTTCAAGCAGTGGCCAGTTCCGAAACCAACCTCGAGAACGGTCTCGCCCGCCGCGATATTCAATCGCTTCAGCGCCCGATTTCTGTAGTTCCGCTCGAAGATCCCGGCAAAATAGTCATAGAACGGGCTCATTCTGTCGTAACTCTCTTTTGCCTGAGCCTTGGTTCTGGTGACTCGCAATACTGTGTGAGGATCTGAACTCATTTCACCCGGGATTTCCATTTTGAACTTCCCCTTGGCCCGAGAGCCTAGCCCTCCCTCCCGGCCGTGTCAAACGCAAGTGGCCGTGGCTAGTTGGTGGTGGTAGTACGGCTCGTTTGGGCGTAGTGCGGGAATGGTTGAATGCCGATCGCCTTCACCCGGAATCCGCAGTGGATGGGATCATCAAACCGTTAATCACCTTCTGACGACAGAGCGGCAATGAAGTAAGATGAGTTATGTCTTTACTATCCAAAAGCAAGCAGGAGATGAGTCATGAGAATTCTTCTCGCCATCGACGGGTCTAAGTTCTCAGACGCGGCAACAAAGGCCGTGATCGGACAAGCCAGGCCAGGGGACACCGAGGTGCACGTTATGTATGTCATTGACGTGCTTTCCAACCAGCTCCCCGAAATGACGGCCTATTACCCAGGAGTGGAACACGCGCGAGACGCGCAACGCAAGCCGGCAGAAGCCTTAGTTGCAAAAACAGCACAGTTGTTGCGTGCCAAAGGCCTACAGGTGACTACAGCCGTGGAGTTGGGCAGCCCAAAATCTAAAATCATAGACATCGCCGCAGAATGGCATGCCGACTTGATCGTCCTCGGCTCGCACGGACGGACGGGCCTAGACCGGTTCCTGTTGGGAAGCTTGCCGGATTCTGTTTTGCGTCACGCACACTGCTCCGTTGAGCTTGTTAGGCTGCCTCGTCCTGCTAAGGGCTCGAAACGCATAAGCGGAGCAGCGAAAGGCAAAGTCAGGAGAATACTGCTCGCGATTGATGATTCCAAATTTTCAGAAGCAGCGTCGCAGCTGTTGATCGAACAAGTGCGGCCCAATGAGACGGAAGTTCGAGTCTTGCATGTGGTGGAGCCACTGCCATTCTTGGTCGACCGGGGAATAGGCGGCTATGACCCTGCCCTGGACAAGGTGAAGGAGGCTCGAACCAAACAAGCAGAGAATCTGGTTTCCAAGATCGCTGAAACGCTCCGTGCCAAGGGTCTGAAGGTTTCCACAGCCGTTGCAAAAGGTGACCCTAAGTCAAGGATCCTCGACGCGGCAGAACAGTGGAAGGCTGAATTGATTGTTCTGGGCTCGATTGGACAGACCGGTCTCGAACGCTTCTTGATGGGCAGCGTGTCGGATGCCGTAGCACGGCACGCCCGCTGTTCGGTCGAGGTTGTTAGGGTTCGTCCTTCCCACTGAAACGCGAGGTGTAAGCCGTGATGCTGTCTCAGGGTAGTCAAAGAGCGGACCGCAGATTTATCGCCGCTGTTGGCGTGAGGACCGTTCAACATGACGGCATCCAGTGGACGACCCTGTGGAGTCATGAACGACCTGCCGAGTATTCGATTCTCAGGAGCCCGGCTGGCTCGGGAATATGAGGCGTAGCAACAGATCAGGATTAGAACGTAATTGAAAAGGAGGACTTACAATGCGACTTTCCCTCAAAGGGATGACGGTTGCCAGTGGGCTACTCTGGGGCGGCGGTATCCTGTTCGTCGGACTCATCAACCTTGTCAAGCCAACCTACGGTGTTAGCTTTCTCGAAATGATCAGCTCCGTGTATCCGTGGTTTCATGCGTCACGGTCGTTCGTCGATGTCGTGATTGGCACGGTCGACGCATTGATTGACGGAGCGATCGCAGGACTTCTGTTTGCATGGCTCTACAACCTTTCTGCCGGTAACCGGAAGGAAGCCTGAAGCTGGGACCATGCCCGCCGGTCGGTAAGAAAGAACGATGCCGACTCTCAGCGACTCGCTGGAATGCTTGAGGCAATTCTGATGGCCTCACAATCCGATGACAAAAGGAGACTTCGAGCCCGCGAGCGAAATAGCGGTTCGAAAGGAAATTAGGAACCAGTCCTTGGTGCACAAAGCCGATATTCTTGGCAGGACGGAAGGTAGCAAGAATTCTCGTATGCGTTTTTCTTTACCAAAAACTGCCGCCACGGACGCAGGGCGTCCGGACATCATAAGTCTGAAACTGCGCGAAATGAGTCAGCTCTTCAATTCGATGGACCCTTCTCCGTTCATCGAGAAGGATCTCGACGACGACGCGGAAGAATTCATCGTAAGCTGGGCCCAAGAATTCTCCCCTGGCGCTCCGCTCAAACTGCGAATCTACTTAGACCAGTTGCCGGCTGAAGACCCCAAAGAACTGATCAGGACGGCCGTCCACAACCACTTTGCCCACCGTGCCCAGATTACTAACTTGGAGTTCAAGCGCCTCCTGAAGCAAGGCCGTACGAGTCTTTTCATCGGGCTGCTGTTCTTGTCAGCCTGTCTACTTCTCAGCAAGATGGTGTTAGGCCGCGAGGCGGGCACCTGGGCTGCTGTCGTGCGAGAGAGCCTCACGATTGCCGGATGGGTTGCTATGTGGCGACCGATGCAGATCTATCTCTACGATTGGTGGCCCTTGCGCCGTCGGAGCCGAATTTTCGTAAAGCTGAGCCACATGCCTGTGGAGGTTGTCCAACACGGGAAGAGCTGAGGGTTTCTTCGATCAAGGCTTTTGAATTGATTGTCATCTTCATCCTTTCGGTGTGACGAGCAGCGTCAGTCGCGCTTAGCACACATGCGGCTTAGGAGGGCGTTCAAGCAGTCTTCGTTTTTGTTGCCTCATCTTTCCGGATCTCGCGTTCCGCCTCCAGCCAGTCTTGATCTGCCCGGCTTTTGCCCCGGACTCGCTGCTCGTAGAGTTCATAGGCCCTTGTTGCAATCCGCGGTGTAAGGTCGAGCGGCTTCTTGGCCAACAATGGGGCTTTCGTAGGGTCAAAAATACGATACGCGAGCAGTTTCACGCGGTCATTCACGAGGAACCAAGCCAGAGCGTAGCCCCAAACGAACAGTGCCCAGCCCCAGCCAAGAGGGGTCATAAACAGCCCATAAACCGCTATCAACGTCGCCACGATTTGCGTACCGAGCACGGCCGCCCATAGAATCCGCGCGGGGCGTATAGACCAGAACGAGCCACGCGTGCGCGTCAGGAAGATCGTCAGATGTCCGGCCACGGACAGTTTCAGGTACATCAGCGTCTGGATGTGCGCGCGGTCGAAGTGAAAAACGCGCTCGCCAAGATAAAACAGGCCAAACGCGGACACGACCCCGATGAGACCCAGCACCGTAGAGATCCCGAGCACTAGGCGCATGTTCCAGGCCTCGGGCTTATCCTTGTAATGAACGTTGTCATAGGCGATGGACAGGATGGCTCCGTCGTTGAGCAATGCCAGCATCACAATCATCACCGCAGTCAGTGGATAGAAGTTAAACACCAAGATCGCCAGCGTCATGAAGAACAGCACGCGCAGAGTTTCGGCGATGCGGTAGATCGCGTAGCTGTTCATCCGCTGGAAGATGCGGCGGCTCTCCTTGATTGCGTCGATGATCACCGATAGGCCGGACGACAGGAGCACGATGGACGCCGCCGCGCGGGCCGCGTCTGTCGCGGCGGAAACGGCGATGCCGCAGTCTGCCTTTTTCAGCGCGGGGGCGTCGTTCACGCCATCGCCAGTCATGCCGACGATGTGGCCAAGTTTTTGCAGGACATCCACAATGTGGAATTTGTGTTCGGGGAATACCTGGGCGAAACCGTCCGCCTTCTCAATTGACTCCGCCGACTGCGCCGTCTCCTGACGCTTGGTGTCGCCCAATCCGCTGGCATCGAGTATGTTCGTGCCCATCCCCAGTTGTCGGGCAGTTTCTTGAGCAATAGCCATTTGATCGCCCGTAACCATCTTGACGTTGACGCCCATCTGCCGAGCGCTCGCGATGGTAGCTTTGGCCTGCTCGCGCGGTGGATCGAACAATGGCAACACGCCAACAAAGCACCACTTGCCTTCCTGGTCTGCCCGGGCCACGCCCAAGGAGCGGAAGCCGCGTGCCGCAAATTCATTGACGGCCTTCTCGACGGCGGGTTTTATCTCACCGGCGTTGGTCGACATTTCCAAAATGACCTGCGGCGCTCCCTTGGCCACGTAGAACTGTGTTCCGTCCGAGGCTTTGACTGTGGCTTCGGTGCGCTTATGCACGGGATCGAACGGCTGGAAATGGACTACCTGATAGCCCTTTAAGGCTTGATCGTTTTTCAGGCCGCCGATCACCGCGAGGTCGATGGTGTCCTTGTCTTCCGCACGTGAAGCTAGTGCGGCGTCGAGGATGAGTTGGTCGGCAGGGATACCGCTAACGCTGAATGGATCGCCCAACGTCAGCTTGTTCTCGGTCAGGGTACCGGTCTTGTCTGAACACAGCACGTCCACGCCGGCTAGTTCCTCGATAGCAGACAACCGGGTCACAATGGCTTCTTTTTTCGCCAGCAGTCGCGCGCCGACTGCCATGGTCACGGACAGCACGGTAGGCATTGCCACGGGGATCGCGGCCACCAGAAGCACCAAGGCGAACTCCAACGTACTGAGGATGGGATCGCCACGGAAGAGCGCCACGGCCAATATCAACACGACCAGGGACACTGCAAGAATGATCAGGTAATCGCCAATCTTCAGCACGGCACGCTGGAAATGGCTGACGGTGTGCGCCTCCTGCACCAGTTGCGCGGTTTTGCCGAAATAAGTGTTGGCCCCGGTGGCGTACACCATCGCGTCGATTTCACCCTGGCGGATAATCGACCCCGAAAACACCGCCTCGCCCGGATTGCGAGTGGCGGGCAAAGATTCGCCTGTCAACGCGGATTGGTCCACCTCGACAGGGTCACCTTCCAACAAGCGCGCATCCGCCGGCACTATGTCGCCGAGGCGCACACGGATGACGTCGCCCGGCACCAACTCACGCGCCGCCGGGGTGATCCACTTTCCATCACGTTTCACTTTGGCATTGATCGCCAGCTTGGCCTTCAAAGCGGCGATCGCGTTGCCTGCCTGGTGTTCTTCCCAGAATCCGACCACGGCGTTGGAAACAAGCAGAAGGAGGATAATGAAAAAATCCAACCAGTGCCTGACAATCCCCGACAGAATTACGGCCGCCTCGATCATCCATGGGATGGGGCCCCAGAAATAGGTGAGGAATTTCAGGAACGGATTGGTTTTCTTTTCTTCAATCTCGTTGGGGCCGTATTGCGTCAGCCGTTTCTGAGCCTCGGCTTGACTGAGGCCGTCTGGTGACGACTCTAATTTCTTCTCCACTTCCGGCAGGGGCAGGGATTTCAGGTCGTCCTTTGCATCGGGCACCGACCCCGGCTTCGATTTGGAAACTTTGGCTTGGTCGGCATTGGGCTTCATAATGGGTATTCCTTTCTGTTCCTGTTGCCTTCACCGAATCTAGTTCCAAGGAGTCTTGGAAAATCCGTGAACAGTCGCTGTCGAAGAAGTCTTATTCACGGTTTGAACCCCTAAAAGCGGGCGCTCTACACCTTTGCACCTGGCGGGTCGGCGACTTTTCCCGGGGGCAAGAACTCCGGTAGGTCAAGGCGCGCCACGCCAATCCGGTTGTCGGCCATCCCGTAGTACACGTCGAAGCGGTCCGGCGTGCCAAGATCGTCGCGCCGGTCGATGCCCGTGGGGAACACGACGTTGGCGATAGTCCCGTTGCGTTCTTGCGGTAACACCGGCGTCAATACGGGCTCCGCGGAACGATAGCGGATCAGTTGCGGGTGTTCCCCGGACAGCACCATCACCCCGGCCGAGTAGCACAATGGATGTGGGTCGTTGCTCGGCTCCGTCATTTCGCTCACGCCGTGGTAAATGATTAGCCAGCCGTGTCGAGTTAGGATGGGTGGAGTGCCACCACCAATTTTGAGCCGCTCCCAGGGCGCAACCGGGGCGGCTAGCCGGTGATGCGAGGTGAACTGACCGAAGCGATTTGGTTCACGGTTCTGCAAGACCATCGGGCAGTAGGAAATCCAGATGCTTTCCCGATCAAGATCCAGCTCACGAGAAGCAGCGTGGCAGGCGGTTTCCTCCGGGCGAGTGCCGGGGAAAAGCGGCCGGTGGAGGATGGCCAGTTCCGGATGTCCGGATGGATTAGGGATAGCGACAGGAAAGAGGCTGGCATCTTTGTCATCTTCGTCGCCGAACTCGATGCCTTTATACGGACCAAAGGTCGCGAGTCCCAAACGCTGCCAGTGGAAGAGGTCCGCCGACAAGGCCAAAGCGATCCTTGGCCCCTGAGGCGAAAACGCGGTGTACGTCATGATGTAGCGTCGAAGCGGCTCCACGAGCGTGATGCGAGGATCTTCGCAGCCACCGCCTCCGTTGGGCCGCTGCTCATAATCGGCTTCCGGTTCCAATGCGATGCCAAGTCGCTCGACTCCTACGGGATCGCCAGCTTCATTGAACTGCACTCGCGCAATTCCAATTCGCGAGTAATTCCCACACGCGACCAGCCGCGGAAAGAGGTAGAGCGCGCCATCAGGTCCACGAACGGCAGCCGGATTCAGGACGCCTTCGATCTCCTGGGGATTACCCGGCTCCGGCTCCATCACAATTCCGAGGCGTCGCAACTTAAATCCACTCATCAACTCTCCCACAAGGTCAAGCTGGCTGGTCGCCATCCAGGCAAGCAATGATTGCTTCGGTAACGCATTTAGTTTCACTGGGACCTCGAACTGAGATCGAAACAACGCCTGCTTCTTCAGCCGGATAATCGTTCCCTCCGACGAACAACGCATCGCCAACGTAAATCATTTCTTTCAATGAAATGCCGAGCAGGTCTCGTAGCTTTCTGATCCCATAGGCTTTGTCAATGCCAGGTTTAGTGACATCGATGGATGTCGCGCCTCCCAGTCGCACGGAAAACCCGGGAATCAAAGGATCGAGAATCGCTTTGATCTTTTTTCGCTTGGCGAAATCGGGATCCCATTTGTCCTTTTCTTCCAAGGGGGCTTGCTGCCCTAAAGCGGAATATGTTATCTGGCTTCCCCGGTCCTCAATTGCTTCTCCCCAGAACTTTTCGACCTTGAAGCCCGCTACTTCGACCGCTTTCCCTAGAGAAGTGATTATTCTTTGCCTTTCATCCGCAGTGAAATCTTCTGAATAAAGCTTTTTCCATTCTCCCGTGTATTGGAAGAACTTGGTCCCACAGGTAGGTAGGAGAGATAAATTCACCAGACGGTTGTCTTGGGGAAGATGGGAGAGCACTTGTTCTTCAAACTGAGGCCAATCACCTCCGGAAATCACGGCGACTTTGACGAGGCCGAGAAGGTCATGCAGTCGTGCCGCCATTTCGGCGTCAAGGGCCGATTTACTTTCAGCCAGTGTCCCGTCGAGATCAAAAACAATTAGCTTTTTCACAATCTTTCCACCTCCGCATTCTTGCCATCTCGATTCGAGTTTCCGGCCTCGCCAACCATCCGACTCTTGTCCGGTTCAAAACTACTCCGGCAGCGCAATTTCCAACAAACTCACTACTCCGCTTGGCCGAAAAGCACACGCTCCGACCACCGCAGGTAAGAGCCATACATCGCCTTTTCCGACGGCATAAGTGGCGCCGTCGTGTTCGACCTGCCCCGCGCCCTCGATGCATACCAGCACGCGCGCCACACCCGCGGCACCGACCGTAAAAGGCGATTGTCCGCGCAGGCGCCACAACCGGAATTGCTTGCAATGAAAGAGGCTCTCTCGCCCCACCGGCGTCGTCGCTTCTACCAAGGGCATCACCAAACCGGCTTCACCGTCTACAAAATCAATGCAGGCCAGTGCCTGATCGACTTGGAGCGCCCGCAGGTGACCGGTCTTGGCGTCAACATGGTCCCAGTCGTACAGACGAAACGTCACGTCGCTGTTCTCCTGAATCTCGAACACCACAACGTCACCGCCGAGAGCATGAACTGTGCCAGCCGGGGTAAAGACGGCGTCGCCGGCCTTCGGAACAAACGATGCCAAGTCGTCCGCCACCGATCCATTCGCGAGCGCCCGCTGCAGAACTTCTCTCGTGGTACCTGGCTTCAGCCCCGCATAGATGCGGCTTTTTGCGCCCGCCTCCACGACCACCCAGGCTTCCGTCTTCCCGCTCTCGCCCGCAGGGAGCAGGCCAGATTGCGAATCCGCGGGATGTACCTGGACCGAAAGCATTTCGTGTGCATCGAGGAACTTCAGCAGGAGTGGGAACCGGCGGAAACGTTGGGCCAACTTTCCCAGCAATTGCTCGCGAGACTGCTCCATCAATTGAGTGATGTTCTGCCCTTTAAGGGGACCATTGGCAACGCGGCTCGCGTGGTCATCGCGGTCACTGAGTATCCACGCTTCGCCGATAGGGCCGTTGCCCGGCAGGGGTGCAGAGAACAGATCGGCCAAACGCCGGCCGCCCCAAAGCCGATATTGATAGATCGGCTCGAATCGAAGGGGATACAGAACGATTTGGCTCATGAGAACGTCCTCTACCCTATATCTATCCATCGCCAGCAGGAGCTTGTCGCCGGAAATTAGCCCGCGCTGCCTTTTTAAGCGCTAGCAGGCTCCGCTATCTTCTGGCGTCACCAGATGTTGGATGGCGCGGTTTGCCGCTAGGCACCAACGACAGGTCATCGCTCATGAAATAAGTGGTAAGAGCCACACACATAAGAAGCAAGCCGAGCCAGAACCGCCAATCACGGTGAGCGCGCCTCCAGTACGGAGGAATCTCCCGGTGAACATGCTCGCCATCCGGTACTTCATCTTGGTGGTGACCGTGGTTACTTTCATGCATTGGTTCCCTGCTTTCTCGATCCAAGACCGAATGATTTTGGGCCGAAGTTGTTGCTGATCGGCTCTATCTCTTTCCACTTACGAGCGCCCGGCATGTCTTGGCCGCGTTTATCAATGGGACGCTTGTGCCGCATGGCGCTGTTCCGGACCAACTTCTAATTCCATTGCGGGAGTGTATTCGCCACGGCGCGCAGCCCGGTTACATCTGGCTCGATGACACAAGGCTTGCTGTGCCGCCGACACATTGGCCTGCTGGCCTTGCCATATCTCCAAAGCCGGTTGCTGGATGGCGCGGGCAAACGAAAACGCCAATGCCCAAGGCACTCGCGACTTAAATCTGAGGTTCATGGCATTCAAACGAGCAGAGGCCAGTTCACTGGGTTGGCCTCCCGACAAGAACGCAATCCCCGGAACCGCAGCGGGGACGGCTTGCAAGAGACACCTCACTGTGGCGTCGGCCACTTCGTTCACATCTTCATGCTGGGCACGGGTCAATCCCGGAAGCACCATGTTGGGCTTCAGGATCATCCCCTCCAGCATCACCCGTTGTGTGTAAAGCTGGTTGAAACCCATTCGTAGGACTTGCTCCGTTACCTCGCGGCACCGCTCCAGGGTATGCTCGCCGTCCATGAGCACTTCCGGTTCGACGACCGGGACCACTCCGGCCTCCTGACACAACGCGGCATAGCGAGCCAACGCGTGTGCGTTGGCCTCGATGCAGCCCCCGCTGGGAATGCCATCGCCCACGGCAATCACTGCGCGCCACTTGGCGAAGCGCGCGCCCATTTGCGAGTATTCCGCCAGGCGGCCCCGCAATCCGTCCAGACCTTCGGTCACTTTCTCTCCGTGATGACCTGCCAAGGCCTTTGCGCCGGTGTCAACCTTGATGCCGGGAATGATTCCCGCATCGGTGATGACCTTGAGAAAGGGAGTGCCATCTTCTTTCTTCTGGCGGATCGTCTCGTCGTACAGGATCACGCCACTAATGGACTCACCGAGACCCGGCGTGGTCACAATCAACTCCCGATAGGCGCGCCGGGCCTCCTCGGTCTGCGGAATCCCCAACCTGGCAAATCGTTTGTTGCAGGTCGGATTGCTTTCATCCATTGCCAGCAGCCCCTTGTCGTCGGCGACCAGAGCTTTCGCGGTATCCATAAGCTGTTGCGTATTCATTTGGAGTTGCTCCACTTCCAGTTCCGGATTTCCGGCATGTCTTGGCCGTGCTTGTCGATGTAGTGTTTGTGCTCGATGAGCTTGTCCTGCATCATCTGCTTCAGGTAGGCCCCTTTGGACCCCAAGTGCGGTAGCCGATCGACCACGTCTTGCACCAAGTGGAACCGGTCCAGGTCGTTCTGCACCCTGATGTCAAAAGCCGTCGTAATAGTGCCCTCTTCCTTGTAGCCCCGGACGTGAAGGTTGCTGTTGGTGCGGCGGTAGGTCAGCCGGTGGACTAGCGATGGGTATCCATGAAAGCCAAAGATGATGTGTTTATCTTTGGTGAAAAGCGAAT
>Ga0208036_1000553_pt1 | contig 20940 bp, 28 predicted proteins | sample June2015DPH_11_1_2_FD_184706 | JGI IMG/M metagenome (GOLD analysis project Ga0208036, IMG submission 184706) | Peatland microbial communities from SPRUCE experiment site at the Marcell Experimental Forest, Minnesota, USA - June2015DPH_11_100... | ecosystem: Environmental > Terrestrial > Soil >...
CGCGTGGGCGGCACCCCGCGCGAAGGATTCGAGTCGGTCCGCCACACGACGCCGATGCTCAGCCTGGACAACGCCTTCTCCTACGACGAGCTGCGCGATTTCGACCGCCGCGCGCGCGAGCTCGGCGAGCAGAACAAGATCGAGTACGTCGCCGAGCACAAGTTCGACGGCCTGAGCATCGCCCTGCAGTACAAAGACGGCGTTCTACTGCGCGGCGTCACCCGCGGCGACGGCATGACCGGCGAAGACGTCACCCCCAACGTGAAGACGATCCGCTCGATACCGTTGCGCGTGGATGCCGCGGCGCTCAAGAAGGCGGGCGTGCCGGCGGATTTCGAGGTGCGCGGCGAAGTGATCATGACGCGCAAAGCCTTCGAGGACCTCAACCGCAGGCAGGAAGAGCAGGGCGGCAAGCGCTTTGCGAATCCACGCAATGCCGCGGCGGGTGCGGTGCGCAACCTCGATCCGGCGATCACGGCGCAGCGCCGGCTCGACTTCTTCGCCTATTTTCTTTTCGTGGGAGGCCGCGTCCCGTTCAAGAAGCATTCGGAATCGCTCGAAGCGCTCAAGGCGCTGCATTTCCGCGCGTCGGATGACTGGAAACTCTGCCCCTCGATTGAAGAAGTCATCGCGTATTGCGAGGCCTGGGATTCGCGCCGCGAAAAACTGCCCTACGAAATCGACGGCGTAGTCATCAAAGCCAATTCGATCGCCATACAGCGCGAGCTCGGCTTCACGGCCAAAGCGCCACGCTGGGCCATCGCCTACAAATACCCCGCGCGGCAGGAAACCACCGTCGTCAACGACATCCTCGTGCAGGTCGGCCGCACCGGAGCGCTCACGCCGGTCGCCTTGCTCGAACCGGTGCAGATTGGCGGCGTGACCGTCAGCCGCTCGACCCTGCACAACTTGGACGAGGTCGAGCGCCTGGGAGTGCAGATCGGCGACACCGTGCTCGTCGAGCGCGCTGGCGAAGTGATTCCCCACGTCGTCAAGGTGGTCAAAGAAGGGAAGCCGCGGCGGGCGTTCCAGATGCCCAAGGTGTGCCCCGAGTGCGGCAGCAGGATTCACAAGGCCGAAGACGAAGTGGCTTACCGCTGCGTGAACGCCGCTTGCCCCGCCAAGCGCAAGGAGTCGCTGCTGCACTACGCCGGCCGTCACGCCATGGATATCGACGGCTTGGGCGAAAAGATCGTGGACCAGCTTGTGGGCAAGAAGATGGTCGAGGATTTCGCCGATCTCTACGCGCTGAAGTTGGATGAAGTGGCCGGGCTCGAGCGCATGGCGGAAAAGTCGGCGCAGAACCTCCTCGACGAAATCGAAGCAAGCAAGACCAGAAGCCTCGCGCGGCTCATCTATGCGCTCGGCATACGGTTTGTCGGCGAGCGCACCGGACAGTTGCTCGCGGAGCACTTCGGTTCGCTCGAAGAGCTCGCTGAAGCCGGTGAGGAGCGCCTCGTGGAAGTCCCCGAGGTCGGACCGAAAGTCGCCGCGAGTATCGCTGAGTTTTTCTCGGAGGCCGCCAACCGCGAACTTATCAAGCGCCTGAAAAAAGCCGGCGTCCATCCCCCCGAGGAGAAGCGCCGCCTCAAAAGCCAGAAGTTCGCCGGGAAGACGTTTGTGTTCACCGGCGCGCTCGCGAACCGCTCGCGGGACGAGGCCGGCGAACTCGTGAAAGAACATGGCGGCAAGGTCGCTTCCTCGGTCAGCAAGAAGACCGACTACGTCGTCGTCGGCGCCGACCCCGGCTCGAAGTACGACCAGGCCAAAGAACTCGGCGTCCCCATCCTCACGGAAGCTGAATTCGAGAAACTAGTCAGCGCGAAGTAGTCGTTGTGAAACCGCAACGGAATAAGTGGCTAGAGACATAGCGTGTAAGGCATAATCCGCGGGCAGTGAGCCAGGTCCGCATCCAGATGAAGCGCCTCCTGACATTCTTGCGATCAGTTTTGCCGGCGGACCGCGCGAATCTACTCCTCATAGTGGGGTCGTGTTTTCTCTTCATCTCTCAGAGGTTGCGGTGGTGGCCCGATCTGAGTAGTGCCAAATGGGATGCTGGTCCGTTCGCTACATCTGTTTTCTCCGGCGTTGATCTCCGGCGATGGGCGCTATTCGTGGTCTTCGCCACGTTACCGATTCTGTTCGCCGGTGCAGCAGGGTACTTCGTCTGTTTCTGGCCGGGTTCAAAGCCAGCGAGGCGGCTGGTGTGGTGGGTTTTGCTTCCGGCGACGGGTGGCATTCTCCTCGTCTCGATTGGTGCGGTGCTGCAAGGGTTTCACCGAGGGATCGTAGCCGGCTCGATACTCGAATCGCCAATTGTCAGGGGCGGGCACGTGATTCGTTCTGCTGCGTCGCTCGCCTTGGATCTTGGTCCTGGCCTTCACTTTGCCTTGGCTGGGCTTCTTCTTGCCGCCATTGCGGCGTGGCTGCTGAACCGAGGACTATCGGCCCTACCCGTGCGTCTTACAGGAAGCGACCTTGAGGCTTCTATCGCCATTGGGGACTCGGGGGACGAACGGGTACAGGGGTTTGTGTGGTACGTTCTGGCGATCAATCTACTGGCTACGGCGCTATCCGCGGATCTGGTTTTCATTCCATTTCTGATGGCTGGGTGGTTCCCAAGGAGCGCTGGAGGTATCGGAGAATTTGTTGGTTCGCTGCCGTTCTTGGTGGTTGTCGTTTGGGCGATGGGCACGGAAAGATGGCGGTCTATGTGGCAGGTTTTTCGTTTGCCCGACCCCGGGGTCATGGGTTTGGCGATACTTTTCCCATTGGCGACCGCCTGCATTGTGCCGGTGCTCTTCTATCTTTACGACCGGATTCATTGGGCGGTGTACTACTACGGAATCTCCAGTCCCCCTCAATTATTGAGCTATTTCGCGTTCCCAGCCGCGCAGCTTCTGTGGCATGTACCAAGTGCGTTTGTTGAAGAGATTGGCTGGCGAGGGTATTTCCAGCCGCGTTTGATCGGTCGCTTCGGGTTATTTCGAGGAATTGTGCTTGTCGGGATTGTCTGGGGTGCGTTTCACTTTGGCGGGGATTTCAGAGCCTCTATGGGCCATGGTGGAATCGCTCTGAGTTTAGGTACGCGTCTGCTCATGACGCTGGTCTTGAGCTTCACGTTGGCTTGGCTCACGCTGGGCTCGGGATCCATCTTGCCTGCAGGCTTGATGCACGCGACCTACAACATTCTCTATTATGCGAGAGTTCCGGAGGCGTTCTCCTTCTGGCTGCTCATGGCCCTTTGGGCTTTGCTTGGGATCATCCTCTTTCGCTACTGGCCGCCGAAGACTGAGGACGATCTGGCGACGGGCGGGTCGCCTCCTTGTGCTGAGGCCGGGGCCTGAGGTGTCCACCAGCCTGCTGAATGCGCAACGCAATGTGCGCGGGCGTATAATGGATATTGGCGGGCGGGCCGGACGATCGCTGGCTGCTGGGCCGAAAGGCCGGTGGCGGGAGGAAAGTCCGGACACCGCAGCTTGCGGCGTAAACGCCGCGAGCGTTGGGCGACGCGCCTGGTAACGCCAGGGGAGCGGGTTAGCAGCCCAGGCTTCGGCCTGTGCTCTCTACTCTGCTCACGGAGAGTGCCACAGAAAATAAACCGCCGGTGCGACTCATGCTTCGATGACAGGCCGCAGGAAAACCTGCGGCACGTCCTCCTCAAGCCGGTTGCGCTTGGCAAGGGTGAAACGGTGGGGTAAGAGCCCACCGCTCTCGTGGCAACACGGGAGGCACGGCAAACCCCGCGTGGTGCAAGGCCAAATAGGAGGGGAGGGCTGGCCCGGCCCTTTACCCTGAGAGCCGGCTCAGCCGGCTCGAAGGGGCTTGTTCGATGCGCTTCGTGCGCCTCGGACAATGTGAACCCTCGGGTAGGCTGCTCGAGTCACGGCGCGAGCCGTGGCCTAGAGGAATGATCGTCGCGGGACGCGGCTGCTTCTCAGCCGCGCCGCGCACAGAATCCGGCTTACAGGCCCGCCCGCCAATATTTTAGACTAACGTCTTTTGTTCTCAGTAGTTATCAATTGATCTTCTCTTTGGCGCTTGCTGGTTGTGTCCAAAACGTGTCCAAACTCTTCTCCAAACCTTCGCCATTCTCCATGATGCGGCGCACGCGGTCTCTTAGTTCTTTTGTGAATGGGGCGTAGTGTTTCTCCACGGTCTCGATTGTGTCACCGAGCACTTTGGCAACGTCATAAGGGCTGGCACCTTTTTCCAGCATGTCAACGGCGAGCGTGTCCCGGAACCGATGAGGATGTGCGTTGGTGACTCCGGCACGCCTTCCCAGTGCCAGCATCCGTTGATAGAGCCTTGGCCGTGTCATGGGCCTGCCTGTGTCAGGATTGAGCAATACGTGGTCTTCCGGTTCTGGCTTTAGCTGCTGTCCCTACTAAAAACTCCGTTCTGACTGAACTGGTTGAATTTAGGCAGCTGTCGTTGTAGCTTTTCGGCGACATGCTCACGATTATTCTCTCGCTGTTTTCTTCTGCTCGGCAAGCCTTTCAAACTCGAACAGCGCTGCAAGCTGAGATTCTTGCTCTCCGACATCAGCTCTTGGTCCTCCAGCGCTTCCGCCGTGGCCATCGGCTGCGCTTGAGTCGCGCGGATCGATTCCTATGGGTATGGCTCGCACGATTCTGGGGCGGCTGGCGATCCTCATTGGTCATCGTCAAGCCCGAGACTGTCATCGCCTGGCATCGCAAGGGATTCCGACTGTACTGGAAGTGGAAGAGTCGCCATCCGGAAGGACGACCCTCCCTGTCGCTGGAAGTCATCGATCTGATTCATAGGATGAGCTTGGCGAATCCTGGCTGGGGCGCACCCCGGATTCACGGAGAACTGTTGAAACTGGGATTCGAATTGTCGCAAGCCACGGTGGCCAAGTACCTGGTTCGGCACCGGAGGCCGCCGTCGCAGAATTGGCGCACGTTTCTGAAGAACCATATGCAGAGCCTGGTCTCTGCCGATTTCTTCGTGGTTCCCACGATCACGTTCCGGCTTCTGTTTGTTTTTGTGATTCTCTCACATGATCGTCGGCGTCCTATTCATCTCGCTGTAACCGCGAATCCCACGGCGGAATGGACGACCCGGCAACTGCTGGAAGCTTTCCCTTGGGACAGTGCGCCTCGCTATCTGCTTCGCGATCGCGACGGGTGCTACGGAGAGGAATTCCACGAAACGACAGGGTGGTTGGGCATTCGCGAAGTCCTCACGGCTCCGCAATCGCCTTGGCAAAATCCCTATGTCGAGCGCCTGATCGGCACGATTCGCCGCGAGTGCCTTGATCACGTGATCGTGTTCCATGAAGGCGCGTTACGACGAACGCTCAATTCGTATTTCAATTATTACGAGCGGTCGCGTACTCACTTGTCTCTCGACAAGGATGCTCCGATCCCTCGGAGGGTACAGCCGCCGGAGCTCGGAAAGGTGGTGGAGCTACCGGAGGTCGGCGGACTCCATCACCGATATGAACGCCGGGCAGCCTAGCCTGCCCGGATCTGCGCTCTCCTACACTGAAACTTTGCGGAGAACTCCGCTTTGTCGCCCCGCGATCAAACTACTCGCGCCTGTGTCAAACAACATCGCACACACAAAGGTCGATCTGAATTCTTCGCTTCCCGCTTGCAGCAGCTTTTGACGACTCAGACGCAATTATTGGTAGGGACACCTGGGCCGCTTTGCGCCGGATTCCAACCTGAAGCGCTGGGGCACAGCGATGGCTGTGCGAGGCGGGAAGAACGGCAAGAAACGCGCCGTGGTCGCCGTGGCCAGAAAACTGTCGGTTCTGTTGCACAAGCTTTGGGTTAGCGGACGAGCAATGGCACTCCAAGACGGAGTGGCATCGCGTTGCCTGGAACGGCCTCGGCGAGTACGCGGCGACGAAGCTGCAAGAACCACTTCGATATCGCCTACGAAGTCTAGCAGTTCAACAAAGTCAAACTGGGTGCCCTTTGGTGAACAGTCATCCAGCGCTCTTCTGGAGGAGATTCAAAAATGCTTTTGCTGCGTTAGAGAGGTATTTTTCTTTGCGATAAACGTAGGAGTATTCCCGCTTCACATTCATTCCTGCCAGGGGAATCACTTGGAGAAGTCCGGCAGATAGCTCCCGCTGGACCACACCCTTCGATAGGATCGAAACTCCCAATCCGGCTTCCACGGCCTTCTTGACTCCCTCGGTGTTTCCAAACTCGATGATCTTATTCAAAGTAATGCCGTTCTCCCGGAGCCGATCTTCGACCACGGCTCTGGTTCCCGATCCTTTCGTGGACGCGATGAACGGTTCGTGAATCAGTTCTTGCGGCCTAATTCGTTTCTTCGATGCCCACTTGTGGTTGGCGGGTACGATCATCACCAGCTCATCAGTCATGAAAACCATGGCAATCAGCTTCTCGTGGGATACTTCATGAGCCACGAGGCCAACGTCGAGGCTGTTGTCCAGTACTCTGGCTTCAACTTCCTTGCTTAACAAGATATCCAAGGTGATTTCAGTGGCGGGGTATTGCCGCCTGAAAGAAAAAAGCAGATTCGGCATGATGTAAATGCCAACGGTGAAGCTCGCGCCCAGCGCAAGCTTGCCCCCGGCCAAGCCTTGTAGTTCTTTAATCCGTCCCTCGGCTTTGGTAATGGAACCAATCATCTCCTGGGTGGTTTCAAAGAGGGTTTTGCCGGCCTGCGTCAAAGCCACTTTTCTTCCTAGACGGTCAAAGAGCGAGACCCCGTAGTACTCCTCCAACTGCTTAATGTGCTTGCTGACGCCCGGCTGGGTCAGATGCACGGCCTCGGCCGCGCGGGTGAAGCTCCGCGCTTGTGCAACCGCATGGAAGACCCGCAACTGATTCAGGTTAACCATAACTGCTAGCTATCGCTCATATGGCAACAATTCATTTGAGTCATGACAACAACCCTATGTATCGTGGCGGTGAGATCAAGTCAAGGAGAAGATTTCCATGAAGAGACATCTCTTCGGTGTAGTTGTACTTGTCGTTGCGGGAGCTGTATTGCTCGCGCAGGCGTGGGCGACGCGTGTAGGAGAGCCGGCTCCCAACTTCACGGCGACCGACAGCCACGGCCAGGTTCACCGTCTCTCCGACTATGCGGGGAAGTTTGTGGTGCTCGAATGGACCAACCGCGAATGCCCTTCTACCCGGAAGCACTACGACAGCGGCAACATGCAGCGCCTACAGCGCGAGTGGACCCAGCGGGGCGTGGTCTGGCTGACCGTGGTGTCCTCGGCACCGGGGAAGCTAGGCTACGTCACCGCCGAGCAGGAGAATGCACACCTCACGCAGGTGAAAGCCTCGCCGACGGCGGTGCTACTGGACCCGAACGGCGACCTGGGCCGTCTCTACGATGCAAAGACCACTCCGCACATGTTCGTGATCGATCCGAAAGGAACGCTCCTCTACAACGGGGCCGTTGATGACCACCCCACGACCGACGCGGCCGATATCCCAGGCGCGCGGAACTATTTGTCTGAGGCGCTTGAGGAAGCCATGGCTGGCAAGGCTGTACGAAACGCTGAAACCCGGCCTTACGGCTGCCCCGTCAAGTACGCCCAATGAACCAGGCGCAGGCCCATCAAGGAGAAGACGAAGCGCATTTCTACCGGCAATCACCGGTTATCGACAAGGAGGAGGCATGTACAGGGCAACGATTGAGAACAGAGGGGACTCGAAGTACTATGCGACAACAAGGCACAACAGTTTCGTGATAGACACGGAGGGCCAGGGCGCAAACCCGGTTGACACGCTGCTGGCGAGCCTCTGCGGCTGCATGGGACACCAGACGCGGGACTACATGCGCGATCAGGGGATTGTCTGCAACGGTTTCAGCGTTACGGCGGAAGCAGAACCCACTGACGACAAAACGCGGCTATCCGACATCAAGGTGTGCATAGATTTGAAAGACACGCGGCTGGACAAACAACGCAAGTCCGAACTGCTGAAATATGTTGAGAGGTGCATGATCCACGGCACCTTGAAATCCAACTCAGCAATCCATGTTTCCCTGAATGGTGCGTAGTAGCCGGCCGGGCCGACTATGGCCGGAGCGGTAACGATACGGGATCACTGCTGTCCGGTCAAAAGGTCGAAGAGAATTAGTTGGTTGGCATTTTGGGGGGAATTGGCGTCCTGGTCGATGGCCTGAAGGGCACATAAAATGGGCGTTTTCTCAAAAAGCGTGAGGCTGAGAATCTGTAGAATCTGGTACAAGCTGGCCTCTCGCCCGAGCCGCTTGCGCATAATCGCCACCAGCACGTACACGGACACCGCGATCCAGTGCGATATCGAAGTGATTTTTACAGCTTCTACGCAACAACCCCACGGTTGGCGGGAGCTACGATGCTGCCAGAAACCTGCTTTCAAATCATTCCCGATGGGCAACACCGCCTACCCCACTGACAAACAACTGCTTACGCCAACTTCACACAATTTTCCCCGGACAGCGGTGAGGTTAGAGCTACAATCAACTCGCTTGCCACCGGCGGTTTCGTCTTAGCCAGACTGAAGCGACTCTTATCCGGGTCAACCTAACCAAGAGTTAGCCGTCGGACACCGCCACCCAACACACGGAGAATGACAAATGGATAGACTCGATGAAATTTCACGCACACGGAAGAAGGCACATCAGACGCTCGTCTCACTGAAGTCGAAGGTTTACGAGGCTTTTCTCCAGATGGAGCAAGCCGCCTTTGCGGACGGTGCTCTCCCCAAGAAGACCAAGGAGTTGATTGCCATCGGCATCTCTGTGCAGATGGACTGCGAGTCATGCATGCAGTGGCATATTGACCAAGCAGCAGCCTGCGGCGCTACGTTACGTGAGGTTCTTGAAGCCGTCGAAGTGGGCATTGAGATGGCTGCTGGTCGAGCAACGGTTTCAGCCCGGTTCGCACTTGATGTCATGGAGCGGGCATTTCCGAGGTGAGCCTGAACAAGAGTCAGGTTGCCCGACCACACCCCGCGCAGATGGCCACCAATACGCCAGTCACGATTCGCCGTGCCGAGTTGGCCGATGCGCCAGCCATTGCTGCTATCTACAACGAGGCGATTCTCACCACGACAGCGACGTTCGACACCGAGCCGAAGAGCGTGGACGAGCGCACCAAATGGTTGCAGTCGCACGACGAGAGGCATCCGGTTTTGGTGGCGGTGTTGGACGGCAGGGTGGTGGGTTGGGCGTCACTGACACGATGGTCAGAGCGCGGCGCGTACGACGATACGGCCGAGACCTCGTTCTACGTTCACTCGACGCGCCGAGGCCGCGGCATCGGGCGCAAGCTCAAGGAAGCGATTATCGAGCAGGCGCGCGGGCTCCGGTATCATACCCTTATCGCGCGTGTGGTCGAGGGCAGCGGCGAGAGCATTCATCTCAATGAGAGCGCAGGTTTTGTCCATGTTGGCACGCTCAAAGAAGTCGGGCGCAAGTTCGGCAAGCTCTTGGATGTTCACATCATGCAGAAGATGCTCGATTGAGTATGAGACACCAGGGGCCTAACAATTCGGTGCAGCGAATCGGCGAAGGCGCCCGTCGCTCACCTCTATCGTTTCGAGCAGATCGATCCTGCCTGGTCGGGGAGTCCGACCTGTGGCAAACTCGCCGCGAATTCGCCGAGAAAGTTCTAAAGTCGCCTCTTTCTCTGGGGAAGGACGTGAAGTATGGCGATGCGGTGGAAGCACCGGGATTTCCTTTTCACTTCAAAAACTGCAAAGGATTATACACAGAGGCCCTTTGCCCGAACGCCCAAGAGTGCAGGCCGGGCTGCGCAGCCCTTCGCACTATGGTTCGGCGTATGATTTGGACCGCTTGAAACCCTAAAATGGAAATTCGTGATTCGGGGAACACACCGTCATGGAAATCGCCATTTTGTTGTTCGATGATTTGACAGCTCTGGATGCCGTGGGACCCTACGAAGTCCTCAAGCTCATACCGGAAGCGAAGGTGCGATTTGTAGCCAGAGAGCCGGGCCCCAAGCGGATGAATGGGGGCAGTCTGTCGCTTGTTGCTGACTGTTCTTTTCATCAGGTCCAATCTCCGGAAATCGTTCTAATTCCCGGCGGCCCGGGGGTCAGTTCGGTTTTGAGCGATCCGCCGACGTTGGATTGGGTCCGGGCTGTCCACAAAACAAGCCGTTGGATGACCTCTGTATGTACTGGTTCCCGGATCTTGGGGGCTGCTGGAATATTGCGTGGAGTCAAGGCCACATCCCACTGGCTGACTGTTGATTCTCTCCGCGAGTATGGCGCGGAGCCGGTCCATGAGCGCGTGGTACGGGACGGAAAAATAATCACTGCGGCTGGGGTTTCTGCCGGAATTGATATGGCATTGACGTTGGTGGGAATCGAATGTGGAGAACAACGGGCGCAGGCATTTCAGCTTGCTATCGAGTACGACCCGCAGCCTCCGTTCAATGCGGGGTCGCCGGACAAGGCGCCGAAGGGGATTGTTGAACTCTTGCGCAGCCGCGCACGGACAAAATGAAGTCCGAGAGGGCGTCAGAATCATCAACAAGAGTTCCCCGACCAACGGCTGACGACGGACAGGCCCACTTCATCTGAGCTATTGCCAATCAATGACGTTGGTCAGCCGCGTGGCCTGTATCGTATTGGGAATGCGCAATTCCCCTGAACGTACCGGGGGGCGATGGCTGTACGGCTGTCCGCTCTCGCACAGAAACTTGCCCGGAACCGAGACCTCCTGGAAGGATTCAAGACTCACTTCCCAGCCAGAATGCCTAGGGGTGGCAGAAGCCCTCCCGATTGCCTCAGCATTATTGACCCAACCGAGGTTCACGACGCACTGGGAAGTGATTCTGCCAGTTGGGCGCGTACGGCTGTTGGCTGTGGGTCTGCGATGCTGTCCAGAAGTCCGGCACTGGCGATGCTCTACGACAGGGAAAAGCAGAAGGGCAACGCCAATCGCGCGACGCTGGCGGTGGCCCGCAAGCTGGTCGCGTATCTCCTGGCCGTCGATCGTGGCCAGCGAGACTTTCTGGTGGTTAGGAACGAAGCACCCCGCGCCGCCTAGCCGCCGTGGAACCAACCCGTTTTTTCGGTGCGTGGCCTGCCAGGTCTCGCCGTTAACCCGACTGGGCGAAGGAGCACCAGCTCCCGAGGCTCCCGTTGATTAGTTTCGAGACTGGCAGGAGAACAGCAACTCAATCTTCTGGGCGGCAGAGAGAGCTGCGCCAGCCAATGGAAGTCTGGTTCTCCATTGTGAGAAACCGCGGCCGCGAGGCCAATACACGCGCCGAGAGATCAAAACAGGCTTGTACCCGCGCTCCTCCGAAGCGCGTCGGGAGAGTTCTTGCCCTCTTGACAAAGACCTATCATGGAAGTCGGGTTACCGGACATCTCTAACAATGCTTCACTTTTCCGGTAAGCGCGTTCTATAAAGGGGAGAGTCAAGAGAAGAACTTCGCCGGCGACTGGAAGGATCGGAAATGTTCGCCGTGCTACCCAGCCCGGGTCATGTTGTGAGGCTCTGGGGCTTTTCTCTTTTTGCAGATTCATTTTGTTGTTGTGACGACGCCTTCGGTTTCTGAAGCAGACAAGCTGCGTGGTTGGAAGATGCCAACCATAGTTCTATCTGAGGCTCGGGGCCTATAGCTTTTCGTCCATGTGGCTGACAATCTGCTTTACCGTAATCGCGCGTTCGAGCTCCGACACCCAATCAGTGTCTCTGGCGCTTTTATGCCCTTCGAGCTCCATATTCGACGACACGAGCTCAATCGTTTCGATTCGTCTCTGCTCTCTCTTCAGAACCCGGTTGAAACGGTGGTGGAAGACTCCGATAAGGTAGGACTCAAGATCAGCAATGGGCGGTTGGTGGTCTGTTCTTCGCTGGCGCGTTCTCCAAACCGATCGGGGCACGCCCTCCCAGATGTCTGCGGCTAGGGCCGTTTCGTCTGTGTCCACACCCCTAGCACCCAGTTCCCGTCGCGCGTGGGCCAGTACGCAAGGCCACGCTTGGCGGGCGGCAGCCAATAACTCTCCATCAAGATGTTCTGGGTCCCCACCCTGGCGGTGCTTGCCTCTGAGCGGGACCCACTCGCCGTGTGGGTCTGGTTTCTCCGTCAATTCGCTCCTAAGCGGCCCCCCCCAGCCAAAACGCGTGGAAGCAGCCTGCCATCGGGTTGGCCCGTGTGTTAATGGTACGGAACCTAACGCACCCAGGCTTTTTTTCACTTTTTTTCTTACTTTTTCCCCTCTCGATGTTCCCTAGTAAGTGAGGGGATTTTTCGCCGGATTCTTCCCGCAACACCATCTGGGACAGGCCCCCGAGCTTGGCAGCGCCGAACCACTACGGCGCCCTGCCAGGCCTCGCGCACGGCAGATGGGCGCCGAGCCGGTCGCGAAGGTAGAAACCCTGTGGCCAGAGCACACGCTCTACGTGCGTCTTGAGGACGATAAAGGCACAAATGCCACGCAAGCGGTACTGCCTTCCACCAGCTCGGCGTTTCCTGTCGAGGGTCCGGCGAGAGCATCCCGATGCAGTCGAAGAAAGGAGATCAACAACGATGCGAAAACTCTGGCGAAAGGCTCTCAAGCTCAAGGGAGCGTCTCGATACTTGCTCGTGGCAGCGACAGGGCTACTTCTGGCCGCGCCCGCATTTGCTCAAGGGACCGGCCAATCCCCGTGGGAAAACGCCGTGAGCGTCCTTCAGCAGGCGTTCACGAGCACGATTGCGCGGGGGTTGTCGCTGGTCGCGATTGTTGTGGCTGGGCTGACGTTCGCCTTCGGCGAAGGCGGCTCGAAACGGGTGCTGGCCGGCGTGCTCTTCGGCGTCGGCATGGCCATCGCCGCCGTCAACTTCTTGTCTTGGCTGTTCCCCGGATAGTTTCTCGACGATTTCAGTAACCCGAGGAGATCATGCAGGAAAGCAGGCGGATTAACACGGTTCATCGGGCGCTCTCGCGGCCTCTCACCATCCTGGGGGCCGAGAGAAAGCTCTTCTTCTTCGCGATGTGCCTGGGTGCAGGGACATTCAACCTGCTCGGCAGCTTGCTGGGCGGGCTCTTGATGTTCTTGCTCCTTTACTTCCTCGCGCGCTGGGCGACCCGAACCGACCCGCAGATTCTGCGATTTCTGCTGACTGCTCCAAGACTCCGCACCCAATACGACCCGGCAAAACTCAGCCCGGTCTCGATCCGCAGGGTGAGCCATGCTTAGCCTGAAGCGGATCTTCAAGAACTACGGCGACACCGGCTCGCTCAACGAGCAGGTAAGTCGAACGTGGGAACATTCGCAACCGCCGCGCACACACCCTTGACTTCATCCGAAAGCGCCTGGCGATCCTCGATTACGTTCTGGCGAACCAAGGCCATGCCTACCTCGAAACCGAGCCTGAGAAGGTCCGGTATTTCTGCGGGACCCTCAACATCGACAAGCACTATCTCCCTTCTAGGCTCTATCTGGGTGCTGCAGGCTCTCGTCCCACGGTCCGATATTTCGTGGACAAGTTCCCGATGTTCCTGAGCGATGATAGGTCCTCTTCCCATCCTGTGGTGACGTTCACCTATGTTCATGAAGGGGAGTCTTCCTTCGCAGATTTTGGCCACCATCTGGAGGTGTACCTTCCGTTCTTTCGCCGCCTCGCGGAGTTCCGGTTCCTGTTCATCGCGCGATCAAACGCGCACTTTGAAAAGGCGGCGGAAATCTTCCTTTCCTTGGTGAAGATTCCGCTCGAATCGAATGCCGCTGACGACCTCGTGCGCTACTTCCAGGTGCGCAAGGCGTGGGACGAGAAGCAATACGCCGCGGTCACGGATGCCGACCTCATTTTCCGCAACGACGCGCGCAACCGATTCAAGGGGGACAGGTTCGAGGCGTTCTACCGGGGCTGGAAACGCGGACGGATTACGTCCGAAGCGATCCAGCGGGAATTTGGGGCGAACGGCCTCAGACGCAAAGTGGGCTTCGGCACTTTCTTGCTGCAGCAGACTCCTGCGTGCGAGGGGGATTCTTCTGAAAGAGGGTGAAGAGGGTCCTCGTTGCGCACTGCACTTTTTTCAAGTGCCACTTCTTCACCAGCGGGGCCGTGAATTCATTCAAAAAAGAAGACTTAGCCGAACGAAGGAGCAAAAAGTGGCCGTGGGAAACAAGTCGAAATTGGGCGGGAGCGACCCCAGAAAATCGGCTTTCAGCCGCCCAAGTGAACCCTGGGGTCGCTCCCGCCCAGCGGCACAGATGACCGTGCCGACTGTTTTCCCACGGCCGCAGAGGGAGAACTGAAGAAGGTCAAATCAACCGAGGAGAGACGCCATGTCCGTCATCAAGAAAGCACCTGGTATCACAACCCGCGAGGTGAAACTCGAAGAACCGGTCAACGAGCTGCTCGAAGACTATGCCCGCTTCATCGAGAGCAGCCCGGACCACGTAGTGAACGCCGCTCTGAAGAAGGTCCTCTGGAGGGACCAGGATTACCGCAAGTGGCGGGAACAGCGCCGGAACTCTCAGTCCGGCTCTGAGAGGCCGCAACCTGCGGACACGAGGGCAAGAGCGTGATTCAGAGGATTCTCCACTCACGCGGTTTTGTCTCGGTCCTGTTGGCAATCGGAACGGGTGCCTTCCTCTATTACACGCACCCGTTCCCTGAAGACCACATATTCCTGCGCGTGACTTCCATTCGCGCTCCATATGCCTTCCTCAGCTTCAAGTACGTCTACAACACCCTCATTTTCACAACGCCCTACATAGTGTTTTCAGCCCTGCTTTCGGGCTTGTATATCTTCGCTTTGAATATCCGCCGACGGCAAGAAGCACCAGGTCGTTTGGAGAGTTGAAGGCATGGACCAACTGGAAGTCGAGTCATTGCTACGCGCTATGGCGAGCCAGTTTGACAGCGATCCTGCGGCCACCGACTGCACACGAGTGCTGCGGCTGCCAGGGTTTGCCAACAAGAAGTACATCCAGGAATTCATAGTGCAGGTCCACCAGGAACACGAATCGAACCGGATTTGTCGCTCCCGCGATTTCATGGCTCAGGAAGAGTCCCCGGAGACTCCTCGCTATCGGGGTGCACCCCACGACCCCGCGCGAACCGTGCCGCCTTGACACATGAGCCAATCCGAACACGACTGGGCTTATGCCAAGCGCGCCCTCGCCCGTGGCGACGACCCCGAAGAAATCATCCGCCGCATCACTGACTTCCGCGCTAACGACAAGCACAATCCCGAGTACCACGCCCGTTACACCGTGACAAAGGCCCAGGAAGACCTTCAACGCAAGAGCGTTGTCGTGGAGATAGTAGGTGAAGAACCCGATCGCGCACACGAATGAAGCCACGGGTTGTGAAGATCCTCTGGAGCCGTTCTAAGAACGGGCTCCGGCAGTGTGACCGGATGAAACCCCGGAGTGTCAGTGATCACGATGGACCGGCTGAAAAGTGAACCGTTAGACAGAACGGACCAGGAACGTTGTGCTACCATTCTGCCCCGAATCCGGCAGGGCCATGACCTAACAAAAGGAAGGGACATGGCTCGCACACGTTACCAGCACGGAGAAATAGTGGTTAAGCACGGCAAAGCGCATGACAGTTATATGGGACGGTGGATAGAGGATGTCCGTTTGCCGAATGGCCAGATAGCCCGAAGAAAGCGTTCCAGGGTCTTCGGAATCGTCGGCAGAATTACAGAGAAGCAGGCCAAGAGGCAGCTCGACGGCATCCTTGCCCGCGTTAACGACCCCGGATATCTGCCCGAATCAGCCACGACGTTTCAGGCTCTGGCCCAAGAGTGGAGCGACCAAGCTTTCCGAGAGATGAAGCCTTCCACGGTTTTGAATATGCGCGGGCATCTCACGAATCATTTGCTTCCCTTTTTCGGCAAGCGGCAGGTTCGGGAAATCAACACACGGGACATTGACACGTTCCTATCGAAGTTGACTGTCAGTCGCAAGACCAAGAAGAACATCTTCGGCACGTTGAAACTCATCCTGAAGCAAGGCCGGGCATGGGGGAACGTGCGGGAGAACATCTGGGAGTCGGCCAAGAAGATCGGAAGGTCGGAAACCGAAGTTCGCGCCTATTCGGATGCTGAAGTGGAAAGCATCCTCAGCAGGTCAACGGGAGCGGTGAGGCTGTTCTACTGGCTGGCCGTTGAAACCGGGATGCGGGCAGGAGAACTGTGTGGGCTTCGAGTTTGTGACGTTGACACAAACAGAAAACTGCTTCGCGTCCGTCAAGCCGTATGGCGCGGCAAGGTTCAGTCTCCGAAGACGAAGAACGCAATTAGGGAAATCCCCATCCCATTTCAGATTGTGCATGCACTCAAAGGGCACATTGGAAACCGGGCTGAGGGCTTCGTCTTCACCACCAAGAACGGCACGCCCTGGAACTCTGACCTTGTGTTGAAAAGACACCTACGCGGGAAGCTGAGAGTCACGAACGGTCATTTGCACATGTTTCGCCACACGTTCGCAACGCGGCAGCTTCAGGCTGGCGTGCCAGTTGCAGTGGTGTCCAAGATTCTGGGGCACGCAAGTATTTCAACAACTCTGAACATTTACGCGCACGTCTTGGATGAGCACATGGAGCAGTTTGAGCATCAGCGTGCCCGAATTCTGGGCACTTATCGGGCACCTGAGGTGAGTGCGGTTGCGGAAGAACGGCAAGTCGCGTAGTATCTAAGGCGCGGGGTGGAGCAGCCTGGTAGCTCGTCGGGCTCATAACCCGACAAGCATCGGCGGCCTTACAAGCGAGAGCGTCCAGCTAGTCCACCGGCCAGAAAACCCTGCCTGCGGCTGCAACTGACTGATCTTCCTGGGCGAAGAAGCAGAAAGCGCGCCGCGCAAGATTCATATGTTTTTGGGACGCTTGGCAAATTAAGGAAGCCTGATGTCAACGATATCTTCGAGTTCGAACGGGATACGCCCCTGCCCTTCGACATAAACGACTTCTTTGCATGAGTTTGTCCGAGCGATGGAAGACTCTTGCTCAGGGCCGTCAATGCACAACAACCTTCAGGTTCGTGGGCGGGTTCGGGGGACTCGGACACTTCAGACCGTTTGCGCTGACCAGGGAGAACTTTTGCGGGCTCTGAGGCACGTTCGTGCCGCGAACAATCACAGACCACGCACCAGCGAACGGGGCATCCACCTGGACTTGTTCCAAGTTATTGAGGTGGTCCTCCTTGGTGCGAACGGCGTTGGCCGTGGGGTTCGCCGGGTCCAGAGTCCAGGGAAACTGGCGAGTTCCGGCTGAGTCGGTAACGACGAGGTCGAGATCGTTGATGAGAGCGGGGTTGGCATTCTCAATGGCGGGGGGATCGTCCCAGGCGAGTGTCACCTTAAACTGAGCGGTGCCAGCTGGAACATTGACAGGGCAGGACACCGTGGTCTGATTGTCTACCGATCCCTGGAAGGCATCGCCGCGCTCCAAGGATTGCAGCGTTTCGTTGATCTGTACGAGGCCATAGCCTGAGGCGTAGTCAGGGCCCGGCCTGTACCAGGTGGTTGTGGGGTCGTTGAGATCGGCCGCATTGTGCACCAGCAAAGCGCGCAGCGTGGAGGGAAGGGGAGGGCCCAGTGACGGGAAGTGGCGACTCCAGTCGTCCAGCATGAGGGCGATGCCACCGGAGACAATGGAGGCGGCGCAGGAAGTTTCCGAAAACCACCCGTATACATAAGGGTTGTTCAACTGATACGGAATGCGGTAAGCCTGCTGGTTGGGGCTTCCATAATAAGGAGTGCCGAAAGGATTGGTGATTTGGCTGACGCCGTTGTTCATTGTTCCGTTGTTCTGGCCGGAGGCGACGACGTCGGGTTTGATTCGCCCGTCGAGGGTCGGTCCCCAACTGCTGTAATCGCTCATGGCGTTGTTGAAGGAATCGATGGCGCCGACGGCGATGATGTTCTTGGCGCTCTTGGGATGATTAAGCGTGGTGTAGTTGGCAAAGGGCGCGGTGGTGTTGGTAATGCAGTTTGTCAGAGTGGTGTTGTTGGGGCCGGGGTATCCAGCCCTCTCGTTTCCGCCCGAGAAGACGATCGGAACGGGCCTGCCAAGAGAGCCGGTAATGACGCCATCGAGAAAGGGCGCACGACCGGCATACGAGCCATAAGGATAAGGCGAACAACCGTAATCCCCCCAGGAATTGTTCATGATCACGACGGAGTCGGTCTGCACCGCTCTGGTCACGTCGTTCAAGTAATTAGTGACATAGTCGGCCGTGGGAATCGCATAGTTGTAGGAACGGACTTGAGAGGCGGGTGCGAGGCCGCGCCACTGATTTGCTACGGATGATCCCTGTACCAAGGATTGCGAACCGTCGCCAGCAATCATTCCTGCAGTCATGGTGGGGTGCCCTTGCGGATTGTAGGTTCCAACGTCGCCTTGAACCACACGCGTACCGAAGTCGGGATGGGTGGTAAGGGCGTGAGCGCCGTCGAAGATCCCTACGATGACGCCTTGGCCAGTGGGATGGCCGGTGGGAATGGCACCCACGTCGGCGTGTACGTGAGTGCGCGCGCGATCCGACTCTCCCTTTGGGGGAGCAGGTATGGGCTCGATGAAGCGAATGTCGTCCAGGCTGGCCAGATCGCGCTCGTGGCCGATGGGCATTGAGAGTGTAAAAATCGAGGCGGCTCGTGCTTCGCCGAGCACCGTGCCGCCGAGGTCCTTGGCACTGCGGACTGCGGCGGTGAAGTCGCCGTCAGGGAAGAGCTTCACGACCAACTCGATCCTTCCGGGGACCCGCCGAGCCCAAAAAGTCAGATCGGCCCGCCCGAGTTCCGAAGCGATCTTGTCTTCGATCGCCAGCGAGCCCACCCAGCGAATCTTGCGAAGCGCCGGGGAGGAGGTCTGGACGGTTCGTTTGACCGTTGCGAGATAGGCGCGTCCGGTGAGCGGCTGACCTAGAGCAATGCCTGCAGCCGAGAGCGCGGTCCGGGATTGCTGGTCGGGAATCTCGTAGAGTTGAACAATCGCGTGAGCCCGTGATAACTCTGGCTTCGGGAACAAACGGGACCATACGGGAAGTTCCTCGGTGGGCGCGAAGCTCCGCGACGGAAGGCGGATTTCGAAAGGGCCCGGAGGTTGTGGGGCGACCTGATGCATCTGCGCTGCAGTTACCTCGGGGCTGTTCCTGGGGATGAGGGGGAACGCCGATGCCAGCGCCAATACCAGGAAACGCCGAGCAGGAGAGCACAGGCGGGGAGAGAAGATAAATTTCGCTTTTTGCATGACAGCCTTCCTTGGCGCTACGCTAGCATATTTTTCCCCATGATGTAATCCGACGCCCCAAAGGATCTGACCTGAGCGTCGGGATTGCTGTATTACATCGGTCTTGCACGGGTGGGCGTGGTCAACAATTTTGTCACTTTCCGGCCTAAGCAAAACTTCCTCAAGTTGACGTTCAAATTTGCTAAGTCACCGGATTTGGAAAAAGAAATGGAAAACGCCGGTCTCGATGTCATAGGGTACGAGCAGAGATGGCGTCAATATACTGTCAGAATCACGCCGAGAGACTTCCATTCGCATGAGCAGTTTCTGGGCGAAATCCTCAAACGGGCCTACGACTACGCCAACAGTGAATAGGGGACGCTGACGGCGGTTCGCGGCCCGGATCATCGAGACAGTCTACTCGGAATCGAACCCACGCCCGAAGGTTGGGAAACTTGCGCTGCGAACTGTGTCCAAAACGTGACCAAAAAACTGCCCAAGCTGACGGAATTGACACCACTGACATGTGAAGGCAACTGAGAAGTAACAAGTTGTTTGCCTGCAATGCATCCGGGACAATCCGGCTTACAGGCCCGCCCGCCGTTACTCTTGTTCCTGGCTTAGCCCCAAGATCAATTCAGGCGCTCGTCGCGCGCGCGGCCGTTTTACGTTGTTCGCCAGGCCCACTGCTTCCAGCGCATAGCGGTGGGAATGGTGAGTGAAACCGGTGGGCTACGACTCTCTCGCCGCCCTTGAGGGATAGAGGCTTCGCTGTGCTTTCGGGAGGTGGGAGATGCGATACTCATCCAGCTCCTCATTGCTGATCCGAAAAGAAGTTTCCGGCGGATGGTTTGCGTAAACGGCCAGTTCGTGGTGGAGTCTGTGCGAGCAGATATCGGGAGCGTCCTGGAAACGCACTCGGTGGGTGGAAAACGCGTCATTGCCGATCGCCAGCGTGAATTCGCGTGGCTCAACCGCGGTCAACCGTACCTGGAAGCGGTACTCACGAACGAGCGCCTTCGCCTCGAAGCCTACGTACTGGATGATGATGCCATCGCTCATTGAGCGCCTACGGGAACCGCCGCGGCGGGCACTGCGACGGGCACTGCGACTGGCGTTGCCACCGCTTTCTTTCTGCGCTTCGCGCGGGGACGCTTCGGAGGAGTTCCCTCCGCGGGATCAACTACCATCAGGCCGGTAACGAATTTCTTAAGTCCGTGGAGATCGAAATCAATTGAGGTGCGTTCCTCGTCCGACGCCGTGATGACGCCGCAGCCGTACTGGAAGTGCTTGATATATAGGCCTTTAGTGAGTGCTTTCAATTCCCTCTCCTTCTCCCCTCAGCCCGAAAAAGAAAAAGGGACCGCAAGTGTGGACTTGCAGCCCCTTAAATGATTCCAAAGGTGTTACAAGAGCGACAAAAGCAAACACATTATATCACGCCGCAGCCTGCCTGAGGCCGAAACTCTCAGTTTGTTTCCAGGACCGGCTGGCTTTGATCCCTCGCGTCTTTCAGTCTACTCGAGCATCGGCGAGCAACATGGCGTCTGGACCGGCTTCGGCTCCATCAACTCGGCACGCGTCAGGTTCGGGTCGTAGAGACTGAGCTGCCACTTGCCGTCACGGCCGATCTTCGGCTTCTCGGGCGGATTATCGCCCCGCGCGAGAATTGTCTTGTAGCCTGCCTCGACGCTCGGCACCCCCAGCGCCAAGTGGTTCATCACCCCCAGGGTCTGCGGCGTGGGGTTGTGCACGTTCAGCATGTATTCGAACCAATCCGTGCCGTC
>Ga0208036_1000586_pt1 | contig 19904 bp, 17 predicted proteins | sample June2015DPH_11_1_2_FD_184706 | JGI IMG/M metagenome (GOLD analysis project Ga0208036, IMG submission 184706) | Peatland microbial communities from SPRUCE experiment site at the Marcell Experimental Forest, Minnesota, USA - June2015DPH_11_100... | ecosystem: Environmental > Terrestrial > Soil >...
GAAGCTGCCGTCATCTTCTTCTGCGGTTGCGGCGCCTTTCAGGATAAGAACCAAGGCGCGGCGAACTGCCGTGACGTTAATGGGCTCGTAGGTCGCGTTCAATACGAGAACCGGTTCTTGCAGCGACCGTTGGTGGTCATCCTCCGACATAACATTCATCCCGCTGAGGCACTATTACTTGCCGCCCCGTGTTCATTATGTTCAGTTATGCCTAAGTTCGTCAATAGGCGAGGTCAGCTCGAGGGCGCCCATGTCCGGGAATTGCGGAGTCGCGCGAGCCAGCGACAAGGCCAGGACGCGCGCGGCGCCCGCCCGCTTGAGGGCAGCGGCGCAAGCGGAAAGAGTCGCCCCGGTAGTCATCACGTCATCGACCACCACAACTGTACGGTTACGCACATCTTCGGGCCGGCCCACGGAAAAGACGCCGCTAACATTCTCCCGCCGCGCGCTCACACTCAGGCCGACTTGCGGAACAGTGGCGCGGATGCGTCGCAGGGAACCCGCCACCAACCGCAATCCGTGGAGTCTCCCTTCTTTTCTGAGACTTCTTACCAGACCTCTCGCCAGCAGTTCAGCTTGGTTGAACCCTCTTTCGCGCCTTCGGGAAGGATGCAACGGTACCGGCGCCACGATGGCTGAATCAGGCTCGGGCAGCGCCTCCCATGCCCGCGCCAAAAGCGCGCCAAGGCGGTGGCCCAGGTATTCCCGCCCGTAAAATTTCAAATGAAGGATAGCCTTGCGCAAGTTTCCGGCGTAGAGCCCATAGCTTCGCGCCATGTCGAATTCCAGTTCGCCTTGCCGGCACGAGCCGCAAAGCGAGTCTACAGAGTCCACTGCCTGTAAGGAGGCGAAAGGGAGACCACAACGTTCACAAGCAGGGCCGAGCCAGGGTTGAAGGTTTTCCCAGCATGCCCGACATATGGATGCGCCGCCCGGCTGCGTGAGTTCCTGCTGACACAACAGGCAATCGGTGGGGGACACTACAGCAAGCAAACTGCCGACTAGTTCCCTAAGAATGGAGGGCGTTGGCACTTTCGAATTGCTGGCGAGATTGAAGACGAACCTCGCTTTGCACCACCCCTTAGTCCCCTCCTCAGAGAGGAGGGGACTAAGGGGTGGTGCGCTAGAGGAGACCCTGGTCCTGCTTGTCCTGGCACTCGATGCAATGGCGTGCCCAAGGCACCGCCTCCAGGCGTTTTACCTGGACTTCCCCTTGGCAGGACACACAGAGGCCGTAGGTGCCGTTCTTGACGCGTTCCAAGGCTTCGTTGACCATCTGCAGGAGACGCCGGTTCTCGTCGCTTTGGTGGAAAAGGAACTCTTTGGTGTAGGAGTTGGCGGCCTTGTCGGCGATATCCTGCGTGGCTTCTTCGTCCGCCTCACGCCCGTCGCGCTCCGACTTCGTCACCAGTCGCAATAACTCGTCTTGCGTCGTGACCAGGCGCTTCTTGTAGTATTCGACTTTCTTCTTGTCCATGTCTGACCTTTTTTGCCGCCAAATGAGCTACAACAATTCAATTTTATGAGGCACAGTGCAAACTGTCAAGCATACGCCGTGCTACAATTCGGGTCTCACTAGACGACCTTTTGGGGTTAGAATGCATTTCTACAGGCAAGGCAAATTGACCAAGGAGAAGCACTATGCCGGGAACATACAAAATCACAGAGCTGGTAGGAACCTCACCCACGAGTTTTGCCGAAGCTACAAAGGCAGCCGTTGCGGAAGCGGCAAAAACGCTGCGGAACATGGATTGGTTCGAGGTTGTGGACGAACGGGGCAAGATCAAAGACGGTGCGGTGGCGGAATTCCAAGTCACCATTAAAATTGGGTTCAGAATCGAAAGATAACAGAATCCGCAAACTTCCTGTCGGCGCGCGAAGGTTTCTTCTCGCGCAAGTAATGCCTCCGTGTCCTCCGTGGCCAGAAAAAACTTAACACAGAGGTCACTGAGGTCCTCCGTGCTTTCTGTGTTGAGGCCTTGGAGGCTCGGAAAACACGGAGAATCCCGTTTTGTTTGCGGCCATCGGGCCGCGCTGTGCTCTCTGCCGAAACTCCTTGAACGATGGCCGCCTCGTGAAGAAGAAAAGGTGCGTCTTGCACCTCCAATCCGACGAGCCGAATCCCGCAATTGGAATGGAGGCTCCCCGCAGCGCACGGATAATTCGAGCCCATCGATGCTCGCGACAAACCCGGTCGTGAGAATACCAGATCCGGTCGAGACAGGTATGGGGTCGCAGGTAATCTATGTGCCAGTGAGGTCGAAGCGACAACTTCCGATGGTGCGCGACGCGGGCTCGGACACCTCCCGGCCCCACCGCGCTGCCCACATAAACGTAGAAACCTCGTCGAAGCTGCAATATTCCAAGCTTCCCTATTTGGATCGGCCCTTCTTGGGCACAGAAAAGGATTAAAGCGTAAGCACCGCCTTCTGCTGTCATGATCGTTCTGCTCGTCGCTGTCGCCGCAGCCGCAGGCATCGCGTCAGTGCCCTTCAACTCCGAAACGCGAGTTTATGTGAGGCCTCGCTTGCCGGCAACTTCCAAATTCCGCTGTACAGTAAAAGATCAACTTGGTTCTGGTGTCAACACTCACTGTGGCTTATTCTTAGTGGCGATTCTTGGGATTAAGAACCTTTCCGAGGTAAGGAGCATGAAAGCCGCATTTTACGTAGGAAGTGCAACCATGAGGACCGGTCCGCAGACGGCCATTGAACCCACATTGGGCCAAGTGCAAATCCAAGTGGCTTATTGCGGAATCTGCGGCACTGACCTACATATATTTCACGGCAAAATGGATCATCGGGTTCACCTGCCACAGGTCATGGGGCATGAGATGTCCGGCACGATTTCAGCACTTGGACCGGGGGTGGAGGGCTTTTCGGTGGGCGATGCGGTAACCGTGATGCCTCTCGATCCGTGCAATAATTGCCCGGCCTGCCGCGCCGGTCACAACCACATTTGCCAGAACCTGAAGTTCATGGGCATTGACACTCCTGGGGCAATGCAGACCTACTGGACGGTCCCCGCACACACTTTGCATCATCTTCCCGCCACCTTGCCCTTCCATATCGCCGCGCTTGTCGAGCCAGTGTCGGTGGCCTGCCACGCTGTGCGCCTGGGCTCCGTGGCGGAAAGCGAATATGTTGCAGTGCTTGGGGGTGGCCCGATCGGCACGCTCGTCGCACTGGTGGCGAAGAGCCAAGGCGCCAGGGTCCTGGTCTCAGAGATCAATCCTTACCGCCTGCAACTTCTCCAGGAGTTGGGGCTCGAGGCCATGGATCCCCGGCAGAAAGATTTTCCGGAATATGTAACAGACCAAACCAACGGAGCCGGCGCGGATGTGGTTTTTGAAGTGACAGGGTCGGCGGCAGGCGCCGAATTGATGACCAAGCTCCTTCGCACGCGGGGACGAATCGTGGTTGTCGCAATATTTGCCGACCCTCCCAAGGTTGACCTGTTTCGCTTCTTCTGGCGCGAATTGCGGTTGCGTGGCGCCCGCGTCTATGAGCACCAGGACTTCGAGGCAGGGATTCGATTGGCCGCTTCAGGATCGCTTCCGCTCGACCGGCTCATCACCCAGACCTATCCTTTGGAACAGGTGCAATCGGGCCTCCAGCAAATGGAACGCGGCGGCGCCGTGATGAAGGTTTTGATTAAATGTGGAGAATAAGCATAAGTCCGGGCAGGAGGTAGCAAAGCGGAATGCACATTCTTGACCAGTTCAAACTCCAGGGCAAAATCGCCCTGGTGACGGGTTGCAGGCGCGGAATCGGGAAGGCCATGGCTTTGGCTCTGGCAGAGGCCGGAGCAGATATTATCGGGGTCAGCGCCTCGCAGGAGAAAACTGGCAGCCAGGTGGAACGGGAGGTTCGGGCACTGGGCAGAGATTTCCGTGGTTATGCCTGCGATTTCAGCGACCGCAAGGCTCTTTATGCCTTCATCAAACAGGTGCAGGCCGATTTTCGAACCATCGATATCCTGGTGAATAATGCCGGGACCATCCTGCGCAAACCTGCCGTCGAATACCCCGACGAATACTGGGATAAATTAATTGAAGTCAACCTCAACGCGCAGTTCATTCTGAGCCGGGAAATCGGAAAACGGATGGTGGAGAGAGGCCAGGGTAAGATCATCTTCACTGCTTCCCTTTTGGCGTTTCAGGGCGGCATTCTGGTTCCCGGCTATGCGGCCAGCAAGGGCGGTGTGGGTCAACTTGCCAAGGCCCTGGCGAACGAATGGGCGGGGAAAGGCGTCAACGTCAACGCCATCGCGCCCGGTTATATCAGCACCGATAACACGGAGGCGCTGCGAAACGACCCGCAGCGCGCCCCGGCCATCTTGGCTCGAATCCCCGCCGGGCGCTGGGGCGAACCCGAGGACCTCAAGGGAGCCGTTGTATTCCTTGCCTCCTCTGCCTCGAATTACGTCCACGGTATCATCCTCACGGTCGATGGCGGTTGGATGGCCAGGTAAGCCTTGGGAAACGGGCCGATGATCTCACCGGGGGAAACCCTGGGCCCGCTCGTAGAGGAAAACGCCACAGCCTGTCATTCTGAGCGGAAAACGCCATAGCCTGTCATTCTGAGCGAAGCGGAGCGGAGCGAAGAATCTCGCCCTGGACTTTTCCGCCGACCAACAGCAGGGCGAGATGCCGCCCCCGGCCAAGCCCTTACTGCACCGTTATCGTTAGCGGCAGGACCGGGTGTCCTAGCGCGTAAGGACCCTCAGCGGTCACGGTCACCTGGGCGCCAGACGTCGCCGGAAGCGTCAGCTTCACGCTGGCATGGCCGTTGCTGTCCACCACGGCAATCTGCTGCATGGTCGAGCTGGTGGAGTTGACGGGATACACGCCGCCCGACAAAGAGCCGGCATTCACCGTGAACAAGACGGAGGCTCCGGCGGCATACGTAGGCCCGCACGGAGGGCTTCCGCAAGCTGGAGAGCCTATTGATGTAAGCGGATTCAGGGTGACGGAAAGCGTGACTTGCGTGCCGCCGGCGCCCGTAGCCGGGGTGTTGTTGTTCGTCAGGGTGGCGGATGGATTCCCGATCACGATCCAGCCGTCCTTCGTCTGGGTGACGCCCGAACCGTCCACGCCCGTCACGGAGAATTGATAGAAGCCGGGCGTGGCTCCGGCGTTCACGGAGATGGCGCCGTTCTGGCTGGCGATGACCTGTGCCTGGGAGATTGAAATCGTCCCGCCGGCGGTGTAGCCGGAGTTGAAGGTGGCGCTCTGGAGCGTCACGGAGGTGCCGGAGAGAAGTGTCGGCGCGAGGGTGACGGTGCCGCCGACGGGCGCCTGAATCGTGTCGGGATTCAAATCCCACTCGGCGGAAGGGATGGCAGAGACGGAGGCGGCGGCCACGAGCAGGGTCGCCGAATACGGCGGGAACGTCTGCGTGCCGCTCCACATCCCGCCGGCAGACACCACGATGGAGCTCGGCGAAGCCTTCGACAGCGTGTACGCCGTGAAGGCGCCCGGCGCGAAGTGATTGAGCGCGAAGGTCACTTGCACCGCGTTCGCCGGGTCCTTGTTGATGACCATCAGCTTCAGCGCGGCGCCCGACGGCGAAAGCGACGCATACACGCTGAAGAGGTTCGGGTTGGCATTGTGGGTGGCGGAGATGGACATCGTTCCGAACGTGCTGTGGTTGCCGTCGTAATTCCGGTACAGCTTCAGCGCCTGATAGTTCGGGTTGACCGGGTTGGGAGCGCCCCAGCGGGACGCCAGGTACACGCGTTCGCGGCCGATGATGCCGTAAGCGTCGGCATCGGCCAGTGCGGTGGAAAAGTCGGATTCGCCGGCGAACGCCGCGCTCCATTCCGTCATGCTCAGCGGCGTGTTGGGATAGATCATGTTGAGCATGGCGCGCAGGCGCGGGATGCGGAAGGGGATGGTACGCAAGGGTTGAATCGAGGTGGTCCAGATCTGGTTGATACTACCCGACTCGCTGACGTAGCTCGGGTCCCAGTAGTCGCGATAGATTCGCAGCGAGAGCGCCTGATTCTGCGCCGGCGTCCAACCAGAGGTGCTGGGCCCATCGGGATACGCGTGGACATCAAACACGTCGAGAGACCGCGTGTTGTCAATCTGGTCGCGCCAGTAGACCTCGTTCAGAAACCAGGGGAGTTGGTCGATGTTGCCGTGCGCGCCTCTGTCGTTGCTGTTGGCGCCGTTCCAGTAAAACCACCAGCAGCAGCTTACCGGTCCCAGGCGAACGGCGGCGGGATCCCAGCCCTTGAGGTTGCGCGCTTCGGTGAGGTAGGTGTCACGCAACTCCTCGTAGCCGGTGGGATTCGGGTGGACATCACGGTGAGTGCCGCCCCAGATGTCCACTTCGTTGTCCATGTCGTAGAAATGCAGCGCGGAGGACGAGGTGTTGAAGGCGGTGGCCAGCGCGGCGGCCCAGTCGTCGCGGTCGAGACTGCCGGCGCAGTTGCCGTTGGCGTTCGGCGGGCAGGGACTGCTGGAGGTGTCGAGCAGCGGCACATTGGCATCGTGAGGATCATTTCCGGTGATATCGGTCGCGCAATCGGTCTTCACGCCATCGCCCGCATCGGAGTCGTACGGGTCGGTCGCGCACTGCGCACCATATTTGGCCACCGAGAAGCTGTGGATGTGGCCATTCGCTTCCGTACTGGGCGCGCTCGACACCCAGTCCAGCATGATCATGGTCATCAGAGGGTTGCTGCCGGCCTTGATCACGTCGCGAATGAATTGCGTCGAGTCGCTGTCACTGCCGTTGTTGAATCCGTTGCTGAGATAGTCGCTGAAGTACCAATCGGCGGCGGCATTGTAAGTTTGGGTCTGCCAGTTGTAGCTGGAGGTTGCGTCTCCGCCCCAACGAACCACGGTCATTCCGCTGTCGGTCACGTGCGCGGGGTCTTGGGGATAGGCCCCGCCGTAAACGTAGGGGCTGATGGGGTGGCGGTCCACGAGAGCGTCCACACTGACCTGGACTTCGGTGATTGTCAACTCAGGAGTTGCGCTTGCCTGAGTTGAGTTGGCGCTCTCGCCTGCCGAGTTCACTGCGGAGACGACGTAGAAGTAGGTTGTTCCGTTGGTGAGCCCGGTGTCGGTATAGTTCGTGGCCGTGGGTGCGCCAACCTGGGTGTACGGTCCACCGCTGGTGGTGGAGCGCTTGACGTGATAGCTGGTTGCCCCCGTGCTCGCATTCCAAGACAGGCTCACCTGGGCGTTGCCCGCCGAAGCGCTGAGCCCCGTCGGCGCGGCCGGGGGAGTGTTCGGCGTGGCGCTGACTTGGGCAGAGTTGGCGCTCTCGCCTCCCGAGTTCACCGCGGAGACCACGTAGAAGTAGGTTGTCCCGTTGGTGACCCCGGTGTCGGTATAGTTCGTGGCCGTGGGTGCGCCAATCTCGGTGTACGGTCCACCGCTGGTGGTCGAGCGCTTCACGTGATAGCTGGTTGCCCCCGTGCTCGCATTCCAAGACAGGCTCACCTGGGCGTTGCCCGCGGAAGCGGTGAGCCCCGTCGGCGCGGCCGGGGGAGCGTTTGGCGTGGCGCTAACTTGGGCAGAGTTGGCGCTCTGGCCGGCCGAGTTCACCGCGGAGACCACGTAGAAGTAGCTTGTCCCGTTGGTGAGCCCCGTGTCGGTATAGTTCGTGGCCGTGGGTGCGCCAATCTGCGTGTACGGTCCACCGCTGGTGGTGGAGCGCTTGACGTGATAGCTCGTTGCCCCCGTGCTCGCATTCCAAGACAGGCTCACCTGGGCGTTGCCCGCCGAAGCGGTGAGCCCCGTTGGCGCGGCCGGGGGAACGTTCGGCGTGGCGCTGACTTGGGCAGAGTTGGCGCTCTCGGCCACCGAGTTGGCCGCGGAGACCACGTAGAAGTAGGTTGTTCCGTTGGTGACCCTGGTGTCGGTATACTCCGTCGCCCTGGGTGCGCCAATCAGGGTGTACGGTCCACCGCTGGTGGTGGAGCGCTTGACGTAATAGCTCGTCGCGCCCGAACTCAGGTTCCACGTGAGACTCACCCGAGCGTTCCATGCCGTGGCTATCACTTCCCTGGGCGGGAGAGGTACGGTAACCCTACCGCCGCCACCGCCGGCTCCGCTCGCTGCCAGAAGAAGTACGATGACCAGGAAGGAAACTTTCGTTCGAATCAGGAAAGGCATCTAAGAAGCCTCCGCCTTGGAGTCTCCAGTACTCGTGATTATACCCCGATCTGTCTCCAAACGCGTGAGGTCGAGCAAGGGTGCATGACCTAAGTCTGATCTGATGCGGGTTGTTCACCATTCGTAGAGGAAAACGCCACCGCCTGTCATTCTGAGAGGATAACCCCACCGCCTGTCATTCTGAGAGGATAACCCCACCGCCTGTCATTCTGAGCGAAGCGGAGCGGAGCGAAGAATCTCGCCCTGGACTTTTCCGCCGACCAACAGCAGGACGAGATAGCTCTCCCCCCAGAGACTCAGAGGCACACCGAACTGAAAAGAAAGGGCCTTCTCTTTGTGTCTTTGTGCCTTTGTGGTGAGAGTGCTTGATTATTTCACACCTACTCTCCGCCCGCGGGCGCGGCCAAGCGCTGAACCGTCAAGCGCTGGAGATGCGTTACCGGTGACCGAGGACGTGTTGGAACAAGCCAGTGCACCAGGAAATCAGCCCACCACGCGATGTCGCCCGCCGCGGCGGACGCCGGCTCAGCGCCAGACGCTGAGGGTGAGAGCTGTCCCGCCCAGCCGGCTCCCGCCTTGCGGGAGAAGCATCCCTTCAGTTCGTCGCTGCATGCTGAGCGCAAAAGGCAACTGCAGACCCGCCCACCATTAAGATCGGCGGACCTTCGGCCGCGGCGGGCTCTCCAGAAACTCGACGCGTTACTCGTTTCCATTGAGCAGCTTGGGCCGAGCCTGTCTGATCTGTCCTCGCCCCGCAACTAACCCCTCACCCGGCCCGCGACGGCTGGTGAAAGCGCCGTCGCGGTCCACCCTCTCCCCTTGGGAGAGGGCAGATCCACTTTGCGATGCGCTCCGTTTCTGACATCACGGATAGCGGTCTTCGGCTAGCCTCGCCCAGGATGACAGACGACTCCAACTTCGCAATTCAGGTTTAAGGCGCCGGGCTAATGCCCGCCTCTACACTCCTGCTCTTGTGAATCCGGCCTTTTTGCTCTTGACACGAGGCTAGGGATGTGATAGGTTGTAAACGGCAGGTGGTATGTCGTAGGTGGTAGGTGGGGGAAGAACAGGATTCAGGATTCAGGATTCAGGGTTCGGGATTCAGGAGTCAGAATGAAGAGCATCTGCTCTCCGCCTTCTGCCTTCTGCTTACTGCCGACTGCCTACTGCGTTTGAGGGGAGTTCGAGTTGGCGGGACTATTGCCATGCACCGCAGTCTGCGACAAGATGTCACCGAGGACAGTGGAAGGAAAAACTCGTGATTTTAAAAAATGAACGAAAGAAGCGGGGATATCTATGAAAACAAAGGATCGGCTTTCCACAGGTGGTCAAAAGGCGGGAATGTTATAGAAAACAAAGGTAGTTAAGCATCGAAAGCGGGAATATTGTTGAAAAGAAAGGAGGTAGGTGGTATGTGGGAAAGAGCAGGATTCAGGATTCAGGATTCGGGATTCAGGAGTCAGAATGAAGAGCATCTGCTTTCCGCCGACTGCCTTCTGTTTACTGCCGACTGCCTACTGCATTTGAGGGGGAGTTCCAGTTGGCGGGACTGTTGGCGTGCACCGCAGTCTGCGACAAGATGTCACCGAGGACAGTGGAAGGAAAAACTCGTGATTTTAAAAAATGAACGAAAGAAGCGGGGATATCTATGAAAACAAAGGATCGGCTTTCCACAGGTGGTCACAAGGCGGGAATGTTATAGAAAACAAAGGTAGTTAAGCATCGAAAGCGGGAATACTGTTGAAAAGAAAGGAGGTAGGTGGTATGTGGGAAAGAGCAGGATTCAGGATTCGGGATTCAGGAGTCAGAATGAAGAGCATCTGCTTTCCCCCGACTGCCTTCTGTTTACTGCCTACTGCCTACTGCCTACTGCCTACTGCATTTGAGGGCGGAGTTCGAGTTGGCGGGACTGTTGGCGTGCGCCGCAGTCTTCGACAAGATGTCACCGCGGACAGTGGAAGGAAGAACTCGTGATTTTAAAAAATGAACGAAAGAAGCGGGGATGCCTATGAAAACAAAGGATCGGCTGTCCACGGGCGGCCACAAAGCGGGAATGTTACAGAAAACAAAGGTAGTTACGCGTCGAAAGTGGGAATATTGTTGAAAATACATGGGTTAGGAGGTAGGTGTCAGACAGTAGATGGTATGTCGCAGGAGGTAGGTGGGGGAAGAACAGGATTCACGATTCAGGATTCGGGATTCAGGAGTCAGAATGAAGAGCATCTGCTTTCCGCCGACTGCCTTCTGCTTACTGCCGACTGCCTACTGCGTTTGAGGGGAGTTCGAGTTGGCGGGACTGTTGGCGTGCGCCGCAGTCTGCGACAAGATGTCACCGCGGACAGTGGAAGGAAGAACTCGTGATTTTAAAAAATGAACGAACTAAGCGGGGATGTCTATGAAAACAAAGGATCGGCTGTCCACGGGCGGCCGCAAAGCGGGAATGTTATAGAAAACAAGGGTAGTTACGCGTTGAAAGCGGGAATATTGTTGAAAAGACAGGGGGGTAGGCTGGAGGTGACGGACTGTAGGTGGTATGTCGTAGGTGGTAGGTGGGGAAGAGCAGGATGATGAACCCAATGACGCACCTAATGGCCCTCAATCCAGAGACGCCCGACAGGCGTAGGGCAACTGCCACGATGGTCGTACCGGCTTGGGTTCGGGGAGTGCCCAGCCAGCGGCTGATGCTGATTCTCCGCTCGCCTGGCTGCACCTACGATCGGAAGCCTGGAGGAGGCTGTAGTTTCTGTGGCCTCCGGCACTTGACCACAGAAGGTGCCAAGGTAACAACCGACGAATACATCGAGCAGATTGAAGCAGCTCTGGCTGCCCATGAAGCAGATCTTCCACAGATTCGAGAGATAGACATTTTCAACTCGGGTAACTTTTTGAACGACGCGGAAGTCCCGCCTGACGCTCGTCTCGCAATCTTGAGGACCTGTGCGGAACGCGAAACAGTTCGTCTCCTGGTCATAGAGTCTCGGCCTGAGTTTGTTTGTTCAGAAAACTTGACTCCTCTTGGCAGCGCAATCCGGCGAGCCGGCGGTGATTTGGCTCTCGAAGTTGCCATCGGCCTGGAGGCATACGATGACTTGATTCGTGAAGGACATCTACGCAAAGGGTTCTCTCGCGCTGATTTTGAACGAGCTGTTGGGGTTCTGGCCCAGCTAAGAATCGACCTCCTCGTCTACGTGATGCTCAAGCCGTGTGAGTTGAGCAATGCAGACGCGCTTCGGGACGCCGTCAGCGCTGGTGAATACGTTTACCGGGTGGCTGCCGCGTCCCATGTGCACGCAAGGATTGCCCTCCAGCCGACATTCGTCGTGCCGGCAACACGGCTGGCCTTGGAATATGCTTCCGGCGCGTACACGCCCCCCTCGCTCTGGCTGGTTAAGGAGGCAGCGGTGCGTCTGGCTGGCATGGGTCCTCTGACGGTTGGCCTCTGGGATGAAGATTTGAATCCGGTCGCTGTTCCGTCTTCCTGTGAGGCTTGTCGGACTCGGTTGATCGAAGCGCTACGAACATTTAACCTGACCCAGAACTTATCGGATCTGAATCTGCCCCCGTGCCCATGCCAGGATTCAGGAGTCGGAAGAGCAGGTTTCAGGTGTCAGGTTCCAGGTGTCAGGGGCTAAAGCAGGATTCAGGGGGCGGAAGGGCAGGTTCCAGGTGTCAGGTGTCAGGTGACAGGGGCAAAACCAGGATTCAGGAATCAGGAGTCAGAAGCCAGGAGTCAGAATGAAGAGCGTCTGCCTTCTGCCTTCTGCTTTCTGCCTTCTGCTTTCTGCCTTCTGCTTTCCGCGAATTCTGTCCCATGAGTAGCATTTGAGGCCCTTAGCCCGGGTGATGTCAGATGCCGCGATTCGTCCGTGGCCAGTCGATCCGCCAGCGCGCGGCTCGCACTCGGACCCAGAATAACCGCTTCATTGGCGTTCCGCGCGCGTGGTGGTAAAGCGCGGCAGTGCGCGCGTAGAAGCCACGCGTGTGGGGAGAGTCGCGAAACCCGAAGCGCTGAGAGTCGAGGTGGTGGCAGAACTCGTGGCAGAGGGTGCTCAGAAACGCGCCGAACGAAGTGACTTGCTTGCGGACCGCCGTCCGCATCCAGACGCGGATCAGCGTCTTTTCCCGAGCGTAGTCCCCAAAAAGCTCGGTGGCCCCACCGCCCTCGCGGACTCGGACCGGGCGAGCCGCAAGGACGCGGACCAAGGGCTTGGGCACCCTGTAGAAGTCGGATGCCAGGGTAAGAAACTCGGCGCATGCCTCCCGGACGGCTGCGCTCTTCCCGGTTCTCATTGCCGAGTCGATGGACTCTGCCGGCGCGCGCAAGCGGTCATCCTGCGGCAGTTCGAGGATAGCGAGCCGCTCGCTATCGAGGAACTGTGCCAGGAGCGCCGCATTGCGTGGGGGACGGTCCGTAAGCATCGTAGCCAATCTTTAACCGACGGTCATGAGTAAAGGCCATGTTTCCGTACCGCGTTGATAAAGGCCTCCACGTTCTCGAGGGGAGTTTCTGCCTGAATGATATGAGCTGGAGCTACCATGTAGCCGCCTCCACGACCCAGGACTTCAATCTTCGCCTTGACATCAGCCTCAATCTCCCCCGGCGTACCAAAGGGCAAAAGGTTTTGCTGGTCGATGGCTCCCCAGAACGAGAGCCGGTCACCAAATTTGCTTTTCAATTCTTCCGGAGTATGTCCCGGAACGTTCGGCTGAACGGGGTTGAAAACTTCCATCCCGACTTCAATCCAGTCCCCGAGGATGGGGGCAACGGCGCCGTCCGAGTGCTGCATGAGCATGACGTCCGGATTCACGGCTTTGAGTATGGCGTACACTTGGCGATAGCGTTCTTTGAAGTATCTGCGCCACATAGGTGGGGAGATAAGCATGCCGTTCTGACTTCCGAAATCATCACCCGCCAAGATGCCATCGACGCCCATCGCGAGCAGCTTCTTTCCCACGGCCAAAGCGAACTGCTTGGTCCTCTCGATGAGGACTTCGACGTAGGCTTCACCCATGGCCATATCCAGCAAGAGCTTCTCCAGGCCGACGAGTTGCGCCATCATGTCGAACATCGTCAGTTCCATGTCGCCGACAAGGAAGTGGCTTTGCTGGTATTTTTCAATATCCTTGGCGGCATCGTCATAACGGCCCTCGGCAAGAGGATCCGGAAACGCGAATTCCTCCACCTGCTGGGGTTCTCGAACGTTCGCCAGCGGATGCTCGACGACCTCCATGTAGATTGGCCCTTGCCGCATCTTCATCCCGAATTCATTGACGATGCAACCGCAGCGGTCGATGGGATGTTCGTAGCCGCGAGGCAGGCTCGAGCCCACCACCACGCAGTCGCTCCCCATCGCCACGCGCAGATCATTGGCTGAGATGCGATACGTGACATCCTCATAATAGGCAGTGGTAAAGTGAGCTGAGATGGCGTACTTTTGGGCGAATTTTTCTACCAGCGTACGGGACAGGTCAAATTGCAGCGGCACCCGGTCCGGCAGGATTTGTCTTTTCAATGCAGTTTTCACACGCTGTTTGGAATTCATTCTGTTTCCTCCGGTCAGCAGTTGCCGCTCCTGGAGTTTCGCCTGACAGATCAGTTCGCTCCTGCGAGGCCGAACTCCTCCGGCTGGTGCTCCCTTGCATACCGAACCATGGCGCGGAGGTTGTCAGGTGAGGTCATGGGCGATACCTCACAACCACAGCCCACAATGTGGAACCGCCCGCAGGTTCTATGGCACCGTCTCGAGGCTTCGTACACCTCCTCCGGTGTTCCTTCCAGCATTTCCGTAATCGTCGAAACGTTGCCCAGAATCACCCGGTCCGGGCCCAAGCTGGCGCGCGCCGCCGCCAGGTTGGTGGGCGAATCCAGTTCGAAGATTTGAACCGGCAACTGCCGCATCTGCGGAATCAAAGGGTCGGTGTTTCCGCACATGTGAAGGCGTACAATGACGTCCGGGTGCGCCTTGCGGATAGATTCCACCACGCGCATTTGCCTGGGAAGCAGGAACCGACCATAGTAACGAGGCCCGATCATGCAGGCAGCCGCGTCGCTCATTCCAATCGTATCCGCGCCAGCCTGGATCTGTGCTTCCGCGTAAAGCATCGCAACTTCTGCATTGAAATCCATCAGATCGTTTACAAAGGCTGGATCGTCCAGGAAATCCGTCATAACGTGCGTTAAACCACGCAATTCGCCCGCTAACGCCAAAGGCCCTTCGACCCATCCGACAATCGATACTTCCCCTCCGAACTCCTGGTGCATGATTTCGATCGCCTTGATCCTGTCGTGCATCCGTCCCTCTCCGAGCGGGTCCGGGATTCGGAAGGTCTTCAAACGTGACTTATCGAGAAGCGCTGCCCTGGCTTCGCAAATCGCAGGTCCTTGATCCTCGTACCAATTAATGCTTCCTTCTCCGGCAATGTCGAACACTTCCCGGGCGGGATCAGAGCAAGTCAGCAGACAGTCGATGCCAAAATCCTGCACCACCCGGCTCTGCGCTTCGGCCATCTTCCTTCCATCCTTGGTGTATTCGATGTAAGGCATCCCCACATGTTTAGCGGCGAACATCATAATCACGGGTTGCACTGGCAAATGATCAACCGGCTTCCCCGCGACCAAGCCGCGGACTCTTTCTAAGGAGCGCATATGAACCCTCCCAGATTCTGTAGGCCGAAAGCCCAGTATACACCGCCCCGCAGGCCAGTCATTCCCGCGAAAGCGGGAATCCACTCCGCAACTGTTCGGGAATAGGCTGTCTACAGACTGGATTCCCGCTTTCGCGGGAATGACTGGCCTTTCGAAATGGATCCCATTCAAGATGACACCACCACCCGGCTGCGGACTGCCGGCTGCGCAGGGTCGCGTCAAAGTCCGCGAAGTTCCCCGAAGGGGAACAAGATCATTAGTCCCGCAGTCGCGGGATGAAACCTACGGACAAGGAGCCAAGAGATAGTCGACCCCGTAGGGGTCGAACATCCACGGACGACGCTTCCCGTGGGTTTCACCCACGGCTAATGACCTTCGGCCCCTTCGGGGCCGGCCCGCCGACGGGAGTTTGACGCGACCCTGGCCGGCTGCGCCTGCCGTTGACGAAAGGCCCCGCTGGTGCTACAAGTACAAGTGGGCAGGAATTCTGTCTTTTGACTTCTGGTTTCATATATCTCCGACGGAGGCGTGTCATGGACAGGCGAGATTTTCTGAAGAAGGGAACCACCGCCGCTGCGGGTCTGGCGGCCTCGAACCAGCTTCTCGAGCCGCTCGCCAAGGCGGATGAAACAGCGGGAAGTCAAAAGCCCATTCCGAGGCGGAAGCTGGGTAAGACGGGCGAAGAGCTTTCCATCGTTGGGTTCGCCGGCATCGTGGTGATGAACAACAGCCAGTCGTTTGCCAACAACATCGTGGCGGAAGCGGTGGACCGGGGCATCAATTACTTTGACGTGGCGCCAACCTACGGCGACGCGCAGGCGCGCTTGGGGCCGGCCCTCGAACCTTACCGCAAGAACGTCTTCCTGGCTTGCAAGGAAGAGGATTGGACCAAGGAGGGCTGCGCCAAACTGCTTGATGAGTCTCTGCGCTTGCTGCGCACAGACCACTTGGACCTCTACCAGTTTCACGCTCTGTCGAAGATGTCAGACCTCGAGCAGATCTTCGGCCCCAACGGCGCCATGGAAACCTTCGAGGCGGCCAGGAAGGCGGGCAAGGTGCGCTTCGTCGGCTTCTCGGCGCATTCGGTGGAAGTGGCACTCGCCGCAATGGACAGGTACAACTTTGATACCATCCTGTTCCCAATTAATTTTGTACTCTTCTCTCAGGCCAACTTCGGACCACAGGTCATCGAGCACGCCCAGAAAAAGGGAATGGGGATCATGGCCCTGAAGGGTATGGCCAAGACGACTTGGCCTGCGTCCATGAAGAGGGATCACCCTCACGATAAATGTTGGTATCAGCCCGCCGATTTTCCCCATGAGGCCGCTCTCGGCTATCGCTGGACGCTGTCGCGGCCGATCACGGCGGCTGTCCCTCCAGGCGACGAAAGATACTTCCGGCTGGGGATGGACATCGGCCAGCATTTCGAACCCGTCACCGAGGAAGAGCATCAGAAGCTGATGGCCAGCGCTGCGGGAGTCAATCCGATTTTCCATCTTGGAAGCGCATAGCTCGCGCCTCACGTGACGCTGGACAACCTCCGTGGACATTGTCATTCCGAGCGAAGCGAGGAATCTCGCTCTGATTGTTTCTTCCACCTACGCCCCGGCCACGCCGCCTTGAGTTCCATACCAACCCGCGCTTAAGTCCCTCCAATCGCGATTCACCGATTCGATGAGGGTAATCTTCTTCTTTCGGCTCCAGCTTTTGATCTCCTTCTCACGAGTGATGGCGGTCATGATTTCACCGAAAACCTCGTAGTGCACAAGTCGGTTGATGTTGTAGCGTGCAGTGAACCCCGGCAGGAGTTTGCCTCGGTGCTGGAGCACCCGACGTTCCAAGTTGCTAGTCACCCCCGTATACAGTGTGCGGGATTTGCTCGCCATGATGTAAACGTAGTAAGTTTTCAAGGCTGGCACCCAGCCTCTTCTGCCCGCGTCCAAAGCGATCTGCACCCGCCCAGAGCGAGATTCCTCGCTGCGCTCGGAATGACAGGCCGAGGGATCCTCGCGATCCTGCTAAATCTGTGAATACGCCGCCGGCCTCAGGATAACGTTCGTAATGTTGGAGACGATTTCCTCAAAGGTGTAGCGGGGCAAACTGGAGAGCTTCTTCCATTCCGGGGCTGACCGGAAAGCCTCCCACTTCTTGTTTCGGTCCGCGAGGTCTTCAAAGCCGAGCATGTAGGTCAGGTTGGGCAATCGTGACCCGATGAGCGTGTCGCCGTAGAAGACCTGCCAGAATCCCGCCTTTTCGAAAACGTCGAATTCCCCGTTGTTGAACATCTCGACCTTCCGCAGGTGGTCCTGATGGGTGGGACTTTCGTAAGTCCGAAGCTCAAACATCCGCGAGCGGTGCTCGGCCGTCGCAGGCGGGACCTTGAGCCGGGGCATCCCCTCAAAGGCCACCATCAGTGAACTTTCCATTCGTACATAGGCAGGCTGTTGGGCAGGCGCATTCAGGAAGGCCGCCCCAGCTTTAAGATAGTCAGCGTCTCGATTAAGACGGGACTCAACGGTGAGGAGAGTCTCGGGCGAGGCGCTTGGGATCAGAACGTAGAACGACGGACTATCAGGACCGATTTCGACATTAAAGACTCCCACGGGGCTGATCCCCAGACGGTTCAGCGCCGGCCCCAGTGCCTCCCGAAAGAAGTTGTGGGCGAGCTCAACTTGGTGTCCCATGAGCAGGTGATAACGCCGAAGTTCGTAGTACTCGCGACTCTCTCCCGCCCCGGCCCCCTGTCTGCCGAGGGCATAGGGGGTTGACGCGTTGACGGCGAGAGCCGATGCAGCAATTGATGAAGCCAGAAAACTTCGTCTTTGCACGACAGTTCCTCCCATAAATGAATTCACTCTTCATAGTACTACAGCTTCTGAGGCATAGGGATGGGATGAGAAAAAACGGTAGTGGGTCAATCTGATGCTGTAGCGGCGAGTTTATCCGTCACCTGACGGACCAAATGGCGGCGTAAAGCCGCCTCTACATCAAACTGACCTACTACCGAAAAAACATCCCCTCGGGGGCGACCCGATTCTGTATTAAGCGGCAGTCTAGCTGCCCGCAGAGCCGGGTGAGGAGAAGGTTTGCACACATTCTTCCCGCTCACCGGTCGCCCCGTTAAAGACAGGCTGTCAATCCCCGCTTCGTCATTCCCGTCCCGCCTTGCGAGAGAGGAATCCAACTCAGAGGTCACATCGTTAAAGACCCGCGCATCGTTCCCTCCAACGCGCTGCCGCTCAAGGCAGGGATGGTGATCGCCCTCGAGCCAGGTGTGTACTTCAAGGACCGCTGGGGCATCGGACTGGAGTCCGTCGTCCGCGTCACCGACCATGGCCCGGAGGTTCTCTCCCAGTTCCGGCACCCCCTTGTGAACCTTGCTTGACGAGTCTTTGCATTACTCGTAGACTACAAACATGCCCGCATAAATGGAGCCGAGTTCGAAAACTATGCCATTCCGAAGGATTCTCGTCGCATTCTCGCTCGCTCTGGCACTGACTCCGGTTGCCTGGTGCCAGAGCAACATGCAACTGTTCCCTATCGCGGATGTCAAGCCGGGCCTGAAGGGGGTCGGCCGTACAATCTTCGAGGGTGACAAGATTGAAGAGTTTCAGGTCGAAATTCTCGGCGTATTGATGAACGCACTGGCGCCAAAACACGACCTCATCCTGGCGCGACTTTCAGGAGGCCCGCTCGAGAAGACGGGAGTCATCGCCGGGATGAGTGGAAGCCCGGTTTACATTGACGGCAAGCTTGTGGGCGCGGTGGCTATTTCATTTCCATTTTCGAAAGAACCCCTGGCCGGCATTACGCCCATCCAGGAAATGCTGCAAGTCGTTCCCGAGGCGAAAGGTCAACCGCAAGCCCAGGCGGAGATGCCCCTGGACTTTCGCATGGCTAGAACCGCGACCGGCCTTCGCGAGAGCGCGCGCTTGATTCCCCAGCAAGATTTTAACCCGGAAAGCCTCCGCCGATTCTTTCCGGCGCGCTCAGCGGAGCTTTCACTCCTCGCCCTGCAGTTACCGTTACGGTTTGGCGGATTCGCCGCCGATGCATTAGAGCCCTACTTGCCCCTGTTTCGCCAAATGGGGTTTGAACCCATGATGGGCGGCGCACTTTCGGGCGGAGAGAGCTCGACACCGGTGAAGGCAGAATTGGAGCCCGGTTCGATGATCAGTCTCCTGCTGGTCCGAGGCGATCTCAATTTGAACGCGGACTGTACGGTCACCTACCGGCAAGGGAACGATCTCTATGCCTGCGGGCATCGGGTGCTTTCGATGGGCCCGGCTCAGATCCCCTTTGCGCCCTCCCATGTTCTGGTCACCGTACCGAGCATCGCCTCATCCTTCAAGCTGGATGCTCCGGGGCAAGTGGTGGGGACGATTCGTCAGGACCGCTTTGACGCCATCTATGGCGTGGTGGGAGAAAAGAACCCACCTATGATCCCTGTGACCGTCCAGATCCAAAGCACACTGAATACCCAGGCGGACTACAAGTTCGAGGTTATTCAGGAACCGTTCCTCTCGCCCCTGCTGGTGAATCTTGCTTTCGTCTCAATCCTAAGCAACACGGAACGAGCCATCGGTGCATCCACATTGGAAGTCAATGGGAAGATCCGGCTGGGCGGCGGAGAAGCGGTGGACTTCCAAGACGTCTTGTCTGGCGAGATGGGGACCGCCGCGCTGGCGGGTTCGGTGGTGGCCACCCCCCTCAGCTATCTCCTGAGTAGCGGTTTTCCTGATATGCGCATTGAGGGCATCGACCTCTCGGTAAAATCGAGGAACGAGAGGAGTGTGGCCACGTTGGAGCAGGTTTGGAGTACAAAATCCGAGGTGAAACCCGGTGACCACATCGAGGTAATCGCCCTTTTGCGGCTCCCCGGTGGGCAAGCGGTGACCCAGAAGATTCCTGTTGATATCCCTGAAAGCGTGAGCGACAAGACCTTGATGCTTGCGGTGGGAGGCGGGTCAAACATCAACGCTTTGCAGTTCCGACTCACGCCGCCGGGGAGCGCCGCGCGGGACATTCATCAAGTCGTCAAGGCCCTGAATCGTATGCGACGGAATAATCGGCTCTACGCGCTACTCATGGCCCCCCAGCGCTCGTTCATAATGCAAGGGGATG
>Ga0208036_1000587_pt1 | contig 19897 bp, 20 predicted proteins | sample June2015DPH_11_1_2_FD_184706 | JGI IMG/M metagenome (GOLD analysis project Ga0208036, IMG submission 184706) | Peatland microbial communities from SPRUCE experiment site at the Marcell Experimental Forest, Minnesota, USA - June2015DPH_11_100... | ecosystem: Environmental > Terrestrial > Soil >...
CTTCAGCTTTGCTCCGTGTCCGGTTGTAGACAGTCAATTCATGGCCCGCCTTGAGCAGATTGCGTGCGATCGGCAGCCCCATATTTCCTAATCCAATGAATCCGACTCTCACCGTTTATTCCTCCTGAAATTGCCATTATCTATGGCCTCGGGCCCCTCCAAAGGCGTTGCGGAGCGCGCCGGGGAGCCATCCGGCGCGGCGCGCAAATACTGCACTGGCCAAGAGAGCTTCTGGCCCAGTTCCCGCGCCGCGCGTAAAGGCCAGTAAGGATCGCGCAACAACTCACGAGCCAAGAGCACAAGGTCGGCTTGGCCAGTGCGGATGATGTGATCGGCCTGTGCAGGCGACGTGATCATGCCGACGGCGCCCGTGGCCACTCCGGTCTCGCGACGAAGGCGTTCGGCAAACGGCGTCTGGTAGCCGGCACCGATTGGCATTCGCGCGCTCGGAACGCTACCGCCCGACGAGCAGTCGATCAGGTCCACACCCAGAGGCCTGAGCTGGCGGACCAGCTCGACGGATTGCTCAATATCCCAACCGCCTTCCGCCCAGTCGGTGACAGAAATCCGTATGAGCAACGGAAACCGCTCCGGCCACTTCTCGCGGATAGCGGCGGCGACTTCGCGAACCAAGCGCGTGCGGTTCTCGAACGACCCGCCGTAATGGTCAGTTCGCTTGTTACTGAAGGGCGAAAGGAACTGGTGGAGAAGGTAGCCATGCGCGGCGTGAATCTCCGCAACTCGAAAACCAGCCTGACGCGCTCTCCCTGCGGCGTCCGCGAACCTTCTGATAACCGCGCCAATGCCGTCTTCGGTGAGCGCCTCGGGTACCGCGTAGCCTTGGTCAAACGCCATGGGGCTCGGGGCGACCGGTTGCCAGCCGCCCTCCGCCGTGGGTATCGCTCCTTGCCTCTTCTCCGAGGGACGGTAGGTGCTCGCCTTACGACCGGCGTGCGCAAGCTGGATGCCCGCCACGCTTCCCTGTTCATGGATGAAGCGCGTGATGCGCACGAAGGGCTCGATATGGTCGTCACTCCAGATGCCCAGATCCTGCGGGCTTATGCGCCCCTCGGGGACAACTGCTGACGCTTCGGTGAGCACAAGGCCCGCCCCGCCCACCGCGCGGCTGCCCAAATGAACGAAGTGCCAATCGCTCGGGAACCCGTCCACGCACGAATACTGGCACATGGGGGAGACGGCGATGCGATTGCCTAAATTCACTTCCCGCAGAAAGAGACGATCAAACAGGTGCGGCATTTTCAACCTCTGTCGATAGTGATATCAGAAAAACGACTCGCATTATTTTCGTTGGATCAGTTGGGGAAGAAGCGAAGGCAATAAGGAGTCGCCAGTACGCAGAAGGCCATGAAACCGGGGCTTGGTGTTGGCGGACTGCCTTTCCCTAGCCCCTAGCACCCAGCCCTCAGGAGGCCCGTCTTATTCATCGCGACCGGCCCTCGATTCTTGCGGAACAATGGGTATGGTCCTCTTCTCGCCGCGGCGGATCACTGTCACGACGGCTTTGACGCCCACTTTCTCTTCGGTCAGCAATTGGTGGAGCGTGTCAATTCCTTCTACGGGACGATCATCATAGCCGACAATCACGTCTCCTTCGAGCAGGCCCGCCTTTTCAGCAGGGCTCTGTGCCTCCACGGAGACCACCAGCACACCACTTTCCACTCCGAGGCCATTCAGCCGCACCACGCGGCGCTGAAAACGCCCTTCCCTTGCTGCGCGGGAGTCCCGTTGGATACCCTTTCCAGAACCGCTGGCATTAATCCTCCTGTTTCAAGGGTCGGTCACTACAATCCATTAGATTCCCCCGGCGCGTTTCGGTTTCAAGTCCCGCCCTCCCGCCTGGGACCACAAATAGTACCTTAGGGTAAAACCGTCAACTACATCAGGGTCGCGTCAAGGTCGCGGAAAAAGCGGCTCTGCCGCCTGCTGTGCGGAAAGCCTCTGGCTTTCCGGCGCAGACAGCCTCCCTTCTTCACCTCGGCTCGGCTGGAAGGCTCAGCCTTCCAGCCGAGCCGAGGGGGTTAGTCAGGGCGGAAGCCCTCGGAAAGGCGAAGCCTTTCCGCACAGCAGGCGGCAGAGCCGCTTTGGGACGGTACCTTTCGGGGACTTTGACGCGACCCTAAACTACATACGCCCGGCTACACTCCGTGACACGTTTGAGGTAAGATAGCAATTGGCAAATTCGGGGACGAATTCCGATTCAGAAACAAAGAAGGAATGACCGTATGCGCCTCCTCAACCCGGGACAAGCGAACAGAAGCCCAGCGCGGCGCAATGGCCCCAAGAAGCGTGTTTTGCGGAAGTTGCCGCCCCTGGTGTTTCTGGTTTGGCTTTGTGCTCTGACGTTCTATCTCCTTCGGGCGCAGAACCCGCCTCCCGGCTCAGCGGTGTCTGGCGGCAACAACCCTGCTCCGCAGACTTCCACTCGGCCAATCGAGGCCGGCCCCCCGGCAAGCAAAAACAAGATTCGCGTGCGGGTCGAAGTAGTGAACGTCCCGGTGACCGTCATCGGCAAGCGCGGTCTCCCCGTCATCGACTTGACGCAAAATGATTTTCGGGTCTTCGAAGACGGGAGGCCCCAGGCCATCCGCTACTTCAGCCAGGAGTCCCACCAGCCACTCCGCATTGGGGTCATGCTGGACACCAGCAACAGTGCGCGCCGCCAACTCAGCTTCGAAAAGGACGCGGCGACCGAGTTCGTCTTCCGGATGCTGGAGGGGAGGAACACAAAGAACCAAGTTTTCTTGGAGACGTTCGATGCTTCCAGTTCTATTATCCAGGATTTCACCAGCGACACTGAGCTTTTGAACGAAAAGATTCTCGGGCTTAAGGCAGGTGGTGGGAAGGCTTTTTTTGACGCCATATATAGCGCGTGCAAGGATAAAATGATGCACGCCGGAGAGCCCGAGAGCACGCGGCGGATCCTGGTTTTGATTAGCGACGGCCGCGACGTCCAAAGCCAGCATTCACTGGATGAAGCTATCTCCATGGCGCACAAGGCCGAAACGATGATCTATGTCATCGGTAATGCAGCTTATGGCTTTGAGAATCCGGGGGACGAGATCCTGCAAGCGCTTGCGGAGGGAACGGGCGGTGGGGCGTTTTTCCCGCTCAGGGAGGCGCCCGGCACTGACTTGGCAACAGGCTACCTGTCCCACGGGCAGATTGGGGAGACATCTCAGAATAAGGGACTGGGCGCTGAGACCGGGACGTTTTCCGCGCAACGACTGATCCGAATTGCCGATGCGATGGAATCAATTGGTCATGAGCTGGGAGCGCAGTACGAGATAGGATATACGCCGACCAATGGCGCCCTCGACGGCACCTACCGAACCATTCGCGTCCTGCTGGCGCGCAAAGGCGTCACATACCGCTGGAAACCAGGCTATTTCGCCACAGCGGAGTAAAACCAAACCGATGGACGTATCCAATCTGCTCAACAGCCTTCGCGGCGCCCGGATCATCGATCTTAGCCAGACCCTGGAAGAGCACATGCCCCACTTCCCCACGCATTCCATGTTCTATCACAACCTCTGGGGTTCATACTGGCATGGCGGGCGCTCGCTGAGCTACCAACTGGTGATGCACGAGCACAACGGGACGCACGTGGATGCGCCGGCGCACTTCATCAGCGATGCGAAACCGCAGGCTCACGTCACAATAGACCAGATCCCCGTGGCCTATCTGATCGGCCGGGGCGTTCACCTGGATTGCCGCGCCTGCAAGGAAGGTGATTACGTCTCGAGCCAGCAGATAATCGACTGGGAATCTCAGCACGGCGCGCTTGTGGAAGGGGACATCGTGCTGTTTGACTTTGGATGGTCAGCGCGCTGGGGGCTTCGTCCCCATGATCAGCCCTACGTTGAGCACTGGCCCGGGGTCAGCATGGAAGCCGCAGAGTACCTTATCTCCAAGTCAGTGGCTGCAATGGGCGTGGATACGCTCTCCCCTGACCCGCCGGAAGCGTTGCGTGCCAATCCTATCCACCCCGTCGTGCTGGAGAAGCACCTCCTGATTATCGAGAACCTCACAAACCTGGGAGAGCTACCGGATTTCTTCGTGTTTGTGGCTTTGCCACTTAAGATCCGCGCCGGCTCGGGCTCGCCCGTCCGAGCTGTGGCGCTCTTCTAACTCACTTCCTTTAAAGGGATGCTGAAAAACCCGTCGAGCCTGTCATTCCGAGGAGTCCCGATCTGATCGGGACGACGAGGAATCTCGCAAGTCCTCTGTTTGCAGGGCGAGATTCCTCTCCCGCAGAGCGGGATCGGAATGACAGCATTCGCCAAGGTTTCTCAGCGTCCTTTCAAAGACCCACGCGCTGCTGGAGAGCGCAGAAGAAGGATGAGGACTGCGCTCAAGAAATAGGCAGCGCTGAGCAGGCCGAAGGCGTGAACAAAATTCCCCGTGTGTTGGTTGATGTACCCTATGGCCAGGGGGCCAAAGTACCCACCCAAGTTTCCGAGGGCGTTCACCAAGCCCATCGCGGACCCCGACACGGACCGGGGCAGCGTCTCGGTAGGAATAGCCCAGAAAGGCCCTAACGCCCCGTAGGACCCTGCCCCAACGAAGGAGATTGCAAGGAAAGAGAGAGAGGGAAAGGAGCGAGTCAATAGGACGCTGGCCAGCATGAAAGCCCCACCCCACGCCATTGCGAACGCCACATGCCAGCGCCGCTCGCGCCTCTTATCTGAATGGTGGGAGACGATAATCATCCCCACGGCGGTTATGAGGTAAGGGAGCGTGAATAGGCCTCCGACCTGCGCGCTGCTGAGCTTCCGAGCCTTTTCCATGGCGCTCGGCAGCCAGAAGAGATAGCCGTAGTTTCCACTATTCAGCAAAAAGTAGAATCCCACCATCACCAGCAACTGGGGGCGTAGAAGGGAGCGAAGCAAAGGTTCGGGCGTGACAGGATCGAGCTCTGTGGACTCGCGCTCCAGTGTGGTTTCCAGGTGGTAGCGTTCCTCCGCAGAAATCCAACCGGCCTGGCGGGGATGATCGTCGATAAACCACCACCAGACCAGCAGCCAAAAGAACGGGATGACGCCTTCCGAGATGAGGAGCACGCGCCAGTCCCAGCGCCCCAGTATCCAGCCGGAAAGAGGTGAAGAAACAACCACCGCGATGGGAAGGCACAGCATCCAATAGGCATTGGCGCGCGCCCTTTCAGCGCGGGGAAACCAGTGGGCTAGTAACACCAGGGTCGCCGGCCAAACGCCGCCTTCGGCTACCCCCAGAAGAAGCCTCATCATCCAGAACTGGCGGTAGGTGTGGATCAGCCCGCAACCCATTGAGCAGGCTCCCCAGAGAACCAGCAGGATGCTCACGAAGCGCTTGGCGCTCCAACGCTGCGCCAGGTATCCGCCTGGGATCTGCAGCAGCAGGTAGCCCCAGAAAAAAATCCCCGCTGCGCCCCCAGCCTGTGGGGGCGACATGTGCAGAGCCCGGCTTATGGAAGGCAACGCCAACGAAATATTCGTCCGGTCGATAAATGCAATGGTGTACATGATGAAGGCGACCGGGATGATGTGCAGCCAGCGCTGTGAGGGCATGACAATCGGACCCGAAACGAGGCCGCAGCATATCAGCAGTCGCGCTCGGCTTGCAATGGCTTCTGAAATGTTCCAAACAAGCCTGGATTCCTGTGCCTATGAGACGGAATACGGCCTCGTTACCAGGGTAGTGACCAGGGTAGTGATTGACAAGCCTCACCGCCTGTGCTAACTAAAATCTGAGAGGCGTAGCGCCCCGACTGGTCGGGGCACGTGCCCCGACCAGTCGGGGCGCTACACGAGAGATATCGTATGGGCGTGGAAGAGTTCCAAGCCGCGTGGGAGTTGCTCAAAGAAGCCTATCAGTATCAGATGGGCGGGGACTACGATATGGCCGTCGAGCTCTACAAACGCTCGCTCGATCTTCATCCTACCGCAGAGGCTTTTACCTTTCTGGGTTGGACCTACCGTTTCCAAGGAAAAATCGAGGATGCCATTGCCGAATGCAAGAAGGCGATCCAGCTTGACCCTGAATTCGGCACCCCCTACAACGACATCGGCGCCTATATGATTGAAAAGGGTGAATTCGACGAGGCGATTCCGTGGCTCGAACGGGCGTTGCAGTCACGGCGCTACGAGTCCTATCACTACCCCCATTACAACCTCGGGCGGGCGTACATGGAAAAGGAAATGTACGTCAAGGCCCGCACCCACTTCGAACAGGCGCTCAAGCTGTCACCGGATTACACGCTGGCCAAAGAGGCTCTGGAAAAGGTCCGCAGAAAGTTGCAATAAGTTTTCAGCTATCAGCAATCAGCCCTCAGCTTTCAGCCGATGGCGGTCGAAGAGACAGGACGTGGCATCCGGGACTACCCCAGAGTACAATAGGAAGTGAAGTGCGGCGAGGTCATTTGGACGAGGTCAAGCGAATACTCGCATCTTTCATCCAGAAGCTGAAGACTGATAGCTGAAAGCTGACAGCCCAGCGTAGAAAGACATGTTCCGCCCTAGACCGAGTCGACAGGGAAAAATGGGCCGCTGCTGTGTCACTCAGTATGCCCTCTGCATTACCGACGCCGAACCGGACTTGCAACCGCGAAAGGTTTACAGGATTCTGCCGGATCGGATTGCAAGCAAGGACAACTACTTAAGGGTGATCGACGAGTCCGGCGAAGACTATCTCTATCCGGACCGATACTTTGTTCTCATCAAGCTCCCCCAGAAGGCCGAAAGCGCCCTTTCGGTGGCAACGTAGCCGGCGTGACATCTAACATTTGAGGGAATCATGCCCAAGGCTCAATTGCAGTATTTGACCGATGAATTGAACAAGCTGCGCGAGCAGAAGCTCTACCAGAAGCTGCGCGTGCTCGAAACCGAGCAGCTTCCCGTCTCCCGGTTCGATGGCCGCGAGGTCATCAACCTTTCCTCGAACAACTACCTGGGGCTGACCACTCACCCCAAGCTCCGCGCGCGCGCCCTGGAAGCGATCGAGAAATGGGGCGTAGGCTCCGGCGCCGTGCGCACCATCGCCGGCACCATGGCGATCCACATGGAGCTGGAGGAGAAAATCGCCAAGTTCAAACACGTCGAGGCTTCGGTGGTTTTCCAATCCGGATTCACCGCCAATGCGGGAACGGTGCAGGCCATCCTGGGACGCGAAGACATCATCGTCTCGGACCAGCTCAATCATGCCTCCATCATCGACGGCTGCCGCCTCTCGCGCGCCGAAATAAAGGTTTTCCCGCACAAGGACATGGAGGCCTGCGAAACAATTCTCAAGGGGCTCGAAGGCCGCCCTTGCCGCAAGCTACTCATCACGGACGGGGTTTTCTCCATGGAGGGCGACATCGCCCCCTTGCCGCAGCTCGTCGAGTTGGCCGAGAAGTACGGCTGCATCATGATGATTGACGACGCGCACGCTTCCGGCGTCCTGGGACGCAACGGCCGCGGCACCGTGGATCACTACAACCTGCACGGGCGCGTGGATATCCAGGTCGGCACACTCTCAAAAGCCATCGGCGCGCTGGGCGGGTACATTTGCTCGACACGCGACACGATTGAGTTTCTCTACCACCGCGCCAGGCCCTTCCTCTTCTCGACCTCGCATCCGCCTTCCGTTGCCGCCACTTGCCTGGCGGCTTTTGAGGTGCTGGAGGAAGAACCGCAACTGATCGACCGGCTCTGGGCCAATACCAACTTCTTCAAAGAAGGTTTGAAGAAGCTCGGGTTCAACACCGGCGTGAGCGAAACGCCCATCACGCCCGTCATCGTGGGCGATGCCGCTCTGGCTCACGAGTTCTCGCGCCAGCTTTTTGCCGCCGGCGTGTTTGCCCAGGGTATCGGCTTCCCCACTGTTCCGGAGGGCAAAGCCCGCATCCGCACCATCGTCACCGCCACCCACACCCAGGAAGAATTGACGCGCGCGCTCGAGATTCTGGAAAGCCTCGGAAAGAAACTGAAGATCGTCTGACAGCCACCGCGGCGCTAGGGGGCCTTCGCCGGTGCAACTACATACACGTATTCCAACGGCTCGTCGCCGGTGTTCGCGACGTTGTGCCGCGTTGCAGGAGGGATGTAAACGAGCATCGGCGCCTCAATTGCGCGCCCTGGCTGGCCTTCGACGCGGGCCTCGCCACGGCCGCGCAGGACCACTAGCGCCTCTTCGTTTTGGCCGGTGGTGTGCCAGCCGACTGATCCTCCAAGCTTCAGCCGGACAAAGCCGCTGCGCATCCCGGCTGTCTGCGGTATCCCTTGAAGCAGCGGGCAATCTCCCTGCGCGCATTTAAGAAGCAGCGTCTGCGGCTGTGGGGGGTGCATCTGGGCTGAAAGAGGTAGCAGAGCTAGGGAAAAGAGAAGCAGAGTTCCGGCGAGAAGACTCAGCACGATTTGTTTCATGGAAAGAGTGGGCGTGTCAACGCCCTTGAGATAGTCCGCCCAGTGCGTCTCGGGATGAATATTAGATGGCATGGTTTCTGTCCTTCATATCCGAAGTGGCGTTTCAGCCGGGATCTCTGTTTTGGAATCTCGGTAGTCTTGAGTCTACATCGCACTGCCCCGTTTTGGAACGTTTCAGCAGCGCCGCCCGAGGCCGTTCTGAATTGATCCGCCATCCAATGTTTGACCTGACTGAAGTAGGTTTGGAAGCGGACGTTCTCCACCCCGCACGCATGTGCCCCCAGCCCCTGGCACCTGAAGTCTGAAACCTGGCACCTGAAACGTGATGCCTGGAACCTGCCTTTACCTCTTCCTGGCCCCCGACCCCTGCCTTAGAAGAGCCGCAGGTCCAGAGGGCGGGACCTGCGCTACGCCCCCGACTCCTGACGCCTGAATCCTGAATCCTACTCTTCCCGAGCCACCACCTACGACATACCATCTACCCGCTTTGTTTTCAGCAACATTCCTGCTTTCAGCGCGTAACTACCTTTGTTTTCTATAACATTCCCGCTTCGCCCTCACTTTTTCCACAGCGATCCTTTGTTTTCAATAACATTCCCGCGTCGCTCGTCATTTTTTGAAGTTACCAAGGTTTCTTCTTTCCCCGCCAGCGTGACATCTTGTCGTAGACTGCAGTACTTGCGAAGAGCCCTGCCAACTCGAACTCCCCTCAGATTCAGTAGGCAGTCGGCAGTAAGCAGAAGGCAGAAGCTGGAGGGCAGAAGGCGGAAAGCGGATGGTCTTCATTCTGACTCCTGACTCCTGACTCCTGAATCCTGGTTTAACCCCTGCTCTTCCCCCACCTACCACATACCACCTACCATACCTATCCGTGCTTCAAGGCATTGAGCTTGGAGTTCTGCTTGGCGGCAGCGCTGCGCGGTCCGGTGGAATGCTGGGCATTCTGGCGCGCGGCGGCGAGCAACGCGGGCGTAAGTTGGGGTGATTTGCGTAAGGACATGGTTCCTCCTGGGGCGGGATGTTAGATTAGCGACGTAGGGCCGGGGCTTGCCCCGGCCTGGCCGCCCCAAGGGGCGGCCCTACATCGTAACCTGGGCTTTTCACATAAGTAGGCTACCACAGGGGCGGGGCGTTGTCAAGAGACAATATGCACACAGGTGTAGCCCAGGGATTCTTCAATTGACTCATTGATTCATTGGGTCATTGAAGAGGGGCTGAAGGGCAAGAGCAATTATGAGTTGTGAATCGGATTGTGAATTGTCGTCGAGACGAACCTCTGACTCGATCCTGCCTTCAGTCGGGTTTTCACGCCCCTCGCTGATTTTTCAGCCTTAACCCTCTGACTCAAAAATGGGGAGAAGTCCAGGAACCGACGCTGCAACCTGGACATGCGGTCAATCTACGCGCGATGCCGTGCCGAGGCAATGGTGAACCGAACGGGCGAAGGCTTGCGAGCGCGAAAAGCCGCGGATCTACAAATCGGGTCCGCGCTACGCTTGCTTATGGATTTGAGAAACTGACCGTGATGGCTACCCGACGTGTGATATAATTTGGTGATATTCTCCCCGAGGGGGTTCATATGTCCCCGTCATTCATTCTCGATCCCGTAATGCAACAGCACGCTCTGGCAGTCCAAGCTCTGATTGAGGCCCACAACAATACGGGTCTGACGCGCCTTGAAATTGGACGACTGCTAGAAGGTGCTGCACCGACAGATCCCCAGGCCAGAGCAGATTATGATCAAAGGGTTGACTCTCAAGCAAACGAAGGGTTCGACCGCGTGCGCATGATCTGCCGGGCAATGTTCGACGGTTGTTTTGAGGGATGGGGCCTGATCTGGAATCGGCACATGGGCCCAGGAGAACGTCAATGGCACGTCCTTGCGAAAGTGATCGATAGTTTTAGAACACCCATCCTACATTGGTTTCCGGCGCATCACATCGCCGAAACCGCAGGGAAGGAGTTCCGAACAAGACGTCGTTCTGCAACCCGAATTGAGCTCACGCGCTTAAGATCGCTAGAAGCCTATGCCCGGACACTCCCGGACGCGGACGACCGGAAAAGACTCTTTTCTGAGCTTAACTCTCGCATGAATGAAGTCGAGATAAGATGCATGAGGCTGGCAGCACTCAACATGGATAGCGGCATGACCCTAGATGATTTCAGACAACTTGCAAACCCTAGGGATCGGCGCCTGCAGCTTTTTGCTAAGCAAACAAAACGGTACGTTGAATTGCAGGAACGAGCCAACAAGGAGCTCCGCGACCTCTGTGAAATGTACGAAGTATTTAAACAGATAATCGGTCGTGACCCCAAACTGCTCGGAGAAGAGGCTGGAAAGATTGACCGTGCAAAACCCTAACATTATGGCAGAACAACTTCGTGATATTTCGGTCGAAGACATTATCCCGGACCCAGAGAATTTGAGAAGGGGGTTTGACTACGCAGACATAGAAGCCCTGGGAGAGAACTTGGCAGCGGTTGGGCAAACGGACCCCATTCAAGTGTTTGTGCGCAGTGAAGAAGGCGGCCGAGTTATATATGATTTATTCGATGGCGAGAGAAGATGGCGCGCCGCGAAGCTAAAGGGGATTGAAAAGCTAAAAGCCGTTGTCGTCCCGCGACCGAGCGATGCTGACCTGCTGGTCCGCAAAATCAGCCGGATGATGCAGACTCGGGACTACACATTCCAGGAGCAAATCCATGCTCTTGAGTCTGGACTTAAGGCATTGAATGTGTTGGATGACCCTAGCAAGTGGGGTAAGGCGGCACCAAGACTCGGAGTGAAACCGGAAGAACTTCGGGAACGAATGAGAGTATTGAATCTCTCCCCCAGTCTGCAGGAGCGTTTCTTTGCCAATGGGCTTGACTATACTATCGCACAACAGCTTGGCCGTCTGGGTGATCATCAACGGCAGGAAGCAACTGCGAAATTCATTGCTGACCATCACCTCTCCAATCGTTTTGTGACCGCCAAGTTCACGACAGCTCTTATCAAGAATCCCGATAAGCCGCTTATAGAGATTTACGACATAGCTCGCAAGGACCTTGCCGACGCCGTCTACGCAAAAACTCGCCTAACCGACGAGATTCCTCGGACGCTGCAACAAGAAATCGACCTGTTCGTCGATTCGGTCATGGGCATCGAGAAACTGTTAGAAAAAGGTGCGCGTGATGGGTTCTTCCGGGAAGCATTTGGAAAGGACTTTGAACGGCATCGAATCGTGGGCTCGCTGGTGAGATTGAAAAATGTCATTGACGGTTTTCTGAAGGCAGCTGACGACCTCGGCGAATCTACCATTCCGACCTTGAGCGAATTTGACAGAAAACTCTTAAAGGACACGAATGAGACTTCGGAGCGCACCTAATCAGCCGAAATTGCGCTTCAGCAAGCGCAGACCTGTTTTTCAAGCCTTTACCCATGACCACAAACCCACGGTCGGCAAACCAGCGACCGTGGCTACCCGCTCGTCGGCGCTGAGGTAATTACCGTGTCTAAGCTAAAGAAGCCGATATCCTTCGAGACTACGTTCGGGACATATGTCGTCGATGAGTTCCTCGGGGAAGGTGGTGCTGGGCGCGTTTACGGTGGTGTCGGTATCGATCAGTCGGCAATCGCACTCAAGGTTCTCTCCGAAGATCGGGCATCCACGGATAAGCGGCGTCGGTTCAAAAACGAGATCGCGTTCCTTGCCCGCAACAAGCACCCGAACATCGTCACCGTAATGGATCACGGCATTGCGCGTGGCGGCGAGGTTGTCGGGCCGTTTTACGTAATGGCTAGGTACCATGGCAACCTGCGGCACCTGATGCGGGAGGGCATAGCGCCAGACCGTGTATTGTCAGTCTTTAGCCAGATTCTCGATGGCGTTGAAGCGGCCCATCGGCAAGGCGTAGTTCATCGCGACTTAAAACCAGAAAACATCCTGTACAACGGGGATGCGGGCGCGGTGGCAATAGCCGACTTCGGAATAGCCAGCTTCACGGCGGAGTTTCTCGCCACTCTGGTCGAGACCGACCCTCAGCAACGACTCGCCAACTTCCAGTATGCAGCCCCAGAGCAGCGCGTCCAGGGTAAGCCGGTCGGTGTTCCTGCCGACCTATATGCCCTTGGGCTGGTCCTGAACGAGATGTTTACGGGGGCTATCCCCTACGGTACTCAGTATCGGTTGATCGGCCAAGTGTCGAACGACCTGAGCTTCCTCGACCCCATAGTCGCAATGATGCTAAGGCAGGCACCAGAGGAAAGGCCTGCTTCCATCGGAGAGATCAAAGGGCTCGTGCAGCGGCACCGGTCGGAAGCTGTATCTCTTCAACGATTGAGCGGGATTGACGGAACAGTCATCAAGTCGACCGAGGTGGATGAGCCATTAGCTTTGGACCCGCCCCGCCTCGTCGGTTTTGACTGGGACGCTGGGCGGCTTACCCTGATCCTGGACCGTCCCGTATCTCCAGAGTGGGTCAGGGCGCTACACCAGATGGGAAATTACACCTCCGTGATGGGAAAAGATCCATCTGGGTTTTCCTTTCGGGGAAACCAGGCCTCCGTCAACGCTCAGGAACATGAAGTTCAGGCCGTAATTGGCCACTTCAAGAATTGGCTACCTAATGCTTCGCGAATGCTAAAATCCCAGATGGAACGGACCGTCCAGCAACAGGAGGCCAATAGAAGAGAACAATTGCGCCGCGAGCGAGAGGCTGAGGAACAACGGCTTCGCGTGCTGCGCAATACCAGGATTTAGCGGGTGGCCAGCGCCGCGCGGTCTATTGGCGCCTTCGGTTATGAAAAAATATCAGTTGCCGGAATTCTTGGCGTGCGTCGTTTCACAGGAGGTGTACGAACGCTGGCTGCATCGAAAAGCCGCAGCACACGTGCGACGGGATAGGAAAAGAGGCAACACGACAGCCGCGAACGAGCAGTATAAGGTTGCGATACACAAGGCCGCTAGAGACTCGAATGGTGTTGATGCTTATACGGGCGAGAACCTCGATTGGACGCTGATAAGCAGATACAACAATGACCAGTCTAAGAGGGGTGGAAGAGGATACAAGAAGAGATTCGCGTTACTGCCCACGGTGGATCATCTGGGAGCCGCAACGAGGAAAGCCGATTTCAGGATCTGCGCGTGGCGAACCAATGATGCCAAAAACGACTTGCCGTATATGGAATTCTTAGAGTTGTGCAAGAAAGTGGTTACCGCCAGTAAGCGGGTAGCAGAAAGCAGGTAGCAACGGTCAGTGCTGCCCTGACCGTGGGCCTTTCTCATGCCTGATACCCCAGCGGCAACCGCACGCCGTCAGTCGGGATGGGGCATGCCGCTGAAAATAAGTCTTCAGTTGTCAGTTTTCAGTTATCAGGAACGACGGCTGGCAAGGCTATGGCGGACAGCGGACAACTGATCCCGAATCCCCAGCCCCTAACTAGTCCTCAGCCCTTTCCGCGTTACCTGCTCAGCATCATAGCCCGCGCAGCGGGCGAAAGATGGTGGGTGCACGAAGCAGAAGTAGAGGTCAGGGCATTTTTCTTGACGCGTTGGACGCTTCTGAACGTACTGGTACGCAAGGGCAAAGGCCCGGAGGGCCGATCCTGCCTTGCGGGATAGCCCAGGGTGCCAGCCCTGGGTCCAAAAAGCCCTCTGGTTCGCGGGAGCCCCAGCGGGGCGAAAGAAAAGGTCTCGACGCGGGAACTCTCCCCGGTTCTGCCGCCCCTTGCGGGGCTTGACCGGCGCCTGGGCTTGGTTTCCCAGGGCTTGCGCCCTGGGCTAAGCTCTATCGCCCGCTAGGCGGGCTCCGGACAACCCTGCTGCCGCCGTGCCCTTTTCAGTCTGTTCTCGGGGTCGAGCTACGATGCGGAGGGCAAAGGCCAACTGCGGAGATTCTTCGCCCCGACAAGTCGGGGCTCAGAATGACAGGCGTTTGGAAAGAGCGTCCTTGATCCTTTCCGGTGTCATTGGCAGTTGCAACAGCCGGGCGCCGGTGGCATCAAACACCGCATTGGCGATCACTGCCCCCATACAGATTATGGGAGGTTCTCCACCCCCCTGACAGGGTGAGTCTTTCGCGTCCACTATTACCGTTTCGATTCGCGGCAACCAGGAGAAACGTGGAATGGTGTAGGTGTCGAAATTAGAGTGCAGAATTTCACCGCCCTTGAATCGAATCTCCTCGCTCAAGGCGTATCCCAGGCCCATGGTAATGGCGCCCTCCATTTGCAGCCTGGCGCCTTCCGGATTGACGCACAATCCCATCTCTTGCGCACAGACCACCCGGGTGACCACTACGCTCCCGGTCCTCTCGTTCACGGCAACTTCCGCCATATGCGCGACGTAGGTACCAGCATCGATCCCGCAAGCCACCCCATAGCCGCGCTTGCTCGGAGCCTTCGCGGGTGACCAGCCGAATTTATTGGCGGCGGCCTGCAAGACGCGTCGCATTCTCTCATCTTTCAAGTTCTTCAGTCGGAACTCGACGGGGTCCATTCCGGCCTTTACCGCCAACATGTCGATGTGGGACTCTCTGGCAAAGCTATTGGTATTGCTGGCGGGAGCGCGCCAAGGTCCCGTGGCAAACGGATGTGACCCTGGGGCCGCAGTCCACCCGGAACCATAGATGACCGTGCGATGATGTGGGATGTTGTAGAACTGCTGCGCGCCTCTCTCTCCGGCAAAATACACACCGTAGTCCCAAAACGTAATCAGCCCTGATGCTGTGACTCCGGCCTGAATTTTGACAAGGGCGGCAGGGCGGAAGGTGTCATAGAAGAACTCCTCGGCCCGAGTCCAGACTACCTGGACAGGTTTTCCGGTCAGCTTGGCCAGCCTGACCGCCTCGAGGGCTTGCTGATTGTTGCTCTTCCCTCCGAAGGCCCCGCCGATATAGGGTGTGATGACCCGCACATTCTGCGCAGGCAGGCCGAGAAGAGAAGCTGCCGCGTCCTTCAGGGCGAAGGGCGTTTGCGTGGAGGCCCAGAGGGTTAAACTGTTTCCTTCGATCTTGGCCAAAGCGGTGTGCGTTTCGATGGGGGCGTGAGAGACGTAACTGTTCAAGTACGTTTGCTCGAGCACATCGTGAGCTGCATTTCTCCCCTCGGTAAGATTTCCACCTTCCGCGACGGTCTGTCCTTGCGGCGCGACTTTGAGCAGGTGGTCAAAGATCGTCTTGTCATCCACAGTGGGCGCCGGCCGATCATATTCCGATTTGATTTTCGCCAAGGCTCTTTCCGCCAGGTCGGGATACGGATGAAGGACGGCAATCAGATCTCCGTCCTCCACGATCTGGACGCCTTCGATTTCTCGCGCGCCCGAGGTGTCCGCATGAATGAGTTTGGCGCCGTGAACCGGAGGCCTCAAGATGCGGGCGTGCAGCAGGCCCGGCTCCCGTACGTCCCCGGCAAACTTGGCTTGGCCGGTGACCTTCTCTCGAGCATCTCTTCTTAAGACGGGTTTCCCTATCAGGGCGAAGTCGGCGGGGGTCTTGGGTGCCGCGCCTTTCACGTGGCGCAATATCTTTTTTCCCTTGGCAAGCTCGGCGTAGCTTACTTTCTTTTGCCCTGCCTCCTCATAAACGACGCCCGCCTTGGTTTTCAGCCGGTCTTTCGTTACCTGCAATTGTTCGGCGGCCAGCTCAATGAGGACGGCCCTGGCTTCCGCGGCGGCGGCTCTGAAGGCCGGGCCGAAAAAGCGGGTAGTCATGGAACCGAACGTACCCCGGTCCCAAGGGCAAAGATCCGTATCACCCATCACCATGTCCACGGATTCCAGGGGGACGTCGAGCTCCTCAGCCAACATTTGGGCTAATGAGGTTATGACTCCCTGGCCGTACTCGACCTTTCCGGAAAAACCGGTCACCCGGCCGTCTTCCCCGATCCTGAGAAAGGCGTTGAAATCCTCAGGCAGCTCCTGGCCCATCCCACGGCGTCTCTCGCGCTCTTGGAGTGCCAGCGAATCGGGGATGGAAAAACAGACGACGATGCCGCCCCCCACAAGTTGCAGGAACTGTCTGCGGTCAAAGCGTAGGGGCGAGCGGCGCTCGCCCCAGGGCCGAACGCTGTTCGGCCCTACCTCGTCAAGTTCCAGGTGTTCTTCGTAGACGCTTCGTTGTCCTTTGTTTTCGCGTTTCATCTTGGCCCTCCTCTCATCTCTTTCGCAGCCGTCTGTATAGCCTCGACGATCCGTTGATGAGCTCCACAGCGGCACAGGTTGCCGTCCATATGTTCGATAATCTGACTCCGCGAAGGTTGAGGAGTATTCAACAGCAAGCTGTAAGCATTCATGATCATTCCAGGAGTGCAGTACCCGCACTGAAGGGCATCGTGCTCGACGAAGGCCTTCTGCAAGGGGTGAAGCTCACCGTTTTTGGCCAAACCTTCAATGGTGGTGACTACCTTGCCCGCCACGGCTTTAACCTCGAGCAGACACGAGCGCTCGGCTTTCCCATCCACAATCACCGTGCAGGCCCCGCAAAGCCCCTCTCCACAACCGTACTTTGTACCTGTCAGACCCAGGTCATACCGCAGAACCCATAGAAGTATGCGACTGGGATCGACTTCAAAACTCACCGGCTTTCCGTTGAGGCTGAATCCGATGGTCTCTTTCATGCCTACACCTCCCTGAAGCGCCTCGAGTGTGCCGCGAGGTTCTCTCGGCCATGAGACCCTCGATATGAAGCGTGCTTTGCCGCGCTCCATTATAGTCCCACCTAACGCCTGGGCAAACGAGCTGTTTCACACCCCAACCTTTGGTACACCAATCCTTCCCTCTGGCGAAAACCGCTGGTTGCTCTCAGGGCGGCCTCAGGATAGAATCCCAGTCTGGCAGTTATCCTCATTAGTGGTGGTTGTCCATGGCAGAGTGGAGTGGTCCTCTCAAGATAAGACCCGCGCGGGTTGAAGACGCAAAGGAAATCGCGCGGATTTACAACCAGGGCGTGCAAGACCGCCTGGCAACTTTTGAAAACACTTACGTCACGCCTGAAGAGCGTTACCTCTGGTTGGCAGCGCGGCCGGACAAGTTTCCGGTGCTGCTGGCGGAGGTCAAACACACGCTGATGGGTTGGTCTTCGCTCAATCCTTACAGCCCGCGGCACTGTTATGATGGAATCGCGGAGCTGGCAATCTACATTGAGCGCAGCCTGCGCGGCCACGGCGTGGCACAGGAATTGATGAAGGCCATGCAGGACATCGCCCGCGAGAAGGGCTTCTATAAGCTCATCGGGCGAATCCTGGCCGAGAACCAGCCGGCGCGAAAGCTCTGTCAGGTGACCGGCTGGAAGGAAGTGGGAATCCACGAGAAGCACGGCAAGCTGGGGAGCGAGTGGCACGACCTGGTGTTGGTCGAGTACCTGATTCCGGAGAACTTGAAGTAACTCGGGGATGCCGTCTTGCTTCCCTGCCGTAGGATCCTTGCCGGCGACCGTTCAGCCCGAATTCGAAAGTTGGGAGCCGCCGGTCGAGCCGAATCACTTGATTAGAGGCCCGTTTGACGCAGATACCGGAGGAACAAAATGGTGCGGGGTCGGGCGTAGGGGCACAGCGCGCTGTGCCCCTACAAGATGTACGTGGCACCCACGCTAACTTCCGAATTCGGGTTCAGCTGCTCCCATATTTTTGAAGCAGGTCTCCTTCCTCATGACCCGCAGCTACCGCAACGCGATACTGGGCGCGATTACCATTGCGGGACTCTGTGTATTCGGTCCATCGACTCCTTCTTTTCCCAGCTTACCGAGGCCTTCGCGTCCGAACTCTTCCTTGGATCACCTCGCGGCAATCGCCCCACGGCAGCACACATTGATCTTCGTGGGCGATGTTATGCTCTCGCGGGGAGTGGGCGGGAAAATGGACGCCAAAGGCGATTGGGGTTACCCCTTCCGGCGAATCTCTGGAGTGTTGCACGGCGCTGATCTGGCTTACTGCAACTTGGAGTGTCCGATTTCCGACCGGGGGCGTAACCTCCATCACCTTTATTCTTTCCGCGCCGATCCGCGGGCCCTGGAAGGTCTGAAGGCGGCCGGCTTCACAATCGTTTCCGAAGCCAACAATCATGCCTACGACTGGGGACCGGCGGCGCTGGTGGACACGCTCGGGCGGCTTCATTCCGTGGGCATCCACACGGTAGGCGCAGGTGAAAACACACTGGAAGCTCACCACCCTGCGGTGGTGGATTTGGGCGGACTCCGGGTGGCGTTTCTGGCTTACGTGAACATCGATCCACCAGACGCGGCGGCCGGAGTCGATCATCCGGGCGTGGCGTGGCTAGACGTTGAGCAGGTTACGGCAGATATTCGCTTCGCCCGGAACCTTGCCGATTTGGTGGTGGTCTGCCCGCACTGGGGCGTGGAGTACGCCACCGCTCCCACGCGCCAGCAGGAAGAGCTGGCCCGGAAGATGATTGACGCCGGGGCCGACCTTATCGTGGGCAGCCATCCGCATGTCATTCAGCCACTCGAGCAGTATCGCGGGTGCTGGATGGCTTACAGCCTCGGCAATTTTATCTTCGACCAGAAGGACCCAGCCACACATCGAGGCCTCATGCTGAAAGTAACGGTCCGCGATAAAAAGATTGCCGAAGTGACCAAGGTCCCCATTGAGATCAATGCGGATTGCCAAGCCCTGCTCGCCACTCCGAAAGCGCAAGTTTCCCAGCTTCTTCTTGCGACTCGCCTCCCGCATCCTTGACCCTACGGTCAAGCGTTGAACCCGAACCCGGAAGTTGGAGTTGCGCAGACGCGGCGCATATCCACGGCGTGTCATCCTGAGGAGTCCCGATTTGATCGGGACGAGGAAGGATCTCCGCAGTTCGCGGGCCACATTCGCTGGCTGGCCCTTCAAACAAACTGCAGGGATTCTTCGTCCCGACAGGTCGGGACTCAGAATGACACGGGGTCGGCTTTTTTGTCGAGATGCGGGTTGCTTGACACTGGCCGAGGGTTCGGATAGCTTTTCGGACGAGGAATCCGGCGAGATTTCTTCCGATATGAGAAAAAAGTACCGACGATGGTTGTGGCTGGGTATCGGAGCCATCATCATCGCACTCATTTTTTACAACCTAAGCCGAAGTCCCGAGTGGGGAAACTTCCGGTGGACGCGCCTGTGGGCTTTGCTCACCGGAGCCAGCCCGGGTCCGTTGCTGCTGGCGCTGATCGCTGTCTTTTGCACCTACTTCGTCCGAGCCTGGCGGTGGAGATTCTTCCTCAGCCCGATCAAGAAGGCCTCGCTCTGGGTCTTGTTTGTGGGCCAGATCCTGGGTTTCAGCTCCATCTATCTTATCGGCCGGCCAGGAGAATTCGTTCGGCCTGCTTACATTGCCAAGAAGGAAAATGTTTCCATGAGCACCATGCTGGCGGTGTGGGTACTGGAGCGAATCTTCGATATGGTGTTCGTTGTGTTGCTCTTTGCCGCGGCGCTGGATTTCGCGTCGGTGGAGCCTGAAACCGCGCGCGGGACGAAGGTCCTCGCCACCCTGCATCGTGGCGGGGACGCCATGCTTGTTCTCGCCGCC
>Ga0208036_1000589_pt1 | contig 19821 bp, 11 predicted proteins | sample June2015DPH_11_1_2_FD_184706 | JGI IMG/M metagenome (GOLD analysis project Ga0208036, IMG submission 184706) | Peatland microbial communities from SPRUCE experiment site at the Marcell Experimental Forest, Minnesota, USA - June2015DPH_11_100... | ecosystem: Environmental > Terrestrial > Soil >...
GAGCTTTTTCCAGGTAGGGGATGGCCGCTGCGATTCTTCCCGTCCGCAGGTAGAACGCGCCGAGATTGTGGTTGGCGTCGAAGCTTTCGGGCTCGAGTTCGACGACCTTCCTGAATTCCTTCCCGGCCAACGACGTCTTTCCCCGGCGCACGAGGTTCGTGGCCAGGTTGTTCCGAGCGGAGCCGGACTCCGGGCGGAGCCGGACGGCCTGTTCGAAGGGCGCCGTAGCCTTCTCCTCCTGGCCTTCGGACGAGTAGACGAGCCCCAGAAGCTCCTGAACGTCAAAACTATGGGGCAAAGCCCGGGCGAGCGCTTCGAGCTCTTGCTGGGCGGCGGCATACTGCCCGGAATTAAAATGAGCAAGTGCGGATTGAAACTTGCGGTCGAGCGCCTCGCGACCCTCGGTGCCTGCCTGACTCGCTGCGAGCGACGGTGACAACGCCGCAAAAAGAACCAGACCTGCCGCCAACCAGCGAAAAGCGAACATAGCGATTTATCCTGCTCTCTGCCCATATCATATCAGGGTTCTCCTGCCGGTTTACGATCGGGGAGCACGGGCAGGAGCGCGGCCATCTTGGCCGCACTTCCTTTTGGTGCGGGCTGGAAGCCCGCGCTCCACCGGAAGCGTGCGCTCGCGTAAGGCCAATCTTCCGGGCGGAGGCATAGCCCAGCCGCCACAGGGTTCATTTCAATGTACTCGACGGCACGCACGAAGTGCTGCTCGTCCCGAATGAAACGGTCGTAGTAGTCCGGATACCAGAACTCTCCATTTCTGCCCAGCAGCCGGTTGGCTGCGTTCGAGGTGTAGGACTTCCAGGAGTGGAGAATCTCGGAAAAGCTGTGGCCTGCCATCGGAGTGAACAAAGCGTGCACATGGTTAGGCATAACGACCCAGGCCTCCAGCCCATAACGCTGCCCCTCGAAAAAAAGCAAGGCGTTTTCTACGGATTCCGCAATCTCGGGCTGCGAAAGCCAACACTGGCCGGCGCCGGAATCCAGGTAATGTTCGATTCGTTGGCGGCGCTCGACGGAAGCCCTGGCCTCGGGCATGGTTGCCAGCTCGTTTTCCCAGCGATCGAGAACAGCTTTGGGAAGCGCATCGGCCAGGCGGAAGGTAACCGTTTGCGGGATGCTTCCCCCGTCAAAGTGGGGAAGATAGCCCCGGGAATGCCATCCTTTGGGCGGCTTCATGTTTGGGAGCGCGGCCATCTTGGCCGCTCTCCTCCTTGATGCGGGCTGGAAGCCCGCGCTCCAAGGCTAAGCGCGAAAACAGAAGGGCGCCCCGATGGATTGGGGCGCCCTTATTGGTGGTGCTTTGGTCTGTCTAGAACAAGAGCCTCAAAGCAAATTGGATCTGACGTGAATCTGTGCCTGGGAAGCGTGTTGCTCCAATGTCCCCAAAGTACGCGCTATTGTAGGTAGTCGAACCGCCGATCGATACGACACCATTTCCGCCTAACCCCGGAGGCATGAACGTGGGGTGGTTGAGTATATTGAAGAACTCACTCCGGAACTGGAGGCGGAATCTCTCGCTCAACTGGAAGTCCTTGAACAGGGAGTAGTCAATCCGAGTTATGCCCGGACCGGAAACCTGGGTATCCCCCCCGCCCAACAAGGCGATGGAACCAGCTGGTACCGGGACGCAACCCGTAGGGGTACTCGTCCCAGGCTGGCAAGGCTGGGTGAAGGCGGCAGCGTTCAGGAATGCGCTAGTTCCATTGTTTGAAGTAAAGGGGTTGGTCATGCTTCCGTGCCGGTTTACCCCCGGAACGATGAACGCGGTGCACCCTAAATTGCCAGTGGTTGAGTCGATGCAGCCAATCGTTATAGGTTGACCGCCCTCGATGGTAGCGATCCATTGCATGGACCAGCCGCCGAGGATCTGTTTCTCAACTCCCGCGGCGTTCGTAAGGAAGTGTTTCCCTGGACCGAAGGGAAGCTCGTATCCACCGCTGAAGTGAAAGACGTTTCGCATATCGTAGTCGGCGTCTCGGTAATCACCCTGAATGCCGAATCCAGCCATGGTGGGGGCTCGAAATCCTTCCCCGACCCCTCCATTGAGGAGGTCTCCGGCATCACTCCGGGACCTCCCATACGTATACGTCGCCAGGAAAGTCAGACCTTGCGAATAGTGCTTTTCGAACGAGGTCTGGAGACTGTGGTAGTAACTGGATCCTTCCGTGGCAGCGTAGCTGGCACCTTGAGCGAAGTTTGGGTACGGAACGTACAATTGCGACACCACACCGCTTACCGGCAGGATTTGGTTCACGTGATTCGAGCCAGGAAACACCTCGATGTGGTGAGTATTGTTCCCCACGTACGCCAACGTTACCGTGGTGTCGCGCGCCAATTCATACTGGAAGGTCAAGTTCCAGCCCTGCGTGTAAGGCGTAAGGTAGTTGTACTGGATGCCTTCCAGGCTCAGCCCCGACGCGCCAATTACGGTCGGAGTGAGAGGTGTACAAGAAAAACCGGCTTCAAAGGGAAAGTAATTTTGGCAGGCGGTGCCGGTGAAGGTCTTAAACGTGGCGGCGTTAAGCGGCGTAACGTTGTTGGTGGCGCCGGGGGTAAAGCTGTACTGGAAAGGATAGTTCTCACCGATGTTGGGGGAATAGCCGCGGTTTTCAAACCCGTCGTAGAACATGCCGTATCCCCCGCGCATAACCAACTTCGGCGTCCATTGGTAGGCGAACCCAACACGCGGCCCAAAATTGGTTTTTTGCGAGACACCCAAGCTGGGATTGTCAGAATATACGATGTTAATAGGGACCCCCGGGTTCGTCACCCCGCCGGACGTGTAGCTGTCATTGGCCGTCAAGGCTAGGAAGCTCGGAGATAGGACGTCGGTCTTCCGTTTGGAGGGAATCAGATACTGGGCAGCGGCGCCATTTATACCTGGAATGAAGTTGGCTTGGGCGCCGAAGCGTTCAAACGTCTGGCCGAAGTAGTCCCAGCGAAGTCCCAGGTTTAAGGTAAGCTTGGAACTCACCTTCCAGTCGTCTTCGAAGTAAGCGCCCCAGTAATTCTTTCCGTCATCCGTCCTCGCGATATTGGAGGCATAGATTTGGTCCGCTCCCCCTTCGTAAGGGACTCCGCCCGTCACGGTGCTCGTGGCGAGAGGCGTCACGAGAAACTGTGCGACACCGGTGTCGTCGGTTTGCCCATAGGGAAGATCGGTGTACTGCCCATTAAAATCGAACTGGCCGTGCGACCAGGATGGCTGAAGGGTGGAGTACCTGACCCGCTGGTATTCTATGCCCATCTTGAAGGTGTGCTTGCCGTAAGTCTTGGTGAAGTTGTCCGTTACCTGGGTTGTTTCACTCACCTCCTGCGAAGGCAGAAAGGCGTTGCTCCCCAGTGTAGTATAGTTGCCGATTCCGAACGCGGGCAGGCCGCCGTTGAGGGATTCCTGGGGAATGTCCTGGATTCCATACTGGGCCGGAATTCCGAATTGGCTGGGGACGGGCCCGGTGCGGGAGGTGCCGATGCGGCTGTATCCGAGCCGCGCCTCGTTGACACTGGTGGGTGAAAACGTATGCGTCCAACTGGCAACCGGCGCAACGGAATTTGCGGTCTGAATGCCCTGCTGGAAAGCCCCGCCATCGGTGATTCCCACGAAGGGACCCGGAATGTACTGAGGATTGTCAACATAGCTAAACCGCGCGAATATCTGGTTCTTGTCACCCTTGTTGAAATCCATTCGCACGTCAAACGCGTTGCTGTGTTGGTTCCCCACGGGCGAGTCTGCATAGTTGCTGGAGAGGTTCCCATTGGTCGGCGAAGGGAAAAGGTTCAGGAGCTTAATCGCGTTCTGATCAAGCCGACCGGGGGGAAGTTGGTTCAGCCCGCAAGCAAGGGTATAGGTCGTGGTAGTGATCGGGCAAGTGCTGAAGGGATCGCGGACATAGCCCGTCGTCGTCGCTGTCATATTCGTAACGGGATCCAACGCTCCCTTGGTGACCGCTCGGGTGGTCGCGGGATCGAAAATGGTTCCTACCGGGAACACTCGACCGAGGTCATCGGTTTGAGTTCCCTTCTGGCCGTTAACAATGGCCGACAAATCGGTGTAGCCACTGTTGCGCTCAGCCATGGTCGGGACGGTGGAGGTGAAAACTGTCCCCTGCCGCTTGCGCACGCCTTCGTAGTCGGCGAAGAAGAACACCTTGTTCTTAAAGATCGGACCACCGATGGTGGCGCCGAACTGGTTCTGCCGATATTCACCCTTGTGGACCTGCCCGGCGTCTTCAAACCAGTCCGCAGCGTCGAGTAAATCGTTGCGGACATATTCCCAGGCGGTGCCGTGGAAGTTGTTCGTCCCGGATTTGATCGTGGCGTTCAGGATCGCTCCGCCGGCGCGGCCAAACTGCGCACTGTAATCCGAGGTCTGCACCTTGAACTCCTGAATGGCATCCAGGGGCGGAAGAACCACGAAATTGGTGCCGTTCAGAAAGTCCACGGTGTTCGAGTTATTGTCAATCCCGTCCAGCAAGTAGTTGTTTTGAGCGGGTCGCAGGCCGTTGGCCGAGAAGGCGCCCGACATGGCATTGCCTCGCGTGTCGGCTTCCGGCGTGTTGACCCCTGCCGCGAGTTGGGCCAGGAAGGTGAAGTTCCTTCCGTTCAACGGTAAGTTGTTGACAGCACGCGCGTTGACGACTTGGCCGACCGAGGCGTTTTGGGTCTGGAGAGCCGGAGGCGCGGCGGTTACCTCAATCGTTTGGGTAACGGCGCCCGGCTTCAGCGTGAGGTCAACGACGAGTTGCTGCTGAAGATTCAGCGTAATGTGGGATTGAACGGCTTTAGCGAAACCCGGGGCTTCGCCGCTCACCGCGTAAATGCCGATCTTGATCGGCGAAAAAATGTAGCTGCCGTCGCCGCCGGCAGTCACTGTAATCGTGAGGTTGGTCCCTTCATTCGTCAGGATCACCTTGGCGCCGGGAAACACGGCGCCGGATTGGTCCCTAATGGTCCCCTGAATCGACCCCGTGTCCGCCTGGGCATGAAGGGGCGCACTCGTCAGAAAGAAGACAGCGGGGACTACCAAGGCCAGAAAGAGAATGTGCAGGAAAAAACCGCGTCTTTCCATCGTCTTATCCTCCTGTCCTCCGCCGCGCGGGAGTGCGGCTGGAGAGTTACGAAATAATGATGAAATGAGTTTCGGCCAGCTTGGCCCGGGAATGACGCTTCGCTCTCGACAGTCTCTCCTCGGACCTCTGCTGACACATAGTTACCGAACCAAAACGTGAACCGTGGGGCGGTTTTCCTCCAGGGAGTCCTGAATGGGTTACAGCCCTCTTCTGCTCGATTCGTACGCGTCTTCGACCCGACGAAAGATAAAACACATTAAGCGGTTAACGTTGTACCACCTGCCCAACAGGCTTGTCAAGCTTTTTTTGGCATATTATTACTTTTTTTTCTTGGCCGTCTATTGTCAAAGAAAAAGGGTGGTAGTATTTTAGGGTGACGTAGTCACCGTTCTCTGTAGAGGTGTTGACTTCGCCCATGGCTCTAACCATCCGGGATGTGGCTCGCGAGGCCAAAGTATCCACGGCCACCGTGTCTCATGCCCTCAACAAAACAGGCCAAGTAAGCCGGGAAACGCGCCGCCAAGTCCTCTCGGTGGTGCGCCGCCTCGGTTACTTCCCCAACGCTCACGCGCGCAACCTGGCTTGGCGAACCAGCCGCACGCTCGGCATGATCGTCTCCGACATCGAGAACCCTTTTTTCCCGGAAGTCATCAAGAGCTTCGAGACTCGCGCCCGGCAACTCGGCTACGAAGTCATCCTGAGCGATACGAACTATGACCCCAGCCGGATGCGGCGCGCGACCGAAAAGATGCTGGAGCACCACGTCCGCGGCGTGGCCGTGATGACTTCTGAGGCCAACCTGCCCTTGATCCACGAAATCGCCCGGCGCCGGATCGCCGTCACTTTTCTGGACCTGGGGCCGGTGCAGAAATACGTCAGTAATATGCGCATTGATTATTTTTCGGGCATTCAGCAAGTCGTCGAGCACCTGTTTCAGCTTGGCCACCGGCGAATGACCTTCGCCGGCGAACGAGCGGGTTTGAAGTCGAACATCGCGCGCCGCGAAGCCTTTGTCAAGTGCATGAACGCTCTGGGCTTGGATCCCGGCCCCATGCTGAAAGGCGACCTGCGCTTTGAAGGCGGCGTGGCGGCGGGACTCACCATCTTGAAGTTGCAGCCCCGGCCCACCGCCGTCGTGGCCGTCAATGATCTGAGTGCCGTGGGCCTGATCAAAGCCTTCACCCAAGCCGGCCTCCGCGTGCCGGAAGATATTTCCGTGACGGGCTTCGACAACACTCACTTGGCGGAGTACATCACTCCCTCCATCACCACCGTGGACATTCACCGCGACTGGCTAGGGCGAATGGCCGCCGATGCCCTCCACGAGTTGTCCACCGCCGACGAGCCCCAGGGCAAGGAATACTTGATTCCAGCGGAGTTGATCGTCAAAGCCTCGACGGGTTCTGCCCCTTCCGGATAAAGCTGCGGGGAGAATCTTGCCCGGGTCACCACGAACCTTCGGTCGAGCGCATGAACTCGCTCCGACCAGAACCAATTGGCGATTGAAAGGCGCTCGTCTGGCTGCTCTTCTCAATCGTCAATCTTCAATCGACAATCGTCAATTAAGGGGACTGATCGGCGAGGGCCAGGGCGATTTGCAGGAATTGTTGCCGAGCTTGCGGCGTGAGCTCATGAACCCTCCCGCTACTAGAACTCTCCGGCGCTGCGGCGGACAGGGCTTGCTCGATCCGTTGGACATCGAGCGCGCCGCGCGGGCCGCTCTGCGTAAACCGCTCCAAAGTTTCCCGTGCCTTGTCGATTTGCCCGGTCTGGTAATAGAGCACTCCGAGCGCCGAATAACTTCCTGGCCATCCCGGCAGCAGGTCCACCGATTCTTTTAGATGCCGCTCGGCTTTCTCGATGTCCCCATCCATTACCGACAAGACCCCCACGCCCCAGAGCAGCTCACCAGAGTCTGGAGTGCGCTCAAGCCCCCGTTGCAATGTCTCTCTCGCGCCCGACGTGTTACCAGAGCGCAGATAGACCAGAGCCAGAGAGAGATAGGCTTGGTCCTGATCGGGGTTTGCGGCTATTTGCTTGCCCAACAGCTTTACCGCCTCGTCGGACTGGCCGAGGTGGGCAAGGATGTCAGCGAGCAGGGCCAAATAATTTGTTTCCTTTTGCCCTTGAGGTGAGACGCGCTGCGCGGCAGTTAGGGCGTCCGCGTAATCGCGCTGCCGGAAATAGGCATCGGCGAGGTCGTACCACGCGTCGTCCGAATTCGGATTGGATTTAAGAGCTTGCTGAAAGTGCGCCACGGCCTCGGGATAAAGGTGGTAACGCGCCAGCAGCACTCCGACCCCCACCAGGGTGCGAAAGTCACTCTGGCTCAACTGGTCGAGCTGAGCGATAGATTGCTTGGCGTCTTCGACCCTCCCCAGCTTCAAATACGCTTCGGCAAGAAAATAAAGGTTCTGGGGCCGACCGGAATGGACTTTCACCTCCCGTTCCAACTGCTCGACATCAAACCGGGTCTGCTGCTGGGGAGTAAGGTCAGCCCGCTGATCCAGATAAGCGAAAATGTTCTGGAAAGGGAAGGGTAGGGGATTGGGGTCTCGGGAAAGGGTTTGGAAGATTTTCAGATCCCTTTCCGCCGCCTCCGTCTGGTGGAGATCCCGCTCGGCCGCCTGGAGCCTGTAGTAGACCGGCGCAGGGTGAGGTTGCAATTGGGCGCACTTGCGCAACAGGGGTACGGCTTCCTCAAACTTCTTCTGGTGCATCTTCAAGTTGGCCAATTCCAGCAGGGCCTCGGCGTAGTTCGGGTCGACGTCGAGGGCTTGTTTGAGCCATTTCTCCCCCAGGTCGTATTGCCCCTGCCGGCTCGCGATGTAGCCCAGGTTGTACAGGCACGACACGTCGTGAGGATCGGCCTTCAGTCCCTGCTCCAGGTACTTCACCGCCTCGTCAAACTGTCCCTGGTGGCGGTAACAAAGAGCCATAAAAGCGTACGAGCGAGCGGAAGGGTCAACCTGGATGAGCGTCTGGAAAGTGTCTTTGGCGTTATCGACCTTCCCCGCCATGAAGTAACATTCACCCAGCGCCGCGAGTAGCTTCGGGCGGTTGGGAACAACCTTTAGTCCCTCCTCCAGCAACGGAATGGCATCTTCATAGAACGACTGCTTCATGCTGAGGCGCGCCATGAGGAAGATCACATCGGTATCCCTCGGAGCAAGCTTGTGCGCTTTGACGAGCAGCTCGAGGGCATCGAGGTCTTTGCCCTCGTCCGAGTATGTCTGCGCCATTAGATAGAGCGTCTCAGCGGAATTCGGGGAGAGCTTCAGAGCTCGACCCAGGACATCCAGGGCCTTCTCATTATCCCCTCTTCTTCGGCAGGCTTGGCCGAGGTTGTAGAGGATCTCAAAGGTGTCGGGCTGGAGCGCGTTCGCGATCTCGAACTCATGGCTGGCGGCGCTGTACTGCCGTTGTTTGGCCAGGAGCACCCCAAGCGTGAAGTGCGCGCGAACGTCGTTCTTAGCCTGCTCCGAGAGCGAACGCGCGAGTTCGAGTCCCTTCTCCTTCTGGCCGGCGCCCAAGTACGCCTGGGTCAAGTTAAAGAGAACCTCCGGGCTTTGTGGCTGCACTCGGCTGAAGCAAGTGATAGCGCCTCGCGGGTCGTTCCGGGCCAACCGGAGCAGCCCAAGGTTGTAGTTCGCGTCGTGGTTGGCCGGGTCGTAGCGCAGCGTGGTGCGGAACTCCCGCTCTGCCAGGTCGTTCTTCTGCTGAATGACGTAACTGTTGCCCAGATTGTTGTGAGTTTCCGGCGAGCGAGGGTTGATCTTCAGCGCCTGCTGGAAGGCTGCGCCCGCTCCGGCAAAGTCCTGTTGCCCTCCCAGCGCGATGCCGAGCAAATTGAGACCCTCGAGGCTCTGGGGAGCCAGCTTGAGGCCGGCGCGGATTTCCGCCTCCGCCTCTTTAGGGCGGTGCTGGGCCAGTAGGTCTCGTCCGGCAGCGAAGTGCGCGTCGGCGGCTGTCAGCGGCTTTCTTGCGACGGGAGAGCGGGGCGCTGTCTGGGCGTGGATCAAACGCAGCGGAAGCGGCAGTCCCGCCACGAGCAGCGCAAGATGCAGAACCAGCTTCGCTGGTGGCAAGCGGGCAGCGCGCTCGGCGGGCTTGTGCAACCTTCCTCGCGGCATCATGCGCCTCCTGCGGAGTGTAACTCCGTCCTTGCCAGGGAATCTACTGGCCGGTAGTGGGTCAATTTGATGCTGTAGCGGCGAGTTTATCTCGCCAAATGGCGGCGTAAAGCCGCCTCTACATCAAATTGACCCACTACCTACTGGCCCACCTGTTCAAGCATGCTCCTTGCCGCGGCGTGCTCGGGATGCCGTGACAGTAGCTCCGTCAGAATCTCGCGGGCTCGAGTCTTCTCTCCCTGCGTCATGTAAAGCCGCGCCAGGTTCAGGTAGGGCTGATCAAAATCGGCCGCCACACGAATGGCTTTCTGGAACTCCTCTTGGGCCTCGGCCGTCCGTCCCTGGCGCAAAAAGAGCACGCCGAGATTGTTGAGCGCCTCCGGATAGTCCGGGCGAAGCTCGAGGGCCTGCTGCCAGTACTTGAGCGCCCGGTCCGTATCGTTCAGTTGCGCGTAGAGCATCCCGACTCCGTAATTCACCTCCGGGTCGTCCGGGGCCAGGGCGACAGCGCGTTCTAGGGCCTGCTTCGCCTCGCTGAAGCGCTGCTCGCGGCGATAGACGTTTCCCAGGTTGAATAAGGCGAGGGCGTAATCGGGGCGCTGGCGGATCGCCTCCTGAAAATAACGGATGGCCTCACGCGTCTCGCCAGCCTGCGCCGCGAGCAATCCGAGATTGTTGAGCGCGTCGGGATACTCGTGGCGCAACTCCAGCGCGCGCTGAAGATGGCGCCGGGCTTCCTCGGGCTTCCCTTGCTTTAGATAGAGCGTCCCCAGATTGTAATGCGCTTCGGCGTAATCGGGGTCGGTTTCGAGCCCCAGGGTGAATTCCCGAATCGCTTGGTCGTAGTATCCTGCCTGCGAAAAGGCCGCGCCGTAGGTGAACATATTGCGCCGGAACTCGCCCAGATAGAGCCTCCCGGGAAACGGCAGCGCCAACCTTCCCCTGTCTTCGGGGGTTTGCGGAAGGCGCTCGCGGTCCGCGTTCAAGCGCTCCGCATCGACGAGTCCTTGATACACCTTCACAATGAACCCCTTGGGGTCGATAAGAAACGTCGTGGGCAAGCCGAGATTACGCCGCCGGTCAAACATGAAATGGTAGACAAGATTGTAAATCCCGGTCACCTCCTCGCTGGCCAGCAACACGGGCAACCGCAGGGAATTCCCGCGGACGAAGGCGCGGACCTGCGCCGCCTCTTCGGGCTTGTCGACATTGATGGCCAGCACCTCGAGAGTCCCCGGCTTCCTCAGGGTCGGCGAACGGTCAAGAGCTCTCAGAGTTTCGACGCTGGGCGGGCTCCAGGTAGCCCAAAAGTTCAGAGCAACTGCCTTGCCTCTCAGCGCCGACAGAAGATGGCTCTTCCCGGCGACGTCCGGCAGTTCGAAATCCGGGGCCAGGATGGGATCCATCAGCCAGGTTTCACAGGCGGTGGGCAGCGGCACGGCCGCCGGGGGATCTGGAATCACAGATAAAGGTTGATGGGGATGGAACGCCTTCGCCTGGAATCCCTCCGCGCCTTCTTCGATCTCGATGCGGTGATTCGCAGGCAGCCCTTCCAAGTGCTGCACGTTGCCGCTGGGCCAGCGAATCTCGGCGCTTGCGGAAACGGCCTTGCCTATTCCGAAGAAAATCTCCTTGGTGTGTTGCGAGGGGAAGCCTGTGCCGGCTTGCAGGATCTTCATCTGCCGCCCGTCTGTGGTCTCGAGGATGACGACTGCACCAATCGCGTCCCGGTTGCTTCTCGTGCCGCGCAGTCGGAGGGCCAGGGCGTTGCCAAGACCAGTCGCTTCGCAGCGCAGAATGCGCAATTGGGGTCCCGTCCGATTCTTCAGGGCGATCTCCAACCGCCCGTCATGATCGAAATCAGCGAGAGCGAAGGCTCGGCTGTCATCCGGGAAATCCAGGCCGACCGCGCCGGAGATGTCGGAAAAGGTGCCGTCGCCGTTGTTGAAGAAGAAGACGTTGCGTCGATAGCCTGCCCAGGTGCCGTCAGAGCGGATCAACTCGTTGATGGCGTTCCAGCCGAGTTCGTAAGGGAGCGTGGGATGAGCGTCCGCCGGAGACTGCGAAACCACCTGTTGCCAGAAGAAGCTTTCCAGGTCATCGCGGCTGGGCCCGGAAATCATTCCGTTGGCGATGTAAAGGTGCGAGCGTCCGTCGTGGGCGAAATCCCAGGCGTGGCAGGACCATGACCAGCCCGCCTTTTCGATTCCCGCCGCGGCGCTGCGATCCTCGAAGCGGCCGTTGCCGAGGTTGTGGTAAAGGGAGTTCCCCTTGGCGTGGTGGCGGAACAACGCACGCACCTCCGCGGGCATGTGTTCCAGAAAACTCATCTGCGACGTCAGGCGCATGCCGGAGGCTTCCCACATGTCCGAAACGTAGAGGTCGAAGTTCAGGTCGTTGTCGTAATCGAACCAGCAGGAACTCATCCCGGGTCCCACATCCACGACCCCGGCCTCCTCGGCGATGTCCGTGAACGTTCCGTCCCGGTTGTTGTGATAGAGATTCTTCCGCCCGAAATCGTTCACGACATACAGGTCCGGCCATCCATCCTGGTCGTAGTCGCACCAGTTGCAATCGAAGCTGAAGCGGTCGTTGTTTTGCTTGAGCCCTGTCGCCGCCGTGACATCTTGAAAGGTTGCGTCGCCCTCGTTGTGGAAAAGGAAGTTGGGCGGGCCGTTTCGCGCGTCGTAGTACGGCACCGGAAAGTGGTATTGCTCGAGCCCCTTATAGTAGCTGTACAAGCAGAAGTAGATATCCAGGCGCCCATCGCGATCGTAATCGCCAAAGGCCGCGCCGGTGAAGGTTCCCTGCGGTGGTTGCGCAAACCGAAACGCCCCGGGCTTCAGCGCAAACTTCCCGTTTCCCTGATTGAGGAACAGCAAAGGACCATTGGCGGTAACGACCACCAGGTCCTGACGGCCGTTGTTGTTGACGTCCGCGAAGAGGGCGCAAGGGGTGTTGTCCAGGACGCCCACGCCGGCCGCTTCCGTCACGTCCTCGAAAGTTCCGTCACCACGGTTGTGGTAGAGCCGGTTGGGGAGACCGGAAGGCTGGCAGATGTAGAGATCATCGAACCCATCATTGTCATAATCACCGGCCGCGATGCCGTTGTTTCCGTAGATGTCGATTCCGGTCGCCCCGTCAAGCACCGTCCGCCAATAATCCATGCCGCGCAGCATTTGCGTGCGGTATGAGGTGACATCCTTCAGGGCGGCGGAAGTGATGTCCACAAATGTCGGTTGAAAGGACATGCTCTGGATCTCGGAGAGGGCCTGCCACTTTGTTGCCGCCAACTTCCCCTTGGGGTCCTGATCCCATTCGATCTGCCATACGCCGATTCGCTCCAAGCGGTGCACTCGCGCCCCTGTGCCCACCAGCGTGTACCGAATCTGCGTCGAGATGCGGAGCGGAGAGGCAGAGGAAACGTCCAAATCCGCCACCGTGAACTCGGCAACGAGAAACTCGGAGATCAAACCAAGTGAAGATCGAAACTCCTCGAGAAAGGCGTCGCGACCGAGTGAAACATCGGGGGAAAAACTCACACGCGACACTGCCACAATCGAATGGTCGCTGAGGTCGCTGGTTTCGTGAAACACTTGGGGTCGGGGCGAGGCCGCCGCGAGCCGAGGCGAAAGGAACGCCGCGAGCGCGCGCAAGTCATCCTTCTTCTGGAGAAGCTCCACCGCCCAGCGCGCGAAATGGCTTTCGATCTCCCGCGCATACCTCTCGCTGGGATAATCGTCTTCCTTTTGCCGGGCTTTTCGGATCAGTTCCTCGAGGGGGGAGTGCGCCCGGTAGTGAGGAAGAATTCGGTAATCCGGGACGAGAGGGGTGGCAGCCGCCACGCGTGGGGCAGCCTCCTGAGCGAGAGGGGAGGCCATTGCCCCGAACAGCGGCGCAGGGAGGAGCAGTGTGGATGCACAGCCACAAGCGCCCAGGAAATCCCGCCGGGTAAGCGTGCTTCCGATTCGCCGTGGACGATTTCCCATGAATGCTCCCGACCCATGTGAGGTGTCGGACGCTCTAACCTAACAACAAGGTCGTCAGCAGTCAAGAAAGCCTCCTCCGGTCTGTGGTATACTTATGATTAAGTAACGTTCCAGGTGAGTTATATCAAACTGGCAGCCGATGCAATACAAGGACTATCAGTGGATCGTCGCCGATCCCCAGCTCTTGGGCGGGAGGCTGGCGATTCGTGGTACCCGGTTGTCGGTTTCTCTAATCCTCGAATGCCTCGCGGGTGGCATGTCTTTGGCAGAAATCGATGAGGCATTTGACCGCGCTTTCCCTCACGAGGCTTTGCCCGAGGTTCTAAAGGTCGCTGCTGACCTTACGAATTCCGTTCATGTGGCTGCTTGACGCGAACGTGGATAGAGATTGACCCATATGCATCGAGGATGCATATTACTGCATATGAGGACGACACTTATCATCGATCAAGATCAGCTCGAGCGCGCCAGACAACTGACTGGTATCGGGAAAAAGACCGCGTTGGTGCGGGCCGGCTTAGGGGCTTTGATTGCACGCGAAGCCGCTCGGCGCTTGGTCGCTCTTGGCGGTGCGGAGCCGGGGTTACGCTCTGTTCCGAGATGCCAGACCGGGGCGACGCGATGATTCTTCTTGATATTGCGGTTTTCTTAGCGATAGGCCACGGAGCGGTGCCTGACGCCGTGGACGCGGAGGGTGGTGCCGGCTTGGGAAAAGAGCAGCCGGTAGTTCCCAATTCGCAAGCGGAATTTGCCAGCGTGTTGTCCGTGGAGCTGCTTGACGTCGCCCTGCCCGGTGCGGGCAAAGCGCAGCAGAGCGTCGAAGGTGCGCCGCGCAGTGGACTTGTCGAAGCGGCGGATGTCGGCGCGGGCCTCTTCGGACCACTCAATGTTGAGAGCCACTTTTTTCCGCCACGTCCTCTGGCGTGAGGCCGAAGTCGGCCAGCACGTCCTCCATCGGGATGCCCTTGCCTCCTTGCTCTTGGAACCAAGCCTCCGAACGAGCAAGGGCTTGGCGTTCTTCCTCGCTCAGTGGCTCGTCATCCATCGGGGCGCTGGCGAGGGCGTGGGCGACAGGATCGAGCATGGCCTCCAGCAAGCCGACCACCGCAGCCACTTGGGTGGGGGGCAAGCGCTCGATCAATTCATGGGCGTGCTCTTTAGGGTCGGTTGTGCACATACTCTTCCCTCAGCTTCACTCTAACCGCAGCCGAGGACGCTGTCAATCCTGGCCAGCGCAGGGTCTCATTACCTGGACGACACGTCTGTTCTGTTCGACGTAGAGGCAGCTTTACCCACGTCCGGGTCGCTCGAAGTAACAGCCGTGGGCACGGAGAATTTCTTTGAGCTTCGGCGTGTAGGTGGCCATCAGGACACCGAGGCCGCGACGCCGCTTTGTTCGTACTCGTAACGCACTACGAATTCCAGAGGCCCGCTCCCGGATTCCAGCCTCCCATTCAGCTCAAGAAGTTCCGGAATTAAGATGCGGAGCTTCTTGGCCAGCGCGTTGGGGGATTCGGCTTCGGCCACCAGGCCGGGCACGTCTTCGCTTTCCGCCACCCAGACGCCGCCCTCACTGTCCCATCGGGCCTGAATGCTGTAAACCCGGCGCATATTCGCTCCTCTCGCTGCTCCTCAAAGGATTCTTGCCCACGGTCACCTATACTCTAGCACAAAGAGGACGCCTCACCACAGGTGGCGCGCACATCACGTCTTCAGCCATGTGCGCGACAGCGGGCAGCCAGCGAAATCCCCGACATTCCTAATTCAGTCGTGAGTCCCTTCGGGAGACCGCAGACTTGCACAAAACGCGAATCTGCGCCAGCCCGCGTGCCTCCTTTCGCGGGTGGCGCATGCATTGTCTTGCATGTATGCGCCACCGCCTGGGGCTCGGGCTACCGAGCACCCAGTGAGGCGGCGACATGGGAAAACAATGTCGCCGCCACCCGCGGACCGGGGAAGGCTCTCTCGCGAGAATCCGCCGGAGGTAAGTTCGGACCAGACAGCGGAAACCGACTCTGTGTCTCTTGACAGGCGGAACACGATAGGCTAGGATAGTATGTGGGGTTGTGGAAGAAAAATGCTGAATTCTGAATTGTGAATGGTGAATACGGTAGGTGGTAGCTCGTAGGTGGTGGGTGGGGAAAACCAGGTTCCAGGCGTCGGGGGATAAAATAGGATTCAGGAGTCAGAACGAAGAGCATCTACTCTCCGCCGACTGCCTTCAGCCTTTGAAGCGCCGCACGTCTGGAGAGCGGGACCTGCGCTACGTCTGCCTGCTGCTTACTGCCTACTGCTTACTGCCAACTGCCTACTGCATTCGAGGGAGGCGGGATGGAGAGGGCTCTTGGCAGGCGTGGCAGCCCTGGACAAGATGTCACCGCCGATAGGGGAAGAAAAATCTAGTAAGTTTAAAAAGTGAACGAACTACGCAGGAATGTCTATGAAAACAAAGGGTCGTATTTCCAGAGGCGGGGGTAAAGCGGGAATGTTACAGAAAACAAAGGTAGTTACGCGTTGAAAGCGGGAATGTTGTTGAAAAAAAAGGAGGTAGGTGGTAGGCGGTATGTGGTAGGTTGGGAAGAGCAGCTTCCAGATAGTGGGTCGCAAGTGGTAGGTGAGGGAGAAGGACTGGGTGCGGGTTTCGGGCGCCGGGTGTCTGGCGGATCTTCCCCGCCGACGGGAGCAGGGGTTTACTGCTGACTGTCACCAAGGTAAGCCACTGGCTTGACCAGTTCATCAGGTACGGGTGTCATATGGAATGGGGATCCACTCGAGCCGCCGGTCATTCCCGCGAAAGCGGGAATCCAGTCCGACAACAGTACATTTCCAAAGGTTTGCGTAGTGGATTCCCGCTTTCGCGGGAATGACTGCGCTCCAAATGACACCAGCACCGTTCATCAGGATGTTTTGTCAAAGAGTGCGGGGTGAAGTATGCTATGTGGCTTTGGTCCCAAATAGCCCTTGAGGGGGAGTCATGACCGAACCCTTTTTGCAGGCATCGAATTCAACACCCGCAAGCACACCCCAGCCACAATTGCAGCGGCGGCTCGGGATCCTGAACGCCACTTCCATAAACATGTCGAACATGATCGGCATCGGGCCATTCATCACGGTTCCGCCCATCCTGGCGACGATGGGCGGTCCGCAGGCCCTTATCAGTTGGTTTGTAGGCGCGCTTCTCGCCATTTGTGACGGGCTGGTGGTTTCCGAACTCGGCGCGGCTTTACCCGGAGCGGGCGGACCTTATGTGTTCCTGCGCGACACCTTCGGTCGCGAGCGCTGGGGCAAACTGATGGCCTGGATGTTCATCTGGCAGTTTCTCTTTTCGGGCACACTGGAAATCGCTTCGGGAAGTATCGGCATGGTGCAGTACCTGAGTTTCCTCTGGAGAGATCTCGCCCTGCATCCCTGGCGCATCAAGTTCCTGGCGGCAGCGATTTCAGCCTTGGTCATGTTCTCCTTATACCGAAAGATACAGGATATCGCCCGGCTAATGATGATTCTCTGGATCACCACCCTGGTCACCACCGGTTGGGTGATTGTTTCCGGTCTTGCGAAGATGAACCTGCGCCTGGCGTTCGATTTCCCTCCCCATGCTTTCAGCTTGAATTGGGCATTTCTACTGGGGCTGGGAAATGGAACCGTCCTGGTGATTTACAACTATCTCGGGTACAACCAGGTCTGTTATCTCGGCGGGGAAGTGAAACGCCCGGAACGAACCATTCCCTACGCCGTAATTCTTTCCATATTGGGTGTCACCGTAATCGACTTTCTTCTCTCCTTCAGTTTCGTGTCGGTGGTTCCGTGGCGAATGATGGTGAAGGAGGGGTCGCTGGCCTACAACGCGGTGGCTTCGGTTTTCATGGGGAAAATCTACGGTCAGTGGGCGGCCTTGGTGATTTCAGGGATGATCCTGTTCACTGCCTTTGCCTCCGTATTTGCCCTCATGCTGGGGTATTCAAGAGTGCCCTACGCGGCCGCGCAGGATGGCGCGTTCTTCCGCTATTTTGGAGTGCTTCACCCCCAAGGAGAGTTTCCCCATCGTTCGCTTGTCCTGGTCGGGTTGCTGTGTGTCATCGCCAGTTTCTTTGGGTTGGTGCAGATCATCACCGCTTTGATTCTGGCGCGAGTCCTGGTGGTTTTCGTCGGCCAGATCACCGGGTTGTTCATCATGCGCAGGTACCGTCATGAAATAAACCTGCCCTTCAAGATGTGGTTTTATCCTCTTCCCGCGATTCTGGCGTTAATCGGCTGGTTATTTGTGTTCGTCAGTCCTTTAAGCCAGCCCGGGGGATGGAGATATATGTTCTATGCCTTCGGGACCATCATTGCGGGATTAGCAGCATATCTCGCATTGGCCGCCCGAAAGCGGGACTGGCCTTTCGCCCCTCGGGCCCAGGGCGCCCAGAGTTGACTTCATGCGCAGTCATTCCCGCGAAAGCGAATCTACTTCGCAAACCTTCTGAGATGTGCTGTCGATGGATTCCCGCTTTCGCGGGAATGACTGGCTTTTCGAAAGGGATGCCACCCCAATTGACTGCATCACCGAGAGCAAGCGACATATTATCCCGTGCCTTCTTTTGGTATAATGGAGAGACAGTGGAAGGGCGATCCGTTTCGGGTGACACCAGCACGGCCGCGCGTGAACACGGACGTTGGTCTCGATGTGCTTCGTACTGTGAGGCCGACCAAAGCTCCGCATTCCTGGCACTGGACTGTGAAACCCTGTGCCCAGGCTTAGGTAATCGCGAAGACTTGGGAGCTGTCTTCCGTTTCAATTTGGGGGTATTTCAAGGAATTCTATGGCAACCACTCACGTTGAGTCGAAAGAAAGGGAATTGTTTGCCGAGCAGAAAAGGGTTGTAAACGATCTCAGCATTCAGGTCGCAACCGTAAACGGGTCAGGCAGCCAAACGGCAAACAGTGTCCTTTTGAGGGCCATTTTCCAGATGGGGATTCCCGCCGCCGGCAAGAACCTGTTCCCGTCGAACATCGCCGGCCTGCCCACCTGGTTCACGATTCGCGCTTCCAAGGAGGGGTACATCGCCCGCCGGAAAGACAGCGAGTTTTTGGTGGCGATGAACTCAGAGAGCGCCGAAGAAGATGTCTTTGCCCTGAAGCCGGGCGCCGCCTGTGTTTACGACGAGCGCCTAAACCTAAGACGGCTTCGCGATGATGTGGTGTTTTATCCGGTGCCTTTTGACCAGCTCGTGGCGCCCGTCTGCCCCGATGCGAGGTTGCGCAAGTTAGTCCGAAACATGGTTTACGCCGGCGTGCTCGCCAGGCTGCTGGGCATCGAAATGGAAGAGATCCAGATCGCCCTGCGCAAGCAGTTCAAGAAAAAGGCCAAGGCGGTGGACCTGAACTTCAATGCAGCTCAGGCCGGCTACGACTACGCCACCAGGACTTTCCAGAAGCAAGATCCTTACTATCTCGAGCGCATGGACGCGACGCGCGGGAAAATTGCTATTGACGGCAACTCGGCTTGCGCGCTTGGGGCGATGTTCGCCGGGGTCACCGTGGTGACCTGGTACCCCATCACACCTTCTTCGACAGTCTGTGAAACGTTGATCCAGTACATGAAGCGGTACCGGGTGGACAAGGAAACCGGGAAGGCCACCTTCGCCATCGTCCAGGCAGAGGACGAATTGGCAGCCATCGGAATGGTGATGGGCGCCGGCTGGGCGGGGGCGCGGGCCATGACGGCTACTTCCGGTCCCGGCATTTCCCTCATGACAGAATTCACAGGCTTCGGCTATTACGCAGAAATCCCCGCCGTCATATTCGACATCCAGCGGGTCGGACCCTCGACGGGTCTGCCGACGCGGACGGCACAGGGTGACATGCTGAAGAATGCCCTCCTCTCCCACGGTGATACGAAGCACATCATGTTGATTCCTTGCTCTGTCGAGGAGTGCTTCACGTTTTCGATCGAGGCGTTCGACTTGGCGGAAGAGTTCCAGACGCCGGTGTTCGTCATGAGTGACCTTGACCTCGGGATGAATAGCTGGATGGCCGACCCCTTCCCGTACCCTGAGAAGCCCATGATGCGTGGCAAGGTGCTCAGCGCCGAACATGTCCGCCGCCTTGGCGGGTTCGCTCGTTACAAGGATGTGGATGGCGACGGAATCGGATATCGCACTCTCCCCGGCACGCCCGAACCTTTGGCCGGTTACTTCACGCGTGGGAGCGGCCACAACGAGAAGGCCATCTACAGCGAGCGACCGAACGATTACGTGGGCAACATGGACCGCCTGGCGCGGAAGTTCGAGACGGCCCGCGCGAAGCTCCCCAAGCCGGTGATCCAGGAAAATGGCGGGCGTAAGGTGGGCATCATCGCTTATGGCACAAGCCACTGGGCGGTGCTGGAAGCCCTCGATCAACTAAAGAAAGAGCAGGATATTGAGGCTAGCTATTGCCGCCTGCGTGCTTACCCGTTCGCCCTGGAAGTCCGCGACTTCATCCGCCGGTACGATCGAGTTTATGTTGTGGACCAGAACCGCGACGCCCAGATGCTGGGCCTCTTGCGGCTGGAACTGGAAGCAGAAGACATCAAGAAGTTGCGCAGCGTGCGGCATTACGACGGCTTGCCCATTGACGCGCGCAGCATCACGG
>Ga0208036_1000590_pt1 | contig 19810 bp, 14 predicted proteins | sample June2015DPH_11_1_2_FD_184706 | JGI IMG/M metagenome (GOLD analysis project Ga0208036, IMG submission 184706) | Peatland microbial communities from SPRUCE experiment site at the Marcell Experimental Forest, Minnesota, USA - June2015DPH_11_100... | ecosystem: Environmental > Terrestrial > Soil >...
CCAGTTCAGGTAATTCCCTGGGCGTGACGGGGGTGAAACGCGAGTCCTGCAATGCGGCCCAAGCGGCCACATCGCGCACCGTAAGATAGAGCGGCTTGCGCGCGGCGGTCATGCCAATGCATCCGCGCAGTTCTCCCTTTTCCGTGAGGGTCACAAAAGCGCCGCGCTCCTGCAGCAGAGACTCGAATTGGGGGACGGCAGGCTCGTACAGCTTCCCATCTCTGACCGCTGTTTCCACGGACTTTCGCGCAAGCTGCAGCAATAATTCCCTTTCCTTGGAGTTGAGAGAAAACGGCTCACTCCTGGCAGAGCGGCTCGCAGACTGAATCAGCGCGACCGCACCGTAGCCCACCACACGGCTCTTGTCGCCGGTCACGTCTCCGCTATTCGCGTACTTGAGCACCCTGGCCTGGTTGGCGCCCAGCCGCTCGGCGGCCATCATGGCGGCGACGATGGGACCGCCGCCACAGGCCTCCCAGACCCGCGATTCAAAGTTCTCCGAGAGGCTGAGGTAATCCCACTGTTCGATGGCTTTCAGCGTCTTGTGGTCCATCTTGCTCGCGTCATCGTAGGGGTGATAGTGCGAAAGGTCCGAGCTGGCGACGATCAGCGTGTCCGTTCCCTTGAGCATTTTGGCGAGCGCGACGCCCAGGGCGCGGTCCGCTTCGTAGTTTTGCTCGCCCATGACGATGGGCACAAGCTTGAAGTGGCCGAGGACGCGCTGCAAGAAAGGGAGCTGCACCTCCAGGGCGTGCTCTCCTTGTTCCCCGGCGGGCACGTGGCCGCGGCTGGAAAGCCGGATGAGCGGGCTGAGCTTGGCCAGCCTGGCGGCGAATTCCTTGTCCACCGGGATGTTTCCCAGCGGCGTGGCGTAGGCGTCACCGTCGTACACCGAGACGAATTCAAAAAACTCATAATGAGAGGGGGCAATCACGACGACGCGTTCGAACTTTCGGCCTTTCAGCAGCGCGTAGCTGTGCGCGGCAACGGCGCCGGAATAGACGTATCCCGCATGCGGGGCAATCAGCGCCACGATCCGTTCCGGTATCGCCGGGACCGCGGCCTGAGCGAGGAAGCCGTCCACCATTTTCCCCAGTTCGTCCGGTTGGGCCGGGTAGAACTGCCCCGCGACGGCGGGCTGCCTGATTTTCGGCTTGTCGTCCGCGCGAAGGCAGCCGCTTGCGAGCAGCCCGCCCAGCGTGACGCACGCCACAAAAAGCGACAAGAGCGATCGTCTTCTCATCGGCTTCTCCCTCATCGTGCAGACAGGGCCCACCCAGTTTCTCAGTGCCACACGCCGGGAATGGCCTCCTGGCAATATTCGCACCTGCCTTTTCGGAGGTGCACTTCCTGGACCGTGAGGCCGACGCGTCCAATGACCACGCGGTGGCACTTGGGACAATAGGTGCTTTCCGCAGGGTGGCCCGGGACATTGCCCAGGTAAACGTAGTGCAGGCCTTCAGCATCGGCGATGGCTTTGGCGCGCTCCAGAGTTTCCAGCGGCGTGGGCGGAAGATTTTTCAGCAGGTATTCCGGGTGGAAGCGCGAGAAATGCACCGGGACGTCAACGCCCAGGTTCGACTTGATCCAACCGGCGAGGCCGCGAAACTCCGCATCGCTGTCGTTCAACGTCGGAACCACCAGATAAACGATTTCCGTCCACATGCCCAGCCTGCGCATGGTCACCAGCGCCTCGAGAACCGGCTTGAGCTCCCCGTTGACGACTTCTTTGTAGTACTTCTCCGAGAACGACTTCAGGTCCACCTTGATCGCGTCCACGCCCGGGCACAGTTTTTTCAGCGGGTCCTGCTGGATAAATCCTCCGGTGACCACCACGCTCTTGATGCCCTGGGCATGCCCCGCGTCGGCCGCGTCCCGCACGTATTCGTAGAACACGACCGGCTCGCTGTAGGTGTAGGCAATCGAGGGGCAACGATTCTGCTGGGCCAGACCGGCCAGATCGTTCGGGGGGACGTACTGGCTGGCGACCTGTTCCGGCCGGGACTGCGAAATCTCCCAGTTCTGGCACATCTTGCAGTTCACATTGCAGCCGGCAGTAGCAACAGAAAACGCCAGCGTGCCGGGAAGGAAATGAAAGAAGGGCTTCTTTTCGACAGGGTCGATATGCGCGGCGCACACCCGGGAATGGACCAGGGTGTAGTAGGTGCCGCCGCGGTTCTCGCGGACCCCGCAGTAGCCGCGTTCGCGGTCGTCAATCACGCATTCGCGGGGACAGAGTTTGCAGCGGGTTTTTTTGTGGGGCAGCTTTTCGTAGAAGCGAGCTTCGACGATGAATCGCGAGTCCTCGCTCGGCAGGGGGGCGTCGCCGAATGCCAGGCTGGGCCAGCTTCCGATGCAAGAGGCCGCGCAAGCGGCGAGGCAAGGAACGCCGGCCGCTTTCAGAAAGGATCTGCGATCGCGCTCCACCGCGGCCATACGCGCGAGCGCGGAGAGCGCCGAGTCTTGAGGCAGCGCGTCGATGGCATCCTGCGCGGGCGTGAGCGGGCCCGTAGAAAAAGCCGCCCGGCCGCTGCGCGAATTGTTTTCTTTGGACATGGCGCGCGCCTCAGGGGGATTCAGACCTCCACCGCTTCGATCTGCCGCGGGTCATTCGTTCCCAAGCGATGCTGCGGATCGGCGGCCGTGGCGATGTAGCGCGGCGTTCGTCCCAGCGCTTGCAGCGGCTTCATGCCTTTCTCGGCGCGTTTTCGCTCGATGATTTGCCATCCAAGCGTATCGAGGGCCACCGGGTCCCGCGAAACCAGAAGTCCGTTGTAAGGCCAGGTCCACTGCGGCATGTAAGAGGGTCCGCCCTCGTACTGCGCCGTGATGGCATCGCAAAGGTGCAGCCGAACTTTCTGCCGGATGGGCGGCAGCATGTTGACATCGGCAACGTAAGGATCACCCACGTTGAGGTGATACTTGTTGGGATTGTGGATGGCGCCGAACATGTTTTTGAGCGCCAGGGTAATTCCGGCGATGCCATGGTCCTTGAGCACCGGCAGATTGATGACGGCGTCGCAGGTCCGCGTCAGGGTCGTTGCCAGGCGGCTGCCCACGCTGCCGTAAACCGCCAAATCATCCTCGTAGCCCGCGGTGTCGTTCCCGATGTAGCGAATGCGATCGCGCCGCGAGGCCACGCGAAATCCCGCGCTCTCGAGATCGACGTTCAGCCGGTCCCAAATGACAATGTCTTTCTCCGGGATGCCGGCTTCCCGGAGCCGCTCGCAGACGGCTTCCACCAGGAGCACGTTTGTGGAGATGCCCCGGCCCGCCAGGCCATTGACCTTGAGCCCGACCACTTCTCCGGGCCGCGCCACCTTCTTCCAGGCTTCCAGGGGAGAATCAGACCCATAGAGGGTCTGCATCAATCGATCCAGCATTTTCAGGAGCCGGGCGGAGTCCACGTTCGATCCGCCGCCGCGAAGCTGCGGGTCTCGCGCGATCACCACCCTCGATTTTTCTTGTGCGGGGTATGCGACGAGAGAACTGGAAATGCCGTAGGCCCCTCCCACGAACGCTGCGCCGGCTACGCACGTCCTCAAAAATTCCCGGCGACTCGATTCCAGCTTCTGGCCCATGGGCGTACTCGGAGAAACCAGCTTGCGGGGCGGATAGCTACAGTCCCTTCTTACCACTTTGCGGTCACCCTGGCGAGACCTGGTGAACGTGAACAGCCGGCTCTGCTTCCAGAACTGCTACTTGAGTTTCTTCTCGATTCCTCGCGCCAATTCCACAAGAGCTTTCGCGACTTCGGGCGATTCCTTGTAGGCCACCACGCGCACCAGGTACGGCCCTTTGCGGAAGACCAAGCTCGCCCCGTAAAGCCTTCCGGCATCGCCGAGCGAAACCGGCTGGCTGCCCACCGACGGTTCGGCGCCGAAGAGTTTCCTGGCGCCATCTGGAGCGGCCATCACGTACGTGTCCGCCACCGCGTCAACGGAATCCCGATAGCGGTAATCCGCCGTGAGCGTCTTCCGCACGCCGGCCTGAATGTACTTTTCGGCGTCGCCGTCAATGTACTGCCAAAGGTTGGCGGCTTCGAAAGTACGCGTCTCACCCGTCTTGTTCCACCCGGAAACCTCATTGGTTTCCGGAAAAGGCTTCGCCGCTCCGGAGCCGGCTTTTCGGCCGCAACCCAAGAGTAAGCACGCCCCTGCCAGCATCACCGCACATCGAGAGCGCATCATGTTCCGGCCACCTTCCGAGAAGGTTTGAGCAGAATCTGATTGGTCTTCGAGCGGCTTTCCCCAATGCTCGTGACATATACGGCGGGGCGCACTTGCACCGGGCAGGCAAATTCGCACGCGCCGCAGCCCACGCAATGATCCGGGTCCAGGTAAGGCTGATGAACCTGCTTGATGTTCCCGGCCGCGTCCACGACTTCGGCCGAGCGCAGGTAGATGGCTTTGGGCGAAGTCGGGCACCATTCTTCGCAGACGATGCACTCGGTAGCCATGGCCCAGGGCAGGCAGCGGCCGCGATCGTAGAACGCGGTGCCCAGCCGGACGGGTTTTGCGCCGGGATCCGTTCGCCCCGGAACCCATCCCTTTTCCTTGGAAGTGATCTGCCAGATCGCGCCCGTCGGACAGACCTGGCTGCACAGAACGCAGCTCGGCTCGCAGTAACCTATCCGTGGCACCAGCGTGGGCGTCCAAATGCCTTCGAGTCCCGCCTCGGCCAAGGTCGCATGCAGCGCATTGTTCGGGCAAACCTTGATGCATTCCCCGCAGCGAATGCAGCGGTCGAGGAAGAACTTTTCGTCCAACGCGCCCGGAGGACGGAGAAGCTGAGGGTCGCGCTGGGCCGCCAATCCCGGCATCGTGCGGAACAGGGGAAGAGCGATGGCGCCGGCGGCCGCGCCGGCGAGCATTCGCCGGCGCGTCAGGTTCGGGCCATCGACGGTCGTGGGGGTAGCCGGGAAGAATTTGAACTTGATGCCAGCTTCCGGGCAATCACCCACACAATTAAAGCAGAGGTGGCACTCGGACTTGCGCCAGTTCGCGCCCGGGATGGGATCGTCTCCGCCCTGGCAATGCAGAAGGCAGCGGTTGCAGTCCTCGCATTTTGTGGGATGCTTCTCGAGACCCAAGATGGACCAGCGCGAGAGTACGCCAAGCAGAGCCCCCAAAGGACACAGCGCACGGCACCAAAAGCGCGTGATACGCAGATTGAGGGCCAGGACGGCGATGAAGATGACTCCCAGGAAAAACCCCTGCCGGAAATAAGACTGCTTGAAACTGAGCACAGTTCCTTGCAGGAGGAAACGCAGGGCGCTGGAGACAAACTGCAGGGCGCCAATATGACTGTGGTAGAGCCCGTCGAGCAGCGCTTCGAGTCCGTAATTGATCCCCGGCAGGATCGAGAGCCCGAGCGATCGCACCGTCAAGGAAATGGGATCGAGAATGAAGAGGAACTGGCTGCCGAACAGCGCCGAAACCAGCAGAGCAATCAGGAAGTAGTATTTGAGGGTCTGCCAGCGCTTGTAGCGATTCGATTCGATGCGCTGCTTGCCCCGCTTCCGCTCCGACTTGAGATTGCTGAAGAAGTGATTCAGCGTGCCCAGCGGGCAGATCCATCCGCAAAAAAACCGGCCCAGGAAGAGAGTGGGAATGATGATCGTCAGGCTCCACAGGAGTCCTTTGTAGAGCGCGCCCGTGGAGAGAACGTTCGCGAGGCTTACCAGAGGATCCGACTGCAAGAAAATGCTGACGGGGTAAGGCAAACGAACATCGCCCGTAGCTGTCGCCAACGACGCGAGGAACTCGGTCCTCAGGTGCAAGAGGAACAGTCCAAAAAAGACGATCTGCGAAATACGGCGCAGTCTTGGTACCGTGAAATAGCGCAAGAAGGTCGCCCCGGGCAGGCAGGTTGGTCAGAACGGAGCGACCGGGGCCGGAAACGCTCCGAGGGCTGCTGCCCTCACCGCAACAAAGTCTAGCACGCCGGAAACAGTCCACCAAGGCGAAGATCACCTGCAGTGTGAGCCTTCGATCAACTGGCAGGGGGCGGCGAGTCGTGGGCCAGCCCTTCCCTTCGAGGGCTTTTCCGCTATAATCTCGCCCAGCGAACATGGACTTCGACCAACTCACCACATTCCTGGAAGTGGCCAAGCTCGGGAGCTTCTCGCGCGCCGGCCAGAAGGTCTTCCGATCGCAGTCGGCCGTCAGCGCGCAGATCCGCCAGTTGGAAGAGGAGTACGGCGAGCGGCTTCTCGACCGCAGCGGGAAATCGGTCCGGCTGACGCCCGCCGGAGAAGTGCTCTTCGAATACGTGACGCGGCTGCTGACGCTGCGGCAAGAATCGCTGCGCGCGGTGGGCGATCAAGGAACGAATCCGCGGGGCGTGCTGGCAATCGGCGCGAACGAAGCGACTTGCCTCTACGTTTTGCCGGACATATTCGCCGAATACCACCGGCTCTACCCGGCAGTGCAGATCAGCGTCTATCGGAATTTCAGCCGCAAGATTCTACAGGCGGTGGAAGACGGCACGGTGGACGTGGGCGTGGTGACCCTGCCGGTGAAATCGCGGCGGCTGCGCGTGCACACCATCTTTCGCGACCGGCTCATGCTGGTCACCAGTCCGGACAACCCGCTGGCAAAGCGCAAGGCCGTGCCGGTCTCCGAAATCGCGGAGCAGCCGCTCATCTTTCCGCGCACGGGTTACATGCGGCAATTGCTTGATAAACTCTTCCGGCCATACCGCTCGCGCATGCGGGTAACAATGGAATTGCCGAGCGTGGGAATGATCAAGTGTTACGTGGCGGCGGGACTGGGCGTGTCGCTGCTTTCGTCGCAATTCGCGCGGGACGAGGAAAAGACGGGCCAGCTAAAGCTCGTCCACATCGAAGGGCCCGAGCTCTGGCGCGAGCTGGGTTTGATTTACCAGCGCGACCGCAGCCTGCCGCGAGCCGCCACCGCCTTTGTCACGCTGATCCGGCAGCGGGCCGCAGTCGCTGCCGCCGCGCGGGCGACCACGCAGGCCAAACAGACCGCCTGAAGCTATCCCGCTATACTGCTATTCTGAATCGCGTAACTGGGAATGCTGCCGAGTCGTGACGCGATGGTCCTCAACGCGGTCAGGAACCCGGCGGGTTCTGGTGGCGCTTGACTTCGTCGCTCAGGACGATGGCTTCGGCAACTTCCTTCATGGTCTTGCGCCGCTGCCGGCTTTGCCTTTGCAGGGTCAGGTAGGCTTGCTCTTCGCTCACTTTGAGTTCGCGTTGCAGAATCCCTTTGGCGCGCTCGACCACTTTCCGCGATTCGAGCTGCTCGGAAAGCTCCAGGTTCTCCGCCTCCAAACGCGCCATGGCGATTTCGGCGCCGACGAGGAAACCCATGGTCGAGATGAGATGGATCTCGCGCCGGGTGTAGTTGTGCGGCAAGCGGTGCTGCAGGTTGATGATGCCGACGAGTTTGCCGCGGCAGAGCACCGGCACTGAGAGGAAGGCCTGAAAGCGGTCCTCCGGCAACTCGTTGAAGGAGCGGAAGCGGGGATCTTTGGAGGCGTTGCGCGGAACCGCCACCGGCTGCCGGTGCTCGGCCACCCAGCCGGTGATGCCCTGCCCCAAGCGCAGCTTCAGACGGTCAACCACTTCGGGATGCGGATTCTTCGAAGCGCGCAGGACGAGCTCATCCCCCTCGAGCACGTACACGAAGCAGGAATCGCACTTCACCACCGCCGAGACGAAGTCCACGATCCGCCGCAGGACGTCGTGCAGGGGATCGGCGGAAGCCATGCGCCGGCCGATTTCGTGCAGAAGGTCGACGTCAGGGTTTTCGTTCCACAGGTCGGCATTCATGGTGTCACGCTATCCGGCCCGTGGCGGGCCTGTCAAATTGAAATTTCGCATGCGCTTCACAGATTCTCTTGGTGCAGCAAATTCGCCGCAGGTTTCAAGACCCTGCGGCTTTCCAGAGCGAGTACCCGCAACCCCGCAGAATCGTTCCTCACCGTTACCTCAAACACGGGCGGCCTGCACCAGGGCCGTCACGCCCACCACCGCTCACGGCTGACCGCCTACGCAGTATACGTCATCGTCCTGCAAACAATCGGTGTCCCCCGCGCCGAGTCGCGCGATCAAACGACTGGGCACGCATCATGAAGAAACTGCAGGATCTCCAGTCTCCCAGTCCTCCCCTGCGCGAGTCTTGTCAAACACCGATCCGGCACCCTGAGTTTGGCGCTCTGAGACTGACCGGTTTCGAGACGTAGAATCCCAGTTCCGGGCACTTGCGCGTCTGAGAGGCCCGCAGTGAACACGTAACGCGTGTATGTTCAATGAGATACAGGAGTTGAACTTGGCTCGACGATTGCCGTATCTACATTCCAAATGGACATCGCCAGACCAGACCTCGCCCGCAAGAAGAAGCGCCGCCGGTACATCTACATCGCCTCGGCGCTGGTGGTCGTGCCGCTTCTCACCATCGGCGTCTCCCGCTTGAAGCCCGCGGCGCCCAGCGTGGAACGCTCCACGGTTTGGGTGGACACCGTCCGTCGCGGTGAAATGCTGAGGCAAGTCCGCGGCCTCGGCACACTCGTTCCCGAAGATATCCGATGGATTCCGGCGACCACCGAAGGCCGGGTGGAACGCAACATCCTCAAGCCCGGCGCCACCGTGAAGCCTGACTCGATCATTCTCGAACTTAGCAATCCCGACCTGGATCAGCAGCTTCTCAATGCCGAATGGGCTCTCAAGAAATCCGACGCGGAACTTGCCAATCTCCGCGTGCAGCTCGATAGCCAGTTCCTCGATCAGCGCGCCATCCAAGCTCAGATTCAGTCTGATGCCACGCAGGCGCGCCTGGAATCGGAGCGCGATGACGCCTTGCAGAAACTCGATATCGGCTCCGAGTTGAACGCCAAAATTTCGCGCGCTCGCTCGGAATCGCTCACCACGCGCCTGGACATCGAGAAACAGCGTCTGGCCATCGCTGAAAAAGCCACCCAGGCGCAGCTTGCCGCGAAGCAAGCCGAGGTCGAACAGAATCGCGCGATGTATGAGCTTCGCCGGCGCCAGCGCGAGGCGCTGCACGTGCGTGCCGGCATCGCCGGCGTCCTTCAAGTCGTGCCTGTCGAAGTCGGCCAGCAAGTCGCGCCTGGCGCGAACCTTGCGCGGGTGGCCGATCCCAAACGCCTCAAGGCCGAAGTCCGCATCCCGGAGACGCAGGCCAAGGACGTGCTGATCGGGCAGAAAGCTGAAGTGGATACGCGCAACGGGGTCGTTGCGGGCCACGTGGCGCGGATCGATCCTTCGGTGCAGAACGGCACCGTCACCGTGGACATTACGATTGACGGCGCCTTGCCCCAAGGCGCGCGCCCCGACTTGAGCGTGGACGGAACCATCGAGATCGAGCGGCTCGCCAGCATTCTGTTCGTCGGCCGCCCGGTTCAAGGCCAGCCCAATTCCACCGTCAGCCTGTTCAAACTGTTCGATGGCGGCAACGAGGCCGTGCGCACGCGCGTGGAGCTTGGCCGCAGCTCGGTCAATACCATCGAGGTGGTCGGCGGACTGCAAGTCGGCGACCAGGTGATTCTCTCCGACATGTCCGCCTGGGACGCCTACGACCGCGTTCGATTGAACTGAAGACCTGGCCATCGCGCTCGCAAGGCGCACGGCCACTCACGAGGGGAGCAGCGATGCATACTTTCTGGCAGGACCTGAAATTCGGCGCGCGGATGTTGGCGAAGTCGCCAGGCTTCACCGCGGTCGCTGTCATCACGCTGGCGCTAGGCATCGGCGCCAATACCGCCGTCTTCAACATTGTGCGCGAGGTGGTTTTCAGTCCACGGCCTTACCCCAACGAGACGCAAGTCGTTCAGTTCTACACGCAGGACAAGAAACATCCCGAAAAGTTCCGCCTGTTCTCCTATTCGACTTACGCCGGAATCCGCGAAGACAGCGCCGTTAATGCCGTCTTCTCGAGCGTCCTGGCCCACAACATGGTGGTTGTCGGCCTAGGCGAGGGTGAGGGCTCCCGCCGCGCGTTTGCTTCCATGGTCAGCTCCAACTACTTCCGCACGCTCGAAGTGCCGCTGGTGCGGGGCCGTAGCTTCCTTTCCGAAGAGGAAAGACCCGGCAGCGCCGTCCCAGTCGTCATCGCCAGCTATCTTTACTGGAAGAAGACCGACTTCGACCCTCAACTCGTCGGCAAGACCATCCGGGTCAACGAGCGCCCCTTCACGGTCGTCGGCATCGCGCCGGAGCATTTCACCGGGACGATGATGCTCTTCGGTCCGGAGCTCTATTTCCCGCTCGGTGACTTCGACTTGCTCACGAGCGGTTCTCAGGCCGCGGCCAAACGCAACCTTGAACGGCGCGACTTCTATGGTCTCTTCCTCGTGGGACGGCTCAAGCCCGGGGTTCGCGCCACCGCCGCAGGGGCCGTTCTGCAAAGCGTTGCCACAAATCTGGAAAGAGCCTTTCCTGTTGAACAAAAGGACCAGACCTTCGTCATCCGTCCCCTGCCGCGCTCGCGCACCAGCATCTACCCCACCAACGAGCACGATCTGACGGTGGTCGGCATTATGCTGTTCGCCTTGGCCGCAATCGTGTTGTTCATTGCCTGCCTCAATCTCGCGAATGTACTGCTTGCTCGGGGCTTGGCGCGTCGCAAGGAGATTGCCATTCGCCTCGCGCTGGGCGGGAGCCGTAGCCGCATCATGCGGCAACTTTTGACCGAGGGCCTCGTGCTCTCCCTCGCGGGGGGTGTCGGCGGCTTCCTGATCGGTCTCTCATCCTCCGATCTGATGGCGGCCTCGCTGAGCGCACATATGCCGGTGGTCGTGTCTCTCCATGGCAGCACTGATCCCGCCGTCTTCGTCGCCACCCTCGGCTTCTGCGCCCTGGCCACGCTGTTCTTCGCCCTGGGACCCGCGCTCAAGCTCACGCGCGCCGACGTGATCACCGACCTCAAGGAGCAGGCGGGAGAGGATTCCGCTCCGCACCGCCACCGCTGGCTCCCGCGAAATCCGCTCGTCATGGCGCAAATTGCCCTATCGCTCAGCCTGCTCACCGCCGCCGGACTCTTCATCCGCGGTGCGCTCAAGGCCGGCAGCGTCGAAACTGGATTTAAAGCCGATTCCACCATTCTCATCGAGGCCGACGCCAGTCTCGGCGGGTACGACCAAGCCCGCGCCCTGCAGCTTTATCGCGCCGCTAGTGACCGTCTCGCCGCCCTGCCCGGCGTGCAGTCCGCCAGCATCGCTTCCGTCGTGCCCTTCGGTCTCGTCACCATCAACCGTCCCGTGCAGCGCGCCGGAGCGAAAACCGCGCCCGACTCTCACCCCGCTACTGCGGCCGAAGGCCTAGCCTTCAATGTCCGCTGGAGCAGCGTCGGCGCTGATTACTTCACGACGATGGGCTTGCCACTATTGCGTGGCCGCGCGTTCACCAAGACCGAAGCCGAAGTGGCTGATTCCCCGCCCGTCGCCATCGTTGACGAGGTGCTCGCGAAGAAGCTTTGGCCCGATGGTGACGCGCTGGGCCAGCGCATCCAATGGGCCGAACCCGGCGCTCCCACAGCCTTCAGCGGGGGGAGCGGCACAATGGGCGTCAGTAACGACGTCGCCAGAGGCGCCCAGGACCCCCAGTCGGTCGAAATTGTCGGGATCGTGCCCTCGACCAGATGGGAACTCTTTCAGCCTGGAGTAGGCAGCCAAGTCTTCGTGCCCTTCGCACAAGGCATCCAAACCGACGTTTTCTTCCACGTGCGCACCGCGCCAACCGCTTCCGGCACCGGCGCTGCTCTATCTGATCTTCTTCGCCGCGAGGTTCGCTCCGCTGCGCCTGGCGTGCCGGTTCTTTCAGTGAAGACGTTCCGCCAGCACGTCGACACCAACCCGCAGCTCTGGATCGTCCGGTCCGGTGCCGCGCTAGTTTCCCTCTTTGCCGGTCTGGCGTTGGCGCTTGCTGTCGTGGGTGTCTACGGGGTCATGGCCTATGCGGTGATCCGGCGCACGCGCGAGATCGGCATCCGCAGGGCGCTTGGCGCCGAGCCGGGCAAGGTGCTGCGTATGATCCTCCGGGAAGGTCTGATCATGACGTTCGGTGGCGCGGCGCTGGGTCTTCTGCTTGCCCTCGGCATCGGCCACGTATTCAGCAGCATCCTTTTCGAAGTCAGTCCGGTGGATCCCGTCGCCTTCACCGCCGCCGCCGCTGTGCTCGTTGCCACCGTGCTGTTCGCTTGTTGGCTTCCCGCGCGGCGAGCGATGCGCGTGGATCCAATCGTGGCGCTGCGGTACGAGTAGTAAGGAGAAAAAGAGATGGCTGGACTAATCCAAGATCTTCGCTACGCGCTGCGGCAGTTGCGCAATAGTCCTATCTTCACCGCCGTCGCCGTCATCACGCTGGCGCTTGGGATCGGGGCCAATACGGCCGTATTCAGTATGCTAGACGCGTTGCTGCTTCGCTCGCTGCCGGTCAAGCGACCTCACGAGCTGGCCCTGCTCTCCACGTCTGGCTCGTGGCCTGGCAGTAGCGTGGGGAGCCACGCTTTTTCCTATCCGATCTACCGCGAGCTGCGGGAGAACAACGGAGCATTTGAGGATTTGATGTGCCGGTTCCGCTTCGCCGCGAATGTGGGCGGACATGGAGAAACGAAACGCGTCACGATGGAGATGGTGTCGGGCAACTACTTCACCATGCTGGGCGTTCCGGCCGCGATCGGCAGAACGTTCGGACCAGACGACGACCGCCAGCCCGGAGGGCACCCTGTCGCTGTCCTAAGTTACAACTACTGGATGACCGCATTCGGCGGAGATCCAGGTGTTCTTGGCAAGAGCATCACGGTCAACGGCCAACCGTTGACGGTGATCGGAGTGAGCGCAAAGGGCTTCGACGGCGTGGAACCCGACTTCACCCCTCAGGTTCGCGTGCCCGTAATGATGGTGAAGCAGATGGTTCCCTTTATGAGTTGGATCACTTTTGACGACGCTCGGGCGCGCTGGGTGCAGGTATTTGGGCGTTTGAAGCCGGGCGTCTCCCGCGGGCAGGCGCGCGCTGCAATAGAGCCACTCTACGAATCGGTCGTCCAGGACGCCCTGAAAGGAGAGGCGCGCGACTCCAGGATCGAGGTGCTGCCCGGGGGCGGTGGCACGTCGTTTCTTCGCCAGAGTTGGTCCACTCCGTTGTGGGCACTCATGGCCATGGTCGGCGTGGTGCTGCTCCTGGCGTGTCTCAATCTCGCGGGCCTCTTGATCGGCCGTGGCCTGGAACGTCAAGGTGAGATAGGTCTGCGAATAGCCCTGGGCGCGCAGCGCAGACGCGTTATCTCACAACTCGTGACAGAAGGTGCCGTGCTGGCTGCAGCCGGCGGCATTCTAGGCGTTTTCTTGGCCCCGCTGACCTCGCAGTTTCTGGTTCAGTTCATCACCAATTCGGAGGGTGTACCCGGTGTCTCGCCAGCGATCGACTGGCGAGTGCTTGCATTTTGCGTCGCAGCGACTGCAGGGTCAGCGCTTCTGTTTGGGCTTCTGCCTGCCATCCTGTCGACGCGGCTCAGCCTTTCCGTCGTGCTCAAGCAGGCCTTCGCACGTGGATCGGCTCGTGGGCGTATCAGGATGGTGCTCGTCGGCACTCAGGTGACCCTGTCACTCGTGCTGCTGATCGGGAGCGCCCTATTCGTTCGTTCGCTGCGGAACCTTTCGAGAATCCATCCGGGTTTTGAGACCACCACTGTGGTGGCCTTTGGCGTGGATCCTCTGCTTAACGGATACCCGCGCGAACGCGCAGAAGAAACCTATCAGCGGCTGAAGGAGCGGCTCGAAGCCCTGCCGGGCACACGGTCTGCGGCCCTCGGTCTCGTACGCGTACTCGGCGGAGACACCTGGGACACCGCGGTATCCGTCGAAGAGTACCAACCAAAGCCGGGCGAGGTCGCTTTTGCGGACAACAACGCGGTTTCGAGCGACTACTTCCGGACGCTAGGGATCCCTCTCGTCGCAGGCCGGGACTTCACAGCTCAAGACCGCGCTGGCGCGCCGTTGGTCGCGATTGTGAACGAATCATTCGTGAGCAACTACCTGAATGGCGGTCCGGTCCTGGGTCGGCGCGTCGGCGGTCTGAATGGTCCGGGCAACTCGACTCGGGCGGAGATTGTCGGCGTCGTCAAGGACGCCAAGTATGAGACCATGCGCGGGGATATCCCACCCCAAGCTTTTGTTCCTTATCCTCAGCTATTCACCGTCATGGGCATGAACGTCTACGTCCGCAGCGATGCTCCGGCTGACCAGACAATGGCGGCCATCCGCGGCGCGGTGGCGGAAGTTGATCCGAGCCTCGCGGTGTACGCCATGCGAACGTTGGACCGGCAACGCGATCAATCGCTGGGAACAGAGCGCATGATCGCTTTGCTCGCCGCGGCATTTGGCGGGTTGGCAACGCTGTTGGTCGCTATTGGTTTGTACGGCGTCTTGAACTATGACGTTACGCGGCGCACTCGAGAACTTGGGATACGGGTGGCTATGGGAGCACAAGGGGCGAGTGTCATGTGGCTTGTCCTGAGACAAGGGCTCTTGCTTCTTCTCCTCGGCGCGTGCGCGGCAATTCCAATCGGACTCGCTTCGGGAAAGCTCATCGCGAGTCAGCTTGTGGGCATTGATCCGAGCGATCCGTGGACCATCCTCAGCGCCATTTTATTCCTCGCTATCGTGACCGTCGCGGCCGCAGCCCCTCCGGCGTTGCGCGCGGCCAGAGTCGATCCCATGGTGGCGCTGCGACACGAATGATTCGGGAAACAAATCGCGCCGATAACACGTCTTGTGAGAAGGAGGAGAAATGGCGGCACAAAACGGCACATTGATCAAACTCGATGGCGTGACCAAGGTCTTCTACGCGGACGAGGTGGAGACGCACGCGCTCTCGGGCATTCACCTGGAGATCAAGACCGGCGAGTATCTGGCGATCGCCGGCCCTTCGGGCTGCGGCAAGTCCACCTTGCTCTCCCTGATCGGCTTGCTCGATTCGCCCACCGAAGGCGAGTATTGGATCAAGAGCGAGCCCGTGGCCAAGCTCTCGATTTCCGACCGCTGCCGCATACGTAACCGCGAGATCGGCTTCATTTTCCAGGCGTTCAACCTCATCGGGGACCTCACCGTGTATGAGAACACCGAGCTACCGCTGACCTATCGTGGCATGTCCGCCCCCGAGCGCAAGCAGCGCGTGCAAAACGCTCTCGAACGCGTGGGCATGGCGCATCGCATGAAGCATTATCCTGCGCAGCTCTCTGGCGGTCAGCAACAGCGCGTGGCCGTGGCCCGCGCCCTGGTGGGCGACCCCTCGATCCTTCTGGCCGACGAGCCCACCGGCAACCTCGACTCGAAAAACGGCGAGGCGGTGATGGAATTACTCCGCGAGCTGCATCGCAGCGGCGCGACCATCTGCATGGTCACTCACGATCAGCGCTACGCCGACCACGCCGAGCGCACCGTGCATCTCTTCGACGGCCGTGTCGTCGAAGAGACTCTAACTTCCAGTACGTGACTTTCAGGCGACTGGAAGAAATGGGAGGCGGGCATGACGAGGCCATGCGAAGGCGGCACGTGGCTAGCTCCGGCCGTGACGCCGCTGTTCTTGGCCAAATTCCTGGACGTCAGTCTGGCCTTCTCCCCCGATGGCCAGTGGATCTGCTTCTATTCGGCAAGACCCACGTCGGGCTAGATCAAGGGCCATGCCATTTCGTTCGTTGAGCAAAGGAGAACCAATGAACAGTACCCGCAGGAACTTTCTTCGTTTCGCTGGTCTCGGTGGCACATTGTGCGTAACCGCAGCCACAGCTGCTTCGTCCGCGCCCGACAACGACCCCGGCTTGCTCGCCATGTTTGCGAAGAGGCAGTCGGTGCGGCGTTACAAGTCCGACCCGGTTCCGGAGGAACATCTGCGCCTAATTCTCGATGCGGCGCGCCGCCCTCCCACTGCGGGAAATCAGCAGCCTTGGAAATTCCTGGTTGTAAGGAACCGGGCAACGATCGAGCGCATGCGAACTCGATGCCTGGAATTGGCGGAAGCGCATTGGCCCCAGGATTTGACCCCGGCAGAAAGGGCGGCTCGCAGAGAAGCAACAACAAAGGCCCTGGCGGGTTACTTTTCCGCGCCGGTCTATGTCGTCGTTCTGACGGATTCGCAATCCGCTTATCCCTCCTACAACCAGCACGATGGCCCATTGGCCGCAGGATACTTGTGTTTGGCGGCTCGGGTGCTCGGTTACGGCACCGTATACGTCACCGACGCGATCCCCGACCGGGTCACGCGAGAGGTGCTGGGCATTCCCGAACGCTACCAGCGTGTTTGCATCACGCCGCTCGGCGTCCCCGATGGATGGCCCGAACCTACCCCCAAGAAGAAGCTCGAAGAGTTTGTCGTTTTTGAGTCGTTTGGATAGGCGTCAGCTTCGCTGTCGTAAATGGCATTACACTGCAAGGGACAGAGAACATGAGGAAGGGACTGTAATGAGAGCGCTGTGCTCAAGTGTTGGCTCGCTCAGCCATCATGCCTATTCGGGAGGCGCTTGATGATCTGTGTGTTTTCGTTCCGACGCTGCTTGGTGCATTCGACCACTCTTCTAGCGTTCGCATCCGCCATCCAGGCTCAGACTTCACCGTCCACACCTGACATTCCTGCCAAGTATGAGGCTCCAACGACGTCCTACGACTATGTGAAGCGCGACGTCATGATCCCGATGCGCGATGGAGTGAAGCTGCACACTGTCATTGTCATTCCGCGTGGAGCGAAGAATGCACCCATCATCCTGACGCGCACCCCCTACAATGCGTCCAAACGTGCCGAGCGCCTCCAGTCACCGCACATGCTGGTGACCTTGCCCCAGGGTGATGAAGTGTTCGTGGCTGACGGCTACATCCGCGTCTTCCAGGATGTCCGAGGCAAGTATGGTTCGGAAGGGGACTATTTCATGACTCGTCCCTTGAGGGGCCCTCTGAATTCCACCAATACTGACAATTCCACGGACGCTTACGACACCATCGACTGGCTAGTGAGGAATGTACCCGAATCCAACGGCAAAGTTGGGATGCTGGGCAGTTCGTATGAGGGTTTCACCGTCGTGATGGCTCTGATTAACCCTCATCCAGCTCTGAAAGTTGCTGCGCCCATGAGTCCGATGGTTGACGGCTGGATGGGTGACGATTGGTTCCATTACGGGGCTTTCCGGCAGACGAACTTCGATTACTTCGTCGGACAGACCACGGCAACAGGGGAAGGCCGCGAAATCCCACGTCAGGCATACGACGACTACGACAATTTTCTTCGTGCGGGTTCGGCCGGGGACTTCGCAAAAGCTGCAGGCCTCGGCCAACTACCTTGGTGGCGCAAGCTCTCTGAGCATCCTGCCTATGATGCCTTCTGGCAGGCACAGGCCCTCGACAAGATCATGGCTGCGCAGCCGTTGAAGGTTCCGACAATGTGGATTCAGGGACTGTGGGATCAGGAAGACATGTGGGGTGCGATTCATTCCTACCTGGCGACGGAGCGTAAAGACCCCGGAAACAGCATGAACTTCCTGGTGATGGGTCCGTGGCGTCACAGCGGGGCGAGCTACGACGGTTCTTCACTAGGGCCGCTGAAGTGGAGCGGCGATACGGCGCTGCAATTCCGTCGTGACGTGCTGAAGCCGTTCTTTGATCAGTATCTGAAGGATGGCGCACCCAAGGCCGACACTCCCCCGGTGCTCATCTACAACACCGGCGAGAACCACTGGGATCGCCTGAAGTCCTGGCCGCTTGCATGCGAGAACGGCTGCGCGCAGAAATCCACGCCGCTGTATCTGACGACGGGTTTGGGCCTGTCCTTCGCTGCGCCGACAGAGCGCGATATTAAGATTCCGTCAGCCTATGATGAATATGTTTCCGATCCAGCCAAGCCAGTGCCTTATGTGCCGCGCCCCGTGAGCTTTGCGGACCATGACCAATGGAAGCGTTGGTTGGTTTCCGACCAACGGTCCGTTGACGGCCGCCCCGATGTGCTGTCGTATGTAACACCGGTTCTTACCAAACCAGTGCGGATCAGTGGCGCGCCGGTCGTGGACCTCATCGCCTCCACCAGCGGAACCGACAGCGACTGGATCGTCAAGTTGATCGACGTTTATCCCGATGAAGTTCCGAATCAGCAGGAGCTCGGCGGATACCAACTGGGCCTGGCCATGGATATCTTCCGCGGACGGTACAGAGAGAGTTTCGAGGTGCCGAAGCCGATTTCGCCGAACACGCCACTGAAATACAAATTCACCTTGCCGACCGTGAACCACGTGTTCCTGCGTGGGCATAGGATCATGGTGCAAGTGCAGTCGAGCTGGTTTCCGCTTTACGATCGCAATCCGCAAACATTCGTGCCGAACATCTTCTTCGCGAGGCCGGAAGACTATGTGAAGACGACCCAGCGGATCTACCACGCAGCTGGCGTAGCCAGTTTCATCGACCTGCCCGTAGTTTCGGCACAGTAGACTGGGTGCAACGGATTCGTTCCAAGGACGGTTCATCAGGTGAGAGAGGAAATGATCAACGATCGGAGATTGAGTATGAATAAGCGACTGTTTGTGGACTTTCTTGCTGTGAGAAGGAGAACTCTTCGTTGCCTCGTGACATTGTTAGTGGCCGGCGTCGCAGGCGTGGCGGCAAACGCGCAGGCCGGCACGGCCCAGGAGAACAAGGGGGGACCGAACCTGACGGTCACGTACATTGCTCACGCAGGATTCCTGTTCGCAGCGGGGGACCAGAAGATACTTGCGGATGCGCTCACGGAGACCTCGGCGCAATGGAAATTCGCGGCACCTTCGGTCGCGCTGCGGCAAAAGATGGAACAAGGCGAGGCGCCTTTTGACAACGTCAGCCTCGTGCTGATCAGCCACAATCACATTGATCATCATTGGCCCCCGTCTACCGTGAGGTTTCTGCTGCTCAATCCGAAAGCAGTCGTCGTGACGACGCCAGAAGTCCGGGACCAAATGAAGAAGGACAGCCCCGAGTTCGAGAAAATCCAATCGCGCGTCATCGTGCCCGAACTCGAATGGAAACAGAGCACGAGTCGCGAAATCAACGGCATCCGGCTGGATATCGCCAGGCTGAAACACGGCGACGATAAGGAATGGGCCTCCATCGTCTACGCCTTCCTGTTCGATTTGGGCGGCAAGAAGGTGCTCTATGCGCCCGGGACGACCGGGTACTTCCCCGAAGAGTACAGGGCGCTGGGATATGCGAAGCTCGGGATCGACCTGGCTTTCCTGAACTTCGACCTGATGATCCAGCGCGGCAGCGACGGTGGCCCGACCTTGAACAGCGCAGGGATCCAGCAAGTGCGCGAACTCATTAACCCCAGAATTCCCGTCATGATGCACATTCGTCCAGATCGCCTGCCGTTTGTGGAGGAGGTTCTACCCGAGCTGCAGAAGCAGCTCCCCAGTGTGACCTTGTTCAGACAAGAACTCGAAAGCCGGACGTTCTAGCGGAGGCGCGGACAGCAACGGCTCCCGGCGTGACCAAGAATGGTCGAGCGGCTCGAGGAACCCGACGTGGTATGTCGTCGGGCAGTGGATCTATTGAGATCCCGGAATTGCCTTGACCTGTTCGTCCAGCACAACCAAAAGTTAGGTTACTCGGCTTGCCGCCGATTGCGGGCGGATGACGGCGCACTCGGAACTTACCAAGAAACCGATCCCAGTTTCCGGCTTGCCGACTAGGACTAAGCCGCTGGCGCGGCGGACGCTACGCGTGGGGCGAGCGGAAAGGTGTGGGGTAGCTGACGTAGTGTGGGTCACGGAGAAAGGAGACTCCTGTGACCCGTTTACGCAAAATGATGCTGGAG
>Ga0208036_1000628_pt1 | contig 19053 bp, 21 predicted proteins | sample June2015DPH_11_1_2_FD_184706 | JGI IMG/M metagenome (GOLD analysis project Ga0208036, IMG submission 184706) | Peatland microbial communities from SPRUCE experiment site at the Marcell Experimental Forest, Minnesota, USA - June2015DPH_11_100... | ecosystem: Environmental > Terrestrial > Soil >...
TCTTTCTGGGACTCCTGGTGGCCCCGGTTTTCCAGATTGTCCTGATCGGCACGCAGATCACGGAGGCCCTCGCAGGACTTGAACGCACGCGCGAAGTCCTTAGTGAGCGCCCGGAGGACGAGGACTCAGCGAGGTCGCTGCGCCTGGATTACATTCAAGGTGAAGTGGTCTTTGAGAACGTCAGCTTCGCTTATGAAGCAGGGAAGACGGTCCTGAACGACCTCAGCTTCAAATCCCAGCCGGGTACGGTCACCGCGCTGGTCGGGCCGTCCGGGTCGGGGAAGTCCACCATGATTGGGCTCATCGCGGCCTTCTACACACCGAGCGCCGGAAGAGTGCTGGTGGATGGAATTGACTTGGCCAAGGTGCGCCTGGACTCCTACCGCACCCGGCTGGGAGTTGTCCTACAGGAAACGTTCCTGTTCGACGGTACCATCCGGGAAAACGTCGCGTTCTCACGCCCGGACGCCTCAGAGGAACAAATCCTCGCGGCTTGCCGCATCGCCCGCGTGGATGAGTTCGCGGAGACATTCGAGAAGAAGTACGAGACACTAGTCGGCGAGCGGGGTGTGAAGCTCTCCGGCGGCCAACGCCAACGTGTTTCCATCGCGCGCGCCATCCTGGCCGACCCGAGAATTCTGATCCTCGACGAGGCAACGTCGAGCCTGGATTCCGAATCCGAGGCGATGATCCAGGAAGGACTTTCTTACTTGATGCGCGGTAGGACCACCTTCGTTATCGCGCACCGCCTCTCAACCATCCGGCGTGCGGACCAAATCCTCGTGGTGGAGGGGGGACGCATCATCGAGCGAGGCACTCACGAGCAACTCTACGCTGCCGGGGGACGCTATTACGAGTTGTATACCAAGCAGCACGGAGTCGAGTCCAACCTCTTCCTCGCTCCGGGTGAAGGCGACAAGGTGCGGGAAAGCGCAGCACCGGCGCAACCCTCTGCCCTCACGGAACGAGAGGGGACGATCCCCAACGCCGTGCGCCTGCTGCGCGGGCGGGATGCATAATGACGGTGGCCCGCTGTAGGGGCGAATCTTGTATTCGCCCCCGTCTGGGGCGACCACAAGGATCGCCCCTACGCGGCTAGAGCGGGTATATACTTGTCAACATGGAGAGAATAAGAATCGAGCAGCACAGTCTTACGGGGATCTTGTGGGTCTGGGCATGGCTCTTCACCATCGGGTTTCTACACCTGACTTTTTGGAAGGGTGTGCTCGCGATTGTATTGTGGCCGTACTATCTTGGTACGTGGTTCAGCTCGCTGCTGCACTAATCAGAATCGGCCATTTCAGGAAAATGAAGGACACCACGCTTGTCCTTGTAACCGGGTTACAGAACTCAGGTGAAGTTCCCTCCACGGACGACTGGTTGCCGTTCGCCACGAGGTTGCGGGTAGGCGGCCTGACCTGCTCTTTAGTGTTCAAGTCGAAGCCTTGACGGTCGTTGTCCTCGCCCACGAACTTGCTCGCGGCTACAAGCACCTCGGGGCCGCCTCAATGAGAAATCCCGATCAGATCGGGACGGCACCTCGCCACGGGAGATGGCGGCGTCCCGATTAAATCTGGACAGGTTCCCCCGCCACTACATCGAACTCCCCCACTACCAGAAGGGCCGACCCGTTGACAGCGAGGGAACATTGGAGATATCGTTAAGCGTACGTCTGGAGGTTACATCTATGGCAAAGCTGCCCGACATCATTCCCATTACCGACCTTCGACAAGACGCAGCCGCCGCCTTGAAGCACCTCAAGTTATCGAGGCAACCTGTCGTCATTACGCAGCGGGGAAGGGCCGCGGCGGTTCTTCTGAGCATGGAAGCTTACGAGCGCAGTGAACACGAGCGCCAACTTCTGCATCTCCTGGCACGGGGCGAACAAGAAATCACTGCTGGGAGGGGATTCGAGCTGGATGAGGTCCTCGCTGAGGCAGACGCTCTTCTTGCCGGTGGCCCAAAGTGAAAGTCCGGTTCACACCCTCCGGACGAATCCAGTTTCTCAAGGCAGTGTCCTATATTCTGCAGGACAATCCGAAAGTAGCCATCCAGTTCCGTAAGAGAGCGGAGCACGTACTGCAACGCCTCACGCGATATCCGGAGTCCGGTCGACTTATTCCAGAGTTTCCGGATCTTCCCTTTCGCGAGGTGATTGTTCGGCCCTATCGTTTTTTTTACCGTCGTGAGGACAGGACCATTTGGGTGGTCGCATGCTGGCATGGAGCACAGTTGCCGACGGAACCGATGGGGATAAAGAAGGACGTCTAACAAACCGCTTAACGCGCTGGTCGCGTCCGTTGCCCGCGGGTCAGCGGTCTGTAGCAGGCATAACCCATCTCGAAAGAAGGAGATTATGGCGCCCGTTTGGCAAGGGTCGGATCCACGGGTTCGCACATGGCGGCGGATGGATGGTGACCTTCCTCGAAGGCGGCGATGCGGTCGGCGAGGCGCAGAGTCAGGCCGATGTCGTCGAGGCCTTTCAGCAGGCATTGGCGTCGGAAGGGATCGATTTGGAAGGAGAGTTTGAGACCAAAGTCATCTGTAAGGGTCTGATTTTCGAGGTCAACGGCCAGCCGGTATCCCTCATTCTTCTCAGTCCGCTGGAATAGCTCGTTCACTTCGGCGTCGGGCAGTGTGACCAGCAGCACGCCGGTCTTGAAGCAATTGTTATAGAAGATGTCGGCGTAGCTGGGCGCGATAACGGCGCGAAAGCCGTAGTCAAGAATCGCCCAGGGAACATGCTCGCGACTGGAGCCGCAGCCGAAGTTGGCGCACGCCAGCAGAATCGATGCGCCCTTGTAACGGGGATAGTTCAACACGAAGTCCGGATTGGGCTTTTCCCCATCCAGGTAACGCCAGTCGTAGAAGAGCACTCGACCGTAGCCCTCCCGCGTAGTCCACTTGAGGAACTGCTTGGGCACCATCTGGTCGGTGTCAACGTTGACGCGATCGAGCGGGACGACAAGTCCTGTGTGTTTTATGAATGGTTTCATTTTCTCGTTCCGTGGTCCGTTGTCCGTGGCCGATCCCTCGGTCTCTGCCCGGCCGGCATGTGGTTTAGTCTGGTATGGCCCGTTCGAGGTACGGCTTCGAAATCGCCGAAATTTTCAAATCTTTGTCAGCAGGGAGGGTCTCGCGCGAGGCTGCCGGCGGCAACTCGAATTCGACATCTACCTTAATCATGTCGCAGCGAGGGAGGCTGTATCGCCTCGGTGGAATTCTCTGCAATCCTCCGTCGATGTTGAAGATCTTCAGCAGATCCGCCCTGGACATGCCCACATGGATTGAGTATGCCTCGTCCATGCGGTGTCGCAGCCAGTCAAAATACCGCGATTCCTCTCGCGCTTGCTCTCTTGTCAAGATCCTCGGCGGTGTTTGGGCCGGTCCCAAAGCAAGACACGCGGCGGCGAGAATGATCGCAGCCGTGAAACGGATGTAGGGCCTCATTGTTCACCACCTCCGACTGGCACTGGCGGCCCAGCGGAGCATGAAGCTCTTTGCCCCCGCCGACCTCGATTCCCTCAAAACTGCGCACCTTCCGTGCGCCAACCTCCGGAGCGGGCTTGTAGAATTCACCATTCATAATTCAAAGTTCACTATTTCTTGTCACAGCCTCCACTCCCTGATATCCACAAAGTGGCCGGCGATGGCAGCGGCGGCGGCCATCATGGGGCTGACCAGGTGAGTGCGGCCGCCCTTGCCCTGGCGTCCTTCGAAGTTTCTGTTCGATGTGCTGGCGCTGCGCTCGCCGCTGGGGAGCACGTCGGCATTCATCCCGATGCACATGCTGCAACCGGCATCGCGCCACTCGAATCCCGCCTCGCGGAAAATCTCATCCAAGCCTTCCTTTTCCGCCTGGGCTTTCACACGCCTGGAGCCGGGAACGACCAGCGCGCTTTTCAGTGTCTTCGATACCTTCCTGCCCGCCGCAACACGCGCTGCCAGGCGCAGGTCCTCAATGCGGGAGTTGGTGCACGAACCGATGAACACGTAATCAAGCGGGATATCGACGATACGTGTTCCCGGTTCGAGGCCCATATACTCGAGGGCGCGCTCGGCGGCTTTGCGGTCCACAGGGTCCGAAAAACTGCTCGGCTCGGGCACTTTTCCCGTAACCTCCGCGACCATTCCTGGATTTGTGCCCCAAGTAACCTGTGGCGCGATCGCGGCCGCGTCCAATTCAAGCACGCGGTCGAAAGCCGCACCGGGGTCCGAGGGCAAAGACTTCCAACAATCGACGGCGATTTGAAAATCCTTGCCACGCGGAACAAAGGGGCGACCTTCCAGGAACGCGAACGTGGTGTCGTCCGGCGCTACCATTCCTGTGCGCGCCCCGCCCTCGATGGTCATGTTGCAGACCGTCATCCGGCCATCCATGGACAGGGCGCGGATGGCCTCGCCGGCGTATTCGACGGCGTGTCCGGTCCCCCCCGCGATGCCAATCTTGCCAATGACGGTGAGGATGATGTCCTTTGCCGTCACGCCCGGGATGAGGCTTCCGTCGACCCGGACCAGCATGGTCTTTGATTTGAATTGCGGGAGACATTGAGTGGCCAGGACGTGCTCAATTTCGCTGGTGCCGATGCCGAAGGCCAGCGCGCCGAGGGCGCCGTGAGTCGCCGTGTGACTGTCACCGCAAACGATGGTCTGCCCCGGCTGAGTGATGCCGAGTTCGGGCCCTATCACATGCACGATCCCCTGATTGGGATTCTGCATGTCGAAGAGCATGATGCCCGTTTCGCGGCAGTTGCGCTCCAGGGCCTCAAACTGTGCGGCCGCCACCGTATCCAGCAAAGGAAGGTGTCGGTCCTTGGTAGGCACGGAGTGGTCCATGACCGCAAACGTAAGGTCAGGTCGCCGCACCTTGCGTCCCGCCGCTTTCAGGCCGGCGAAAGCTTGCGGGGATGTTACTTCGTGGACGAGATGGCGGTCGATATAAATGAGCGGGGGTTGCCCGGGCTCTTCAGCCACCAAGTGAGCTTCCCAGATCTTTTCGTGCATTGTGCGTGCAGGCATGATTTTCAGTGGCGGGGCAACAACCCTTATTTCCCCGAGCGTTAAATTATACGCTAATTTGAGTTAAAATTGGCACCTGTCATTCCGAGCGCAGCGAGGAATCTCGCTTTGGTCCGACGCGGCCACGCCGAGCAGGAGCGAAGAATCAGAGCGAGATTCCTCGCTGCGCTCGGAATGACACTTGACTCGGGGTGCGCGGGTTTGCGGCATCCTCGAATAGAGCGGTTGCTTAATGAGATTTACCCATTTAGATCCGAGCCAAAGATCTGCTGCCCTTGGCGGTCCTACTTGCTGTCGAAGGGATTTCCTGAAAAAAGCCACAGGCGTTTGCACCGCTTATGCGGGCTTGGCAACCCTTGATGCAGCAAGCGGGGCGAAGGCTCCCGAGAGGAAAAGAGTTATGGTCCGTTGGCAAGCACACACCATTGCAAAGATTCCGAACGGCTACCAGGTGGCGGTTGCCGATGTCAACGGCGATGGCAAGCCTGACATCCTGGCGTTAAGCTCAGTGGAGAGCATTGTGGAATGGTATGAGAATCCTTCCTGGAAGGCTCGGCCCATCACCACGGCAAGCCATCAGAACATCAGCCTGGCGCCGCTGTTTCGCAATGGCTATCCGGAACGCGGCTTGGCGCTGGCCAGCGACTTTGCACTTAATGACAGCACCTATGGCGGAAGTCTTTGGTGGGCGGAACCGGGGAATTCGTTAGACTCCGAATGGTCGTTGCGCTTGCTCGGCCGGATACCCACCTCGCACCGATTGCGCTGGGCGGACCTGGACGGGAGTGGTCGCCTGGGGTTGGTGGATGTTCCCTTGTTGGGTTATGGTGCGAAGGAGCCGGACTACAAAGTCGCTGCGCCGCTCACTTGGTTCGAGCCTCCGGAGCCACTCCTGCGCGGGCACGTATCTGCCACTGACGCCGGCAAGGGTGAGTGGCTTTCCCACCTGATTGACGACTCTCTGACGGTCGTCCATGGCGTCCACATCATTGACTGGGACAACGACGGCCGCGATGAAATCCTGACTGCCAGTTTTGAAGGCGTCCACCTTTTCTGCTCCACCGGGACGGGCCGCGACCTCCTTTGGACGAAGACCCACCTCGCTGCGGGCGACCAGCTTTCACGCCCCCATCGCGGGTCGAGCGAAATCGGCGTCGGCAAGCTGGAGGGGCGGCGTTTCCTCGCCACCATCGAGCCCTGGCATGGCGAGCACGTGGTTGTTTATACGCAAGGCAAACCGGGCGATTTGTGGAGTCGCCATGCGATTGACGACAGTTTACGCGACGGCCACGCCCTGGTGTGCGCCGACCTCAATGGCGACGGCAATGATGAAATCGTGGCGGGGTTTCGCGGTCCAGGCACCAGCCTCTATGTGTACTACGCCTCAGACGCCTCCGGCCTGAAGTGGGAGCGCCAGACGCTGGATACTCAGATGGCGGCGTCAGGAGTGGTCGTCGCCGACATCAAGGGCGACGGCCACGCGGGTGTTGTGGCCATCGGCGCTTCGACGGCAAACGTGAAGTGGTACGAGAATCTGGGCGCCTGAGCATTGAGTGATTGATTCATTGAGTCATTGAAAAAGTGAGCTGTCCCCTGAGAAGGGAACTTCAGGGCGTGCCAGGAAGACCACAAACATCAGCGCAGTCAGGACCACCAGGAATTGAATGAGAAAGATGATAAGCAGGACCAGGACTATGTACAGCATCGACCACCTACGGCCTTCACACTTAACCTATCGGCACAGGCAAGCAGTTTGATGAGGGTAAACCGAGCCTTCTCTCAGGCGCGATCTTGGTGGGTATGTCATTCCGAGCGCAGCGAGGAATCTCGCTCTGGACGGAGGTTGATCGGAGCTCAAGGCGGACTAAGGGTTGGAAGAAAGAATCAGAACGAGATTCCTCTCCCGCGTCTGCGGGATCGGAATGACAGTCGGGCAGGTGTGCGGCAGGTGATGGAGTCTGTTACGGCTGGCGATTCGGTGGGTGACGGCGCATGATGATAGCCGTGCCGTCCCCAAACTTGAATTGGACCTCGTCCATGAGCTGTTGGATCAGATACACTCCGCGGCCACCTTCGCGGTAAATGTTTTCCCCCATGGTTGGATCGGGAACCTTGCTCGGGTCAAACCCGGTACCGGAGTCTTTGACGACGATGAGTATTCCGCCGCCTTCCTCAATAGCCACGCACGTTCGCACGTACTTTTCGGGGTCGCTGCGATTGCCATGAAGGATGGCGTTCATGAGCGCTTCTTGCAGGGCAAGCTGGACATTCCCCAGATCGTGACAACAACCATTTTCTTCGAGCAAACCAAGGACCCTGGAAACAACGCCTTCAATATGGCGAGTGTCCGAAGGAATCAATTCGTCCAGCTTGACGACCAGCTTATCCTGGTCAAACTCGCACTGGGGCGGGATGTGCTTCAAGTCCGGCATAGCACGGGCTTTTCTACGGCAATAAAAACTCTACCACACCGGAGGAACTGACTCAACCTTCAAAAAATGTCACATCGGATATTGTCCAATTCGATCCATTATAGGCATCGCAGCTAAGGGAGGTGCGCGTTACATCTGGTGTAGAAACCCCCTTAACATCCCTCCCGAACACACCGGCTACCTCTTCGGGAAGTGTCTCTAGAGGCGCTTTGAGCGTTTCCCGGTTAATGGATTCGGTTCTAAAGGGTCGGGACTCAATCAACAGTTCTCGACCCTTTTGATTTTTGCCCCACTACTTATTAAGATACACTAGCGACTTGAGACACCGGAAAAATAGAAGACACCAACACAGATTTAGACACTACCCAGATGTGCATCTGAAACTGAGGAGAACACTATGAAAGAATCGTCTGCACTGGAGAAGCAGGCTGCTTACCACGTTGCCGCCTTGATGGCGGCCGCAGCCAGAACGGCTCCCAAGACTCGCGGGATTGACAATATCCAGGTCGTGGCCATCGACGACCAGATTGCCAAGCAGAACCTGGTCGACAAAATGAAGGAGATCGCGCGCTCGGAAAACCGTCCTAGCTTTGCGCGGGACGCCGACAGCATCCTGGCCTCGCCGGTCATCGTCGTGATCGGTGTTCTATCGAATCCGGCCGGCCTCAATTGCGGTTTCTGCGGAAACCCAACTTGTGACTCGTTGAAGGACAAGAACGGAGTTTGCAGCTTCAACTCGATGGACCTGGGCATTGCGGCTTGCTCGGCGGCAGCGATGGCGGCCAACTTCCACGTGGATAACCGAATGATGTTCTCCATCGGGAGGTCGTGCCTTGACCTGAAGCTGTTGGCGGAAGGAGTCAAGCAGGCCATTGGAATCCCCTTGAGCATCACCGGTAAGAGTCCTTTCTTCGACCGAAGGCCGTAACCCATTGCAGCAGCAGGCATCGGTCAGGAGTCAGGAGGCAGGAGTCAGAAGAAGAGCCCCGGGCCCTAGCAAGCGTAACGCCCGCCAAGAAGAGCGGCGGGCCTTCTGGACGTGTGACTCTTCAAAAGCAGAACGCAATCGGCAGCGAAGAAGGGTGCTGGTGTCATTTGGAATGGGATCCACTCGAGCCGCCGGTCATTCCCGCGAAAGCGGGAATCCAGTCCCAGGACAGCACATTTCCAAAGGTTTGCCGAGTAGATTCCCGCTTTCGCGGGAATGACTGGGTCTCGCAAATGGCACTAACACCCGAAGAAGCTTGGATTTATGAGGTACCAAAGCTGAAAGCTGATCGTGCCCCCTGATACCTGTCGCCTGAAACCGACTATTCTGACTCCTGACTTCTGACTCCTGACTTCTTCCCTCACGCTGATCGCCTCAGACCTTCCACAGCGCTTCCCAGGAGGCCGCGCTGGATGTCACGAACACGGTGTTTCCCTCCTGGCGGGCTTGAGCGCCATGGATTTCGACGAAGCGGAAGCGGGAGGCCAGTATCAGCGGCAACTGGACACTCGAAGGCGTGGGCCCTGAGCCTCGCTGGAACTTCAAGCGCCAGCCTTGATGGCGGTCGAGGGATTCGATGTTCATGTCGATGCGGCCGAAGCGCGTAGGAGACTGGGCAATGCTCAGAGGCTCGCCGTCGGCCAATTCAGACTCGCCGACTCCCGCCAGCAAGCGCAACGCTTGGCCGTCTTCGAGCGCCAGCATGTGACGCAGGTAGAGAATGCATTCCGCGCTTGCCCAGTTGTGGGGCATGTCACCAACGTAATCCGCAGTCAGGCTCCCTCGCATAGGTTGTTCCTCCCGCCAACAATAAAGCTGTGTGGCGTGGTTGAGAAAGCCCCTGAAAGTCAACCTTGCCCAATCAGGGATCCCGGCCCAGAGGTAGACATGAGCCACGAAACCCGCGTTGTAATTCCAAACTCCTCCGTGCGGAAGCCAGCCGGTTTCCGCAGGAATATCTTCTTGGGTGCAAGCCTGCATCAACTGGACATGTCCCTTCACAATCGCATCGTCCTTCTCGAACACCAAGCCCGGATAGATCGCATGGGAAAGAGCCCATTGTGCATTTTGGGGTCTCGGGCGATCCCACTCATCTCGAGTGGCCCACTGGGGGTCTCCCTTCGTCAGCATCGGCAGGTAATCGAACCCCTCGGGATGGCGACGCATCTCCTGGCGGGCCGCCGCAAACAGCGCGGCTCGCAACTCGTTATAGAACCGTTGGGCGCCGTCGAGGTCCGGAAGACCAAGCCGGTCCGTCGCTTCGGTGACTGCCTTCAAGCCCGCCAGCACCCACAGGGTGTTGGTGAACTCGGAACGGACGCCTCCTAACCCTCCGTCGCCAAAACCAGGGGCCAGGAGACCGTAGCGGCCGTTCATGCTCCCATCGCTCTGGGCTTTATCGCGCAGACTCGCAAGAAACTTCACGGCCCGCACAACACTGGGTTGCATCTCCCGGAAGTAGCTCCAGTCCTGGCTGAGTTCAGCCTGGCGTACCAGTGTGAACATGGCGATGCCTGTATCCTTCCAATGCTCGCGCCCTCCACCCGCGAACACGCCCCCATCTGCTTCCTGATACTTCCAGGTTGCTTCGAGTCCCTGCTGGGCCTCCTTGTCGTAACCAAGATAACGGGCGGCCTCGAGGATAAAGTTTCCATCCACCACCCAGAGGCCGCGGTAAACCGTCGGCCCCACCTGGAACGTAATCCTTCCTGCTTTCTCCTCGCGAGCCTGCTGGAGGTTGCGTGCGCAGGCAACCAGGAACTCCCCGTGGCGTCCCGGAAGTTGCCAGGACACCTTCCCTTCAAAGGGCTTCCAGTTCTGCCAGTACTGTCGAGCCTCCGCCAACAAGCGGTCTGGAGTCTCAAGTCCCTCTTTTAATTTGTCGATCTCCTGGCCCTCCTGGGGAAATCGAAAGAAACAGCGGGAGGGCCTGCCCTCCGTAGCGATGCCCGCTTGCAGCAAAAACGACTGATAGACGACTCCATCTTCGTGGCGCGAGAGTGGCACATCCACGAGGAGGAACGGCGCCGCCGCCTCATCATCGAGGCGCAGTAGGGTGATTCCAGCGGATTCTTGCAGCTTGATCTCTCGCTTCGTGCTCAAAACCATCACCGGAACCGCCTGCAAGGTGTGTAAGGTACGCGGTTCGACTTCCAGAATCACGTTATCGACGCGACCTTCGCCGGCGCGCTGGGTGGCAAAAGTGGTGAGCTCCAGGAAGGCTTCGGGACGGTCAATCCGGGTGTGGATGATCGGTACACCTGGGGCTTCAAGCCGCTGCCCGCGCACCTCGTTTGCTTCCATGCCGAGAAGTGAGAATTCCACGACTTCCGGAAAGTATTTGCTGCCTGCGCCTTGGCCGGGATGACCGTAGCGCAGATCGCCATGCTCGCCGATCAGACTCTTGTAGTGATCGTCCGGAAAGCAGTAGGCCGTCTGCCAGGAAAGCGGCGAGTAGCGAAAATCGATGGCGGGTAGCGCGGACCTGCGTTCCTCAGGTCCGCGGCTTTTCTCAATATCAGGGAGGGAATCCCCAGCCTCCGACTCGATGGGGGCGAGGCTTCGAGCCTTGCTCAAGAATGATGCGGGACCTGCCATGCTGGCCGTCCCCAACCCCAAGCTGATATTTCGTAGAAACTTGCGCCTGCTTGATTCGCTCACGGTTCCTTCTCCTGCGCCTGACATGACGATCTGTGCAGACGCTGGCCGATTATATCCCGCGTCAAGGTTCTGGGACCAATACTTCCAGGCTGCGGCCTTCACCTTGACCGGAATTCGTAACATGTACTTGAGCAGCCTGCGCAAAATCATCCAGGCATTGGGCGGGGATCTCGAGGTTCGTGCCATCTTTCCCAGCGGCCCCGCGCAGATCAAGCAATTCCGGGAACTCCGCCGAGGCCGCGCGGTCAGGCGAATATGACGAACGACGTCGGAGAAGGAGCATATGTGGAAGACTCGCCGGCTGGCGCAGACATCGGATTATGATGTCTGTGATCCCGCGGTTAACCATAGCTCTTGGTGAGTGGCCAGAGATCTTTCAGGGGCGCTTTGGGCTTTCTACAGATGCAAATCAGCACGCCGCTTTCGTAAGGCATGCAGTACTCGTCTGTAGCCTGCGCGGCCACGCTGACTTCGGCAAATACTTTGCGCAGCTCTTCAGGGCTATCGCTCACTACGATCATGACCTCACCGGTATAAGCGCGGGGTCCCCAAAGGAAATAGCTGTTGTGCCCACAGATGGATTTCGGCAGGCCGTAGCGTTTGCCAAAGAGGTCGATGGCCCCGGCGCGGCCGTAATTCGTCGTGTAGATCGCGCATTGTGCGCGGTCCTTCGCGGGCAGGCTGTTATAGACGCGCGCTACGTTGGCCACCAGGTTTTCCCATCCAAACATGTCGGCGAAGTGCTGCGGGAGCTTGCCCATTTTGTGGCGCTCGCCGGAGGGGACCTCGAGACCCAGGAGAGCGGCGTAACGGATGTAGGTCTCGACTGGCAGCACAGGCACGAAGAGCGGGACGAGAATCGCCTGGCTCAGCGCAACCACCGCGAGCACCACGGGCATGAGCCACACAAGTCGGAATCGATCGAACAGGGCCGCAATCGCCGCGCTGCCCGCGGCCATCATCAGGGGGAGGGCTGGGGCCGCGTAATAGGGTTTCGATCTGGTGGCGATGAGCAGGCCGAACACGAATAGCGACATCCAGCCGAGCGCGCGGAACGGTCGCACCTGAGGCGCGAATAAGAGATAGCCAAGTCCCGCCATCCAGATGGGCAGGGTGACCGGGTGGGCGCTCAGGGCAACGAGTTTCAGAAAGCCGAACGGGGAAAGCGGGACGATTTTGTTCGACCCGGCGGAGGCAATGAATTCGCGCGTGGGAAAGGCGTTGTGAATTTCCCAGAGAATGTGGGGCAGGAAAATCGCAAAGGCCAGCGCACCGCCCAGCCACAGCCATTTGCTCTTGAGATGTCTCCACCCCGCCGCGATCGCCAGGCCCGCCACCAGGCCCGCTCCCAGGAAGCCCATGGAGTACTTGTTCATCAGCCCCACGCCCGCGATGAGCCCGAACGCGAGCCACAGTTTCGGCCGATCATATTTCAAGATCAGAATCAGAACATAACTGGCAAGCGCCCAGAAGAGGTAATCGAAAGCGTTCATGGAAAGGACATGGCCGATGAAAAGGAAAATCGGCGCCAGCGCCACGGAAAGCGCGGCCAGTGGCGGGGCGAAGCGGCCAGCGCCGAATTCGCGCGCCATCAAACCGGTGAGCACAACGAGGGCGGATTCCGCGAGCGCAGGAAGGATGCGAATGGCCAACAGTGATTCACCAAATACCTTGCGCACCAGAAACGCCACCAGCGCGATGAAGGGCGGGTGATCGACATAGCCCCAGTCGAGGTGCTCGCCGCACGCGAGGTAATACAGTTCGTCGCGGGAGTACCCGTACTGGTCAATGAAGAGTAAATGCAGAACCAGCGGCACCAGTGCAATGCCGAGCAACACGGCCAAATCACTGCGCAGGAATTCGCGGGAGAAGAGTTTAAGTCGCATAGAACCTCACGCTCAGTCGGAAGAGGGGGAAAGCTTCGCAGAAATCTTCGCCAGGGTCAAATCAAGGCAAGAGGCGAGCACGAAAGAAAGACGCCTTCTGCATTTCGCGCCGTCAGGTTAACGCTTATGCGCCATTCGTCAGGGGCCATCCCGCCTTGCCGGAGCCCTGACGGGACCCAAGCCGACTTCGTGGAAGCCCTAATCTAAGGCATACCAGGGGACGCTTGATGGCGGGGGTTAACCCCGCTCTCCCGCCGCGAATGCTCAGCGAAGCCAATTCGGTTTTGGGTCCATCCCCGATATTTTCGTTTGTGGATTCATCAACGACGTGGGCCCTTCAAACTGTTCCTCTCGGAGCTTGGTGTTATGACGGGCGAATGGTTGCTTCCGTGGTATCTGTATCGCTAATCTAATGTCGAGCAATTGGGTGGACAGTGTAGCGCCCCCGCCCGCCCCGGTCCCGCCACTGGGGATGGGTCCATGTGGAATTTGCTGGCAAGACCCATCCCGCCGCGCGGGAGCGGCGCTACGGCGAGCGCCTTGTCCAGATATTTCGTGGACACTGAAGATCCTTTTGGGGCTGTGAGCCGTCGAGGTTGTAGTTTCTGGGAGGTAGGGATAACCTCGGCACTAATCTTCCCGGCGGAAGCAGTCATAGGTGTAAAGAAATGTTCACCAGGTTGAAATCATCAGCATTCCCATCCGCGACCAGAACACGACGGTCCGCCCCGCTCGACTTGGATTGTTCAAAGGCAAAGTACCGTTGGTCGCAAGCGTTCCCAGCCTTGCCATGCATCGTCTTGCTTTTGGCATTTCCGTCCCCGGCGCAAACTGAGACAAAGCGCACTTATGAGCAAATGGTCTGCGATCGCTTCGCTCTCGAGGACGCCAGCATACCGGTGACCATTCGCCAAGCCCTGAACAGCCCACCTAAGAAGCAGGTTCGCGACGCACAGCAAAGGCTCTGGCAAGCCTCGTCAAACGGCCTTGTGGAAGTTGAATCCTCCGGCATGAAGAAGCTATGGACAGGGGAAGATGGTCTGCCGATCCTGTCATTGACCGGGGTCGCCCTGGGGCCCGACGGCAGATTGTGGCTCGCCACGCGCCAGGGCGCCATCTGCTTCCAGCCCGACGCGCCTGCCGGTCAGCAGTGGTTCTATTTCTGGGGCAAGCGCTATCTGAGCGACAACCGGGTCGCGCAGATCGTGGCGGAGAAGGACCGAGCTTGGGTTCGCACACAAACCGGTGTCTCACGAATCGAGTTCGAGCCCTTTGATCTCGAACGCAAGAGTGCGTTGTTTGTTGCACGCTTGCAGCGCCGGCACAATCGCTACGGTTATACAGCCGATTGTGAATTGCTACGCCCTGGGCACACCTCTTCGTTTCGCTTGGCGCCCAGCGATAATGACGGCCTGTGGACAGCGCTCTACGTGACGGCGGAGTGCTTTCGTTTTGCGGCGACCCATTCACCTGAGGCGCTGCGCAACGCACGCCTTTCACTGGCAGCCCTGTTGCGCCTGGAGTCGATAACCGGAATTCCGGGATTCCCGGCCCGAGCGCTGATCCATCGCGGCGACTCCCGCCAACAGGATGGTGAATGGCATTGGACATCGGAGGGCGAGTGGGAGTGGAAAGGCGACACAAGTTCGGACGAATTAGTGGGACACTTCCTCGCCTACGGGGTTGCCTATGACCTGCTCCCCGATGAGTCGGATCGCGCGCCTATCCGGGCAGCGGCAGCGCGAATTGCCGGTCATCTTTTGGACCACGGGTTGGAGCTCGTGGGTTTCGGCGGCCGTGTGCCCCGTTGGGGCAAGTACTCTCCAGCGTACTTCCAAACCGAGGAAGGCAAGGAGGACGTTGCGCTGAATTCTCTCGAGCTGCTCTCACACTTAAGGGTCGCTTACCATATCACCGGCGAGGCGCGATTCTTATCCGCTTATCACGAACTCATCCGCCAGCGAGGCTATCTCGAAAACGTTACGCGGGGCGCCCTGGAGGCCCCACACGAGGTCAATTATTCGGATGAGGAGCTGGCCTTCCTTTCCTTTTATCCCTTGCTCAGGTACGAGGACGATCCCGCGTTGCGCGAGCCGTTCCAGGCAGCCCTCGAACGCTTTTGGCGCTCCTGCCAAGCTGAACGAAACCCATTATGGAACTTCATCTATGCCTCAGGCACAGGCGCGAATGACTACGACGCGGGCGAGGCCCTTGAAACCCTGGAGCGGATTCCTCTGGACACCATCTCTTGGACCGTCAGGAATTCCCAGCGCGTGGATCTGCCCCGCGCGCCGAGCGCGGACCGTTTTCGAGAGAAGCAATCCCGGCGCGCCCTCCCCCCGAACGAACGCTGTGTGATGAAGTGGAACGGCAACCCCTTCCAGTTGGATTGTACCTCTGAGGGCCGAGCCGAGGACGAAGGAGCTTTTTTCCTTCTGCCCTATTGGCTTGGGCGGCATCACAAGCTCGTTCACTAATCTGTCAGAGCCGCGTCAAAGTCCCTGAAGGGTAAGATCCCAAAGCGGCTCTGCCGCCTGCTGTGCGGAAAGGCTTCGCCTTTCCGGGGGCCTGCGCTCTGACCAACCCTCTCCGCTCGGCTGGAAGGCTCAGCCTTCCAGCCGAGCGGAGGGCTAAAAGGAGGCGGGCTACGCCGGAAAGCCAGAGGCTTTCCGCACAGCAGGCGGCAGAGCCGCTTTTTCCCCGACTTTGACGCGACCCTGACTAATCTGTTGACGAATGGGATTTTACAAATCCATACTTCCGTACGTTAGAGGGATCTGATCGTACATGAGGAGAAGTGCGATGAACGGGGCGGAGACCATCACAGTGAAGGAAGTTTCTGCGACGAAGCTCCGTGACCATTTCAGGCGGTACACGAAAGAGGCCAAGGGCAAGAAGGTCATCCTGATCCGTAACCATCGTCAGAAGTCGAAGTATCTGATGGACAAGGAGTGGTTTGATAAGATGATCCGTGAACACGAATCTGTACTGGCCACTCTGGAAGTTTTGGTTAACCCGGAACTGACCGAGCGTCTTCTCAGGCTTGCCAAGACCATCGATGACGACGTCCGGGCGGGCCGCCTACACTCCATGGAAGAGGTCTTTGGCAAAGATTGACCGCTCCTCAGCCACGTTACCAGGTTAAGTTCACCAGCGAGGCCAAGTCCACTTTGCAGTCCCGCTGAACCAGGCCTCAACTTACGAATTCGGGGCTACCTCCAATCGATCTCGGGTCTGGATTCTCAGGATTTCGCTCTCTCTTCCAGGAGGCGGCGCAGGACTGGCAGGACAGCTTTATCCTTTTCCTGGCCGGTTTCTTCTTTAGTCTTAACGAGGCGCTCCAGGCTCAATACTCGAACCTTGAGGCCCCCACCAATTTCCAGTTCCACGGTTTCATGGAGAAGCTGGCCGTAGTCGTGACCTTGGCCAATGGTCCCCAGGAGGTCGAGAGGCCCGAAGCGGGTCATCAACAATTGGTGACCAGCAGATGCAAGGTGGGAAGGGCCGGGTTTCTTGTCCCGGCGTCCGGGAATGCGGTAGTGGACGTCCAACTCTTCTAAGGCTGCCATAAGGCGGGCGAGGTTGTGCGGCTCGCGGGAATGGACCACATCGAGATCAAAAGTTGCCAGAGGAGCGCCATGCAGGACTGCACAAACTCCACCGACAACGACCAAATCCACCCCATGGCTGCGAAGGGTCTTCAGGATAGCCAGATAATCAACGATTGGCTTTGCCATCTCGTAGCCTCAGAAGAGATTGCACGGATTGCTGGAGGACTTGCAGGCGCTCTGCGGGCGTGAGCGAAAGCATCCAACGGATGAGGGTCAGGTCCACGCCGTCTTCGCTGTGGGTTGGCTCATTCCCAAGGAAGTGTTTCGTTTCATGGTTCGCACTTGGGGAGTTGCCTTCTGCCATATCACCCCTTCAAAGGCCCATCCGCTGATGAAAAGCAAGAATCATCGGCAACGGCTTGAGGTCCCTGCGCAGGGGATCAAGCGTTAGCCCAAGTGCTTCCAGCGTAAAGGCGCCTAACAGCACGCTGTCGCCTTCCTCACCGAAGATGACGTCAGCTCCACCGATTCGATCTCCGTATTTGAAAAGGGCGATGCCCTTCTGGCGCGTAGTCTTGGTCCCGTCGGCCAGCCGGAACTCTTGAGCTGTCAATGGCTGGATGCCGAGCCTCTCCAAAATCGGCGTGGGTACCACGGAATATACAGTGCCGGAATCGATGAGGAATTCGACCTTTTCTAGCGCTTCCCGGTTGGCAGGATTTCCTACTTCTATCTCCAGCGTAGTCAATCCCATCGTCATCTCCCTCCCCAAACAGGCCGCTTGGGCTCCCCCATAGGGTAACATGCCGGAGCCATCCAGCACACCTTTGATACTACTTTCAGGGCTGTCATGCTGAGTCCGTCGGCCTAGGCCGAACGAAGCATCTCGCCCTGCTGTTTGTCGGCGGAAAAGTCCAGAGCGACCCGCCGCGGCGGGTTCGTCCGCCAATAAGAATGGCGGACTCAGAATGAAAGCATGGTCACGTCCAGTAATTACGGTCAAGCGAGCGGTACTGAATGGCTTCGGAGATGTGGGTAGTGCCGATGGCGTCGGCGGCGTCGAGGTCGGAGATCGTGAGTGCCACTTTCAGGATGCGGTCGTGGGCGCGGGCGCTGAGGCCCAAGCGCGCCATGGCGCTTTCGAGCAGGCGCTGGGGACGCCGGACCTATTTCTTTTGTTCCAACCACGTTTGGGCCGCCAACCTGACTAGATAACCAAAGAGGGCGGTAACCAGTCCGGCGGCGGATACAAGAAGCCACACCTGGGTTTCTTTGCTCACGTGAGAGATGGTGGCGGAGAGCTTGGCAGCCATCGCGAATAGGGGCGCGCCAATGGCGATTATAAGTCCCACCTTTGTATACACAACGCCCATCCGCTCCAGATACGTTTTTCGGCGTGGCTCCCTATGACGTTCAAAATCCTCCGTAGCGAGGCCGCTCGCAAAGTCTGGCGGCAGCTCGCCACGGATCATCATCTTTCTGTAGTAGTCAGCATCCAGCCGGCGAACTCTGAATAGCTCAGAATAAGCTTTGTGAATGTCAGAGCTCGTGACCTCGCCGGGGGTTCCCCGGGCCCTGACAGCCTCCTCAACCGCGGCTCCACGGAGTTGCCTTTCAAGACGGCGGAGCCTTTGGGCGAGAGCTATTTCGGCTTCCTCGGTGAACGTAACCGAAAGTCTTTGCAATTCCTCGGTAGGCATGTTGCCCCCTAATCCAGTGCGGTCAGGTGACCTTCGAGCAAGAGCGCCCCCAGGAGGACGAGTGTTGACACGATAAACAAGGCCGCACCCCACGTCTGCTGGAGGTGAGTGGCCCCGATTCCGAATCCGGCTCCTCCAAAAAGCTGGGCTGCGCGTGCCCCTGCTTTGGCCATCGGATGGCGCGAGCGGCGCACCCGACGTCTGGAGACCCACCAAGCCTCGTCGATGTGGGCCGCGGTAATCTCCGGCGGCCCGCTGCCTACATGCTCCGCTTCCTCAATGGACCGTGCTTCTTTCAGCACCCGATCCACGAAATCCTTCACCCGCCGCCTGAGGTGCGGAACTGAGGCCGTCGTTAGAGCTTCGAGGGCCACGACATCGAGCTGGATTTCCAGTACGGTGCGGGCCTTCGCAACAACAGAAGTCTGCAGCTGTGGGCCGAGGTCACCAGAGGTCATTGTCCCGTGCGCTCCCGTTTCAGTGTTGCTTGCCGCTCGACTGCCGAACGGAAAGATAGCACATCCCGGGGCAATAATCTACCGCAGTGTCCCGCACCATCACGTCCAGTAATTACGGTCAAGCGAGCGGTACTGGATGGCTTCGGAGATGTGGGTAGTGCCGATGGCGTCAGCGGCGTCGAGGTCGGAGATGGTGAGCGCCACTTTCAGGATGCGGTCGTGGGCGCGGGCGCTGAGGCCCAAGCACGTCATGGCGCTTTCCAGCAGGCGCTCGCAGTCGGCGGAGATGTTGCAGTACTTGCGGATCTGCCGCGAGCTCATCTGGGCATTGCTATAAATCTTTTCCCCCGGGAAGCGG
>Ga0208036_1000639_pt1 | contig 18842 bp, 13 predicted proteins | sample June2015DPH_11_1_2_FD_184706 | JGI IMG/M metagenome (GOLD analysis project Ga0208036, IMG submission 184706) | Peatland microbial communities from SPRUCE experiment site at the Marcell Experimental Forest, Minnesota, USA - June2015DPH_11_100... | ecosystem: Environmental > Terrestrial > Soil >...
ACTCCTGGAGGAGATTGCAACCACCGGAGAACACCCACGGGAAAGCGTGGAACGGGCTCTGGCGCTGATCCAGGAGTTCGACCCTCTCGGTGTTGCGGCCCGAGACTTGAGAGAATGCCTGCTGTTGCAGCTCCGGACATTGGCTCCAGAAAACACGCTGGCGGCGAAAATCGTCTCCGATCATCTCAAGCAGATCGAAAACAAACAGTATCGGGAGATTGCCCGTGCGCTGGATCGGCCCGTGGTTTCCGTGGAGCGTTGCGTGGATCTGATCAAAAAGCTCGACCCTCGTCCCGGCCAGCGGTACAACCAGACGCAACCGCATTGGATCGAGCCCGACGTAGCTATCGTCAAGACCAGCGACGGATACCGGGTAGTGGTGAATGAGGACGGCCTGCCTCAACTGCGCCTGAGCCGCCATTACCGCCGCATGCTGGAGGGTAGCGATACCAGCCGCGATGTTCGCAACTACGTCAAAGAGCGCTTCTCATCCGCCATCCAGCTCATCCGCAATATCGAGCAACGCAAACACACGATCATCAGGGTGTGCGAGGCTATCATCCGCCGCCAGACGGAGTTTCTGGACAAGGGCATCGACTCCCTCAAGCCCATGATGATCAAAGATGTGGCGGAAGAGGTGGGCGTGCATCCCTCGACCGTCAGCCGCGCCGTGGCCCACAAGTATGCGCACACCCCTCAAGGGGTGTTCGAGTTGCGGTACTTTTTCTCGGAAGCGGTTCAGGGCCCTTCAGGGGGCAACCTCTCCCTGGTGAATCTGAAGCGGCTGGTAAAGAAGTCTATTGAGGAGGAGGATCCGGCCCAGCCCCTCACCGACGAGCAGCTCACGGCGCGCTTGCGCGACCAGGGTATCCTCGTGACCCGCCGCACGGTTGCCAAATACCGGGAAGATATGCGCATCCCCAGCACTCATCAACGCCGAGTCAAAGCATGAGAGATTCAGTTGCATCTTCTTTCTGTTGCCTACATGCAAGGAGGATGACCCATGCAAATCGACTACACTGGCCGGCAGATGGAGATTACGCCGGATCTTCGTCAGTACACGGAAGAGCGCTTGCAGAAGTTTTCCCGCCTTCTTCAGGATCGATGGCACACCCACGTGACCTTGACCGCGCAAAGGCATCGGCGCGTCGCTGAAATCAGGCTAAAAGTTCGTGACCATGTTTTGGTCGGGATCGCGGAAACTGCGGACGCCAGGGACTCCATTAATGGAGCCTTGGACAAGCTTCGCCGCCAGGCGGTTCGGCTGGTCGAGAGGCAGCGGACGCGGAAAAGGCGGCCCAAGCCCACTACCGTCATTCTGTTGAACGTCTTGCAATCGAGCCGGACGGATCACGAAGTGCGGCAGGTCCTTGAGACCGAGAGAATTCCAATTAAGCCGCTGACGGTCGACGAGGCCGTCGGCGCGCTGGACTTGAAGCGTCGAGGCGTGGTGGTGTTTCGCAACCTCGAAACGGAACGAGTGAACGTCCTCTATCGTCGCGAGGACGGGAACCTGGGCCTCATTGAGCCGGAGCAGGAGTAGGAATTAGGGATTAGGAATTAGGAACCGGACAAGCTCTCAGCCTTCAGCCCTCAGCCCTCAGCCAAGGCGTCTCCCAGGTTTTTGCTGAGAGCTGATAGCTGACCGCTGAAATCTCCCCAGGTCTCTAATCCCTAACTCCTAATTCCTGTTCTTCCATGAAGAAGCCACTGGCCCCAAAGGCCGCGCCACAATTCGTCGTGATTACCGGACTGAGCGGATCGGGCAAGGGATCCGTACTGAAGGCCTTTGAGGACCTCGGCTTCTATTGCGTGGATAACCTCCCCATCGATCTCATCCCCAAGTTCGCGGAGCTTTGCCGCCTTCCCAAGAGCCACATCGAGCGCGCCGCGGTGGTGGTTGACATCCGCGAAGGCGAAGCCCTCAGCCAGCTCCCGGCCATGTACCAAAACTTGGATCGGAAGCACACGAAAACCTCCCTTGTGTTCCTGGAGGCTTCGGACCCGGCGCTGATCCGCCGATTCGGAGAGACCCGGCGACCGCATCCCCTGGGACGCGACTTGCCGGTCCGGGAAGGTGTTCGTCTGGAACGATCGCTGCTCAAGCCGATGCGCAAGCTCGCCGACGTGGTGATTGACACGACGCGCATGAACGTGCATGAGCTCCGTGACTTCATTCAACTCCGGTTCGGTGGGGTCAAAGCCCGCGGCGCGATCTTCGTGTCGGTCATTTCCTTCGGCTATCGCTTTGGGATTCCCGCCGATGCCGAATTGATGTTCGATGTGCGTTTCCTGCCCAATCCGAATTATGTTCCGCGCTTGAAAAACAAGACCGGGCGCGACGCTGAAGTTCAACGCTTCATCGATTCCTACCCGCAGAGCAAGGATTTCACACAGCGCTTGCGGGAGTTCCTGCTCTATCTGCTGCCGCAATATTTGCGCGAAGGCAAGGCGTATTTGACCATCGGCATTGGCTGTACGGGCGGAAGACATCGCTCCGTGGCGTTGGCAGAGCGGATCGCCACCGCGCTTTCGAGCGAGGGTTATAAGACCAAGATCGTCCATCGAGATATCGGACGGGCAGGAGGATGAGGCGGAAACTAGAAGTTAGAAAGTAGAAACTGGAAACCAGCTTCTAATTTCCAGTTTCTAATTTCTGATTTCTAGTTTCTGATTTCCTATGAGCAACGTTCTTGCAATCGACATCGGCGGGTCGCGGTTTCGGGTTGGCCTATTCAATCAGGAAGGACGGCGCCTGGCCCTTCTGGAGGGCGACACGTTGCGTTCCGGGGGTCGCGAATGGATGCTCAAAGAGGTCCAGGAGCGATGCCGCGTGTTAATGGAAAAAGCCGCCGCGCCGGTCAAGGCGTGCGGAGTCAGCTTCGGCGGGCCCGTCGATTTCCTCCATCAGCGCGTCCGCTCGGTTCACTCCCCCGGCTGGGAAGATTTCGAGCTGGCGCATTGGGTTGAAGAAACCTTCTCTCTTCCCTGCCAGGTCGACAATGACGGGAACTGCGGTGCCCTGGGAGAGTACCGGTTCGGCGCCGGGCGCGGATCGGAGTCGATCGTGTATGTCACTTTGAGCACCGGGATCGGGGGCGGAGTCATCCTGGGTGGCAAGATCTATCGGGGCAAAGACAGCTTGGCCGGTGAATTTGGCCACATGCCCATGTCCGATTCAGGAGTCCTTTGCTCTTGCGGCGCCAGAGGCTGCCTGGAAGCTTTTTGCTCTGGAGACTCGATGTCGAAGAGGGCTCAGGAACTTGCCGGCCGGCGCCCCGAAGGCGGAGGCCGCATGGCGGAATTGAGCGGCAGCGCAGAGCGCATCAGCGCCCGAGCCGTGTATGAGGCTGCTGCCGAAGGCGATTTGGCGGCCGTTCAAATCGTCAGTGAGGCGGCACGCTGGCTTGCCCGTGCCCTTTGCTTCGTCATCCGCGTCCTCGATCCGGACAAGATCATTCTGGGTGGAGGAGTGACTGCCGCGGGCAATATGTTCCTTCTCCCTGTTCAGGGGTTCTTGACGGAATTTCGTTCTTCTTCATCGATTGGCTACTCGACCGAGGTGGAGTTGGCCGAGTTGGCCCAGTATTCTCCCTTGTACGGCGCCGCTGCCCTGGCGCTGGACCTTGCATGAAAATGGGTCCGCCCCCTACAGTTCCATCAGCGTAGTGATGGCGCCCCACTTCGTGTAGGTGAACGTGTCGAGCGCTTCGACTGATGGACGGCCCCGGCCTTGACGAGGCTACTCAACTAGCCTCCAATCCGAAGAGATTGTCCCGGAAGAAAGAGCCACAGACTTCGAAGAGGCCGAAGCGAAGAAGGACCGCAGAGTCTCAAAAACCGAAACTCCGCGCTACGAGCTCCCGGCGGGCCCTTTATAGACCCGCCAGCCCCCATCATCCGGCCCACAGCGCGCCCGCCGCACCACAAAGAAATGTGACCGCTGTTACTGACAATATTGACAGGTAGGGCTAGGCTTGGCTCCGTTTGCTAAGTGCGGGAGTTTGCAGTACCGGAGGACTCAACGAAAGCAGTTCTGCCGCAGGCGTCCGATCAGCCTCCGCATTTCCTGAACGGCGAGCGGAGGAGGCAGGAGTGGCACGCTGCCGAACCCGGGAAGGCCACTCGGCACCGGTAGCCTGACGGTCACGGCCACGGAGACCGCATTTCTGAAACGGACCGATCCGTTGTGGAAGGAGCCGGTTTGAATTCAATTAATCGCTGCATCGTTCACACCGTCTTTGTTTGCGTAGTTCTCAGCCTTGCGGGCTTCAAGGCCCAGGCTCAGACATATGTATTTGGCACCGCCAGTTATCCCGCGCCCGGAACGGGACCGATGATCACTGCGGATTTCAACGGCGACGGCATACCCGACGTCGCCGTGCTGGGCTCGCCGGACCTTGCCGGCAAGGCAGTAGTCTCTGTCTTCCTGGGGAGGCCCGACGGCACTTTCGCGCCAAGGCTGGATTCCGCCATAAATTTGGGCGCTGGAAGCAATCCGCCGATGGTGGCCGGCGACTTCAACGGCGATGGCAAGCTGGATCTGATTACCTTCGGCTGGTTTGGCAGCTCCAGTTCGCTCGCCTTGCTTGTTGGCAACGGCGACGGCACCTTCCAACCGGCCGTCCCTATCAGCGCAAATCTCGGTCAGGCTTATTTAGGAACGATGATCGCGGCCGACTTCAATAGCGATGGCAAATTGGATCTGGCCTTCAGTGGAGGTGCCTGGAACAGCGCCAATGTTACGGTGCTTCCGGGCAACGGCGACGGAACGTTCCAAAACCCCGTCACCTATTCGACCCTGGTTGGTTCGTTCATCGCGGCAGGAGACTTCAACGGGGACGGCAAGCCGGACATTGTGGTGGCGGGCGAATGGTCAGACGGGCAACAGACACAGCTCCAGATTCTACTCAACAACGGTGACGGGACGTTCGCGAGCCCTGTAACATACACCATCTCGGGAATCGTCCAGGCCCTGGCGGAAGCCGACCTTACCGGCAATCACAAACTCGATCTGGTAGTGCCTTGCGGCGGTTATTCCAGCAGCGTTTCGGTGCTGCTGGGAAATGGCGACGGCACGTTTGGCACACCCATCGTTTATTCCACCAAGCAGCTCCCCACTTACTCAACTTCGGTAGCGTTAGCCGACTTCAACGGCGACGGCAAGCTCGATCTCGCCCTGACCGACGCAACGGGCGTGGTGGAAAATGCCGTAACAATTCTCATGGGGAATGGAGACGGAACTTTTCAGAGCCCGGCGGAGGTATATGGAGCCGGCCTCGGGCCGTCGGGCATAGTTGCAATCGATGTGAATGGCGACGGCAAGCCCGACTTGGCAGTCGCGGGTGGCTACGCGTCCTATTCCTCAGTGGCGGTCCTGATCAATCGGGGCGACGGGACTTTTCCAAACCCCGTCGACTACTCCGTCCTGCAATACCCTTACTCCGCGGTCGCGGGCGACTTTAACGGAGACGGCAAGCCGGACATCGCTATCACGAACGATACTTCAACTGGCGGCGTTTCGGTGCTGCTGGGAAAGGGTGATGGCACGTTTCAGCCCCACGTCGATTCGCCCACCGGCCAGCCTCCAAGTGGACAAAACCCCACCGCTATGGCGGCGGGTGACTTCAATGGCGACGGCAAGCTAGATCTCGTGATAGGGGACTTTGCACGAGGAAGTCAAGGTAATACCTATCCTGTCCTATCGACCTTGATCGGCAACGGCGATGGCACCTTTCAAGACAAGATCAGCCAGTCTCTTTCCAACTTCGCGCAGTCCCTTGCAGTGGGCGATTTTAACCGAGACGGCAAGCTCGATGTGGCGGCCGTTGGGATCAATACCAATACGGTTTCGATTTTTCTCGGAATGGGCGACGGTCATTTCGCTGCTCCGCTCCAGTTCTCCACCGGACCAATGTTCCTTTCGCCGCCAAACCACAACGTGCTGGTAGGCGATTTTAATGGCGACGGCAAGCTGGATTTGGCTGTTGCGACCGACAACGGAATCGCCATTCTCCTCGGAAATGGTGACGGCACCTTCCAGCCCTTCAGCCTCGTGCCATCCTTACTGCCCTATGATCCTGGGGACGAACTGCTTGCCCTGGCGGACTTCAATGGCGACGGTAAGCTGGACATCCTGAGGGCAACCCAGACCAACATCATTTCTGTCGCCCTGGGCAATGGCGACGGCACCTTTCAGGACGCCGGCGGCTACCAGCTCCCGTCAATTCTGAATATCGGCGCGGCGGTGGTGCGAGACTTTAATGGCGATGGGAAACTAGACGTGGCTTTCGCCGGCCAGAGCACCGTGATGACAATCCTTTTTGGCAATGGCGACGGCACATTCAGCCGTCACGCTGAATACGCCAGCCAATGGGTTGGCAGCCTCAACTTTATGGCAGCGGCGGACTTCAACGGCGACGGCGCGCCCGACATAGGTCTGGCCGATTTCGGCAATAGTGAAGTCTCCGTGTTCATCAACTCGCCGGTCGCTGCTTTCGCTCCTCGCGGTTTGACCTTTGCAAACCAGGAGATCGGCACAACCAGTTCCGAGCAGACGGTGACCCTCACCAACCCCGGCTCTGCGCCGCTGGCCATCACGGACATTACTGCGAGCGGGGACTTCGCACAATCCAACGATTGCGGGTCAAGTCTTGGCATTGGGAAGAATTGCACTGTCAACGTCACCTTCACGCCGACGACTTCAGGCCCGCTTACCGGGGCGCTCACCTTTACCGACGACGCGTCAGTCGTTCCCCAAACGCTGATTCTCTCCGGGACAGGGACCGGCGCCCACGCGGTAGTCTCCCCCACCAGCCTGGCATTCGGCGATCAAATCATGTACACCACCAGCCCGGCCCAAACCGTGACACTCACCAACTCCGGCGTCATGACGCTTACCATTGCCAGCATTGCAGCGAGCGACCAATTCGGTCAGACGAACAATTGCAACGGATCGCTCGCTCCCCAAGCGAGCTGCGCCATCAGTGTGACGTTTACGCCGACGGAGACCGGCGAGATTTCCGGAACGCTGACTCTAACCGATAACTCTGACTACAACCCGCAGACCGTGACCTTACAAGGCACGGGCAAGGGGCCGGTAGTGGTCCTGAGCACCGCGAGCCTCGACTTTGGGACGCAAGTGGTGAATACCACCAGCGCGGCACAGACCGTGACGATTACAAACACGGGGGTCTTGGCGCTCAGCATCACCAGCATTGTCGCCAGCCGCGACTTCGCTCAAACGAATAACTGCGGAAGTTCGGTAGCTATCGGGGGCTCTTGCACAATCAGCGTGACCTTTACCCCCAGCTCCACCGGAACCCGCTCCGGATCGGTGAAAATCACGGACAACGCCGGCGGCAGCCCGCAGTCGGTTGCCTTAACCGGCACGGGCGTTGCCCCAACTTTCTCCGCGTCAGTGGCAAGCCTCAGCTTTGGCAATCAGTTTGTCGGCACAACCAGCACTTCCCAAACCGTGACAGTCACCAACACAGGCACCGCCATGCTTGTGATCGGCAGCGTGGCGATCGGCGGCGCGAACGCGTCCGAATTCTCCTTGGCCACGAACAGTTGTTCCGGCGCGAGCATCGCGCCGGCGGCCACCTGCGCCGTCAGCGTCACTTTCACGCCCAGCGCGGCGGCCCCCGCCAGCGCCTCGCTCGTCTTTACCGATAACGCTGATGGCAGCCCCCAAAGCGTGGCGCTTTCGGGCGCCGGCATTGCTAATGCGGTGCCGCTGATAAACCAGCCTCTGGTTCCGACCGCGGCGTTGCCAGGAGGCCCGGATTTCACCCTCACGGTAAATGGGACAGGCTTCGTCTCGGGCGCGAACGTGAAGTGGAATGGCGCGGCGCTCGCCACAACGTTGGTCAGCAGCTCGCAATTGACGGCCGCAGTTCCTGCGTCCGACATCGCGACGGCCGGCACCGCTTCCGTATCCGTACTCAATGGCGGTCCTGGTGGCGCAGCGTCGAACGTAGTTTTCTTCCCGGTTACAACCCCTGTAACCTCTCCCTTGTTCGTTAACGCAAATGGCTCGCCGATTGCGACGGGTTACGATCCGTACGCGTTCGCGGTGGGGGATTTCAACGGCGATGGGAAGCTCGATTTGGCCGTGACCAGCGGCTTGAATAGCGTAGCGATTCTTCTGGGGAACGGTGATGGCACCTTCACCGCTGCCCCATCCGTGGCGACAGGCGATGGCCCGAGATATCTGGCGGTGGGCGATTTCAACGGTGACGGGAAGCTGGACCTGGTGGTCGCAAACGGCATGGCCTACAATCTGACCATCTTACTCGGAAATGGCGACGGAACATTTAATGCGGCGCCACCCTCCCCTGCTACAGGAAACACGCCTACTGCGCTGGCCGTAGGGGATTTCAACGGAGATGGGAGGTTGGATCTGGCGGTCGTCAGCGCGAGCGACATTCAAGCGACTATCCTCTTGGGGAACGGCGATGGCACCTTCACCTATGCCCCATCTCCGTACGTCGGCATGTACCCGATGTCAATTGTGGCTGGAGATTTCAACGGAGACGGCAAGATTGATTTGGCGGTGGCAAACGCCGGGAGCAATAACATCACGATCCTTCTCGGGAACGGAGACGGTACGTTCACTGCTGCCGCTTCACCTCCGGCTACGGGCCGCACGCCTGATGGCTTGGCCGTGGGGGACTTCAATGGTGACGGCAAGCTGGATCTGGCGGTCGCGAATGCGAGCGACAACAACGTCACGATTCTGCTGGGGAACGGCGATGGGACGTTCACTGCTGCCGCCCCGTCTCCGCCCACGGGCTCCGGGCCGAATTTTCTGGCGGCGGCTGATATGAATGGTGACGGGGTGCTCGATCTGGTGGCGGTGAATGGCACCAGTGGCAACATGACGATTCTCCTGGGCAAGGGTGACGGCACGTTCACCCCTGCCGCATCAACCACTCCACCCGAAGGCGCGTTCCTGTATTCGGCGGCGATTGGCGATTTCGACGGCGATGGCCATCTCGACTTGGCGGCAGCCACTGGCCTGAATGCAACGTCCATTCTCCTGCAACTGACGAAGGCCGCCCTCTTGCCGTCAAGCCTCAACTTCGGCAGCCAGATCGCGGGGACCTCGGGCCCGCCGCAAACAGCAACGCTGACGAACGGCCAGAGCACGCCCTTGAACATTTCCAGCATTTCCATCAGCGGCGACTTCTCCCAGACGAATAATTGCCCCTCTCAATTGGCTGCAAGCGCGAACTGCACCATCACCGTGACCTTCCTACCGACGCAAGTCGGGACGCGAACAGGAACCCTTACCGTGACAGACGACGCTAATGGGGTTCCAGGTTCTATTCAGACGGTCGCCCTGACAGGCACTGGAGTCGCTAGTCCAGTGGTAACGCTTTCTCCCACCAGCCTCACTTTCCCGGCTCAATTCGTGAACACATCAAGCGCGCCGCAGCCGGTGACGCTTTCTAATCCTGGTGTGGTTGCGCTCGCCATCTCGAGCATCGCGATTTCGGGCACGAACGCAGGCGAATTCTCCCAGACCAATACCTGCGGCACGAGCGTCGCAGGGGGCGGAAGCTGCACCATCAGTGTCACGTTTACACCCACGGCCGCAGGACCGCGCAGCCGCACCGCCTCAATGAGCATTACTGACAACGCCAGCGGCAGCCCGCAGACTATCCCGCTCTCGGGAACGGCCAGATCGAATCCAGTCCCGTTGGTTAATCAGCCTCTCACCCCCGACGCGGCAGCGGTGGGAGGGGCAGGGTTCACGCTCACGGTGAATGGGACAGGCTTCGTCTCAGGCGCGACGGTGGATTGGAACGGCGCGCCGCTCGCCACGACGTTCGTCAGCGGCTCGCAATTGACGGCAGCGGTACCCGCTTCCGATATCACGGTGGCCCGCACCGCTTCCATCACCGCGGTGAACCCTTCGCCGGGCGGAGGCGCGTCCAACGTCGTCTTCCTGCCCATCACCGTCGCTACAACGTCGCTGACTTTTGCCATGGCTCCGGGCTCGCCGATGTCCGCCGAGGCCACACCACTATCGGTCGCCGTCGGAGACCTGAACGGCGACGGCAAAATGGACGTGGTGGTTGTCGACCGCGATGGCTATAACAATCTCAGCAGCAATGTGCGGATTCTGCTTGGAAACGGCGATGGGAGTTTTACGCCTGCGCCTGGCTCGCCGATCGGCGGATTCAGCAGCGCGTGCGCCCTCGCGTTGGGGGACTTTAACGGCGATGGGAAATTGGATTTGGCGGTGGTGGACTACGGCGGCTCCAACGTGACCATTCAGCTCGGCAACGGCGATGGGACGTTTACCCAGGCTCCAGGTTCACCGGTCACCACCGGCCACAACTCCCACTCTATAGCAATCGGGGATTTCGATGGTGACGGGAGGCTGGACATAGCGGTGGGGAACGACCTCAGCGTGACCGTTCTCCTTGGCAATGGCGATGGGACTTTCACCCAAGCGATCGGCTCTCCGATTCTTCTCTATTCGAGCACGGACTTCGTTGCTGTAGGGGATCTTAACGGTGACGGAAAACCGGACTTGGTTGTTCTAGATGCGGCGGACGATAAGCTGATGATTCTGCTGGGAAACGGGGATGGGACCTTCACTCTCTCCGGTCAATCTCCGGCGACCGGTCTGGCGCCCGTTCAGGTTGTGTTGGGCGACTTCAACGGAGACGGCAAGCTGGACTTGGCGGTGGCCGGCAGACAAAGCGTGGGAGTGTTTCTCGGCAATGGCGACGGCACCTTCCAGACGCGAGTTGACTATGCCTCCGGGAGTTCGCCACAGGCCCTCGCAGTGGGAGACTTCAATGGAGACGGGAAACTGGATATCGTGACAGCAAACTTTATGGGCAACTCGGTGAGCGTGCTCTTGGGCAATGGCGATGGCACGTTTCAATCTCACGTCGATTTCGGCACAGGCAGAACACCCGATTGGGTCGCAGTTGGGGATTTCAACGGAGATGGAAGTCTCGACCTGGTGACCGCGAACGATTACGACAACACGGCTTCCGTTCTGTTGCAGATTCCAGTCGCCCAAGCTGCGCCTTCGAGCGTTACGTTCGATCCGCAGATGGTCGGCACAACCAGCGCTGCTCAGACCGTGACGTTGACCAATTCCGGCAGCGCCCCACTTTCGATTTCAAGTATCGTGGCGAGCGGGGACTTTGCCCAGACCAATACTTGCGGCGCGAGCGTGGCGGCGGGAGCGAACTGCACTGTGACGGTCACTTTCACGCCCTCGGCGGGAGGAACTTGCACCGGAACGATCACGATCGCCGATAATGCGGCAGGTAGCCCGCAGACGGTGAATCTGACAGGCACCGGCGAGGACTTCACCATCGCCCCGCCATCCGGGTCATCCACCTCGGCCACCGTCACGCCCGGACAGACTGCCACCTACACATTGAGCATTGCGCCGTTGGGTGGGCTGAGTGGGACGGTCTCGCTCACCTGCACGGGCGCACCGTCCGAGGCTACTTGCACGGTCTCGCCCGGGAGCGCGCCGATGAGCAATGCGGCCACTAACGTGACCGTCAGCGTTGCGACCACCGCACCAAGCTCGGCGGTGCCTGCGCATCGCGCGCCTCAGCCGCCCGCGCCTTTCAGAGCGCCCCTTACGTGGCTCGCGATGGCATTGTTCCTGGTCAGCGCGGCGCAATGGCTCGCGGCGTGCCGTAGGGGCGGGCATTGTGCCCGCCCAGCCCTGGGGCTCCCACCAGGGGCGCCCCTAGGAGCGTTGCGACTGTTCATCGTGCTCTGTGCGGTGGTGCTCGCGTCGATGTGGACGCTCGCTTGCGGCGGCGGTGGCAGCGGCAGTAGCGGGCCGCCACCCAATCCCGGCACACCCGCAGGCACTTACACCTTGACCGTCACGGCGACGTTCACCTCCGGCTCCACCACGCTGAAGCACAACATTGCGCTGACGCTGACGGTGACCTGATGTGACGGCGGCGTCTCGCCGCAATGAACGCCGATCTCGGCAAACGCGGTGCGTATCGCGCTCGGGATCGTGGCCTCGTTTGTGGTCGCGAGACTGATTGCGCCGCTGCTCTTTGGGACCACGCCAACCGATCCCGCGACATTCGCAGGCATGGCCGCCCGGCTGGGCGCGGTTGCGTTGATGGCCGGACTTGTTCCGGCACATCGAGCCTCGCGCATCGACCCGATGGTCGCTCTCCGCGCTGAATAGCGGCTCAGAGCCGCCCGTTGTCAGTCGTCAGTGGTCAGTTGCTTTCCTAACCCCCAACCCCAAGCGGCTAGTGCCGTTCCAACTTGTTAGACCTATGTTCAACACGTACGTTCTGTTTCGCCCCATAATCCCGACGGCCCCGAGAAGCTAGGTCGAAATAGTTGGAACGGCACTAGCCCTATGGCGGAGAAATCGTTCTGAAAGAGGCTTACTGCATCCCACTACTGCGTCTTAGCAAGCGAGAGTCGCTTCGCGAAATCGCAGACACCCAAAGGCAGGTGTCTGCGCCAGCCGGCAGTGTCGCCAAGAATCGCTTGACCAAGCCGACACCGCTACAGATGCGCTACGGGGTCCGCGCTCGCTTTATTCCAGCAAGTCCCTTCCGTGTCGTAGGCCATCCATCCGATTATGATAGGCCATCATGCTAGCCTATGGCAGAGAAGAGCCGCAGGCCGCAAAAGCGGCGGCCTGCGCTACGCGGTCCGCGCTACTCGCTTCTCACATTTGCGCCTCCCTACAGCGCTGAAGGCAGTGTGGCGCCGAATGTACGAGTTTCCAGGGGATGTGCACGGGGTATAGGTCCGCGGAATTTTCTACGTATGAGTTCTTGGTTCACGGCAGCACACCCGCCGTCGTCCGGTCGATTGATCCAGCCGAAATCCAGGTCGGTCGTGGAGAACGATGGAATCGAGAATCCGACCACCCTCAAGCCGAGTTCGGCCAACAGAAGCCCGATGAGCAATCCTCCGCATAGGAGCGCCATGCGAGCTTTGAACGTCAGCGTTGTCTTTTCACTGGGTGTGTCTTTCATTGGATCCTTGTCCTGTCGCCGTTCTCGTCAACAGGGCTTATTATCCGCCCACCTCCGACGACAGGAAGAAGGCGTGGCGGGTTACCGAAGGCATTCTGTTAATGATTCGTGATGAGGCGCGGCAGCACGGCGTCCCCTTCTGGCTGGTTGTGGACTCCAACGGCCGTCAGGTGGACCCGGGCCACGCCGCAGGGTCTTGAAACACACGCAAGTTCCGTAACGAGTCTCAATCGTCCCGGCAGGTTGGGGTTATGGCGCGTTTTCAATATGAGACTAGAGCGAAGCCGCCGGTGGTTGCGGCGGAGGCTTAGGGAGGCTAAATGGCGTTTCTGCAATCGAGAAAGGCACTCGCGGCTAGGCAGAAATGGCTTGGAGGCTGCGCGGGTAGTCCAATGCATATCCATTTCTTCACTTGCAGTCGGTTCACAAGAGTCCAAACACTTCGAGACTCGAGTTGGTGCTGACGTACACCTTTCCGTTAACCTCCATGATAAAAGCAAAATGGGACACGGTGGGCAGGTTGTCGCGCCCTTTGGTATCCGAGATGGCGTACAACTCTTTCAGCGTCACCGCATCGTAGGCTACAAGATTGGCGTTACCGGAGTTTCCGCCATTGAGCTGCCAAAGGATGCCGTTCGTTGTTCCGTTAGCTGAAAGTACTGGCGAGTGGCCCCCTGCCCAGTTCCTCGGCGTCTTTACTGTAGGACTATCCGGCAGCAAACCATTGTTCAATGCCCAAGCCATGACGGGTGATCCGGCAGCGGTGGAATATACTGTGCTATTCCAGTAGACTAGCGATCCTGTTTCCCAGCCAACGGCGCTCGGCAGTTCCTGCACGATTTGCGTGTCCCCGTTCGTGCAGGTCGTACACACGCCGCCCATATTGGTGCGATCGAGCAGGTAAAGCGTTCCAACCTTTCCACAACCGATCGCCAGGTAGGGATGTGGACCCGGCTGATCGGGTAAGATGAGAACCGAATCATTCAAATCGAGATCATTATCGAATAGGTATTGCCAATTATAGGGAGTAAACCAATCAGCTAATGCCAGGCCGTTGGAGTTCAGGGTGAACTTAAGCACACTTTGGCCGAGATTCGTACCGGCTGTGAATGCGCCGTCACCGGTCTCTCCGTAAATATTCCCATCACTGTCGGCCGAGAGTCCGGCACCTTTCTGCCAGATCGCTGCAGTGTAGTTGCCAGGTTCGTCATCGAATGCGCCGACGAATTGCGGGACTACTCGGGTTGGGCTGGTGAGTTGAGAAGGGGCAGTTACCGCACTATACGCGATAACCCAACCCTGCTCCAGGCCATTGACTCCGTTTGATCCAAAGGCGATGTAAATGACTCCATTGCTCAGCAGGAGCGCGGGCCGGTTGATCTGTGTCAGATTGTTGAACGTGTATTCTTTACCGCCGCTGGTAAAGGTAGCCGAAATGGCCACGGGAGGAAATTTGCTGGCACCGGTAGTCACGTCGAGGCCCCAGAGGCGGTTGGTCGCTACCCCATTCAAGTAATCCTTAGCCAGCACATACAAGATGCCAGTGGCAGGGTCGATCACAGGAGTCGAAACCACGCCGACTTCCGTCCACCCGGTTTCTTTTTCCCCGCCTTGTACGTTCATGGGCACGGGCGTTGCGCCTGGGGCGAGCACGCTCGTTTGCCAGAGAGGATGCGCGTTAGTACCTGTATTATCGTCCGCATCGAATGCATACACGCTGTCATTCATGGTCGCCACGTAGACGACGTTGTGAACGCCCAGGTCCGGTATGGAAACGCTCGGAAGATAGAGCGGCTGACCAATGATCGCTCCATCAACCGGCTGCGTGAACAGCTTTCCGAACCCGGTCCACACCACATTCTTGGGAGTAAGAATGGTTTCCTGGACGTTTGCTCCTGTGCGCATGTTGTCATAGTGCCACGTCAGAACGCTCTGCTGCCCAAAACAACTACCCCCAAAGAGCAGAGAGAGTGTTGTGTATAGCAGGAATTTTTTGTTCACAAACATGCTTGCGACCTCCTAGGGGTTTGCTTTTAGGGTCCACCATACTACTATGACTGGATGTCCGCTCGCAACGAGATTTTTCTTCAGCACGTTGCCCGCCGCGTCGCAACGATACCCCGAAGTTGAAATCTGATTGTTGCCGTTGGAATTTAATCGCATCTGCCAGCCCGAGGGCGGGCCCGCTCCCATGGCGAGGCTATTGGACTAGCCCTATCGCGCGGAAATCGTTCTGGGAGAGGCTTACTGCATCGCACTATTGCATCTCAGCAAGCGAGAATCGCTCCGCCCTGCACCGTACGGCGCGGGGCTTCGCGAAATCGCAGACCCAAACAGCAGGGCCTGCGCCAGCCCGCCCGCTATTCTGCCGGTCGGGCTCCCACCTTCCGCGCCTGACGCAGGAGGTATAGACCGAACCCAACTGGGACGACCAACACCGGAACGAGGGCCAGCGGAAGCTCTCCCGTCGAGAACAGGTAGACCCCGTACGCAGCGCCGCCGAAGAAAACCACAGACATCGTATACAGGGAAACGGCACCCCCAGCGGGCTCCCCCTTTCGCAACGCTGTAACAGGGCGAAGCCTGGACATTTTCTGACGGAGGTATAAATAATTGAATCCAAGGAGCAGCGGAAGCCCGCACACCAGCAGTAGGAATGAATTGAGGAAAGCGTACGACCCGACCAGTCCAGCAACCAGGAGAACATCCACGAGAACCATCGTACGCACAATCCGATTAGCGGGATGCTGGTCCATCATGTTAGCGATCCTTTTCCTTGATGGAGGTTCAATCGCTGATGGCCTCTTCAATCTTGTTAGCCTTTTCGTTAGCCCAGTCTCGGACGTGCTGGACCACCGTCTTTATGTCCTGTCCCAGGTCGAGCGCCCTCACGGCGCGTCCGGCCCGGCTGCCTTCGCTTAGGTCTCCGGGAGCCGTAATCATGCCTTCAACCGCTGCAGCCGTTGCCCCTTTATGAACGCTGCCCGTCCATAGCAGGTAGCGCGGACCGCCGGTTTTGCGGTCCGCGTCTCTTCTCTCCGGCGTCCTTTTCTTTCGAATCGGTATTTCTTCATTACTGTGCGCCTGCTGAAACGCCGCGCAAAACTGATCGAAGCTGATTTCGCTCTGTTGGCGCGCGCGTTCAACCGAGCGCGGGCGCTGCACCCATTTTATTTGACAGCGTGGGTCTTCCTTCCCGATCATTGGCATGTGATCTGCGCGCCAGTGTACCCGGCGACCATCTCGCTGGCCATGAAGTCCGTGAAGCAGAGTTCGATGAGCGCCATCAACCGGCGCCGAGGTGTGGAAGGCGAGCTTTGGCAACCTCGATTCTTTGATCGCGCCCTCCGCACGGTCAAAGAATATAACGAGAAGGTCGAATATATTCACCTGAATCCGGTGAGGGCCGGGCTGGTGTCCCGCCCACAAGATTGGAAATGGTCCAGCCACAACGAGTACGCGGGCGTGACCGCGGCAGAACAGAAGAGCCGTTGCGGCCTGACCATCGACCGCGTGAGAATGCCCGCCGATCCACTCACCCGAATTTGATCCACCGCATACCCCATGAGAAGCCGCAGACCGCAAATCCGGCGGTCTGCGCTACGGGCTTAGCTGCATCTGCCAAAGCGGGCCCGGGCCCGCTGCCACGGCGAGGCTATTGGACTAGTGCCGTTCCAACTTATTAGACCTATGTTCAACACGTACGTTCTGTTTCGCCCCATAATCGGGACGGCCCCGAGAAGCTAGGTCGAAATAGTTGGAACGGCACTAGCCCTATCGCGGAGAAATCGTCCTGGAAGAGGCTTGCTGCATCGCACTATTGCGTCTCAGCAAGAGAGTCGCTTCGCGAAATCGCAGACCCAGAGAGGGGCATCTGCGCCAGGCCGCCCAGTATCATCGCATCGTCAACCGAAACCAAGGCATGTCGGGGAATCCAGTTTCGAATTTCGGGTTTCGTTCTCTTGTGAGTTTCGATTTTCGAGTTTCCGCTTTTAGGGCGTCACGGTTAGCGTGATCGTGTTCGATTTTACCCAGGTCTTGGTTTCGTCGTCCCAGCGGCGGAGCTGGATGGTGTACTGCCCCGGCTTGCTCAGATCGTAGAACTGGCTTACGCTGATCGCGTCCCACCATTCCTCGCCGGGCTTGAGTGAAAGGGCCTCTTCGCCGTGCCGCTGAGCCGCTTCCTGGCCTGCGAAAGGCGGAGATTGGTCGCGGATCTTCGCAAGGCGACCGGCGTCTTTCTCTGGCGCGCTCGCTCCCGCGCTGTCTAGTACATCGATCTTGTATACAGGGCCGACCTGCTCCTGGTCCGGCTTCTGCGTAGCAAGGGTAATCCTGTGAGCTGAGGTATTTTTTGTGTCCACGAGCAAGCCGAAGCCGGGTTCCCGGCTTGTTACGGTGGAATACTTTCCGTAGGTTCTTACGATGAGCGAAAAGGGAGGGCCAGGGGCCGGCGCGGTCCGGGAGGCCTCCGCCGGTACGACCTGAATCGTGATCGCGTTTGATCGTTGCCAGACTTCGCCCGCCTTGGTTGCCCGTATCACCTGGACCGTATAGATGCCGGGGCGGCTCAGGTCATACCATTTGTCGACGTCTATGACGTTGGTTTGCACCTCGCCAGGCTTGAGGACCCCGACTCCCAGCCGCCCCATCGGAATCTCCTGCGGAGATATGTTGGGCGAACGTGCCAACCCTGGCCGAAATCTCCTGTGTAGCTGCGCGTCCGGCGGCTCGTCGCCGTTCGCGTCATGCACCTGGAGGCCACATGGTATCAGCACGAAGCATGAGTACTCAACGTTGTGATCTGTGATGTTTTTGACAACAAAGTTCACTTCGACCGGCGAGCCCCCCCTCAATACGTCGTTGGGGGCCGTGAGGGCAAGCGATAGATCGGGCGCCGTTGGCGCGGACTGCTGACACGAGGCGGATGGCGGAGCGCACAGGCCGATGAGCAGCATCCCAGCGCTCCCAAGCATGACAGATATGAGCGCGTTGAGCGACGAGTTCAAAATCTTGGGCACTTTCGCCTCCTAATACTCCGGTGTGCAGCCGGCACCTAGCGGGACCGTGTACGTCCATGTCAAGTACGAGTAATTCTTATCGGTGGCCGGATTAGCAGGTAGCGCGGACCGCCGGTTTTGCGGTCCGCGTCTCTTCTCTGGCAATGATCTCCGCCGTGGCGTATTCTAGCGCCGTGTCGAAGCTCCGGCGTCCTTTTCTTTCGAATCGGTATTTCTTCATTACTGTGCGCCTACTCAAAGAGCGGTCCCGCCTTGCGGGATCGTGGAGACCGATTTCACTTTGCTGGCTCTCGCCCACAACCGGTCGCGCGCGATGCATCGGTTCTATTTGACCGCCTGGGTCTTTCTTCCCGATCACTGGCACCTCATCTGCGCGCCAGTGTACCCGGCGACGATCTCGCTAGTGATGAAATCCATCAAAACCAGCTCGATGATCTTGATCAACCGCCGGCGCGGAGAATCGGGCGAATTGTGGCAGCCTCGCTTTTTCGACCGCGCCCTGCGCACCGTGAAGGAATACAACGAGAAGGTCGAGTACATTCACCTCAACCTCCTCCGTAGGGGCACGCCATGGCGTGCCCCTACCTTCGTCAAGATTGGTGCGCCGTCCACAAGATTGGCGATGGTCGAGCTTCAACGAGTATTCGGGCATGAGCGCCGAGGAGCAAAAGCGGCGGTGCGGCTTGACCATCGACCGCGTGAGAATGCCCGCCGATCCACTCACCCGAATTTGATCCGCCGCATACCCCATGAGAAGCCGCAGACCGCAAATCCGGCGGTCTGCGCTACCGACGCGCGGCCCGCGCTACTT
>Ga0208036_1000647_pt1 | contig 18710 bp, 18 predicted proteins | sample June2015DPH_11_1_2_FD_184706 | JGI IMG/M metagenome (GOLD analysis project Ga0208036, IMG submission 184706) | Peatland microbial communities from SPRUCE experiment site at the Marcell Experimental Forest, Minnesota, USA - June2015DPH_11_100... | ecosystem: Environmental > Terrestrial > Soil >...
ACGCACGTAGATTTGCAGGCGCTCGCCGCCCGCCGCCAAATGCGCAAAGCCGGCCTTCCCGTGGGGGCGGATGGTCATCACTCGCCCCGGCACCCTGACCGAGACCCTCTGGGCACTCAACTGCTCCATCGAAGAAGAAGAATAGGCGGTCAGGATCTGCGGGATGGTGTGTGTAAGGTCGTAATGGCGCGGATACAACTCGAAACCCAACTCGGCGATGGCATGGAGCTTTTTTCGCCTTTGCAGTATGAGATCGCGAAGTTCTGTTGTGGACACGGAAAAGACCCGCCAGCAAACGGCAGAATTTCATCACAGATAAAAACAGCAATTATAGGGTTGCCGCAGAAAGGGTGTCAAGATTTCTACCTAGATTTCTACCTTACCTTGCTTTAGCGACTGCCAATTTTCTATACTGGGCAGTATGCGTTGGTTGGCGGGGATTCTCGTTCTCACCGGCGTGGGTTTTCTGCTGCGGCGTTTGCTTTGGGTTAATTCGCCGGCTCAGCGCGCACCGGCAGGTCTGGCGCCATTGGGACCAGAGCGCCAGGCCGTCTATGACGGTTTTGCGCCAGAAGTTGAGGCAAGGACAGCCATGCTGGGCATTTCGCTCAACGACGCGTTTGAAGAGCGGAGCGCTGGCCGCCACGACATGGCCTGGCGCATGATCCGGCTTTCTGCCTCCGAGTGGGACGGCATGGCGAAGATCGCCGCCGGCCTCTTGGATGCCTTGGCGAAGCACCTGCCGAACGCCCAGGTGGTGGTCACGCCCCGCAGCATCCACGCCCATCGTTTCAAGTCCAGGACCATGGTTGACTATGTGCGGATGCATGAACTTCTGGACCAATTGGTTTTCAGCTCCCGGCGCCGCTATCAGCTTCAACTTCGTCTGCTGCGCCGCGCCGCGGAAATCGTGACGGGAGAATTCCGGTATACCTACCGCCACGCCGAAAGGACGGGCGACCCGTCTCCGGAAGTCTGGAACCAGATTGATCTTAACTTCCACGACTTTGACCTCATCGCCAAAGAAGCCTTGCTGGCTTTTCGCGCTTTACTGGCCTGCCTTCCACTTTCAGTCTTGCCCAAATTCTCCCTCGAACTCAATGCGCTCCTGCGCGGCAGGGTCCGCACACGTTCGCTCCCTGTCGAGCGCTAGCGGCTCGCCAAACTTCGTGCCCTTACCCCTGCGAGTTCGCTTGCAATGTCCTCGCAATGAAACTTGAGAAGGGCCAGTCGATAAGCCACCCGGACCCACCCACAACCATGAAAGGAAAAAAAGGAAGGGGTGGCGGCGTTGCGCGGGCCACCCCGTGCAGGTAAGAGCTCACCAAGACCAGCAGCCGGCCTCAATGACTACCCGTAGAAGATTTCGGCCATACGGATCCATTCCTGATCCACAAGCTTCAGTTTGGTCATCGCTTCCAACAGGGGTATGGAAGTGATCTGATTGCCCTTCAAGCAAACCATGTGGCCAAGCTTGCCTTCCTCGATCAAATCGACGGCCTTGAGTCCGAAGCGGGTTCCCAGCACGCGGTCAAAAGCCGTGGGCGAACCGCCGCGCTGGATGTGACCGAGCACCGTGGAGCGCGTCTCGAAACCGGTCTGCTTCTCGATGAGCTTGGCCAGGCGCTCGCCGATGCCGCCCAGCAAAACGTGACCGAACTGGTCGAGTTGCTGGCCTTTGGTCACGAATGCGTCTTGGCCCTTGAGCTGGAACCCCTCCGAAGCGACCACGATTGAGAACTTCTTGCCTCTGGCATGCCGCCGCTTGATGACCTCGCAGATTTCCTCGATGGTTTTCGGCTCCTCCGGAATCAGAATGCAATCAGCTCCGCCTGCCAGGCCGGAGATAATCGCAATCCATCCTGCGTGGCGCCCCATCACTTCAACGACCATTACGCGGTGGTGCGATTCCGCGGTGGTGTGGAGGCGGTCAATCGCCTCAGTAACGATCATGACAGCGGTGTCAAACCCGAAAGTCTGGTCCGTGCCATCCACGTCGTTGTCGATGGTCTTGGGGACGCCGACGACTTTCACGTTCTCGTTGACGAGCTTCCGGGCAACGCCCAGGGTGTCCTCGCCTCCCACCGCTATGAGGTAATCAATTCCCATGGTCTTGAGGTTGGCGAGCAGAGTTTTCTTGTCCTCTTCCTTCTTCAGCGGGTTGGTGCGCGATGTGCCGAGGATTGTGCCGCCGCGCGGCAGAATCCCGGAAACAGAATCCAAAGTAAGCGGCTCCGCGTCAGCCTTAAGGATTCCCTTCCAACCGTCCTTCACACCCAAGACTTTGTAGCCGAGCTGCTCGGCGCGCCGCACCACCGCCCGGATCACAGGGTTAAGTCCCGGGCAATCGCCCCCTCCAGTCAGAATCCCGATCGTGCCTTTAGAATTATTCGCCATATCGAGCTTCAACTCCTTGAATGGTCAGATGAATCGGAGTCTCGGCGCCATCCTGAAGCGACCTGCGCACGAACGACGCACCGACTCCAAAGCAAACTAGGAAATTTACCAAGAAACCCGTTCAGAGGCAAACGAATTGCGTTGCCACAGGTTTCAGGTGTCAGGTTTCAGGGGCCAGGAAGAACAGGGGCTGGGGGCTAGGTACTGGGGAACTTCCTTCCTCTAGCCCTGGTCCGCAGCACCCAGTCCCTGCCCTCTTGCCTTCTGCTCACTGCCTTCTGTTCTTCCCCAGCCCCTAGACCCCAGTCCCTAGCCCCTTTTCTTGAGCTGGCCACGGGCCCATCGCGGATAGCGTCCCACTGGGCGCTCCCCGGACAGATTGGGTTCGACTTTGGACTTGTCCGATATGCCGACTACACGGGCAAGTGACCCAGGCGATCGTGCAGTTCTCCACTATCATAGATGGGCGTTTATCAGGCCAAATCCGTGAAAGTGCCCACCCGTCATAGTCTCCGAGTATGTCACTCGGGAGGAACCAGCAGGAGAAGGTGGGCACCACGTCTACGGTTTCGACTAACCGTCAAAGTGAACTGATAGGTAAACCCTACGCCGTCACAGGGGGTTAATCCCGGCACACTGCTTAAGGCCTGGGGCCTCGCCCAGCGCCGCAATTCCAGCGCCCGAATGCCCGGCCTGAAAGGTCCCCTGAACCGGCCCAAGCCCCGGCGCAAATTTACTTGAGTCCTTCCGCAAGATACAAGTCAGCGAGCGTGCGGTGGTAGCCATACACGTAGGTTTTGCCATCGGTGGTCATGCGGATAGGGCCGATTCTAACGACGCCGGCGGGATCTGCGGGCATAAGCTGCTTCCACAGTTTTCTTTGTCCGGTGTTCAAGTCCAGTTGATAGACCTTGGCGGGCAGGCTGCCGGGTTGATAGATGTAGAGCATGCGCCCGTCGGCGCTCCAGGAAACAGGCTCTTCCCCCGGTTCCAAACCCGTGATGGGACGCGGTTGGCCTCCCGCCACCGGATATATATACCCCTTCTGGTCCGGCCCCAAGACTGCCACTTGTTGGGCGTCCGGCGATAGGCAGAAGGCGTTGGCGTTGACCCCTTCCGGCGTAATCGGCTGGGGATTTCCACCTTCCAGGCTCTGGACATATAACCTGGGGCCGTGGCCCTGCTCATTGGCGGAGAAAAGCAGCCGCTTCCCGTCCGGCAACCAGCGCCCCCAGACGTGGTTCAAGCTATCGTTGGTAAGGGGCCGGGATTCTCCCGCTTTGGTGGGTAACAATATAAACTGCGCGGGCGAGCCTTCCGGCTGAGCGATGACAAAGCGCTGGTCCGCGGACAAGGCCACTGCCGCCCCCTCGCCGAGTCGCACGGCCGGTGAGCCGTCCGTCTTGCGCATATAAACGGTATAGGCCCACACACCGCCCTTTCCGTAGGTCCCGCCGCCTTCACCTTCTTCATCGAAAAGCAGGTTCTGTCCATCTTGGGAGAGATCGGCCGGGTAGGAATAGTCCAGCCAGGACATATCCCTCTCCGTGCCCTTCTCCCCCGAAAACCCCAACAATTCGCGGCGCCAAGTGGCGCGGATCATCAAAACTCGGCCATCCTTATAGATGTCCATCAGGATCAAGGTGCCCGGCATGGCGGAGATCAGCCGCTCAGTTCCGTCCAGGCCCACCGCATACAGGGCGCGGTTGGCGCCCACGCGGCTCCCCGTGAACCAAACTTCCTTGCCATCGGCGGACCATGCCAGGCCCTGGATGGTGTAGAAGCCGCTGGCCAGCGTTCTCTTCTTGCCTTCGTTGTTAACAATCGCTACGGAGCCGCCGTCATCCCCTTGCATGGGATGATCGAGAAAGGCCACCCAGTCGCCATTGGGAGAGACGCGCGGATGGCTGACCCAGCCGCCGGTTTCATACAAGACTTTGCCGGCAGGATATTCCAACTGGTTCCGCCCGCCCGCGTCCCGGACAATCGCCAGACTGCTTCCATCCGGAGACCAGTCGGCCCACTGGACGTCTTCGAGAACTTCTCTGGGCGCCCCGCCGGCCAGGGGCGCGCGGGCCAGCGTCCCCTGATTGACCCACGTACCGGCGGCTCGGCATCTCAACAACAAGGCCATTTCTCCGGTGGATGATACGGCGAGAAGCTGAGTTTGGTCCAGCGATAAGGAACGGGATTCGGGCGCGTCCAGACGGCCCGTGAACACATCAACGGGATGGCCCTGCCAAGCGGCGCTATATAAAATGGTTTGTCCATCGGCGGCAAATCGCGCCGCCTGGATGGCCCCGCGCCGGAAAGTGATCTGCCGATAGCGCGGCGGCTCGGACACGGGGGCAGATTGCCAGGCGCGCCTGCCCAAGGCAATTCCAACCGCCAATCCCAAAAGCACGCCCAGGCCGAGAAGCAGAGGCCCGCGCAGGGATCTCTCTCGCGGCTTCACGGACGCCGCGGGAGCAACGGCCGGCCCGGAGACCGGCGCGGCGGAGCGATTGGAGTCCGTGTCGCGTTTCACCCGCTTCAAATCCGCGCGCATTTCCGCGGCCGTCTGGCAGCGCAGGTCACGATCCTTCTCCAGCGCCTTGGTGATGATGCGCTCCAGTTCCGCCGGTAATTGCGGATTCAATTGCAGGGGCGGACGCGGAGTCTGGAGGAGGATCGCGCCAAAGACAGAAGCAGGGCTGGCGCCGGCAAACGGGCGCAGGCCCGTGGCCATTTCGTAAAGCACCACGCCGAAGGAAAACAGGTCGGTGCGTATGTCTAATTCTTCGCCCCGCGCCTGCTCCGGAGACATGTAAGCCACGGTGCCCATGGCTTGGCCGGGGCTGGTGAGCATTATGGATTCGGGCCCAGCGGTGAGCTGCGTGGAGTCGGTCGTGCTTCGCGCGCGCGTGGCCAGCTTGGCCAGCCCGAAGTCCATGATCTTGGCTTGCCCGCGCTTGGTCACAAAAATGTTGGCGGGCTTGATGTCGCGATGGATGATCCCCTGAGTATGCGCGGCATCCAGGGCATCGGCAATTTGTATGGCGAGGTCTATGAGCAAATCCAGGCTGAGGGGTTTGCCCTCCAGACGATGATTGAGCGCCTGCCCCTCGAGCAGTTCCATGGAGATGAAGAACTGCCCTTCACATTCATCAATATCGTAAATGGTGCAAATATTGGGGTGGTTAAGGGCGGAAGCGGCGCGCGCCTCGCGCTTGAAACGCTCCACCGCCTGGGTATCTTTGGCTAGTTCTTCGGGCAGAAACTTGAGGGCGACAAACCGATGCAGCTTGGTGTCTTCGGCTTTGTATACCACCCCCATCCCGCCGCCGCCAACCTTCTCAATGACTCTGTAATGGGAAACTGTTTTGTTAACCATAGGGCATAAAGTGACTTTCTGAAAAGGAAGTGATTCTAATGCAACGAACGAAGGAAAACAAGCGAAGATGTGACAGCTTTCAAGGCTGGAAGGCATCTCGGAATTGGCGATGCCTCGTCAACCATGCATTTGCAGATTTCTCCTTTTTCCCCGGGGAGGGGAGACCGGCGAGGGGGGCTGCGACTACTCCTTGCTTTCTCCCCCGGAAGCTGCACAAGTCAAGGCGATCGAACGCGAGCACAACCTTCTTGCATGTGAAAGGGGCGAGGTGCCGTGCAACAAGGCCTGGCTGAGCCCTTCTGAGGCGGAGGATGTCGCGACCGCCCAATACCTCACGAATCTGCTGGCCTGCAAGACCGGCGACGGATACTGCGACGATTCCTTGTTGGCTCCGACGGAGGCAAAGGAGGTTGCCGACACGAAACGAGAACGCAACACTCTGGCCTGTGAGACCGCAGACCCTTCTTGCGACCGCTCATTGTTGAGCGCTGACGCAATGAAGCAAGTTGAGTCCAATTAGTTGTGGACAACGTTAGCAAGGCGAAGAAGGCGTTGGTTGCGGCCGGGCTCACCTTTACCGAGACGGACGTGCTGCTACAAGAACTGCCGAACATCCCGGGCGCCCTCGGGTCTTTCACCGGGAAACTGGCTCACAAAGGAATCAGTGTTGATTCGAGCTGGGGATCGACAATTGCTGCGTCAAAGAAAGCAACCGTCGTCCTTTCGGTCTCGGACCTCGCAAGCGCCGCTCGCGTTCGCTGACAGCGGCGGGTGCTGACACTGCCTCCTCGATGATGGCTGCGGATTACTGGAGGTCTGTGTGCAGCCTGTGTTTCAGGTTGCGATAGTAGTCATGCTGAAGCTCTTCCAGGTCCTGTTTGACAAGGTTGAGGCCCACAACACAAAGCTCGAACTGCTCCGAAAGCCTGCGAAACAGTGGAGCTTCATGCCGGTATTCGAACTGGTCAAATGAGGACACAATCGCGTAGGACTCCTTGCCGGCCTGCACGTAATCGACGAACGCCTCAAGACGAGGACGTTTTGTTTGGCGCAACCTGGCCACACTCTCCGGGAAAAGCCCCGTCATAAACAGGGTGTAATCCCCCACGTGCTTGCGAACCGCGCGCTCGCGATCAAACGAACTTGCAGCAAGCACGGGATTCGATTCAATGAGCATCTCCCCGACGTCCTCAAGCCGGCGGCCCGAAGCGTTCCGAATGCAATAGAGGTTGTCACTATGCGCGAAATCGGCGAGCAAATCCGTGACATACCTTGCTACACCGGGCCCCTCGAGGCGGATGTCCTCAAAGAAACGCCGCCACACGAAGTTCTCGAAGAACTTCCGCAAAGAAGGCATGGGTCGTGCATTGGGATCAGACTCCATGGTGCTATACCTCGAATTACTTTACGGCAATTCTATTTCGTCCTTTTGAGAAAGGTCAATCGAGGCATATCCTGTGGGGCCAGCGCGCCCGCACCGCGATGCAGTCGAGAGCGCGGAACCGCGACCACACGTGCTCAATGCGGCTTAGGTCGAACAGCCCCACTACCGGCCAGATACGTCGCGTGAAGTCCCCTTCGCGCCAGCGATTTTCAGGTGATCGATAGCGCCGGGAGCGGATTGGGCCTGAAAAGTCGGCTTCGCGTCAAGTGGGCGCCACTTGGACTTGTCACGGCCTACTCGTAGAGGTGGGAAGCCCGACGTGAAGCGCTTTTCCTTTCACTGCCCGCCCAATCGCCAGTAATCTGGCTGGCGGCCCGGCCACCCCGACTTTGACGAAACCCTGGAACGAGGGAGAAAGCCACTTGACACATTCGCTATTTCCGGTATAATCGAACTATGAAGACTACTGACGACACTGAACGAGTCATACGGTACGCGGATATGTTTGCCGCCATGGGGGCGGAGCCTCGGTTGCGCATCATGCAACTCTTGCTTACCGCGCATCCGCAGGGATTGGTGGTGGGAGATATTCAGGACGAGCTGGGCATCCCGGCTTCCACACTCTCCCATCATCTCGACAAACTCAAGAACGAGGAACTGGTCAAAGTGCGGCGCGAGGGTACATTCCTTTGGTACACGGCGAATACGGAGGCACTCCAGGAGCTTCTTAACTTCCTCTATGCGGAGTGTTGCACTCGCAACAAAGCTGTTAAACCCGGAGACTTGGTTTTGATCGTGCAGGCCTCAAAGGGAAGCCAAGTTCCGTCAAAAGTTTTATGAAAGGGGGATGAAGGAGGGAGAGGGGATTCGAGCTGGGGGCTGGGCATTTTGGATTTTGGATTTTGGATTGACCCTGCCGGGGCCATTTGAGCACGGCTTACCTTAGCCCGCATGCTCCCCCAGCACCCGGCCCCTGTAACCTGAAACCTGACACCTGGCCCCTGACACCTGCGCTTTGGTCTTGACAGGAGAACTGACACATGGTAGCCTATTTTAGTTGTCGCATGAGAAGACTTGCCAGCGAGCGCGCAAAGGGGGTTGCAGATCGGCGCGGCGGCAGGGGAAAATGCGTAGAAAACAGAAAAAAGATACTAAATAGTGGGAACGAACCTAAGAATATGTTGAAAACACAGGAGTTATCGTTTTCAGGGGCTAAAAACGAACTGGTTCTTGAAGGCAAACGAACTCAAATCAAAGCCAAAAAAGTGGCCAAAAACCCACCTATTGTGCGGCATTGAACCCAGGAAAGGAGAAGCAAATGAGCGCTGAGAATATCAAGGAAGTGGTGAAAGAGAAGTACGGGCAGGCTGCCCTGCGTGTCATCCAGGGCCGGAGTTCCTGTTGCGGAACGGCGCCGCCTGTGGACGGTTGTCCTGACCCCATCACCTCGAACCTTTACGATGGTAGCCAAACCAGCCAAATCCCCGAGGAAGCTCTCCTTGCTTCCTTGGGGTGTGGAAACCCAACCGCACTGGCCGAGCTCGAGCCCGGCGAAACCGTGCTCGATCTGGGATCAGGCGGGGGCATTGATGTGCTGTTGTCCGCCAAGCGGGTGGGGCCGACCGGCAAGGCCTACGGTCTGGACATGACGGATGAGATGTTGGCGCTGGCCCGCGAAAACCAGCGGAAAGCCGGAGTTGAGAACGTAGAATTCCTGAAGGGCGAAATCGAGAACATCCCGCTGCCTGATAACTCCGTCGATGTCATCATCTCGAATTGTGTCATCAACCTCTCCGCCGACAAGGACCGAGTGTTGAGGGAAGCGTTTCGCGTGCTCAAGCCGGGTGGGCGATTCGCCGTCTCCGATATCGTGGTGCGCGGGGAAGTTCCTGCCGAGATTCGGCGGAGTGTGGAGTTATGGGTAGGCTGTATGGCCGGGGCGCTGGAGGAGAGCGAATACCTTGCCAAACTCATGAAGACAGGATTTGAGGTCGTGAGCATCGAACCGACCCGGATTTACCGCGTTGCGGATGCGCGCGAATTGCTTTCGAGCAAGGGGATTGACGTGGAGGCGATCGCGCCTCGAGTCGATGGCAAGTTCATGAGCGCTTTCGTGCGGGCGAACAAGCCGAGCCCATCGTGCTGAGGCTCGAGGTGCTGCGGGAAGTAGTTGATGACTGCTCTTGAAGGCTTGATGTTTAGAACCTGACTTCTTGAGTCAAGTTTTGGAAACGGCGCAGGGTGGCTGTTGGCCGCAACCAAGGCGAGACTCTCTGCGTTCTCCGTGCCTCTCAAGCTTTACCACAGAGCGCACGGAGCGTCTCAGTGACCTCTGTGTTAGGACTCTCCTGGCCACAGAGGACACGGAGGCACTGCTGAGACGAGGAGAATCCTTCGGATGTACGTCGCGGACGCGGGGTTGTGCACTTTCTTGGTACAAGCATAACAAGGCTCATCGGTCTGAGGCGAAGCCTCGCTAGTTCACAACGGCCAGAACCGAAGAGGGGAAGGCATTGAAGTATGCCAGCACATCTTACGCGAAGACTCTCTTTTCTTGATCGATTTCTTACCGTTTGGATTTTTCTAGCCATGGCGTTGGGCGTGATCTCTGGCTATCTGCTGCCAAGCCTGGTTCGAACCCTGACGGCTTTCCAGGTGGGCACAACGTCAGTTCCTATTGCAGCCGGTTTGATTCTTATGATGTACCCGCCCCTGGCAAAAGTCCGCTACGAAGAGCTTGGGGAAGTCTTCCGCAACAAACGCGTTTTGCTTCTTTCACTCGTGCAGAACTGGGTGATCGGTCCTGTTCTCATGTTCGTCCTCGCCGTTACCTTCTTACGGAACCATCCCGAGTATATGGTCGGTCTGATTATGATCGGACTGGCCCGTTGCATCGCGATGGTGATTGTCTGGAATGAACTTGCGAAGGGCGATACCCAATATGCCGCGGGACTTGTAGCCCTTAATTCGGTTTTCCAGGTTTTGTTTTACTCGGTTTATGCCTGGCTGTTCATCACTGTATTGCCAACTTGGCTTGGTCTGAAAGGCGCAGTTGTGGATGTGTCAATGAAACAGATTGCGCAGAGCGTCTTCTTCTACCTGGGGATTCCTTTCCTTGCCGGCATGCTGACTCGTTTTGCCCTGCTTCGACTGCGAGGGCGGGAATGGTACGAGAAGAGGTTTATTCCCCGCATCAGTCCGCTTACGCTTGTCGCCTTGCTCTTCACGATTGTGGTGATGTTTTCCTTGAAGGGTGAATACATCATTCAATTACCGTTCGACGTTCTGCGGATCGCACTGCCCCTGCTGATTTACTTCGTTGTGATGTTCCTTGTTTCCTTCTATATGGGCAGGAGGCTTGGAGCGGATTACTCCAAGACGGCGACCCTCGCCTTCACCGCGGCCAGCAACAATTTTGAGCTGGCTATTGCCGTGGCTGTGGCGGTATTTGGAATCAATTCCGGGGCCGCATTTGCGGCGGTCATCGGGCCGCTCGTCGAGGTTCCAGTACTGATCGGACTAGTAGGAGTTGCTCTCCGCTTTCAGCGTTCCTACTTTACGCCGCTTCGGGAGGGCGCCGACGCAGTTCAACTGGTTCGTGGGTAATCCGCCACGCCTGCTCCATTTCGCGCAGGCACGGCTTATTAGACAGTTATGCGGACAGTGAGGGAAATCAGTGAGAGTCCTTATCCTTTGCACGGCCAATTCGGCTCGCAGTCAAATGGCAGAAGGGTTACTGCGCCATGATGCGGGAAATGTCTACGAGGTTTTCAGTGCGGGCATCAACCCAACCCACGTGCGACCCGAGGCTATCACCGTGATGCGTGAGGTGGGGATCGATATTTCCGGTCACCGGTCCAAATCGGTGGAGGAATTTGCAGGTCAGGATTTCGACTACGTAATCACGGTCTGCGATAACGCCAAGGAGAGTTGCCCCGTCTTCCCGGCGAAAACAAAACTTGTTCATTGGAGTATCGCAGATCCCGCCGCAGTGCAAGGCTCCCAAGGAGAAGCATTGACAACCTTCCGCCGCGTCCGAGACGAGCTTCGAGCGAGGCTTCAAGCCTTTGCTAAAGGCTAGACGGAGAAGCCATGTTCAAGGCTGAGCCAGCTTCCAACTATCCTCCTGAAGAAGGGCGCTTTCTGCGCGGCAATGACTACTCGCCCGTCGCTGTCGCTGTCATCTTAATTTACGACCAAGAAAATATCCCCCCGGATATTGAGAATCTAGTCCGAGTTGGTCTGGAAAGTGGAGCTGCCCTCTCCGGCACCATCCAGACTGAAAGCATCGGCATCGAAAAGCTCATTTGTAACATCGTTGCCAACCCAAACATCAGGTATCTGGTGCTCTTCGGGCCGGAGTCGCCGGGACACCAGACGGGCGATGCTCTCCTCATGCTGCTCGAGAATGGTGTGGACGAGCGCAGGCGGATCATCGGTGCGCAGGCTCAGACTCCCTATCTCTTCAATCTACCAATGGAGTTCATTGCGCGCTTTCGCCAACAGGTCCGCATGATTAATCTCCTGGATGAAGGCGACCCCGACTTGCTGCGCCGGGCAGTCCGGTGTTGCTTTCAAGAGGAGCCGACCTCATTCCAAAACTACACGCTCTTTGATCCAGGAGCCTACCCTGAAGGACCGCTCTCAGGTCAGCTCACTTGGCGCGTCACTCGCCCCCAGGCCGAACCAAAGGACGAAGGTGAACGGCAGCAGAGGGAGCGGCTCAGAGATTTGATGGCGCGAGTGAAACGCGCAGCAGAGAAGAAGAGAGAGCGTGAGCAACCATAAGTAGGATGCGCCTGGCCCGCCCAGCCCCAAAAGGGCACCGATCACTGTAAACAAAGCAGCTGAGAGGCTCGCGGTTTGCAGTCCGCAGGGGCGGTTCGCGACCCTCAGGATCCGATCGGGAGCCGCTCCTGCTTTGTCCGCAAATAAAGGGTGCACGATGCTCGGCGCTTACACCGCAGCCGGCGCCGCTTGCTTTCCCCGGCGCACGACGGCGGCTACGATAACACCGATAATCGAGCCCACGACAGCCGTCCAAGCGATCCACGCGGTCATCTGGGGCAGGATGGCCATATAGAAGAATTTCCTGGCAAACGCGGCTTGGGCGAACATGGGCGCTACGGCGTCGTAGTGCGTTCCCCAACCCTCACCGCCTTTTCCGCGCATAGCGAGGAACATCACGATCAGGACCGGGATGCGGGCAGCGAAGGCGTAGGCGAGCAAAGCGTTCCCCAATGAACGCCAACCGATGCCAGGAATAAACGCTGCAACCAACATTACCAGGAACGCGACCAGGGTCAGAATCGAGGGGTGCGAGGACGTTACCCCAGCCAACGCGCCGCCTAGAACAAGTACCACCAACCCCAAGACCGCGAATCCCACGGCCTTACCCACGCTCGAGGGCCGGTCGCCGACCCCGGCCAACTTCAAGGCGAAATAGGGACCGAAGATGATCGGCAGCCAGGAGATACCAACGATGGCGCCTCCCCCACCTGCCGCCGTGCTGAAAAATAATTTTGGCCAGTGTTCAAGCTCACCTACCAAACGCAGGATGGTAATTCCCAGCGTAATCAAAGCTGGAATCGTGATCAGACTCGTCATGGAAATTGACTTTCCCTCTTCCATAAGAACCTCCTTTTGCTTTCGGTTTGTGGAATGTCGTTCAGATGCTACCGCAACTCAGCGTCTTTTGCACACCTTTCCGATTGGGGCTAGGGAAGAACAGTAGGCAGTAGGCAGAAGAGCAGGGACTGGGTGCTGGGGGCTAGGGGCTCGGGAAGAACGGAAGGCAGTAAGCAGTAAGCAGTAGGCAGAAGAGCAGGGACTGGGGGCTGGGGAAGAACGGAAGGCAGTAAGCAGCCGGCAGTAGGCAGCGTCAATCGAAAATCCAAAATCTAAAATTGCCCCAGCCCCCAGAACCTAGCCCCTGACACCTGAAACCTGACACCTAGCACCTGTCTTTCACCGCCCGAAGTATGCCCTTCCCAGATAGGAGATTCCGAGGATGAGGAGCAGCACATTGGCGGCGAGGAATAGCCGCTCATGGAAGCGCTTGTGGAGGCTGGCGCCCCAGGCAAGCACCCGCAAGGATACGACGGCCGCCCCGTAATAGCCGAAGAGGCCACCCACGAAGAACGGCACAACGTGCCAATAACCACGGAAGCGGCCCTCAGCGAGGATAGGGCCGGCGACGGTCATCCAGTAAATCCAGGTACCGGGAGCGGTGAGTTCAGTGAGGGTTGCGGTGGTGACACTCGCATAGGTGAGCGTGGCGGAGTTGGCCATTTCGGCATGGGTCTTACCCCTCATGGCGTTGAGCGAGTAACTCGCAAACCCGATGAGCACTGCCCCACCTAAGTAGGCCACGTAATGCGCGATGGATTGAGGAATGTAGTGGTAGAAGAAGAACGTGACAACGAGCATGCCGCCATCCACAGCCACGGGCGGTCCCACGAGGATCAGGATGGCGCGCAGCCAGCGGTTGAGCGCAACTTGTGTCAGGGCGATGAAATGGAGCGGGCAAGGAATCATTCCCCCCACAATTCCCATCCCGGCTCCCAGAAGTAACAGGTCCATAGGTAGTCCGTTGTGCGACAGTTAGGGAACAGGGAATAGGGAACAGAAATCGGGAATCAGGGAAAAGGTGGTTACAAGCCTGTTGCTTGCACTGCCCTGCCCCATTCCACCCAACACCACCTAACACCTGCCCGGCCTATTCACTATTCCCCACTTACTGTTTCCTAGTCCGTGCTCCCTGTTCCCTATTCCCTGTTCCCTGTTCCCTTCGAGCCTTCCCAGGTCACCTGAGGCAGAATGATGTCCCGCTTGATGCGGTGAGCGTGCTCCTGGACCCGCTTGACCATGCTTTGCAGCAGCTCGTCAGACAGCAGGCGGGGCTGCAATCCCAGTTCGATCAACTTGGTGTGCTTAGGATTGTAGTAATGCTGCTCCGCTTCCACGCGCGGGTTCTTCAGATGGTTAATCTGCACTTTGAGGCCGAGTTTTTCCGACTGCGCCTTCACCATCTGCGCCAGCGCCAGCACGTTGAAAGTCTCTGTGAATTGGTTGAACACCCGGTATTCGCCGGCTTGCGGCGGATTCAGGATGGAGAGTTCCACGCAGCGCAGCGTATCGCGGATATTCAGAAAACCGCGCGTCTGCCCGCCACGCCCGTAAACCGTCAGCGGGATTCCGGCGACCGCCTGCACGCAGAAGCGGTTCAGGGCAGTGCCGAATACTTCATCGTAGTGAAAACTGGTGGCCAAGCGCTCATCCAGCCCGGTTTCATCTGTCTCCATGCCATAAACCACGCCTTGGTTCAGATCGGTGGAACGCAGTTTCCACGCCCGACAGACGAACAGGATATTGTGGCTGTCATGCACCTTGGTGAGGTGATAGAAGGAGCCCGCCTGCTTGGGATAAGGAAGAACGTCCTTGCGGCCCTTGTACTCGATTTCGATGAACCCTTCCTCGATGTCGATATTCGGCGTGCCGTACTCCCCCATGGTCCCCAGCTTCACCAGGTGCGAGGCGGGAAAAAGTTCGCGCATGGCCCAAAGGACGTTCAGCGTACCCGCCAGGTTGTTCATCTGGGTAAAGACGGCGCGGCTGTGATCAATCATCGAGTAGGGCGCGGAAGGCTGCTCGCCGTAATGCACGATCGCCTCCGGGCCAAATGCCTCGAAGGCTCGGCGCACCAGTTCGTAGCTGCGCAGGTCGCCCACGAAAAGCTCGATGTTCTTCCCCGTAACTTCGTGCCACGCCTTCACGCGATCGTGCAAGGTGCGGATGGGCATCAAGGGCTCGACGTTCAGCTCCATTTCCCAGCGTCGCTTGGCAAAGTTGTCCACCACGCCCACGTCGTGACCGCGGGCCGACAAATACATAGCCGTCGGCCAGCCCAAGTAACCGTCCCCGCCCAATACAAGAATTCTCATGATCTGAGGTCTCCAAATGCAGCAAGCTGCCAAAAAGCAGGAGTCGGAAGCCAGCAGTCAGAAGGCAGAAGTCCGCAGGCCGCCTGCGGAATGGTCTTCGTCCCCTGACACCTGGAACCTGACGCTTGTCGCCCGCTCCTGAGAAATCTAAATTTATACCTCCAGCCGAACCCTCAGTACAAGCAAATAACTCGCGCAGTTGACAAAAGTCTGCCCGGTTGATGGAACATCTAATCGCCGATGTTCGTATTAACGTGCGTGACGGGACAAACCTCAATCCGCATGGGATGCTCTGCCTTTGCTGACTGATCCCGTCTTCGCTTGGAGGCTCTCATATGCTCGGACCAGCTGACACTGCAAAACCAGCAAAGTGGTTTCTCATGGAGCTCATGGCAGTGCTGGCCGTGACTCTTGCCTCTTTTGCCATTCCCCAGGATGTGGCTGCGGAAGCGTTACCCGCCGCCGCAGCGAAGCCGGTCAAGGAAGAAATGTTTGTCCGGATTGGGGGCATCGACCAGTGGATCACAATCAGAGGAGCTGATCGCAACAATCCGGTGGTGCTGTTCCTACACGGCGGACCGGGGGACGCCTGGAGTCCGTTGGCCGACGCCATGTTCCAAGGATGGGAGAAAGACTTGACGCTTGTTCAGTGGGACCAGCGCGGCGCGGGTAGAACCTACGGCAAGAGCGGCCCGTCCATCGAGCCGACGATGACTGTAGAGCGCATGGCCCAGGATGGCGTGGAAGTTGCCGAGTTCCTTACGAAACATCTCGACAAGAAGAAGATCATTATTGTGGGTGGTTCTTGGGGGTCGATCCTCGGCATTCATATGAGTCATGCTCGACCGGATCTGTTCTACGCCTATGTCGGCCTGGCACAAATTGTGAATGAGCGCAAGAATCTGTCGGCCAGCTATGCGCGTGTGCTTGAACTGGCGCGGGCCTCTGGCGATCAGCAGGCGATCACCGCACTGACCGCGCTTGGACCGCCGCCCTGGGATTCACTTTCAAAGTGGCCCGTATATCGAAAATGGGAGCGCGCCTATCAGGCCAAGCTGGTGACTGCGCCGCCCGCTCCCGACACACTCAGCCCTGCGTACGCCTCACCCCAGGAGCAAGCTCAATACGAGGCGGCGGAAGATTTTTGTTTCGAGCACTTTTGGGGGTTGAAGATGTCTGGGCCACTGCAAGATGTCGATCTTCCGGCGCTCGGAATGAACTTTGCAATTCCAATCTTCATTCTTCAAGGTCAAGCAGACCTGACGGCCATGCCTGAACTGGCCAAAGCCTACTTCGACAGCATCAAGGCGCCGCGCAAGCAATTCTTCTTAGTACCTGGCACGGGCCATGAGCCATCTGCCCCCCAACTGGATCTGACCCTGAAGCTACTCATTGAGCAGATACGGCCTCTTGCCCTTGGCCGCTAACGAACTTCTCCCTGGATGACGTTCTCGAGCCCCAGCGAGACGTAAGTGCGAGCAACTCACAATTTGGGCCATCCGCCAGCCTGTGCTAGACTCGCAAGGCGGATTGACGATTATGGCCCTATATCTGGTCACCGGTGGAGCAGGCTTTATCGGCTCGCACGTCGTTCATGAGCTTGTGCGCAGGGGCGAAGTGGTTCGCGTACTGGACAACCTCTCGACGGGGAGAATCGCCAACCTCGCGGATGTTTCTGAGCAGATTACTCTTTATGAAATGGATATCTGCGACCTGGGTAGGATTTCCCAGCACTTCGCGGACGCGCACTACGTCATTCATCTCGCCGCGCTCCCCTCGGTGGCGCGCTCCATTGCCGACCCGCTGAGTGCGAACGCCGTCAACATCACGGGGAGCTTAAACGTGCTGCTGGCGGCGCGGGACGCAGGCGTCAAACGTCTGGTCTTCGCAGCTTCGGCAGCGGCGTATGGCGACAATCCTACGATGCCGCGCGTGGAGACCTTGACCCCCAACCCACTTTCGCCTTACGCGCTGGCGAAGCTGGCGGGAGAGTACTACTGCCAAATATTTACCAGGATTTACGGTCTCGAAACCGTGGCGCTCCGATATTTCAACATTTTCGGGCCGCGGCAGAACCCTGACTCGCCTTATACGGGCGTCCTTTCCAAGTTCGTTGCCGCCTACCATCGGAGAGATACTCCGGTGATTTTCGGAGACGGCGAACAGTCGCGCGACTTCACCTACGTCGATAACGTCGTGGACGCCACGCTCAGGGCCTGCGCCGCCACGGGCGCCGCAGGCAAAGTCATCAACGTCGGTGTAGGCAGGAGCTACACGCTCAACCAGACCATCGGCCTGCTAAATGGAATCTTCGGACGGCAGGTAAAACCCAAGTATGACCCGCCTCGCAAAGGCGATGCCCTCCATTCACTCGCCGATATCTCGCTGGCCCGCCAAATGCTCGGGTACGAGCCGCGGGTTAGTTTCGAAGAAGGCCTGAGGCGGACGGTGGATTGGTTCAGGTTAGAGGCCACCAAGATTTAGAATTCACTATTCAGAATTTACTATTCAGGAGGGTAATACCGTTCGGATGGATACAATCGAGATCGTGCGTCAGGGTGTTTCGGCCGGCCGTGCCAAGGTAGGGCTGTTTGATTTTGATGGAACACTGTCCCTGATTCGCACGGGCTGGGTGGACGTCATGGTCCCCATGATGGTCGAAATCCTGGCGGGTCTGAAGACCGGGGAGAGCGAAGAGGATTTGCGGGCACTCGTGGACGATTTCGTGGCACGTCTCACGGGCGAGCAGACCATCTACCAGATGATCGAATTGACCCAGCAGGTGAAACAAAGGGGTGGCAAACCGCTGGCGCCTCTCGAATACAAGAGCATCTATAACGATCGTCTGATGCAGAAGATTCAGCACCGCAGAGAAGAGCTACGCCAGGGAAGAGTTTCTGCGGAACAATACCTCGTCCCCGGCGCTCGCGCCTTCCTCGAGAGCATGAGAGAGCGGGGTCTAAAACTCTATTGCGCGAGTGGGACGGATCAGGCTTACACGCTTGAAGAAGCCCGCTTACTGGAAATCGAGCAATATTTTGACGGCCGCATTTACGGCGCCCTAGACGATTACAAAAGCTTTTCAAAGGAGATTCTCATCCGCAAGATGGTTTCTTCCATGGAGTGCCGCGGGGAAGAGCTGGTTGGATTCGGCGACGGATACGTTGAAATCAAGAACGTCAAAGATGCCGGTGGTGTCGCAGTCGGTGTGGCGACGGATGAACCCGAATGCGGGGCCGTAAACCCGTGGAAGCGGGAGCGGCTGGTCAAGGTGGGTGCAGATTTCATCGTTGCGAATTTCCTTTGCCGCGAACAGCTCTTCAGCGCTTTATTTCCGAAGTGATCGTAAAACATGAAATCCAAATATGAAACATTCGACCGTTCACGCCTTCTGACCAAACCTCTGGGCGACCGCGTCCACGACATGAACCTTGACTATCTTCTGCCGCTCGAGGGCCCGGCACCGGACTTCTCGCATCCCCAACTCAGGGAGGTGGCCCGAAGGATCGCCGCTGCCAAGGAGAAGGGGGCAGCCCGCATCCTGATGATGGGAGCGCATGTCATTAAAGCGGGTGTGAGCCGTTACATTATCGACCTGCTGGAACGTGGCTAT